>OKCQ01000076.1_pt1 | contig 78751 bp, 72 predicted proteins | sample 1610061 | NCBI WGS metagenome assembly OKCQ01 (sample SAMN04436616, study PRJEB24849) | human gut metagenome | biome: human gut; feature: NICU; material: stool | host: Homo sapiens | place: USA: Saint Louis, MO | collected 2009-12-15 | reverse complement strand
TCGACCAGCCAAAGGGCATTGTCGACGACATCCTGAGCCCGATCTTTAAAGTGGTGGGCCAGGTGTTTTCGTTCCTGGCGCCGAAGCCGGCAATCGCGAACAACGGCGGTAATACCGTCGACTCACCGAACAATAGCCTGACCGGTCAGACAAACACCGCGCGCGTTTACAAGGCCAAGCCGGATATTTACGGGCAGATTCGTTCGTTCCCGGATCTGATTCAGGAGTCGGTATTCGAATATGTACACCAGACTTCCACAGACGGCGGCCTGAAGTACGTTACAGAGTGGATGTGCATCGGGATCGGCAAATATGATTACGAGTCCGTGCGCTACTCAGAATCAAGCCTCGGTTCACTGGCCGGTGCCGAATTCCAGTTCTTCCAGCCTGGCGAAGTTATCCCGCAGATCGTTGAGGGGTACGGGTTCGATGACGTTGACGGTCAGGAGGTCCCAGGGCAGAACGAAGCCAGCGACTTCCCGATCGAAACAGCAACGGCAAACACAGTGGTCAGCGGAGCGTATTCCGGCGGACAGATAGCGATGAAAATCGTTAAGCAGGCCGAGTTCGATTACTTTATGGGGCTGGTTTTGCCGCACGCGGTGACTTTCACCATCAACCTGACGTACAGCACCGCATCAGGCAGCGTTACCACTGACGCGACATTCTCCGGCACGCTGATCTCCGCCGTTGAAACAAACGACGGCGCGGTTGTTAACCCGGTGCGCTGGTACACGTTTACGATGAACCAGCTGGAGGGGCCGCAGGACATTCCGGCTAACGCCACGATCAACACCACGAAATTCATCCTGAACGATAACGAGGCGCTGGTGGTCGGCCCGTTCTTCTCCCCGGTAGAGTCGACGCAGCTGTGGCTGCACACGCAATCCAGTCTGGGCGGGAAGAAAGAGACGAACTGGAAGGTTGTCATCTGGAAAATCGACGACGACTACAACCAGGTGCCGGGAACGCAGCAGACGTTTACGTACCGGCAGACGACGCCGCACCAGTCGACGAGTGAGGTATTTTATCGCACTGACAAGATCACACCGACGGGCGGCTTCGGGAAGTACGCGGTCAGCTTCCAGCGCACGGACAACTCTGGCGACGCGTCACTTCTGAAGGTCGAAGAGATCCACAGCATTAACATCCGTACGAATGTCGTCCACCCGACCGACACGCTGGTGCGCGTAAAAGTCAGGGCGACAGAGAATGCCCTGGGCAGCCGTGAGCGCAAATATAACGCCCTGGTGACGCGCCACACCATCACTTACGACCTGGACACGCAGGCAGTGGATTACACACTGCGGCCGTCGCGCTCGTTCGCTGATGCGGTTGCGCATACCTGGCTGATTATGGGCGAGCAGCCGGTAAGCAGCATTGACCTCTACGGGCTGTACTCGATCGCCGAAAGCCTGCCTGATGAGCGACTGGGCTACTTCGACTACACGTTTGACGACGAGAACGACTCACTCGGCGACCGCGTGCAGGCGATATGCAATGCGGCGTCTGTGGTAGCGTACTGGGACGACGGCGTGCTGACGTTCACCCGGGATCAGAAAGTTGATTACCCGGCGGCCGTATTCAACCGGGCCAACATGAAGACTGACGAGTACAAAATGACGTACGAGGCTACTCTTCCTGGCGGCTACGACGGCGTGCAGGTGTCCTACGTTCATCCGACCACGAACAACAAGACGTACATCAACTACCGCGTGCTGAACGGCACTATCTTAGAACAGGAAGCAGAGAATCCGAACAAGCTCGAGATAGTCGGTTTCCGAAACGAGTACCAGGCGCGCGAGCGCGCGTTGCGCGAAACCAAACGCCTGATCTACTCCCGGGTGAAGATGAACGCCAAAGTGTTTGAGGACGGCATTATTCAGGTCGGTAGCGTCATCCAGATGCCAGACATCTACGACAGCAACCAGCAGGGTGGTTACGTCACCGGCCGCTCCGGGAATGACTTCGATACCAGCGAGCCGATCACGTTTACCGGATCGATGTATGTGCTGGTGACCGACAGTCTGGGCAATCCGACACTGCGCTATCCGGCGACTGCACGCAGCGACACGAAGTACGGTTTCACCGCGGCTATCCCTAACATTCACCTCAACATATGGAACGGTGACACAGTGCAGCTCCCGTCGAGATATCTCATTGCGACAGTTGAAGAACTGGACAGTCAGCTATGGACGGTCAACAGCATCAAACCGAACACAGATAACACGGTATCTCTGACCGTCGCAGAATACAGCGACGCCATCTACCAATAAGAACCGTCCCCGACAAACCATACCCGGCACCGCGCCGGTTTTTTTTATGGAATCAATATGGCTACGACACCAACAAACCTGCCCGTCCCAAGCGAATCACCGCGCGATCTGAAGTTTAACGCCGGGAAAATTGACGAGTTCGTTACCTCGATGGGGTGGACTTATACCGATCGCTTCGGCAATCAACACTACACCGTTGAAGGTATCAATTATCTTTCTCAGCAGGCTATGGCAGCGTTCGGTTACGTTATCCTCACAGGCAAAACGTTTACTACTGGCGCAACTATTAACGAGCCTAATGAAGTACTGCTTAATACTGCCGATGGTGAATATTACAAATGGACTGGGTCATTTTTATCTGGTCCAAAGGTAGTTCCTGCGAACTCAACACCAGAAAACACTGGAGGTATCGGTCCAGGTGCATGGCTGTCCGTAGGTGATACTACTGCGCGTCAATACGTTGATATGCGAACAAATACGTTCAATGTTGAATATTTCGGGTTCAAGACTGGTGCGGGACAAGACATCTCAAAGCTTTTGACGGCGTTCAACCAGGCTGAAGAGTTGGTGTTCAGCGGAGGTACATATTACGTAGATGACTTCACCATGCCATCTACAGCAAAATGTAAAAAAATTACTATCCTGCCAGGATCAATGGTCAAGCAGAATGGGTATAACTGTTTTTTCAATGTTACAGATGAGTTCACCATAGACCTTAGTGGCGGTGGTGTCTGGCATGGCGGTCTCAAGAAAGCGCTTGTTACAGCAGATGCGGCTGTAGGCGCAAATTCATTCACAGTAGATGACGCAAGTGTATTCCAGGTTGGGGATATGATAACCACATCATTCCTCATTCCAGATGGTGATGTTAATACATGGAAATGGAGTAACTCATCGTCATATGGACAATTCAACTATATAACAGCTATATCTGGAAATACCATCACAGTGCTGAATCCTGTTGAAAACCGTACTCTCATGCGCAACGTGTGGGTTGGCAACTGGAGATTTGGTATGGCTGGCCTGGAGTTCCGAGGGTCTGGAAAAGCCACGATAATTGGTGGCAAGATGCAGGAATTCAAAACTTATGGCTTAACTTGCCGTAATGTGGACGTTACCGTGGAAGGTACGGAAATTACTGGCATGACCATTGATTGCATCTACGTAATTGGATCTGCCAACTTCACAATGCGTAACTTCAGATTTGAAGGTTGCTACGACTTTGGAAAGCTTGGCATCCAGCACACCAGTACTGGCCGTGTCACTCTCCAAAACGGATATTGGAGGCGTGGTAACTTTGACGCAGATATTAACCATGCTAATCAAACTAACGTCTCTAAATTCGGTAAAGTTATATTAGATAGAGTTACCTGCGTAGGAACATCAACACTTCCTCTGTCCGGTGACCAGGTTGACACTATAACTGGGCAGACAGCTAACCAGTTATTTGGTGGGCGTGTTAACCCTGCGCGTATTTTCTGTAGCGCTAGTTCTGCAAGTACAGACTTTAATACAGAAGGGTTTGAAGCAATCAATGGTACACAGTTCCTGGATTACCAACGCACAACTTACGGTGTAGATGGCGCTTATTCAGGAAATATCACAATTGACTCTCTTATTCTTCGTGGCGTTATTACAACTGGCTCACTCTTTCACCTTCAGGTTACTTCTGGAAAAACTGTTATTGTACGAGCGCATGAACTTCGTGATTTAAGTGTAACGCGAAAATATACCGTTAATTACTACCCACTATTCTATATATCAGGAGGCTTCCTTACATTTTCCGGATTGCTTAAGTATGATAATGGTGGGTATGCCAGTGCGGATCATCGTATTGAGACAGAAAATGCGTACATCCCTGAAATGGAAATCACAGGTTCTGGAAATACTATTCTCGTATCACCCACCTTCATCGACACCATGCTAATTCGATCTGCATCAGTCACCAAGATGGGAACGGGGCAACGCAACGACTTTACTAGTCTCGTCCTCCTTCAAGGTGGAGCAATCACAGGTGATTTGAAGACGTATCCTTCCCGTTTGCAGAGGCTTAGATCTGTAGATATCGATTTTAACGCTAATGACTCAACAAGCTGGGTAACTTTGTACACTAACTCCGATAGTCTCACGTCCGTTGATTTAAGGATACAATTGGCTCCCAGGAAGACCATTAACGCATCCGCTGGAATAATCGGAACTATAGGGGCCAAGTTGAATAAGAATGGCGCTTCAGTTCCGGTTTTAACTAACGCATCTACGTATCTGTCAGCAGCTGCTGGAAATATAGCTTTCTGGGAGGGCAAGGTTATAGGTACGCAAGGGGCTATTTCAGACGGCACTGTAGCCCTAAGATGCTTGGCTTCTGGGGAGGTACAAATAAACATTAACTCTGCCAGTCTCACTAACTGCACAGCATTTGTCGCAGGAGTCTAAAAAAAGGCCCTTTCGGGCCTTCATTTAGTCCTTACCTGATATTGAGTTCATATTATAGAATCTAGCCGCCCACATATTCATCCATGAATTTTTACGATGTGTTAAGTATATTGCATTTTTATAAGCGTTAGCTTGTGATTTAGGTTTGGAAATCATCGGAACAACTATGTCAGAACCAGGTTGGGAATCATGTATTACATTCACCTGAATCATCAGTTCTTTATAAGTGTTGTAAATATCAGTTGCTGCATAGGTATAGGTAGCAACAAATGATGTGTATAAAGAAAATGCTAATGCTTTAAATAATACAGAGGAAGGGCTAATCTTGCATATGTAATGAATCAATAATATTGAAAGCATGATAGCTGCCCCAAAAGCAGTTCTTTCAGGAAATGACGGCGCAGCCACCATACTATATATTGATGCAAAATGCCCAGTAAGAAATATTATGGTGAAATCCACATCTCTTTTGGAAACTATATTTTTGTATATGCATACAACAAATAGTAATATAAACAGCGTATAAAACGGCAAAAATAAAGAAATGTTTGATTGCAACACATCATAAAAATGAGAGGCGAATATTTCTAAAGAGAAGTGACTGCCTCCTCTCTTTTGCGATCCAGGGGAGCTCATCATTAGTGCAAATCCCGCAATTGAAAGAGCGGTTCCGATCAATTTCCACCAACTAATCCTTCCATTTCTAATGTATTCTAAAAATACTATCATTAAGACGATAAGGGCTGATGCTGGCCCACTGTTTTCATTTGTAGCCCCAGCAAGGAAGCTCAAAGCTAGGTACAAAATAAGTGTTAATGCTCCAGGCCTCTTCTCACGCATACTTATCAGTATGAATGTTGTGTAAATAATAGACATCCACAAGTAATTCATTGACCCAGAAACCCAAAGAACCGATGAGCCAAATTCCGGAACAATAAGCCATAACGTCATGAATGTAATTAGAACTGCAAAGCCAGTTTCATTAATATTTGAAATTGACTTTACTACCATTAAAACTAGTATACCTATTGTAATAAAAGCGATTGTATTGAAAATATCGAATATTGATTTATCGAATTGCATGAAAAATTGAACAAGCGAGTGAGCCACGAATCGTCCATTCCATATCTCATAGTGTCGAATTTGAGAGTAAAGTATTGAAATGATACCGTTAATTGGAACGGCGCTTGGAGATGGGTTTGTTTGGTATACAAATCTATAAACAAAGTCGTCAGCAACATAAAGCGTCATATGATTCAATGAATAAATCAATATAAAGACAGTGCATATTACAACTAAGGAAAGAATGTTTTCTTTTATCAACTTGCTGATCATTTCATTTTTCCTCCATCCTTGACTATGTATCTAGGTCTCATTTTCACTTCAATGTATATCCTTCCAATGTACTCCCCAAGCACACCAATACCGATCAACTGAATGCCACCAAGGAAAAGAATAGATACAAGTAAAGATGGATAACCACTAACAGAATTACCGAACACCAACGTGTCGAAAATCATCCACGCCCCGTAGATGAATGCCACCCCAGCAACGAGCAGGCCGATGTAAGTCCACATACGAAGAGGGAATGTAGAGAAGCTGGTGATCCCTTCAAGTGCCAAATTCCACAACTTCCAACCGTTAAATTTCGTACTTCCTGCTACGCGTTCTGCGCGTGCATATTCAACGACATCGGTGCGGCCGCCAACCCAGCTCAACACTCCCTTCATGAAAAGGTTGCGCTCTGGCATGAGCTTAATATTTTCAACAACATCACGCGACATCAGGCGGAAGTCACCAACGTTTTCTTCGATCTGCGGGTTGCTGATTTTGTTATGGAGCTTATAGAACCATTCAGCTGTCTTGCGCTTCAGTCGGCCATCTGTTGAGCGGTCAGAACGTTTAGCAAGAACCATATCAGCCCCGGCCTGCCATTTCTCAATCAAATGAGGAATGACTTCGATAGGGTCCTGCAAATCTACATCAATCGGGATAATCGCTTCACCGGTCGCGTGGTCAAGGCCGGCGAACAGAGCGGGCTCTTTACCGAAGTTTCTTGTGAATGACAGCGGAACCACAAGTGGGTCTGCAACAGCAATCGCATTAATTATCGACTCTGTAGCATCTTTGCTGCCGTCATTGATGAAGACTATCTCTACTTCATGCTGCTGAAGCCCTTCAAATTCCCGAACCGTTTTATAAAAAATAGGTATCGCGTCTTCTTCGTTGAAGACGGGAACGACGAGAGAAATTTTCATTTCGCATCCCTAAAGACAATGAACTTTGAATAAATAAACCCGCACACCAGGCTGATGGCGGAGAAAAGAATGAGAGTCACGATCGGAGCCATACCGGACTTATCTGCGGCCCAACCAACAGCTGCGCTCAGGGTTCCCATAAACCCTACATACACCATGTAGCGCATCGTAGTTGTCGATGACTTAAAGGTGAACCTGGCGTTTGCAAAGAAACTGAATGACACTGCCACGACGAATCCGGCGAAGTTACCAAGCGCCTGACCTGTGTGAAACACGTATATGCAGATAGCAAACACAACCCAGTGAATCAGCGTGTTAATGACGCCGATTGATGTGTACTTAGCAAAGAGCTTTAACATTATATAAATCAGTCAATTCGGAAAGGTCTGAAGTTTAGCACCACTGTGAAACTTGATCGACCCTCATATTTGACGATACTGTATATGCATACAGTAATTTTGTGAGGTGATTATGCCACGCACAGCAGACATTCATGCCGCGTTTGTTGCGGCCATAGAGTTAAACCCCAAGGGGTATCGTTACCTGAGCACAGACGCATTCATAAAGAAATTGCGGCAGTTCAACTGGCACTATACGCGCGAAGAAGCGAATGCCTGGATAGAGCGCAATCAGCCAGGCTTCGCTGACAAGACGACAGACGGTAGCGACAACAGGTACTGGATCCTGCGTAGCATGGGGAGGGTGCACTGATGGGATTTCCTTCACCGGCGGCTGATTTCGTAGCACCGCGTTTATCTCCGGAAATTATCTGCGGGATCGGCATGGACAGCCGCATCCTCGAAACCTCGTCTGGCTTTGCGGTTATCGAGCCGTGCACCAGACTGGTACAGAATCAGGTTCTGCTAATCCTCAGCGGCGGACGGACTCAGTTTGCCAGAGTCATGGGCAGGGCGCTGATTTGTGATGATGGTGAAGCGATAGAGGGGGAGGCTGCGGAAGAGGTTGAGGTGATGGGGCGGGTGACGTTCTTCATCAACAGCGTGATGCAGGATGACAGGGTGGTGTGATGGGGCATGGGTGGGGCATAAAGTTACCGCGAAACGACGTTAGTTCATTGCACATGACAAATCGTATCGCGGCAACATAGCAGAAGTTACCGCACATCAATCCAACATCAAGCCACTTCGTTAAAAGACTTAATAGTCTCCAGATGAAGATCGCCTGAAGTACCGGATTTCCGAGGAAAGGGATCAGGGTAATGACGTCATGGCTGCTTAACGAGCTGCCGATCCCCAGCATGATCCCGCAAAAAGAGAGAAGCGCCACGGGCAGCATAAAGGTTTTACCCAGTTGCTGGAAAAACTCCCACAGCGATATTTTTTGTGCTGCTTTCGTCGTCATAAAACGACTCCTTAAATGGTAGAAAGAGATTTAACGACCTCGATGGGGCGAGAAGATAAAACGTTTTATCAAACTTTAGTGCGCGCTAAATCACATTCTCAGGCTTTTACTGGTAGTATAAAGATAACGTATTGATAAAACGTTTTAGCGATCTCATTATCAAGGAGTCACGCCACCACATGGCTGTAGCGAAAAAGATCACCATCAACGATGTCGCGCTGGCGGCGGGGGTTTCCGTCAGCACCGTTTCGCTGGTATTGAGCGGGAAGGGGCGCATCTCTCCTGCAACGGGTCAGCGCGTCAACGAGGCCGTTGAGCAGTTAGGCTTTGTGCGTAATCGCCAGGCGTCGGCGCTGCGCGGTGGGCAAAGCGGGGTGATAGGGCTGATCGTTCGCGACCTCGCGTCGCCGTTTTATGCAGAACTGACCGCCGGGCTTACCGAGGCGCTTGAAGCGCAGGGGCGAATGGTTTTCCTGCTCCACGGTGGGCGCGAACCGGAGCAGCTGCTCTCCAGGCTGGATATGCTGCTGACGCAAGGGGTGGATGGGGTGATCGTGGCCGGCGCGTCCGGCGTGGGCAGTGAATTGTGTGAGCGCGCGGCGCAGAAAGGCGTACCGCTGGTGTTTGCCTCGCGCGCCAGCTATCTCGACGAAGCCGATACCCTTCGGCCAGATAACATGCAGGCCGCGCAAATGCTGACCGAGCATCTTATTCATCGCGGCCATCAGCGCATCGCCTGGCTCGGCGGTAAAAGCTCGTCCCTGACGCGTGCCGAGCGGGTGGGCGGTTACTGCTCCACGCTCATCAAATACGGCCTGCCGTTTCACAGCGAATGGGTGGTGGAGTGTGAATCCAGCCAGAAAAAAGCCGCAGAAGCCATCGGCACGCTGCTTCGCAACAGCCCGACGATCAGCGCGGTGATTTGCTATAACGACGTCATTGCGATGGGGGCGTGGTTCGGTTTAATCCGCGCCGGACGCCAGAGCGGTGAGGGCGGGGTAGAAACGTTCTTCGGCCATCAGGTGGCGCTGGGGGCATTTGCGGATGTCGGTGAAAATGCGTTAGACGATCTCCCTATCGTCTGGGCGACGACGCCGGCTCGTGAGATGGGGTACACCCTGGCAGACAGGATCATGCAGCGCATTGAAAATACGGACGTGCAGGCCGGGCATCAGATTGTGGCTGCACGGTTAGTGACGGTGAAGTAAACGCTTTGCTTGCACGGGCCTGCAACGACTCAGGATCGGAGGCCGGGTAAGCGTCAGCGCCACCCGGCAATAAAAAACCCCTCATGCGAGGGGTTTTCGTTTACTGCTGCGGTACTGCCGGCGGCGCTGCCGGTTCAGCCGGTGCCGGAATGCCCAGCGTCGGCATACCAAACATACCGACAAACTCTTCCAGCGGCATTTTGTCGCCGTTGAGCGTCACCTGGCCATTAGCATATTGCAGGCTGGTGGAAATGGTGTTGTCTTCCACCTTCGTGATGCGGAACATCTGGCCCATCGCCGCCAGGCCTTTCACCTGTTGGTTTGCCAGTTTCCCTGCATCTTCTTCACCATACCCTTCAAGTTTCGCAATCTGCGTCATGAACTCGGTCGCCATATCCATCGGGATGGTCAGCTTGCTGTCGAGCGATTTCACGCTGCGGTCAACTTCCTGCGCCAGGGTCTGCGGTTCGCCGGTCGCAGCGGCCGGATCCTTCAGGAACAGCGACAGGTTGAAGTTGGTTTCGCCTTTGCCGTTTTTCCAGCTCAGTGGCGCAACGGTAATCACCGGCTCGCCCTTCAGCAGGATCGGCAGGTTATTAAACAGCACCGTCATCGCCTGCTGCTGGTACGCCTGCGGGTTCTGTTGCAGGGCGGCATCGGTCAGCAGAGCCTGGCTCTCTTTGCTGTATTTCTGACTAAATTCGTGCCACGCCTGGCCGTCAATGTTGCCGATTTTCAGAGACAGCTTACCGGTACCGAGATCCTGATTTTGTACCTTCAGGCTTTTCAGGCTGTAATCCAGCTGGGTGTTGATGCTTTTACCGTCTTTGGACACGTCGGACTTGCCGTCCAGATCCATGCCTTCCAGCACCGCCATCTCTTTGCCTTCAATCGCAATGGCGATCTTATCGAGGCTCAGCTTCTGGTCGCCGATACGCTCATCAAAATCGGTCATACGGCTGTTGCCGCTGGCTTTGAGGTTGTTGAAGGTAAGCTGGACTTTCTGGTTATATTCATTGACTGAATTCACCAGGCCGCTTGCGGCATCACCGGTCAGGGAGACAGTCTTGCCGTCACGATCGGCATCAAGCTGGAAATTGCCGCCGCTGAAGGCGACTTTGTCAGTGCCTTGTTCGTAATTCAGCGCTTTCAGGTCGATGTCCGAATGCGTATCACCGGCATAGCTGATGCGGGTATTGATCTCAAACGGCGACTCATTTTTCGCCATATCGAAAATCGGCTTCGTCACCTCGTTATTCACCAGTACGGTTCTGGCGGATGCCATGGAGGGGATCAGGTTAAACTTTTTCAACTGCGCCAGCGGGAACGGACCGTGGCTGACCACTTCATCCAGCACCACGCTCTGGCCCGGTTTCAGCCAGGCGTTCTGATTACCCGCAACCGGCTTCACCACCACCTGCATATGGCTTGTAAACACGCCACGCTGGTAGTTCTGGTAGCTCAGCTCCAGACCTGCTTCAGGCGCGCTGCGCTTAATCTCGCTGTTTGCCTGCGTCATCATCTCTGCCAGACGGCTTTCCAGCTGTTTCCCGGTATACCAGGAAGCACCCGTCCAGATCACGCCTAAAGCAACAATCACTCCTACCGCTACGACCGATTTTTTCATTGCGATTATCCCTAAAATGAAACCAGGCGGTTAAAACCGCCTGGTGTTACAACGCCTGTTACTAGCTTAGCAAGAGTTGTTAAAAAATTCAGTAAGTCCCTAAAGCTTATTAAAAACACGCGCCAGGCGACCGGTGCCGCTCACCCGGACAGGCGACTCGTTGGCCGCGACAAAGGCGGATTCACCCGGTTTAAGCACCAGACGCTCGCTATCTTTATGCAACGTCGCTTCGCCTTCTACACAGAACAGGATCGCGGCGCTCTCCTGTGCAATGGCGGTTTCGTCTGCGCTGAGGTCGTGCAGCGAGAAGGCAAAATCGTCAACCGGAATCGGGAAGTCCAGCTCTGCGCCGTTTTTCACCGGCTGCGTAAGCAGCTCCGCAGCAGGTTTCGCCACGAACTTCACGTTGGCAACCAGCTCAGGGATGTCGATGTATTTTGGCGTCAGGCCCGCGCGCAGTACGTTATCGGAGTTAGCCATCACCTCCAGCGCCACGCCGTTCAGGTAGGCGTGCGGGGTTTCAGCGAACAGGAACATCGCTTCGCCCGGGTTGAGCTTCACCACGTTCAGCAGCAGCGGAGAGAAGAGACCGCTGTCGTCCGGATAAAACGTGGAAATTACGCGAATGGTGTCCCATGGCTCACCCTGCTGGCTGTTCAGCGCGGCTTTCAGCACCGCCAGCGCGTGGGATTTTTCCTCGCCCTGCATATTCAGCAGGCTGGCAAACAGTTCGCACAAGGCTTCTGCGTTCGGGTTTTCCAGGAAATGGGCGATCGCGTTGTGAGCCCCGGCGACCGGTTGCAGCAGGGAGATGATCTCGGAAAACTCGCGGAAGGCATTCATCGCCAGGAAAGGGGTAAGGGCGAAAACCAGTTCCGGCTTGTGGTTAGGATCTTTGTAGTTACGCTCTGCGGCGTCTAACGGAATACCGGCGGCATTTTCTTTGGCAAAGCCCAGCTCAGAGGCTTTTTTGTTCGGGTGAACCTGAATGGAGAGCGGCTGGTCGGCGCACAATACCTTGAACAGAAACGGCAGCTCACCAAAACGATTCGCCACTTTATCGCCGAGCAGTGCGGCTTTGTCGGCGTCGATGACGTCACGCAGGCTGCGAACCTGGCCGCTGGCATCTTCAATTTTTGAGCTGCTCTTCGGATGCGCGCCCATCCACAGCTCTGCCATCGGCAGGTTGTCCGGGTTGGCGATACCGTAGAGATCCGTTAACGCAGTTTTACTTCCCCAGGCGTAGTTTTGCACTGAGTTGATGAGTTTTTGCATTATCAAGCCCTGATTCATATGTGGAATTAACTCCGCGTATTAAAGCAATAAACCGAATGGAAGTAACCTGCGGATGTAAAAAGTCGTACTAGTCTCAGTTTTTGTTAAAAAATTGTGTAGGATAAGCTGACTCGCTTTTAAGCCGGGCAGCGGAACATCTGCCCTGAATAAACAGACCGAAGCAGTAAGTGAGAGAACAATGTCGAATAAACCCTTCCATTATCAGGATCCTTTCCCCCTCAGTCAGGATCAGACCGAGTATTACCTGTTAACCCGCGATTACGTTTCTGTCTCTGAGTTTGAAGGGCAGGAGATCCTCAAAGTTGACCCGCAGGCGCTGACGTTGCTGGCGCAGCAAGCCTTCCATGATGCTTCCTTTATGCTCCGTCCGGCGCATCAGCAGCAGGTTGCTGATATCCTGAGCGACCCGGAAGCCAGTGAGAACGATAAGTACGTTGCCCTGCAATTCCTGCGTAACTCTGATATCGCGGCGAAAGGCATTCTGCCGACCTGCCAGGACACCGGCACGGCGATTATCACCGGTAAAAAAGGCCAGCGCGTCTGGACCGGCGGCGGTGACGAAGCGGCGCTGGCGCGCGGCGTTTACAATACCTACACCGAAGACAACCTGCGCTATTCGCAAAACGCGGCGCTGGATATGTACAAAGAGGTGAACACCGGCACCAACCTGCCTGCGCAGATTGACCTCTACAGCGTCGACGGTGACGAGTACAAATTCCTCTGCATCGCCAAAGGCGGCGGTTCAGCCAACAAAACCTATCTTTACCAGGAAACCAAAGCGCTGCTTACCCCGGGCAAGCTGAAGAATTATCTGGTCGAGAAGATGCGCACCCTCGGCACCGCGGCCTGCCCGCCGTACCATATCGCGTTTGTGATTGGCGGTACGTCTGCCGAAAGCACCCTGAAAACCGTTAAGCTGGCCTCAACCAAATACTACGATGGCCTGCCAACGGAAGGTAACGAACATGGTCAGGCGTTCCGGGACGTGCAGCTTGAGCAGGAACTGCTGGCCGAAGCGCAGAATCTGGGCCTGGGCGCGCAGTTTGGCGGCAAATACTTCGCGCATGACATTCGCGTGATCCGCCTGCCGCGCCACGGTGCTTCCTGTCCGGTGGGCATGGGCGTCTCATGCTCGGCGGATCGCAACATCAAGGCGAAGATCAACCGCGACGGCATCTGGATCGAGAAGCTGGAGAACAACCCGGGCAAATATATTCCTGAAGAACTGCGTAAAGCGGGCGAGGGGGAAGCGGTTCGCGTGGACCTGAATCGTCCGATGAAAGAGATCCTCGCGCAGCTTTCGCAGTATCCGGTTTCAACGCGCCTTTCCCTGAACGGGACGATTATCGTGGGCCGCGACATCGCCCATGCGAAGCTGAAAGAGCGCCTGGACAACGGCGAAGGGCTGCCGCAGTACATTAAAGATCACCCGATCTACTACGCAGGCCCGGCAAAAACGCCTGATGGATATGCTTCCGGCTCGTTAGGCCCAACCACGGCGGGCCGTATGGACTCCTACGTCGACCAGTTGCAGGCCAACGGCGGCAGCATGATCATGCTGGCGAAAGGCAACCGCAGCCAGCAGGTGACGGACGCGTGCCATAAGCACGGCGGCTTTTACCTCGGCAGTATAGGTGGCCCGGCGGCGGTGCTGGCGCAGGGCAGTATCAAGAGCCTGGAGTGCGTGGAGTACCCGGAACTGGGTATGGAAGCGATCTGGAAAATTGAAGTGGAAGACTTCCCGGCGTTCATCCTCGTGGATGACAAAGGTAACGACTTCTTCAAACAGATCCAGTCTTCCCAGTGTTCGGCGTGTGTGAAGTAATTCTGTAAATTGCCGGGTGGCGCTGACGCTTACCCGGCCTGCATTCTCGTAGGTCGGGTAAGGCGCAGCCGCCACCCGACATCAAAAAGAGCGCACAAAGCGCCATAACGTTTCTCAGAAGTCATCAATACTTATCTCTTAAGCATGTGAGCAATCCCATCTTTGTTATCAAGGAGTAAGTAATGACAATGCATCGCCGCGAGAAAGACTCCATGGGCGCCATCGACGTCCCGGCCGACAAGCTATGGGGCGCACAAACCCAGCGTTCGCTGGAGCATTTCCGCATTTCGACAGAGAAAATGCCCGTCTCGCTAATCCAGGCGCTGGCGTTGACCAAACGCGCTGCCGCCAAAGTCAATCAGGATCTGGGCCTGCTGGATGCCGATAAAGCCACCGCCATCATCAATGCCGCCGACGAAGTGCTGGCGGGCAAACATCCCGACGAATTCCCCCTTGCCATCTGGCAGACCGGCTCAGGCACCCAGAGCAACATGAACATGAACGAGGTGCTGGCGAACCGCGCAAGCGAGCTTCTTGGCGGCGTGCGCGGCATGGAGCGCAAGGTCCACCCGAACGATGACGTGAACAAAAGCCAGAGTTCCAACGACGTGTTCCCGACGGCCATGCACGTGGCGGCCGTCATCGCAATCCGCGAGCAGCTTATCCCGCAGCTCAACGTGCTTAAATCTACGCTTAACGAGAAAGCGCAGGCCTTCCGTGACATCGTTAAAATTGGTCGTACGCACCTTCAGGACGCCACGCCGCTGACGCTCGGCCAGGAGATCTCCGGCTGGGTGGCGATGCTGGAGCACAATCTTAAGCATATCGACAACAGCCTGCCGCATCTGGCGGAGCTGGCGCTCGGCGGGACGGCGGTGGGTACCGGGTTAAACACCCATCCCGAGTACGCGGTGCGCGTGGCCGAAGAGCTGGTGAAGATCACCGGGCAGCCGTTTGTTACCGCTCCGAATAAATTCGAAGCGCTGGCGACCTGTGATGCGCTGGTGCATACCCATGGCGCGCTGAAAGGGCTGGCGGCCTCGCTGATGAAAATTGCCAACGACGTGCGCTGGCTGGCCTCCGGCCCGCGCTGCGGCATCGGCGAAATCAGCATTCCGGAAAACGAGCCGGGCAGCTCCATTATGCCGGGCAAAGTGAACCCGACCCAGTGCGAAGCCATGACCATGCTGTGCTGTCAGGTGATGGGTAATGACGTGGCGGTTAACATGGGCGGCGCGTCGGGTAACTTCGAGCTTAACGTCTATCGTCCGATGGTGATCCACAACGTACTGCAATCGATTCGTCTGCTGGCCGATGGCATGGAGAGCTTTAACGAGCACTGCGCGGTGGGCATTGAGCCTAATCGCGAGCGAATCAGCCAGCTGCTGAATGAGTCTCTGATGCTGGTAACGGCGCTGAACACCCATATTGGTTATGACAAAGCGGCCGAAATCGCTAAAAAAGCGCACAAAGAGGGGCTTACCCTGAAAGCCTCTGCGCTGGCGCTGGGCTACCTGACGGACGCCGAGTTTGATGCCTGGGTCCGCCCGGAAGCGATGGTGGGCAGCCTCAGATAATCACTGCGCCAAATACAGGTGCAGCCGCGGAATAATCAGCTGTAGCGGCTGCGCCTGGGGTTTATAGCGATGCTGAACGTTTTCAGCATCGTAATTCAGCAGTTCCCCGATATCCGGCACCACCGCACCCTGATCGGCATCGTAGAGCGCAATCAGCGGCGTCGGGCAGGCGTATTGCACCTGCTTTTGTTGTCCGGCGTACCAGACGCGGGCGATAGGCTGTACCTTCACCGGACGCTTTATTTTAAGACGGGTATCAGCTGGCAGGGAGGCAATGCTGTGGTACTCCTGCTCCAGCCGTTCAATCCACTGTTCCCGCGACCACGGGGCGACCGTTCGCGGCGATTTCAGGCTTTTCTCCAGCTGAGCCAGGATCTCATCGCGCGTGAAATTTTTAATGATGTGCTTGTTGGCCCAGCCGAAGCGCAGCGTGGCGGGGTGGCGCAGTACCGTCAGCGTGCGGTAAGCATTCAGGGTGATCAGCCCCGGAAGCTGGCGATGCACCCATTCAAAACGGGCAGCCGGCGCCAGCCCGGACTCAACGGTTACAATCTTCTCAAACGCGGCTTTCAGCGTATTGATATGCGTAATCTGCGCCTCAATTCCTTCACGCGTTGCGGCATCCGTTTGCAGGCAGATGACGCCGGGCAGGCGAACGGCGGCCTTACTGCTGCGATTTTCGGACTGCTGCTGGATGAAAAGGCGACGAAAGTGCTGCAACGTCATTTCCAGCGCCGCCTTGCCAACATGCTGCGTCACCTCAATGGTGTTCAGCGGGTCGTGCTCCGCGCCTTTCGCCACCTCGGGCAGAGAAAAGACGCGGGCGGCCAGCAGGCGGCAGTCATGAAGTTGCCCCGTGAGGGTCAGTAACGCCTGCTCTATTTCCCGAAATGTGGTGTTAAGCCTTTCGATGAGATCGTAAGTTGCCATGGCAGCCCTTAATTAGTTACAACATACTACTGATATAGCATAACACGCAGGGTCAGGCCAGCGTGCGGTTTAGGTCAGGCAGGTACGGGAAGGGGAATATTGTGATAGATCGGCCAGCTAAAGACGAACCGGGCCCCACCCAGCTCGCTCGCTTCGCAGCGAACCGAACCGCCCATCGCCTGGGCAATAGAACGGACAATAGCCAGCCCCAGACCACAGCCGCCGGTAGCCCGGTCGCGGCTGGGATCGAGGCGCACAAACGGCTCAAAAACTTTTTCACGCTCCGCCGGCCCAATGCCGGGGCCATCGTCTTCCACACACAGAATCGCCTGGCTTCCCTGCAAATCTAAACCTATGCGCAGCGTCGTTTCGCTGTAGCGCATGGCGTTGTTCATCAGATTATCCAGCACGCGTTCCATCAGGCGCATGTCCAGTGCGCCGTACGCGCCGGGAGTAATGGCTGTCAGCAGTTTTCGCTGAGGGTTAACGCTCTGCACATCGTTAATATGCGTCTGTAGCCAGACGGGGAGATCCGGTGAACTGAGGTGCAACTCCGTCTGAGGCCGATCGAGGCGGGCATAGGTCAGCAGCTCTTCAATCAGCGCTTCAAGCTGGCCAATATCCCGATTGAGCGCCTGCGATTCCGCCCCGGTGAGGTTCTCGCTCATCTCCAGGCGATAACGCAGGCGTACCAGCGGAGTGCGCAGTTCATGCGCAATACCATCGATCAGCTGCTTCTTGCTGGCAATCAGGGCGTTGATGTTATCGGCCATCTGGTTGAAGGCAATACCGAGTCGGTCAAAACTGGAACCGCTGTCGAAATGTATGCGTTCAGTTAAATGACCCTCCCCAAAACGCTGTGCGGCGGATTCCAGTTTCAGCATGTCCTGCCAGTGCGGTCGCATCCAGATGAACACAGGTAAAGCGAGCGAAATGGCAATAAAGCCCAGCAGAGCGAGATCCAGCAGGCGCATCTGGTGCAGGTAATAGAGATAGGGCACTGGCCCGACGGCCAGAACATAATGGCTGCGTGGAATACGCTGAATGAAGGTATATTTCTCGTCCAGTGCGACGATGTCTCCGTCGCGCAGACGCTGCATCGCAGGCGGCGCTAAGTCAAAATCCTTCATGGGTTCGATACGCAAATCAAACGACAGATTCAGATCCAGCTCTTTTAACGTGCGCGCCCAGTCATGAGGAGGAATTTCTCGCAGCTCGCTACGCATCAGATAGAGCGAGCTTTTCATCAGATCGTCCAGGGATTGCCTGCCCGCGCGCTCTGCGGTGAATTTGTAGACCAGCCCGACCAGCATGGTCATCACCAGAAAGCAGACAAACAGCAGGAGATAAAACTGCACAAACAGCTTTTTCATTGGATAGCACCGCTAAATCAATCAATTAAGAACCCGGCTTTACTTCGTCAGCCCTGCGTGGACATCCATATCACCACAGGAACGAAGAAGGTTGATGATACACTTTCTTCGGAAACAGAGGGAGCAAAGTGAACAGCACGATTATGCGGAATAGTTAAATTTAAAGGGCAATGTCGTAAAAAAGCCTGCATTTTGCAGGCATTAATAATGATGGATTGTAATTTTTCTCATTCTGAGTGAAATAAATGCTGTGTTGTTAACCGGACTAGTGACAGAAAATATTATAAATATTGTTTGGCAGCATCAGATATTTCCTGAGAGGTAAGTTCCCTGTCTGAAGCAACATAGATAGAATTATGATCTCCCGTCAACGACGGAAAGCTTGCAGTCATGATCTGAAGATTAATTTCTTCACCATCCGGATATGTCTGGCGTACAGACGTTATGCCCTTAAGCACGATAATGACTTTGCTGGGGTTGGCATTAAAAAAAATGATCACCTTTTTCATATATCACTCTATATCTCTTTGTTATTGTGCAAGGTAAGAATGTTCCAGAAGCGTGGCTCCTTTCCTTTTTTTGCTCTCTTTGGGAAATAAAAGCAAGCAATATCCTGCCTTAACGTGTATGGTGGCAATCCTTTTCATTCAGGAGCAGCCTATGTCGGGACGTAAAAACTCGCAACTTCGTCGCAATTATTTAGTCAAATGTTCATGTCCAAACTGCGCTAAAGAGTCAGAGCACAGTTTCACTCGCATACAAAAGGGGGCCCAGCTTGTCTGTCCCTACTGTAGCGCTTTGTTTAAATCCTCTCAGCGTCTCTGAAGAAATACTCATACAAGAAGTGGAAGAGACGATGTTTTTCGCGGCCGCCTGACCTCAATAACACTTTACTGATTTACAAGCAGTTAGCATCGGATTGTAGACTGCTTGTGCAGTCCACGAGCCAGAAGCAACATCATCGTCAACGCGGCTGTGTGCTGATATTATTTATCGCAAAGCGTTACATTCGCAGCAGCAGGGCCTTTATCGCCGCTTACGATGATAAATTCGACTTTCTGACCTTCAAAAAGTGTTTTGAAGTTCTCTCCCTGAAGGGCAGAGAAATGCACGAAAACATCTTTGCTGCCATCTACAGGGGAGATAAAACCAAAGCCTTTATCTTCCTTAAACCACTTAACCAGACCTAAAATTTTTGATGACATAAAGACTCCATTTGAACATTTCCGAAGTGATATAAAAGCTAATAAACATATAATGCTAAGGTGTGGACTCAAAAGGAGGGGGTATCAGCGATAGCGCCTGGTTATGAGAATTGTCATGCAACTTGTCCAACTATTATTGGATCGGACTAACGAGACCATTAATGCACGGGCAGGGTTAATTAGCAATTTTTATTTTAGCCTTCCGGATGGCTTGCTTAAAATTGCACAATAAAAATTAATTTGGTACAAGAAGCCAGAGTTGCCAGGCGTGACTACAGCCCAAATGTCCCCACAGGAGCATTTGGGCTGTAGTCACGGAGATTTATCCGGACAAAGGCGGTGCAGCAGAAATATTAATTATCTTGATCTCAATATTTCCGATTTTCGCTAATGTCTGGATTTACCTGTGCTGACAATCAGTGGGTTGGTGGCAAACCCATGCGGGCATTTCCGCGCGTTGCAATGCACCGCGTAAGTGCATATCTCCTCGTGCTGGTTTCGATTGTATGGGCAGGCCATCTTGTTTTTAATTTCACTCCACAACATTTCGTTGTAAGGTGATATGTTGTATATCGATATAGGCTTGAAAACACCATTTATGAAGACGCCATTTTTTGTCGGATATATCCTGTCACCGGGGTACAAATAGACATCGCTTTCATACCAAATGATGAGTTTCAAGAACTTGAGTCCCAAGATGCTTGAATAAACGATTCCCGTGTTAGGACAAATTACCGAGCTAATGACTCTCCATGACATTGCTATACCTCTTTCATTAAATAATTGAGAGAGTATAAGGTTTAGCATGAGAATTAGATTTCTGCAAACACGTAAGCTATTGAAAAAGATCGATATTATTTATATGTTCGCCATTATCCCCTTTGTTTTTATAAGGATAAGATAATGATTAAGTCAATTGTAAAGATCATTTTTAGCCTAATGTGCATTTAAGTGACGGATTTTTGATCGATGATGGTGCCTGCTCTGCTGAATATATATTGTACTATAGCAATCAAATACATTAGCGCTACTTTTGTTTACGCGAAAAATGCACATCGAAATAGAACTGGAGAGAGGAATCAGACCAGAGGATATGTCATAACTGACGATGCATATAATCGATAACTTTCGACGAATATCGATAACAATTCCGATGCATCGTCAGTTATTTTTCGAATATTCCTGTTTGCTCCTTTTTCAGGTTTCCCAGGCGTGCGGTGCAAACAGATAGCCCTTGTTGCGTACGGTTTTGATGCGGTAAGGTTCCGTGGCGTTATCCAACAGTTTTTTACGCAGTCGTGAAATCGCCACATCAACGCTACGATCCATTCCGTCGTAACTTACGCCGCGCAGATTTTTCAGTAATGCATCCCGGTCCATAATTTGTCCGGCATGGGTTGCCAGCTCCCACAGCAGGTCAAAATCTGCGGTTGAGAGCGCAATCAGCTCCCTGGAAAGCATAACCTGTCGGTTGACCGGGTCGATAGAAAGTGTGCCGAAACGCATCGCTTTATGCGGCGTTAAGGAGGGCGCAGGCGCTTCACGCTCAGCGCTAGCACGCTGACGCAGATGGTGGCGTAAACGGGCTAGCAGAACCGCCGGCGGCGTGGTTTTCAGGATGTAGTCGTTTGCGCCCATCTCAAGCGACAGAATATGATTCATATCGCTGTCGAGAGAGGTCAGCAGCACGATCGGGCCGTCCCATTTCGCGCGCAGATCCCGGCAGAGCGTCATACCATCTTTCCCGGGCAGCATGATGTCCAGCAACACCAGATCCGGATTTTCGCGGTTGACGACGTCTTCAGCGCGATCGCCACGAGGCTCGACAACCACTTCCATATCATGTTTACCCAGATAAGCGGCGATTAATTGCCCCACCTCGGGTTCATCTTCAACATAAACAATCTTATTCATACAACGTCTGTCATCGCGAAAAACGTCAACATACACCGCTCAACCTTAACCTTCCATTAATCTTTCAAAATTAGCCGGAGTTCCGTTATCCTGCACGGGAATGTTATTTGATTGTTAAGGGAAAAGAATGGGGCTGGTGATAAAAGCCGCGCTAGGTGCGCTGGTCGTGCTGCTGATTGGGGTGCTGGCTAAAACGAAGAACTACTATATTGCCGGGCTGATCCCGCTGTTTCCCACCTTTGCGTTAATCGCGCACTATATTGTGGCCTCTGAGCGGGGTATTGAGGCGCTGCGCGCCACCATTGTGTTCGGGATGTGGTCGATCATTCCGTATTTTATTTACCTGCTGTCGCTGTGGTACTTCACCGGTTTTATGCGTCTGCCCCTGGCGCTGGGCGGGGCGGTGGTCTGCTGGAGCCTCAGCGCCTGGGTGCTCATCTTCTTCTGGAGCCGCTTTCACTAGCGCAGGGGGCGGCCACCGTCCACGGCAAACGTTCGGCCCGTGACGTAACAGCTGGTCAGCAGATAATCGATCAGGTCGATCACCTCTTTCTCGCCGGGCGCAATTTTCATTAACGACTTGTTGAGCGCCTGCTGACGATACTCGGCATCATCGCCTTCGTTAAATAAAATCATCGCCGGAGCAATCGCGTTGACCTTTACCTCGGGCGCCAGCTTGCGTGCGAAAGAGCGGGTCATATTATCCAGCGCGGCTTTGCTGGCCGCATAGGCGATGTGTTTGTCGCTTCCTCGCTCCACCACGTAATCGGTGAAATGGATAATGTCTCCTGCGGCATGGCCGTGTCCGCGCAGCAAATCCTGTAGGGCATGGTTGAGCAGATAAGGCGCATTAACGTGGATCTGCATCATGCAGGCGAGCGTTTCGCTGAGTGAATGTCCTGCTTTTTCGGGAAGCCAGGTACTGGCGTTGTGAATAACCGCCCGCAGTCCGTGGGTGGTCGACTTCACTTTGTCCGCGAAGGCGAGAATACCTTCATCTGTGGAGAAATCCGCCTGAATGCAGACTGCTCCGGCATTTCGTAGCCCTTCAATGGAGGGATATTCCGTGCGGTAACTGACGATAACCGGATGGCGAAGATTGAGAAAGTGATGGGCGAGGGCGAGGCCAATGCGACGGCCTGCGCCAGTGATCAATATTGGGCGTTGCTGCGTGTGTCCCATCGTAATCTCCTTTTCAGTTCAACAATGGGACAGGCGGCGCTATCCCATTAACATCCACGTTGCCGGTACGGCAGCGACTAACAGCAAACCTATCAATGCCATTTCGCGGCGCTTAAGGGCATTATCAAGCTGATGTGTACGGCGAGCGTAGATAAACACCAGCAGGCCCGGCGCGTAGAGCACCACGGACAGCAGCAGATGCATCGGTCCGGAAGCATATAACAACCATAGACCGTAAATACAGGCGCCGACGCTTACCGCATAGTGTGCCGGGCGGGTCGCAATTTTTAACAGATATGCGCCCACTAAGAAATAGGGTACCAGAATCATCTCGGAGGCGATGGTCAGCAGCGTGTTATAGTCCGATCCTGTGAGCCAGATCAGCACCAGACAGACCTGCACGCTGATGTTGGTGAGCCACAGAGAGGCCGATGGCGCACTGTTTTTGTTCTGACGGGCAAACAGGCGCGGGAACGCTTTGTGCGTGGCGGCCAGGAACGGGACTTCCGCTGCCATAATGGTCCAGCTCAGATAGGCGCCGCAAACGGAAACAATCAGACCCGCCGCGATAATCACGTCCCCCCAGGGACCCAGCATTTTCACCATCAGCCCGGCCATGGACGGGTTACGCATTTCCGCAAGTTCAGGGCGAGCTACCACGCCGAGCGACAGCAGCGTCACCAGCAGATAAACGCCCAGCGCCGCCAGTACGGCCAGCAGCGTGGCGCGTCCCACATCGCGCTTGTTACGCGCGCGGGCAGAGACCACGACGGCACCTTCAACGCCGATGAACACCCACAGGGTGATCAGCATGGTATTTTTCACCTGTTCCCAAACGGGGACGCCCAGCGCAATGCCGCTGAAATCGAGCGTAAAGACATCGAGACGGAAGGCGAGGAAGGCCAGCACGACGAACAGGCCAAGCGGCACCAGCTTGGCCAGCGTCGCCACCAGGTTAATGCTGGCTGCGGTCTGGACGCCACGCAAAATCAGCCAGTGAACTATCCACAGCAGGACCGAGGCGCCGACGATGGACTGCCAGGTATTGCCGTCGCCAAACAGGCGCAGTTCGGGCGTATCGGTAAAGAAGCTGAGCGCCGAGAAGACGATAACCAGATAGGAGACGTTGGCGATCACCGCGCACAGCCAGTAACCCCAGGCGGAGCAGAAGCCGATCAGCTCGCCGAAACCTTCCCGGGCGTAAGTGAATATTCCGCCGTCCAGATCCGGTCGGATACGGGTCAGCAGCAGCATGGCGAACGCCAGCAGCAAAATCCCGACACCGGTAATGCCCCAGCCAATCAGTAATGCGGCCGGGCTGGCGACGGCCGCCATGTTCTGCGGCAAACTGAATACGCCCGCGCCCAGCATTGAGCTCAATACAAGTGCAGTTAAAGCACTCAGGCCAAGTTTCTTTTCCATTGGCTTCCTGTTATGAAAAGTCCAAATCCAGAATAATTATTTCGCTAAGGCGCATAAAAATGGTGGATCACGCTAAGGCGCGGGATTTTACGGAGTGTGAAGGATGCATGCAATGACGTGTGGCAGAAATCAGAAAAAAAGTAACAAAAAAGGCGGCACTGCGCCGCCTTTATGAAACCGTTTTGTTACTTGTACAGATCGGCGCTGATGGTCAGGTTGTTACCACGTTCCTGCCACTGGCGGGTGATGTGGTAATACTTCGCGCCTTTCTTCGCAGCACGCTTCGCCACCTGATAGGAGATTTCCGTCATGTTGCCATAGTTGCCCGTAAACTTGATGCTGTCGAACGGAACCATCTGCGCGGCAGTGGCTTTGTTCAGCTCTTCAATTTTCGTGCCGTCTGGTAACGTAACGGTATAACGACCGCCTTTGGTGGATTGGGTTTCAAAGAAACGACCCACTTCAGCGCTTGGTGCCGCCGAGGTTGCAACGCCCGGAATTTCCACTTTCTTCGCTTCTTCACCGCCTTTCGCTAACGCGGCACGTCCCGCATCTGAATCCGCTGGAATGGCATCCGGGCTTTGTACTACGCGTTTTTTCGCATCTTGCTTATAGATGAAGGCGGTGATGCGCTGGTTTCCGCCCTGGTTGGCATCAACCTGACGCACGATATAGAACGCGTAAGCGCCTTTTTCTCTCGCGGCTTTGGTGATGGCATCGTTAACTTCAGGCTGGCTGCGGTAGAAGCCCTGAACGGTCACGGTGTCATACGGTTCCAGCTGAACAGCCTGATCTTTCGGCAGTTCAACAATGCCGTTAATCACGCGGTTTTTCTGTTCATCTGCTTTTGGGGCATTCTCTTTGTACAGCGCAATCGTCACGCGCTGGTTGCCGCTGTTGCCCTGATCGGACTGGTCAACAACGTAAAAAGAGGCAGCGCCGTTTTTATCGGCGGCTTTTGATGCGGCGGCGACGGCATCGCCAATAGAGTTATAGCGACCCACAATGACCGTATGGTCAAAAGGTTTTAACGCTGCCGCTTGCTCCGGCGTCAACTCTGTCGCGGCATTCGCAGACAGGGCGGTCGCGGAAAGAAGTGCGGACGCCAGGAGTGTGTTCTTAAGCTTCATAAAAATAATCCTTCGCCTTGCGCAAACCATGTACTGGTGTTGTTGTTAATTTGAGACGGTCCCGATTATGGCATTTAACACCCGTCGCTGTCTGCGGCATTTTTCACAGCCTGTGCTCACCAAAGGACCTGATTCGATAACATTTTGTGATATGTGGAAAAAACAGGCGTTTCACAAGCAAAACTGATTAAGCATATGACTTTTACAAGTTAATTTAATGTTAATGAGTTGTTCTTTTATGGCGCTATATCATGTTTTTACCGCTTCGCTTGCGCGATTTATCGGTCCTGAAGGCGAATTTAAGGTAAATATCTCTGTCAGTGACCCCGATCGCTTATTTTTCACAGATAAAGTAAGAAATAGTGTTTTCTGGCGGTAGATCACGGGCGCTATTTTCAGTAGGTTATAGAAAGTTTGTTACTGTTTTATTTTCCGGGGTTAATCATTCTCCGTCGATATCTCGATGGTGAAAATTGATACAAACCGTGGGCAATTATCGACAAACCATCATCAAAAACCGATGGAAGGGAAAACTATGCGTATTGGGGTACCAAAAGAACGGTTAGCCAATGAAACCCGCGTAGCGGCAACACCAAAAACGGTGGAGCAACTGCTTAAACTGGGTTTTACCGTCGCGATTGAAAGCGGCGCGGGCAAACTGGCGAGTTTCGATGACGAGGCCTTTACTCAGGCTGGCGCGGACGTAGTGGACGGTGCTGAGGTCTGGCAATCACCCATCATTCTGAAGGTCAACGCACCGGAAGAGAGTGAAATTGAACTGCTGAACGCGGGCACGACGCTTGTGAGCTTTGTCTGGCCAGCCCAAAACCCGGAGCTGATGGAGAAGCTGGCAGCACGCGGTGTCACCGTGATGGCGATGGACTCCGTGCCGCGTATATCGCGCGCGCAGTCTCTGGATGCGCTGAGCTCCATGGCGAACATTGCCGGCTATCGCGCCATTGTCGAAGCTGCGCATGAGTTTGGTCGCTTCTTTACCGGTCAGATTACGGCGGCAGGTAAAGTACCACCCGCGAAGGTGATGGTGATTGGTGCCGGTGTGGCAGGTCTTGCCGCTATCGGGGCCGCAAACAGCCTGGGCGCTATTGTTCGCGCGTTTGATACCCGGCCGGAAGTGAAGGAGCAGGTGCAGAGTATGGGCGCCGAATTCCTTGAGCTGGACTTCAAGGAAGAAGCGGGCAGCGGTGATGGTTACGCGAAGGTCATGTCTGAAGCCTTTATTAAGGCGGAAATGGCACTCTTTGCGGCGCAGGCAAAAGAGGTGGACATCATTGTCACCACCGCGCTTATTCCGGGTAAACCGGCGCCGAAGCTGATCACCCGTGAGATGGTGGATTCCATGCAGCCGGGCAGCGTTATTGTCGATCTGGCGGCGCAAAACGGCGGTAACTGTGAGTATACCGTGCCAAACCAGGTCACGACGACCGCGAACGGCGTGAAGGTGATCGGTTATACCGACCTGCCAGGGCGTCTGCCAACCCAGTCCTCTCAGCTGTACGGCACGAACCTCGTTAACCTGCTGAAGCTGCTCTGCAAAGAGAAAGACGGCAACATTACCGTTGATTTTGATGATGTGGTGGTGCGTGGCGTTACCGTGGTGCGTGAAGGGGAAATCACCTGGCCTGCACCGCCGATTCAGGTTTCCGCTCAACCTCAGGCTGCGCCGAAAGCGGCGCCAGAGCCCGCGGAGCCAGCAAAACCTGCGTCGCCGTGGCGCAAATACGCCATCATGGCGCTGGTTATTATCCTGTTTGGCTGGCTGGCGGATGTCGCGCCAAAAGAGTTCCTTGGCCACTTCACCGTCTTCGCGCTCTCCTGCGTGGTGGGTTACTACGTCGTGTGGAACGTTTCTCATGCGCTGCATACCCCGCTGATGTCGGTCACCAATGCCATCTCCGGGATTATCGTGGTCGGGGCATTGCTGCAAATTGGTCATGGCGGCTGGATCAGCTTCCTGAGCTTCATTGCGGTGCTGATCGCCAGTATCAATATTTTCGGTGGTTTCACCGTGACTCAGCGCATGCTGAAAATGTTTCGTAAAGGCTAAGGGGTAGCATATGTCTGGAGGATTAGTTACAGCCGCATACATTGTTGCTGCAATCCTGTTTATTTTCAGTCTGGCGGGGCTTTCCAAACACGAAACGTCTCAGCAGGGAAATAACTTTGGTATCGCCGGGATGGCGATTGCGCTGATTGCCACCATCTTTGGGCCGGACACCGGCAACGTGGCGTGGATCCTGGTGGCGATGATCATCGGCGGCGCGATTGGTATTCGTCTGGCGAAACGCGTTGAAATGACCGAGATGCCGGAGCTGGTTGCCATTCTGCACAGCTTCGTGGGTCTGGCGGCGGTGCTGGTGGGCTTCAACAGCTACCTGTACCACGAACCGGGCCTGGAGCCGATTCTGGTGAACATCCACCTGACCGAAGTGTTCCTCGGCATCTTCATCGGTGCGGTGACCTTCACCGGGTCGATTGTGGCGTTCGGCAAGCTGCGCGGGAAGATCTCTTCCAAACCGCTGATGCTGCCTAACCGCCACAAGCTGAACCTGGCGGCGCTGGTCGTTTCCTTTGTGCTGCTGGTGGTCTTCGTGCGTACCGAAAGCGTAGGCTTGCAGGTGCTGGCGTTACTGGTGATGACCATCATCGCGCTGGCCTTCGGCTGGCATCTGGTGGCGTCTATCGGCGGAGCAGATATGCCGGTGGTGGTTTCCATGCTGAACTCCTACTCCGGTTGGGCGGCGGCGGCGGCAGGCTTTATGCTGAGCAACGACCTGCTGATTGTCACCGGTGCGCTGGTCGGTTCTTCCGGTGCGATCCTGTCTTACATCATGTGTAAGGCGATGAACCGTTCGTTTATCAGCGTCATCGCGGGTGGCTTCGGTTCTGACGGCTCATCAACCGGTTCTGATGAGGAAGTGGGTGAACACCGTGAAATCAGCGCGGAAGACACCGCAGAGATGCTGAAAAACTCGCATTCCGTCATCATCACCCCAGGCTATGGCATGGCGGTGGCGCAGGCGCAGTATCCGGTGGCGGAAATCACCGAGAAACTCCGCGCGCGCGGCATCAAGGTTCGCTTTGGTATTCACCCGGTGGCGGGGCGTCTGCCAGGCCACATGAACGTGCTGCTGGCGGAAGCGAAGGTGCCTTACGACATTGTGCTGGAAATGGACGAGATCAACGATGATTTCGCCGACACCGACACCGTGTTGGTGATTGGCGCCAACGACACCGTTAACCCGGCGGCGCAGGACGACCCTCGTAGTCCGATTGCGGGTATGCCTGTTCTCGAAGTGTGGAAGGCGCAGAACGTCATTGTCTTCAAACGCTCTATGAACACCGGCTATGCTGGCGTGCAGAACCCGCTGTTCTTTAAAGATAACACCCACATGCTGTTTGGCGACGCCAAGGCCAGCGTGGATGCGATCCTGAAAGCGCTGTAATTGCGCTTCATCCTGACAAACCGCCCCCCGGGGCGGTTTTCTTATTTCTGCGGCCAGCTTTTCTCCTCTGTCTATACTTTACCCTTTGTGTAATACGAGGAGGTGTAATGCGATTTTTGTCCCGCTTCGACATCATCGAGCTGATGATGACGCCATCTTTCTGGATCGGCGTCGCCACGGTGGTTTTTGTGACTCTGCTGGTGTACTGGCTGCTGACGCGCCTGATCGCCTTCGTTAAGAAAGGGATCACTACCTGGGGCGACAAGCACCCCACCACCAACCGGATGCGTTTTATCCTGACGGATATGCTTAACCGCACCAGCCGCTTCCTGCTTTTTGTCGTGGCGCTGTTATTCAGCCTGCGTTTCGTCGACTTACCGGATCATCTCTTTGGTACCGTGAGCCACGCCTGGTTCCTGGTCTTCGCTATCCAGGTGGCGCTGTGGATGGATCAGGGGGTGGTGTCGTGGCTTCGTCACGTCATGCTGGCGCCGGGAAGCCATAAAAACCCGGTGACGCTGGTGATCACGGGGCTTATCCTCCGTGCCATAGTCTGGTCAGTGATGCTGCTGTCTATTCTTGCTAACGCGGGCGTCAACATCACTGCTCTGGTTGCCAGCCTTGGGGTAGGGGGTATTGCAATCGCCCTCGCGGTGCAAACGATCCTGAGCGACGTGTTTGCATCGCTTTCCATCGGTTTTGATAAGCCGTTCGAAATTGGCGATTTTGTGGTGTTTAACGATGTCGCCGGGACGGTAGAGCACATTGGCCTGAAAACCACCCGTATCCGCAGCCTGAGCGGGGAGCAGATTGTCTGCGGGAACGCCATTCTGCTGCAACAGACGCTGCATAACTACAAACGGATGCAAACGCGCCGGATCGTCTTTACCTTCGGGGTTGCCAGCGACACGGCGCCGGACAAACTGCGTTCAGTGGGTGATATGGTCAAACAGATCATTACCGACGTCGGGGAAACGAAGTTTGACCGCGCCCATTTCCTGGGCTTCGATCGCGATCGCCTGACCTTCGAGGTGGTCCATATCGTTAATACGGCGGACTACAACAAGTACATGGATATTCAGCAGGAGATCAATATCCGTATTCTGGAGGGGCTGAACCAGCAGGAGATCAAGCTGGCGCTGCCGAGCATGGTTCTGCACGCGCCCTGGATGAATGCCGGCGACGAGGCACCGACGCAGCGGTTGAGCGAAGCGTAATAAAAAAGCCCGCCGTTACCGGCGGGCTTTCATTTTGGGGTCAATCGTCTTCCTCATCGTCCAGTTCAACCGGCGTTTGATACTGATCCGGTTTGATGACCAGAAGGTCGCAGCGCAGGTGGTCGATCACCTGCTCGGCGGTATTTCCCAGGAACGCGGCAGAGATACCGGTCCGGCCAATGGTGCCCAGCACCACAATCCCGGCCTGCAAATGCTCCGCCAGATCCGGAATAACCTCTTCCGGTAACCCTTTTTCTACGTGCGTCATATTCTCATCGATACTGAATTTCTGGCGCAGCGCTTTCATGGCCAGCAGATGCTGACCGCGAATCGCGTCGTTATACACGCTCGGGTCAAATTCAGGCAGCTCGATGGCGATATTGATTGGCGTAACCGGATAGGCGCCCACCAGATGGACTTCGGTGTGGTTAACCTGGTCGGCAAGCTGGATGGTTTCCTTCACCAGCTTCTCGTTCAGCGAATTGTGATAATCCTCTTCGCTGGCCAGATTCACCGCCACGACGGCTTTCCCGCCCTCAGGCCATGGCTGATCTTTCACCATCCATACCGGGCAAGGGCATTTGCGCAGCAGGTGCCAGTCGGTTGGAGTGAAAATCACGGATTCCAGTTTGTCATGCTGGTGCGCCATTTTCAGCAGCAGGTCATGCCCACCGGCCACCACTTCCTGAATAATGGCTTCGAAAGGTCGGTTGTGCCAGACCACTTTGATATCAATCGGTACGCCCGCTTCCAGGTAATATTTCGCCTGCTCGCGGATCCACGCGGTACGCTGGCTGATCACTCCCTGACGCATAGCGGTGCGCTCGTCAGGCGACAGAAGGGTGGTCATCTCGTATGAGAAGTCATAAATCGGCAAAAAGGCTTTAATTTTGCCACCAATCCGTTGATGTAAATACACAGCACGTCGTAATGCCGGCTGATCGTCCTGGTTAGGATCGATAGCCACCAGCATGTTTTGATACTTTGCCATACAGGTCTCCTTACTACTGTCACCACAGTCTGTAAGTAAAAGAGTAACCTATATATCTTGAATGAAACAGGGGGGAAGTTTTTGCCAGATCAATAATCATGAAAATTTATCGACCTGGCATAAGATATCCGGGAGAGTTATGCCACGTTACGTGAGTGACCCGCCAGAATGGCCAGCGCTTCACCGTTTTCGATGGTGATGTACTTACCTTTAACCGCCAGCATTCCGCTCTTCTGGAAGCGACCCAGCAGACGGCTGATGGTTTCCACGGTCAGGCCCAGATAGTTACCAATATCACCGCGCGTCATGGTCAGACGGAATTCACGCGGGGAGAAGCCACGCTCCGCGAAACGGCGGGAGAGGTTATAGATAAAGGCGGCCAGACGCTCTTCGGCATTCTTTTTGGAAAGCAGCAGGATCATATCCTGATCGCCTTTGATCTCACCGCTCATCAGACGCATCATCTGCTGACGCAGGTTCGGCATCTTACCGGACAGATCGTCCAGCGTCTCAAACGGAATTTCGCAGACCATAGAGGTTTCCAGCGCCTGAGCAAAGCTCGGGTGATGGCCACTGCCGATGGCGTCAAAGCCGACTAAATCGCCTGCCAGATGGAAGCCGGTGATCTGCTCGTCGCCCTGTTCGGTAATGGTGTAGCTTTTGATGGTGCCAGAACGGATAGCATAGAGCGATTTCAGTTCGTCTCCCGCCTTAAACAGCGTCTGCCCTTTCTGAATAGGCTTTTTGCGCTCGATGATATTGTCAAGCTGATCGAGTTCGTGCTCATTCAGAGTAAACGGGATACAGAGCTGGCTGATGCTGCAATCCTGGCAATGGATAGCACAACCGCCAGACTGAATGCGTCGTATAATTCGCTTTTCCGGGATCATAGGTTTGCTCAAGCCTTAATTGATATTGGTCAATTTTAACATCTTTTTGGTAAGGACGTAAGTCTGGCAACCCCCCAATAAAGACAAGAGACGGCAGCGTGTTGCCATCTCCTTGAAATTCCACAGAATGATTAAGGATTATGAACCTAACAGGAAGAAAATTAAGCACAAAAAGCCTGGGAATTACAGCAGAAAATACCCTTCGTGACGCAGCAGCCACTCTTTGCGCTGTACGCCCCCGGCATAGCCGGTGAGGGTGCCGTTGCGCCCGATCACGCGATGGCAAGGCACCACAATGCTGACGGGGTTAGAGCCATTTGCCGCACCGACCGCGCGCGCCGCGCCGGCACGGCCAAGCTGTTCTGCCAACTGACCGTAGTGCATCACCTGCCCGCAGGGAATATTACGCAGCGCCTGCCACACCTCGCGCTGGAAAGGGGTGCCCGCCGTGGCGGTTGGCAGGGTATTAATAATGCTGAGATCGCCCTCGAAGTAGGCCGTCAGTTTATCGCTCAGCCCGCCAGGATTACGGGCAGTAATACGCTCGTAACCCTCGGCGCGATAATGGATGTTGAGCAGCTCAACCATCCGGTCGCTGTGCTCTTCCCATTCAACCGCGCGCAGATTGAACGCTTCATCCGCGATAACCCACAGCGGCCCCAGCGGCGTCGCAATCTTATCTTCGAGTAATCTCAGCATCAGTACTCCTTAGTTCAGCCTCGGGTAAACACCCGGTCCAATCGGCAGGCCGACAAGATACCACGCCACCAGCATCACCAGCCATACCCCTAAGAAGATAAGCGGATAGGGCAGAACCAGCGAATAATAGGTACCCAGCTTAGCCTCCGGTCTGTAGCGTTGCAGGAAGCCTAAAAACAGCGGAACGAAGGGTGACACGGGCGCCAGCGGGATCACCGAGGAATCGGCGACACGGAACAGGATCTGGGCGAACGCAGGATGGAAGCCGAGCATCATAAACATGGGGACAAAGATGGGCGCCAGAATCGACCAGATGGCCGACCCGCTGGCAATAAACATGCACAGCAGGGACGACAGCAGCGCCAGGCCGACAAACGCCGGAACACCGCTCAACCCCGCCGCCTCCAGCGCGTCCGTCAGGCTCACGGCCATAAACTTGCCCATGTTGCTCCAGTTAAACATGGCGACAAACTGCGCCAGCGGGAACACCATCACGATAAAACCCGCCATCTCCTTCATCGGCTCGATCATCAGGTGCGGCAGATCTCCCTGACGGCGGATTTTGCCGGTGGCGATGCCGAACGCGAGCGAAACGACGAAGAAGAAGAGAATTATCAGCGGCACAATGCCCTGAATAAACGGCGAGGGCAGTACGGTGTGTTTGATCGGATCGCGCAGCACGCCATTTTCCGGCACCACCATCAGCGCCACCACCGCAATGAACGCCAGCGAGACGATCCCGGCTACGCGCAGGCCGAACTGCTGCTCTTTGCTCAGCGTCTCCAGCTTTTCATCGCTCCGGCCTTCCCATTTACCCAGGCGCGGCTCAATGATCTTATCGGTAATCAGCCCCCCGACAATCGTCAGGACAATCACCGAACTGGCCATAAAGTACCAGTTGTCGATCACGCTGACGTGCATAGTCGCATCGATGGTGCTGGCTGCCTCTGTGCTGATGCCGGAGAGCAGCACATCGGTGGTCACGATAAGCAGGTTAGCGGTAAACCCACAGCCGACGCCCGCAATCGCCGACAGCAGACCCGCAACAGGATGACGGCCAACGGCGAGGAAAATCAGCGCCCCCATCGGCGGCATGATCACCAGCGCCGCGTCGGACGAGATATGGCTGAAGAAGGCAATAAACAGCACCATATAGCTGGCATAACGCGCGCTGACGTGCGAGGCCATTTTCACCATCAGCGCGGGCAGCAGACCCACGCGTTCGGCCAGTCCCGCGCCTAACACCAGCGCCAGGATGGCGCCCAGCGGCGCAAAACCGCTGAAGTTTTTAATCACGTTCGGCAAAAACCAGTGCAACCCTTCAACGTTGAGCAGGTTTTTCACTGCTACCATACTGCCGTCGGCCGGGCTGCGCACGCTCACCTCAAAGGCGGACAGCACGGCCGTCGCGACCATCAGGATGACAATTAAATAGATAAAAAGCAGGAAAGGGTGCGGTACTTTATTGCCGATCCTTTCAACCCAGCCATAGAGCTTACCGGATGGGGAATGCGAAGGTATGGAAGACATACTCATGGGCGTTCCTCGGGACTGTTGTTGTGTTGTTGTGTTGTGTTTTTTTATTTTAAAGGTGACGGTGTCACGCCCTGCGGGATCGGACACTCGTACGGTTTTTCTGTTATGTGTTGTTCGAACTCTTCCCGGCATTTTCGCAACAGGTCGGCATCCTGAAGCAGATGCAGCGCGGTCGCGCCCATCACTTTTCCGGCCAGCAACATGCCTTTATGGGCAATTGAGGTACGCCCCTGCGCCACTAATTGCCAGGTATGCAGTGGGGTGCCGACGGTAAAACAGGGGCTAAAGCACTGTGCAACAGGCATCTTCCAGCTGACATCCCCCACATCGGTGGAGCCTGCCAGCACGTTATCGGTGATGGCGTAAGGGGCAACTTCATCCACCAGCAGCGTCTCCTGATGGCGTCGGGCAAACGCTTTTCCCTCTTCGGCCCCCGTTGCGGCAATGTTTTTCAGGCTGTTTTGCAGGTCGTTTGCCGTGAGCGTGGCGCGGATTTCACGGGCAAATTCGCGTTCCTCTTCCGTCCAGGCCGGCGTGCCATAATGCTGCAATGCGCGGTACATCGCCGCTTCGAGCGTACGGTTCGGCAGATAGCTGGAGCAGGCTTTATCAAAGCGGCACTCGACGGTGGTTTCGGTCATCATCGCCGCACCCTGGGCGATTTTCTCGATGCGCGCGTAGATCTGCTGCGCATCGGCCATCTCCGGGGCGCGGATCAGGTACAGCACCTCGGCCTGGGCCTGTACCACGTTGGGCGAAATCCCGCCGGTATCGGTGATGGCGTAATGAACGCGCGCTTTTTCAATGATGTGTTCGTTGAGGAAGTTTGTACCGATGGTCATCAGCGTCACGGCATCCAGCGCGCTGCGCCCCAGATGTGGGGAGTTTGCGGCATGAGCGGCGATCCCCTTAAACCGCCAGGCGGCCTGAATATTGGCCAGCGTGCTGACGTTAAACATCCCGGCAAAGGCCTCCGGGTGCCATGTCACGGCAGCGTCCACGTCGTCAAACAGACCTTCACGTACCATAAAGGTTTTACCGGAGCCGCCTTCCTCGCCGGGGCAGCCGTAAAATCGTACCGTTCCGCTGCCGCCGTGTTGTTCCAGCCAGCTTTTCACCGCCACCGCCCCGGCGAAGGCAGCAGTGCCTAACAGGTTATGCCCGCAGCCGTGGCCGTTCGCCCCCGGGGTGGCGGATTGCGCCGTCGCGCAGTGTGCCTGCTGGCTTAGCCCGGCCAGGGCATCGTATTCGCCCAGAAGGGCGATAACGGGCTTGCCGCTGCCGTAGCTGGCAATAAAGGCATTGGGAATGCCTCCGGCTTCCCGCGTCAGGGTAAAGCCCTCTGCTTCCAGCGCGCTGGCGAGCCGTTCGGCGGACCAGAACTCTTCGAAGCGCGTTTCGGGATGATCCCAGATGTCGTCGGCAATATCGGTAAACGTCTGACATCGCGTGTCGATGGCATCAGCGATAAAAGCATAGTTCTCCTGCATTACACACCTCGCGTCCACGGGAAATTAAGCGCAGTTCGCGCCAGCGTTTCGATGGCAACGTTCATCACCTGCTCATCAAAATCGAATTTTTCGTTGTGATGTCCGGCGCTCAGCTCGGTGCCGAAGACCACATACGAGGCCATGCCGCCGTTCTGCTGTACGCGGGCCATCATTAGCGTGGCATCTTCGGAGCCCGCAGGCGCTTTGACCTTATTAATGGCATGAGTCACGCCGGGCACCTGGCTTGCCTGTTCGCGCAGATAATCGACCCAGGCCGGGGAAGGGGCGCTGGAGGTCGCCGCCCCCATCAGGTTTACCCCGGCTGTTACGCCGTAGAGCGCCGCCGCACCGGTAATTACCGCCTGTGCGCGCTCAAAGACATACTGATTAATAGCCTCGCTTTCGCCGCGGGTTTCAACCTTAAGCAACGCATCAGCCGGAACCACGTTGCGTCCGCTGCCCGCCTGCATGACCCCGACGTTAACCCGGGACGCGCCTTCGCTGTGTGGTGCGATGCCATGCAGCGCGATGGCGGCCTGGGCAGCCGCGAGCAGGGCGTTACGGCCCTCTTCTGGTTTACCGCCAGCGTGTGCGGCGACCCCGGTAAAGCGCACGTCAAATTTGGTGGTCGCCATGAAGTTATCGCTGCCGCAGATCACCGTCCCTTCCGGAACGCCGGTCCCGATATGAATGGCGGTAAAGTAGTCCACGCCGTCCAGCGCGCCTGCGGCGACCATAGCCCGCGCGCCGCGCGTACCCTCTTCAGCAGGCTGGAAGATCAGTTTGATGATGCCGTTGAGCTGCGCTTCATTCTGCTTAAGCACCTGCGCCAGCCCCAGACCAATGGTGGTGTGGCCGTCGTGCGCGCAAGCATGCATCATTCCCGCATTGCAGGAGGCAAAACCGTCGCGGAAGGGGCGATGACTTTCGTCAAGCGCTTCGCTTAAATCAAGTGCATCCATGTCTACCCGAAACGCCAGCGTCGGGCCCGGACGTCCGGTATTCAGGGTCGCCACAATGCCGGTAAATCCGCCCTCAAACGGCGCCAGCCATTTCTCCGGCGCACCCTGCGCCCGGGCGCGGGCAAACTCTCGCGAAAGGGTGGCATCATCGGGCAGTCCCATACGGCTTTCGGCATCGACCACGTCGCGCCCCATCGCCAGTTCGTAGCCCAGCGAGTCGAGGATCTCCGCGACTTTCGCAGCTGTTCGAAACTCTACCCAGCCGGATTCCGCAAAATGGTGGAAATCGCGACGCCATGCGCTCAGTTGTGGAGCTAATGTCTGAATGTACTGCGCCAGTGCGTTCATATCTTTTCCTGTCATCATTAAAATATGTGAACTGCTTCACGCTGTGATAGTTTTTACTTATCACTAATCGTTTTTTCACAGTTTTAACCGTTCAGGAATTACCCTCGCACATCCGTTTCCATTAAAGTAGATGACAGTTTCTTTACTCTGATAAACAACGGTTATCGGTCTCGTTATGTCATTTCAGATTAAATTTCATCAAATCAGGGCGTTTGTCGAGGTGGCGCGACAGGGCAGCATTCGCGGCGCCAGCCGGACGCTTAATCTTTCGCAGCCCGCGCTGACCAAATCCATTAAAGAGCTGGAGGAGGGTATGGCGGCCCAGCTGTTTGTGCGCCGGAGTAAAGGCGTCGCGCTGACCGAGTGCGGGGAAGGGTTTTATCACCGCGCTAATTTGATTCTGGAAGAGCTGCGTGCAGCGCAGGATGACATCCGCCAGCGACAGGGCGAGCTTGCCGGGCAGATCAATATTGGGATGGGAGCCAGCATTTCACGCAGCCTGATGCCGGCCGTCATTACGCGTTTTCATGCGCAGCATCCTCAGGTCAACGTCCGGATTATGGAAGGCCAGCTGGTGTCGATGATTAATGAATTACGTCAGGGTGAGCTGGACTTTACCATCAATACCTATTATCAGGGGCCATACGATCACGAATTTACGTTTGAAAAGCTGTTCGAAAAGCCTTTTGCTGTATTTTGTCGGGCAGGGCATCCGGCGACAGGGGCGACCTCAATTAATGAGCTTCTGCAATATAACTGGACGATGCCTACGCCCCGGGGAAGTTATTATAAGCAGTTGCAGGATACTTTTAACCATCGCTCTCAAATACCGCGAATTGGCGTTGTCTGTGAGACCTTTTCCTCCTGTATTAGCCTCGTCGCACAAAGCGATTTCATCAGCATTTTACCGCAGGAGCTGGGCTGCGATCCGCTTCTGGCGCACCGTCTGATAATGCTGCCGGTTGTCGAAACCCTGCCTAAAGCAGCATATTATTTAATTCAGCGTCGTGATTCTCGCCAGACACCGCTTGCCGAATCATTAATCACGCAGTTTCGAAGGGAAGCCAGGAAATTAATTTAATCAAAATAACAACAATAAAAAAATAGAGTCTGCCCGACATCAGACAGACTCCACAGTACACACAGTCGTGCATCCTTTCGCGGATCCTACATGCATTATCCGTTGGGCAGGTTTATTAAGTTATAACAGCTTTTTCTTAAAAGAGAAGGACGTTGAGTGATTGATTTCACGATTTTTTAACGTAAATTATTTAATTAATTACGGCTGAAATTTAAGTTAAGGTTAGATTAAATTTATTGCGTCTGCGATTATCTGTTCCTTAAGCCATTATTTGAACCCGTGCCCGGATGATTGAGACCCGCAACGGGCGCAGGTATAGTACATCACTCAGATGTAGCCGGAGGATTTCCATGAACCCTGACGACAAATCCCTTTTTCTTGACGCCATGGAGGATGTCCAGCCGCTCAAACGCTGCGCGGATATTCACTGGCAGCAGAGCCGCAACACGCGGGCGCGTCAGGAAATAGATACTGAGCAGCTCGATAACTTTCTGACGCTGGGGTTTCTGGAACTGTTGCCCCTTGCCGAGCCGCTCATGTACCAGCGCGAAGGGGTACAGCAGGGGGTATTTGATAAGCTGCGTTCCGGCAAATATTCCCGTCAGGCCAGCTTAACGCTGTTACGCCAGCCTGCGGAGCACTGCCGCCAGCTGGTCTATTCCTTTATTCGCCAGGCCGGACGTGACGGGCTACGCAACCTGATCATCGTGCATGGTAAAGGGCGTGAACAGCAGTCGCATCCTAACGTGGTGCGCAGCTATCTTGCGCGCTGGCTGACCGAGTTCGACGAAGTACAGGCCTTTTGCGAAGCGCAGCCGCATCACGGCGGCAGCGGAGCATGCTATGTCTCGTTGCGTAAGTCAGAGGATGCGAAGCGAGATAACTGGGAGCGCCACGCCAAGCGCAGCCGCTAATCAGGAAGGCGGGCGAGATGCCCGCCTGTCACTCAGAAGGTTTCCCAGTTCGCGTCAGCTGTATTCGCGCCTGCCGCTGACGGGCGCAGCAGTACGGGCGTTTTCACGTTTTTAGGGCGAGCCGCCAGCGATGCCTGAGCGTTCAGCCGGAATGCCGCCACGGCCTGACGCAGCTGTTCAGACTGATCTTCCAGCGCTGCCGCCGCCGTTGCCGACTCCTGTACCAGCGCGGCGTTTTGCTGTGTGACGCTGTCCATCTGCGAGACCGCCAGGCTGACCTGCTCTATACCGCGGCTCTGCTCGTCAGATGCCGAGGAAATCTCAGCCATAATATCGGTTACGCGCGTCACGGCCGCGACGATCTCTTTCATGGTCGCACCCGCCTCGCTCACCTGTTCCGAGCCGGTATTCACCCGGCTGACAGAGTTCTCGATAAGCCCTTTGATCTCTTTTGCCGCCTGCGCGCTGCGGCTGGCCAGCGTCCGTACTTCACCTGCCACGACCGCAAAGCCGCGACCTTGTTCCCCGGCACGGGCGGCTTCAACCGCCGCGTTGAGCGCCAGAATGTTGGTCTGGAAGGCAATGCTATCGATAACGCCGGTGATATGCGCAATTTGCTGAGAACTGTCGGCAATGTCATTCATGGTACGCACCACGTTATCCACCACCTGACCGCCGCGAGCGGCGGTTTCAGACGCATTCTTCGCCAGCAGCGTCGCCTGACGGGCGTTATCCGAGTTCTGTTTCACCGTGGCAGTCAGCTCTTCCATACTGGCGGCGGTCTCTTCCAGCGAGGCTGCCTGCTGCTCGGTTCGCGCGGAAAGGTCGTTACTCCCGGCGGCAATTTCTCCTGCGCCCGTGTAGATCGAATCGGTGCTGCCGCGTACGGCGCTGACGGTGCTCACCAGCGACTGCTGCATCTCGTGCAGACCGGCAGCCAGCTGGCCCATCTCGTTGCGCCCGGTAATCGCGACATTTTGCGTCAGATCGCCGCTCGCGATGGTGCGAATATGGTTCATGATGGCTGATGGCGTTGAGCGGTTTCAGGAGCAGGTGCTGTAAACCCTGCCAGATCACCACCAGCACGGCGATCACAGTCAGGAAGATCGCCGCCAGCGTCCACTGCATCTGGGTAAAGCTGCTCTGATTCTCTTCGGCGGCGGCTTTCAGCAGCACGTTGTTTTCAGCGCGCCAGCGGGTATAGACCGCCTCCATCTCATCCTGCGCCTGCTGGGCGTCCAGGTCGCCATAGGCCTGATAGTTATCGGCGCGCAGATACTCAATGGACAAGCGCATCACCTCGTGCATTTGCTTCCAGGCTTTCTGCATCTCTTCGGTGAGCGCGGCATTCTGGCCCTTCACCTGCGAAATCGCCTGCCAGTTTTTGTAATAGTCTTCGGCTTTGGTCAGCGAACCGTTCGCGGTGCCCAACAGCGTGTTGATTGCTGCGAGAGAGGCCGGATCGCGCTGGTTTTTCAGGTAGCGGATCGCCACGCGGGTGACGGTAACGCGCGTTTTCACCAGCGTGTTCACACTGTCGCTCAGGCTCTCCTGTTGGGCATTGAGTAACCCGGAGTTCTGAAAGTTGTGACGATCGTTGTTAACGGCAGAGTAGAACAACCCTCCCGTGACAACTTGCAGCAGACAGAATATGGTGAGGGCAAAGATAATACCGGTAATCACGTGCAGATTTTTCAGCATGGCGGTCATCCGTAAGAGAAGAGGCAGGGTTACATCAATACTATCGTCGTAGCGAATTTAAACTTTAATTTTACTATTGCTTAACTAATGGTTTCGTTGCGGAACCTGTTGTAAATCCGGATCATTTTTTATGAGGAAGGTCAGCATGAGCAGCATAGATAAAAGCGGAACGTTCACGCTCGGAACGCGTACGGTTAAACGATTTGGCTATGGCGCGATGCAGCTTGCCGGGCCTGGCGTTTTTGGTCCGCCAAAAGACAAAAATGCGGCGCTGGCGGTGCTGCGTGAAGCGGTGGCGTCGGGTGTGAATCACATTGATACCAGCGATTTTTACGGACCTCATGTGACCAACCAGCTTATCTGCGAGGCGCTTCATCCGTACCGGGACGACCTTACGATTGTGACCAAGATCGGAGCCCGACGCGGCGAGGATGCCTCCTGGCTGCCGGCGTTTTCCGCGCAGGAGCTGACGCAGGCGGTGCATGACAACCTGCGTAACCTGAAGCGGGATGTGCTGGACGTGGTTAACCTGCGGATCATGTTTAGCGCCCATGGACCGGCGGAAGGCTCAATTGCCGCGCCGCTGAGCACCCTTGCGGAGCTGCAACAGCAGGGGCTGGTTCGCCATATTGGGCTGAGCAACGTCACCGCTTCGCAGGTCGCTGAAGCGCAGAAGATGGTTTCCGTGGTGTGCGTACAGAATATGTACAACGTTGTGAATCGCGGTGACGATGCGCTGGTCGATTCGCTGGCGCAGCAGGGGATTGCCTGGGTGCCGTTCTTCCCGCTGGGAGGTTTCACGCCACTGCAATCTTCCGGACTACAGGCGGTGGCGGATTCACTGGGCGCGACGCCGATGCAGGTGGCGCTGGCATGGCTGCTGCAACGCTCGCCAAATATCCTCTTGATCCCGGGAACCTCGTCGGTGGCGCATCTGCGTGAAAACCTGGCGGCAGCCGATCTGGTATTGCCGCCTGAGGCGCTGGAGACGTTAAATTCGCTGGTGGGGTAATCCCGATGGCAGCAAAAGCCCGGAGGATTTTTCGGGCTTTTGCTGTTTATGATCCAATCTGACTTCTTTGGCGGTGAAGCGCTAATGCTTCCGCCACGATTTCCTGCTTACTTTTCCGTGTTTCATACGCAGTAATGCGGATGTACTCCATCAGCGCAGGATCGATGCGCGCGCTTAACATCCTGAGTTCGGCCTCCTTTGCGACACCGCGAGCAACACGCTTATCGGGATAATCACGGGCGGGCATAGAAAACGTCCTCCAAAAATTGTCTTGTTAATTTGTGCTGTAAAATATGCGCCAGTCTAAATAGAAAGTCAACGGATAGTGATTATGCAGTGATGCTAAGTTGTCTTTTCTGTATTTTGAAGTCATTAGTAAGTGATTTGATAGTGATGTTTTATGACGCGTTAAGCTTGCCCATGCGTAAAAATTTACAAAACAAATAATCTTCATTGCTATAGAGGGTTATAAGCGAAGCGGTTAAGGCGTAGCCAGCCGCTTACGCTGACATGGCTTGATCGATACCTCAGTTAAAACTACTGTATATAAAAACAGTATGGAGGTGTTTATTATGATCTTTTTCAGACCCGCAGAGTTGCGTGAAATCGTTGCTATTCCACTTTTCAGCGACTTAGTACAGTGCGGCTTCCCCAGCCCGGCAGCGGATTATGTAGAGCGGCGTATCGATTTAAACGAGTTATTAGTCGCCCATCCCAGCTCCACTTACTTTGTCAAAGCCGCCGGTGACTCGATGATAGAAGGGGGGATCAATAACGGTGATTTGCTGGTGGTGGACAGTTCCCGCAAGCCTGAGCATGGCGATATCGTGATTGCGGCGGTAGAGGGCGAATTTACCGTGAAGCGCCTCCAGTTGCGTCCCAACATTCAACTCAACCCCATGAACAGCGCCTATTCGCCGATTATTGTCGGCAGCGACGATACGCTCGATATCTTTGGTGTGGTGACGTATATCGTGAAATCCGCGAGCTGATCGTGTTTGTGAAGCTTAATTAATAAGCAATGAGTTAATTCTCATCATGCAAAAATCTTACGTTATCCGGGCTGACTTGTCGGCAAACCTGATATTCATCGCATAAGCCGGAACTGAATGGTCAAATATTCTGGTATTGGCGAATTACAGAGTGATATCCCATTTTTTTATTTTGTTATGTTCCTGCACTTTAGTGAGTTTTCTTTTTTTCCGACAGAATACATTTTGTCTACATTATAATTTTAATTTATGATTCGCACACGAACAATTGATGTTGTGCGGGGTTTTAGCATCGTGGCAGTCAATAAAACCCTGCTGTTATAAAGTAATCAGGAGATTCATTTTTATGTCAGACAATAATCCCCGCCCATCCGGCTGGTTAGGCCCGTGGTGCCTGCTGGTGGGTGTGATACTTCTTGTAACGGGGCTCTTTTTTGCCATCGGCGGTTTTAAACTGGTTTCCCTGGGGGGGAGTTGGTATTTTCTCATCGCCGGGGTTATCACTCTGCTCTCTGCGATTCAGTTCTTCCGCCGCAAGTCCTCTGCCGTGGGGCTGTTTGCCCTGGTGTTTCTTGGCACCCTGATTTGGGCATTTTTCGATGCCGGGCTCGACTTCTGGCCGCTGGTTTCCCGTTTAATGGTACCCGCCGGGCTGATGGTGCTGGCAGCCGCTACCTGGCCTGCATTGCGTAAACGTGAAGGAAAACCGTCCTGCGCAAAAGGGGCCGTGGGGGTCTGCGCGGTCCTTATTATCGCCATGGGCGTCACCTTTGTTCAGATGTTTCAACCCCATCCGACCGTGCCGTTTAGCGGTGAAAAACGCCCGCTGGTGCCGGTAAAAGATGATGCGAAACAGCAGAACTGGGATCACTACGGTAATACGGCTGGCGGTAGTCGCTTTGTGGCGCTGGACCAGATAACCCGTGACAACGTGAAAAACCTGAAACCGGTCTGGACCTACCATACCGGTGACGTACCGGAAAGTCCGGACGGCAATGGCGCAGAAGATCAGCAAACGCCGCTACAGGTTGGCGATCGTGTCTTCCTCTGTACGCCGCATAACAACGTGATCGCCGTGGATGCCGATAGCGGGAAAGAGATCTGGAAAGCGGAAATCAACGCCAAGTCTGCAATCTGGATGCGCTGCCGTGGTCTGGCGTACTTCGATGCCACCAAACCGCTGGCACAGCCAACGGTAGCCGGCTCCACGCCGGTTCTGCCAGCGCAGGTCGCACCGGGCGCTGCATGCCAGCGCCGTATCCTGATGAATACCATCGACGGTAAGCTGATCGCGTTAGACGCCGATAACGGCAAGTTCTGCCCGGACTTCGGTACTAACGGCAGCGTTAACCTGCATGAAGGGATGGGCGACGCGTCAGATCCCACCTACGTGCTGACGTCGGCCCCGACGCTGGCGGGTACGACGGTTGTCGTTGGCGGCCGCGTTGCGGATAACGTCAGCACCGATATGCCGGGAGGCGTTATACGTGGTTATGACGTGATCACCGGCCAGCTGCGCTGGGCGTTCGACCCGCGTAATCCGGATCCGAACTATGTTCTGAAGCCGGGCGAACACTACAAACGTAGCTCTGCAAACTCCTGGGCCCCTATGTCCTGGGATGCGTCGATGAATACCGTGTTTATCCCGATGGGAAGTTCCTCTGTCGACCTGTGGGGCGCTGACCGTATTCCGGAAGATCATAAATACGCCACCTCAATCCTCGCGCTGGATGCGACTACCGGGAAAGAGAAGTGGGTATACCAGACCGTGCATAACGACCTCTGGGATTTCGATATCCCGATGCAGCCGAGCCTGGTTGATTTCCCGACGAAAGAGGGCAACAAGCCCGCGGTGGTGGTGGGCACCAAAGCGGGGCAAATTTATGTTCTTGATCGCCTGACGGGTAAACCGCTCACTGAAGTGAAAGAGGTTCCGGTAAAACCAGCGGATATTCCACGTGAACAGTACCCGGCAACGCAGCCGCGTTCTGTGGGAATGCCGCAGATTGGCGCGGAAACCCTGAAAGAATCGGATATGTGGGGGGCGACGCCGTTTGACCAGCTGGCCTGTCGTATCAGCTTCAAATCAATGCGTTATGACGGTCTGTACACGATGCCGGGAACCGATATTTCCCTGAGCTTCCCGGGCTCGCTGGGGGGAATGAACTGGGGCAGCTTGTCCACCGATCCGAACAACCAGTACATCTTCGTCAACGACATGCGTCTGGGTCTGTGGGTCCAACTGATTAAACAAGATCCGCAGAGCGCGGTGGCAAACACAGGCGGTGAAGCCGTGAACGCCGGGATGGGCGCCGTTCCGATGAAAGGAACGCCGTATTCGGTCAACAAAAACCGTTTCATGTCACCGCTGGGCATTCCGTGCCAGAAACCACCGTTTGGCTCCCTCTCCGCCATTGACCTGAAAACGCAGAAAATCGTCTGGCAGGTGCCGGTCGGTACCGTTCAGGATACCGGTCCGTTTGGGGTAAAAATGCGTATGCAGATGCCTGTCGGTATGCCGACGCTGGGCGGTACGCTGGCCACGCAGGGCGGTCTGGTCTTCATTGCGGGAACCCAGGATTACTACCTGCGCGCCTTTGATTCTTCTACGGGGGAAGAAGTGTGGAAAGCGCGTCTCCCGGTGGGTAGCCAGGGCGGACCTGTCAGCTATGTATCACCGAAAACCGGCAAACAGTACATTCTGATCTCTGCCGGCGGTGCACGCCAGTCGCCGGATCGTGGTGACTACGTGATTGCCTACGCGCTGGATAAATAACAGCGAAATAAGCAGCCCGGCCCCGTCTTAGTACGGGGCTTTTTTTTGACTAAAAACCACGCACAGGAAGAAAGCAGTGGTTCTGGTCAGCCCGTGAAAAGCACCCGCCAGCGTCGGCGACGGCGAGTCATCTCTCGCCATAGCGCGACTATCTCGTCAGGTTGCAGGGCATCAATAGCCTGCGGCGTTAACACCGGCAAACCATAGCGCTGGCGCAGGGCGGCCACTGCCGTGGCGCTGGCATCCAGCGGTGAGCGGATCTGCGTCGCCAGCTGCTGTCGCAACACGCTGAACGCTGCCTCATCGCACGGCGTCAGCTCACGCAAAAATCGTTTGCAGCAACCCAACAGGTTCACGGGAGAACGGTCAGGCGACTGTAACGCCAGCAGCAGGCCATCGCGATCGGCAATACGCTGATAACGACAGCTGACCACGTAGCCAATCTGCTGTTCCACGCGCAGGCGCTGGAAAAATTGCGGTTCGCAGCATAACGCCAGCAGCCGCAGCGCGGCGAGCGACGCGCCCGGCGGCAGGGGAATAAACACCAGCAGCGCCGAATCCGCGCTGGCGTGCGGGATGTGTTCGATCCCGCCGGGACAACCGCTTAACGGCAACGGCTTAGCGTTAACCGGCACCCGGAGCAGGCCAAGCTGCCGGGCTAACCCGTGCGCGTGTCCGGCGCTGCCGCCAACTAACGCCGCCAGCCAGCCGTCCCGTGGCGGGTCCGATGCCAGACGTTCAGGCAATTGCTGAAGCAGCTCACGGATGGCAATGCCTTCTGGCGCTGGCGTAATAGCAGGTGCGGGGTGGGAGAGGCGATCGATTATCGCCCCGATGATGGGTTCCGCCGTCACCATGGCGTCAGGAAGCCGCAGGGTGAGCTGCCAGCTACCGTCAACCGTTTGCCACTCGCCGCTGCCGTCGATATGGCGCAGTTCAGCAAGAAGAGGGCGTAACTGTTTGCCCATCGCCACCCCCTGTGACCTGTCCACGCGCGAATAAAAAGGCCTGCGCAGGATCAGCGTCGGCGGTTGTGTCTGCGCCGACAAATGCAGCAGTGGAGCGGCTTCTGACGTCGGGGCTGGCGCAGCATACCTGGCAGTCTGCGGGTAGAAGGAAAACGCGATGGGGCTATCATCTGCAACCGTCTGGCGACGCCAATGGCTAAGCGGCAGGGCAAAACCCTGGCTGGCAATAATTTCAGCGGTTTCCATTTTTTTGCAGGCCAGATACGAGACTGGCGCCGCCAGTAAGTCAGCACAGAAGGCGGAAAAACCTACGGGCGCCGCGCCGGGCGCAAAACCAAATGCCCGCTGGCGCAGCTGCTCCAGCGTCGGCAGGGCGCTGAAACGCTGCTGTGCCAGCCGATAATAATGCCGCTGCTGCTCATCCGTCGTTTGCTGTAGCGCCCGTAGCCAGTGGGTAATATGCGGGTCAATGTCCTCGGGCCGTTCGCTATCAACCGTTAGCGCCAGCCAGCCGTAATCGTCATCCTGATAAAGCCAGTTCAGGGCTACCTCTTCTGCCAGTCCGCGCGCCCGTAGCCCGGCAATCAGGCTTCCGGGGGCGTCGTCCAGTAAAAACTCCCGAAACAAAGTGACGTTGTCACTTTTTCGGATTAACGGACAACGCCACAGTGCGGGTCGCTCCGTTACCGCCAGCTGATAATCTGCTTCAGCGCTAAGACGCAACGGGGGAGCGGTTTCAGGCATGCCTCCTGACGCAAAACCTGACGCAAACGTATGGGCAAGCTCGGCCAGGACATCCAGCGTTTGCGGCCCTTGCAGCCACAATTGCAGGTGCCCGGCTACATAATAGCGACGATGAAAGTCGCGCAACGCGGTTTGCAGCGATACCGGGTCCTGCCCGAGAGACTCCTTGCTACCCACCTGAAAACGGCGAAAAACCGCGGGTTCTTCCATCGCGTGGCGCGCCGCCGCTTCGCGCCTGGCGGAATCATGTTGCTGGATGAGCCGGTTTTCCGCATCAATGACCGCCACTTCGCGCTGTATGTCATGCGGTGAAAGCAGCGGCGCCAGCAACATATCCCGCAGCCGCGCGACGCCGTCGGACAGGTTATCGGCGGCAACGTCGAAGAAAAAAGCGCTGTGGCGAGCCAGCGTGGTGGCATTGACGCTGCCGCCCTGGCGCTGGACCCAGGCCATGAGTCGATCATCGCCCTGATAGCGCTGGCTACCGCGGAACAGCAGGTGCTCAAGCAAATGCGCCAGACCGGCGAAGCGCGGTGGCTCGTGATGGCTTCCGGCACTCACGCGCGCCAGCGCCGCCGCGCGTGTCGCCTGCGGCTGATGCACCAGCGTTGCGCGCAAACCGCCTGCCAGTTCCACGATGCGGGTGGTCATTATCGTTACAGTTCCCGGGTTTTATAGATAAGCTGAGAACGGGTACGGTTGCGGAACTGAAGCTGACCGATCTTCATATCACTACAGGCTGCTTCGCGGCGCGCCTCGAGGATTTTATGATGATGCGGCGATTTGCTGCACACCGGATCGGCGTTATCAGCATTCCCGGTGAGCATAAAGGCCTGGCAGCGGCAGCCGCCGAAGTCCTTCTCCTTTTCATCGCAAGAGCGGCACGGCTCTGGCATCCAGTCAAACCCGCGATAGCGGTTGAAGCCGAAAGAGTCATACCAGATGGATTCCAGACTCTGCTCAAGCACCGACGGGAAATCCACCGGCAGCTGGCGCGCGCTGTGGCAGGGCAGCGCCGTGCCTTCCGGGGTCACGCTGAGGAAAATCGCCCCCCAGCCGCCCATACAACCTTTTGGCCGCTCTTCGTAATAATCGGGGGTGACGAACAGCAGGTTGGTCAGATTGCCGCTGGCGGCCATTTTTTGCCGATATTCGGCAACCACGCGTTCCGCGCGGGCGATCTGTTCCCGCGTCGGCAGAAGCCCCTGACGATTAAGGAACGCCCAACCGTAGAACTGGCAGGTGGCAAGTTCGACGTCGTCGGCGTCCAGTTCGATGCACAGCTCGATGATTTTATCGATCTGATCGATATTGTGCCGGTGCAGGACGAAATTCAGCACCATTGGGTAATCGCGGGCTTTGACCGCTCTGGCCATGGCCAGCTTCTGCTGGAAGGCTTTTTTATTCCCCGCCAGCGCAGCGTTGAGCACTTCATCGCTGGCCTGGAAGCTAATCTGGATATGGTCCAGACCGGCCTCGCTGAACGCGTCGAGTTTGCTTTCCGTCAGGCCAATTCCCGAGGTGATCAGGTTGGTATAAAAACCGAGATCGCGGGCGGCGCGGATCAGCTCCGGCAGATCTTTACGCGTCAACGGTTCGCCGCCGGAAAAGCCTATCTGCACGCTGCCCATCGCCCGCGCCTGGCGGAAAACCTCAATCCACTGTTCGGTGGTCAGCTCCTGATCCTGCCGGGCGAAGTCCAGCGGGTTAGAGCAATAAGGACACTGTAGCGGACAGCGATAGGTCAGCTCCGCCAGCAGCCACAGCGGTGGATTGACGGCGGGTTTATTCTGGCTCACGGAAAATAATCCACTTCTGTTGATAAGCGATTTGCAGGAATTCTACGACGTCGTCATCCACGCCGCCGGCTTCCGGGAACCGTTCGTTGAGTATGGCAATGATGGCCGCCGCGTCGCGTTGGCCATCGACCAGTTCGAGGATCGCGGCCGCGGTCTCATTGAGTTTAGCCATGCCTTCCGGATAGAGGATGACATGGCTGTCCTGAGCGGCTTCCCATTGCAGGCGATAGCCGCGACGAAAGGCGACGATGGAGTTTTTTTGCATGCTTATACCAGTCGGGTTGTGTGCCAGGCCGCTTTGTCGGTGACCGTGTGATAAGGCGGACGCTGTAGCGCGTAGGCCATGGTCATCGCGTCGAGCATCGACCACAGGATATCGAGTTTGAACTGAAGGATCTCCAGCATCCGATTCTGCTTTTCCGCGCTATCGCAGTAACGCTTCGCCAGCTCCAGGCCGTGTTCAACGTCGCGGCTGGCCTGGCTGAGGCGGCTGCGGAAATAAAAATAGCCTTCCTCTTTGATCCACGGGTAGTGCTGTGGCCAGCTGTCGAGACGCGACTGATGGATTTGCGGGGCGAACAGTTCGGTGAGCGAGCTGCATGCCGCCTCCTGCCAGTTGGCGCGGCGGGCGAAGTTAACGTAAGCGTCGACGGCGAAACGGACGCCGGGCAGCACGTGGCGTTCGCTGATTAAGTCCTCGCGGCTGAGCCCCACGGCTTCGCCCAGCTGTAGCCAGGCTTCGATACCGCCGTCATGACCGTTACTACCGTCGTGATCGAGGATCCGCTGCACCCATTTGCGACGCGTGTGCGGATCCGGGCAGTTCGCCATGATTGCCGCGTCTTTCAGCGGGATCGTCGTCTGGTAGTAAAACCTGTTCGCCACCCAGCCCTGGATCTGCTCGCGGCTGGCCTCGCCGTTATGCATCGCGATATGGTACGGATGGTGAATATGATAGTAGGCGCCTTTCGCCCGGAGGGCGTGCTCAAACTCTTGCGGTGAGAGCGTTTCGCGAATGTGCATAGTTAGTCCTGAAGCGTGATGTTCATCCCGTCCCAGCTCACTTCTATTCCCTGCTGCGCAAGGGCGTGACGCTGCGGCGACTGCTCGTTAAGGATCGGGTTGGTGTTATTAATGTGGATCAGAATCTTGCGCTTTGCCGGCAGCGAGGCCAGCAGCGCCATCATGCCGTGTTCATCGCCGAGCGCCAGATGGCCCATGTCGCGGCCGGTATTGCGCCCGACGCCAGTGGCCTGGAGTTCATCGTCCTGCCAGACGGTGCCGTCAATCAGCAGACAGTCCGCTTTTTTAAGCCACGGCAGGATGGTGTCATCGGGTTCACCGAGACCTGGTGCGTAGAACAGCGTCTGACCGTTGCGGCGGTTTTCGATAAACAGCGCCACGTTATGCCCCGGCAGCGGGCGGTCGCGCCACGGCGAATAGGGCGGTGCGTTACTGGCGATGGGGACAGCGGTAAACTGCAAATCAGGGCAGGCTTCCACGCTAAAGGCGGTGAGCGGCGCGATCGGGTGATGAATCAGGCCACCGTTCCAGTGCCGGAGCATGGTAAAAATCGGGAATCCGCTGGAAAGATCTTCATGCACCTCCGGCGTACACCATACCTGATGCGGGCACCCTTCGCGCAGGCTGAGCAGCCCGGTGGTGTGGTCAATCTGGCTATCGGTGAGAATAATGCCGCCAATATGCGTGCCGCGCAGAACCTCTTTCTTATTCAGTTCTGGCGTATGGGCAATCTGCTGGCTGATATCGGGGGAGGCGTTACACAGCACCCACTCTTTGCCGTTATCGCTGACGATGATCGACGACTGGGTGCGAGGGGTCGCCTGAAGGGTACCGTCGCGCAAACCCTGACAGTTTGCGCAGTTACAGTTCCACTGGGGGAAACCACCGCCAGCGGCGGAACCGAGGACTTTAATAAACATGAAGATGGGCCAGGTAGTCAAACAAAAATGCCCGCACGGATGGCGGGCAGAGCGATTAGCGGTTGGAAATGTACAGGGTCACTTCCAGGCCAAGACGTAAATCAATAAAAGCAGGTTTCTTCCACATCGTTTTTTCCTCTTTAAAAAAGCAGCACCAACGCCATTGTTTGTGCCAGTTTTGTGATGGTCATCAAATAATGCGTCACAGGAGGGCAAAGCTCAACCCGAAAGTGTAAGGAATTAACTTAATGTTTACAACGTAACCTATTGTTGCCAAACATTTTGCAATACCTTTTGCCAGTTGCCCCACAGCAGCTTATTCAGCACAAATTGATCATAGCCGCTGTCACGCAACGCGCTGATTAGCCGCGGTAAACCACTCACATCGTGTAAGTCATCAGGCAACGTAATGCCGTCAAAATCGGAGCCCAGCGCGACATGATCGTCACCCATGATGTTAATAAGATAGTCGATATGGCGAACAATCGTACTCAGCGGGGTATCGCTATCGCGTTTACCGTCGGCGCGCAAAAACGCGTTGCCGAAATTGATGCCTGCCACGCCGCCGCTGTCGCGGATAGCCAGCAGCTGCCGATCGGTCAGATTGCGCGGTTGCGGGCACAGCGTATGGGCGTTGGAATGGGTGGCGACCAGCGGTGAAGAGGAATGACGAGCGGTATCCCAGAACGCTTTTTCATTCATATGCGAAACGTCAATCAGCATGTTCAGGGCGTTAGCGTGCTTAATGAGGGCGATACCCTCAGCGGTAAGCCCTGGGCCGCTGTCCGGGCTGCCGGGAAACGCCCCATTAACGCCGGTGCCAAAACGGTTAGCAATGTTCCAGAAAGGCCCAATGCTGCGCACCCCGGCGGCATAAAAAGCCTGTAGATCGCCTCCCTCGCCGTCAAAACCGCCCGCGCCCTCAATATGCGCCACCATCGCCAGCACTTTATCCTGACGGCAGCGTTCGATATCCGCCGCGCTCAGGCACAATCGTGCCCGGCCATCGGAGTGGGCGACAAGCTGCTTAAGGATCGTCAGCTGCTGCCAGAGAATGTCGACCGGCTGCCACGGCTCGCTGGCGTATTGTGGCGCCATGCGGGCGATATACTCCTGCGGCGGCACGAACAGCGCGAACAGCCCGCCGGAAAATCCGCCTTGCTGCATGCGTGGATAATCGAGGTGTCCGTTCTCAATGCCGGAGAAGAAGGCCGTTACCGGATCCTGGCGATGGTGAAGCCATAAATTAAGCAACAGGTCATTGTGACCATCAAAAATCGCCATAGCGCATCCCACTGTCTTTTATTGCTGCGAAAGTTGCCTGGCACGATAACCGATTTGTCCGGTCCGGCAAGGGGAAAATTACAACTTAGCAGCAATTGTTAATATCACTTAACAGTGAGGAGATCCTCAAAGCGGGTGGTGTAGCGGGGTGAAAGCATTTCCCGTTTCATCTGCCACGGCTGCTGTATACCCTGTCCCGCGAAGTAAAGCGTGCCACGGCCATTTTCAGCATTCAGATGGTCTAATACATCCATTAACTTTTGGCTGTTTTTCCTGGGTGCGTTGTCGTCAAACAGATTAAGTTGCGCGACGCCCTGGCTATAAAAATCTCCCAGCATCACTCCGGCTTTCTGGTACCGATGGCCGTTCTTCCAGACCGCATCCAGACAACGAACTGATGCGCCGATAATATCCCGGCTATCCTGGGTTGGGGTGAGCAGTTTTACCGACGCGCTATTGCCATAATATGGCTCCTTAAGCGCGAAGGGCGAGGTTTTAACAAATACGGAGATAAAGCGGCAATGCTGATGCTCATTGCGAAGTTTTTCTGCTGCCCGGGCGGCATAACTACAGATGGCCTGGCGTACATCGTCATATTCGGTGAGGCGTTCGCCAAACGAGCGCGAACAGACGATTTCTTGCTTTACCGGGGCAAACTCTTCCAGTTCAAGACACGATTCGCCCCGTAATTCACGCACCGTTCTCTCCAGCACGACATTGAAATGTTTTCTTATGAACCGGATATCGGTGTCTGCCAGTTGCAGGACGGTCTTAATCCCCATCATCTCAAGCTTCTTCGCTATGCGACGTCCTACACCCCAAACGTCTTCGACGGGTAGCGCCGCCATCAGCTTTCTCTGACGATCCACATTGGATAAATCAACAACGCCTCCCGTCTGGCGCTGCCAGCGTTTCGCCGCGTGATTTGCCAGTTTCGCCAGCGTCTTTGTGGGTGCGATGCCCACTCCGACGGTCAGATGGGTGCGTTGCAGTACGGTCGCTCTCATTTCATGCCCAAAGTCGGAAAGATCGCGACAATTACGCACGCCGGTAAGATCGCAAAAGATCTCATCAATTGAGTATATTTCGCTACGAGGCGACATCTCTTCAAGCGTGTTCATTACCCGGTTGGACATATCCGCGTAAAGTTCATAATTACTGCTGAAACAAACCACGCCATGATGCCTGAAGAGATCTTTCTGTTTGAAGTACGGTTCACCCATTTTCACAAAGGGTTTGGCTTCAGCGGAGCGAGAGATGACGCACCCATCGTTATTGGACAACACGACCACCGGTCGTCCCTTCAGGTCCGGGCGAAAAACCGTTTCACAGGAAGCATAGAAAGCGTTCACATCACACAGTGCAAACATGGTCAGCTCGCAGATGTCGCGATACAGGTCACTACGCCGCGAGCCTTCGTGGGCGCGCTTATACGTTCATTCAGAACGTAAGGAACAGGGTCATTGAATAGGGGAAGGGCCACGCTCCGGCGTCGCTCTGATGGCGTGAAAAACTGCATGATGATCACCGTCAATTAATACTGTATTTATATACAGTATTGTATATCGATAGCAAAGATCAAGGGTAACAAGGCATCATGGCGTACGGGCGTAGAAGGATAATTATCACGACCAGACTATTTGGGTATACTTCTTCACTTATAACTATGCATGTCAGGTAACGAAATATGCGGGAGAGCATTAACGTTCTTTTTGTGGTGCTGTCTTTTGTGGCACTGATTATGCTGATACGCTTTTTCGTCAGGCGTATTCGGCATCCAACGCGCATCGTTGCCGATAGCCGGGGAATGAAAAAAATCTCAACCCATCCTGTCTGGTTTGGCGGCTCGTCAGGTAAAACCTACTTTTATGATGAGCAGTATTTATACGAGGTTATAAAGAGCAGCACCCGTAAAATTGAGCTGGCGACTATCATAAAAATTAAACCAGGCTCGATAGTGATAAATAACAGGCGGATCTGGTCTGTGAGTTATCTTGAGGGAACCCGTGAAAAACAGGTGCAATTTTATAATAATCTGACGGTGTTTAATCAAAACTTCGCTGCGTTTTTAGAGGCAGTAAAACGCGTGAACCCTGAGGCAGATATTAAAGCCGTGTCATTGTTCAACCTGTGACTGGAATACAACATATGTGGCTTTCTGACTGCCCATACGACAGGTATGGGCAGTGAAGCCGTCGATATTACTTCTTCTTGTTCATCATCGCCTTGAGATCGGCAAAGGGGTTAAACGTGGCGACACCCACGTCTTTTTGCGCATCCTCACCCGCGACAACGGTGGTGCCATACTGATCCGCTTCGGTGTACTTTGAGTGTTCGTGATCGTGACAAAACAGGCACAACAGCTCCCAGTTACTGCCATCTTCCGGGTTATTGGTGTGATCGTGGTCGATATGGTGAACCGTGAGTTCACGAAGATTTGAATAAACAAACTCACGCGAGCAGCGTCCACAAACCCAGGGGTAGATTTTTAGCGCTTTTTCACGGTAGCCGCTTTCCAGCCGTGCGTAGTTTTTGGGGATCAGAGCCATTGCTGATGTTACCTGTTAAAAAGAGAATAGTTCACACTATATCCCATTATGAGATGTCAGGAGAATGCCTCCTCTGCGGGAAGGCAGCGTGCGATTTGCGTATTTCTGTCAGTTTATTTGAAGCATTCCGTTAAATAATCACCATTTATTCTCATCCGTTAATGCGTAGAGTAGGGATAACGCAATGCTTTATCAGGATACTCCACTATGAAAAAGATCGGATTTTTGTCGTTTGGTCACTGGACGCCGTCACCTCAGTCCGGCACGCGAACCGCGGCTGACACGCTGCTATAGTCCATCGATCTGGCGGTCGCTGCCGAAGAGCTGGGCGCGGACGGGGCTTATTTCCGTGTGCATCACTTTGCCCGCCAGCTCAGTTCGCCATTCCCCTTGCTGGCGGCAATAGGCGCGAAAACCAAACGCATCGAAATCGGGACGGGCGTGATCGACATGCGGTATGAAAATCCGCTGTATATGGCGGAAGATGCTGGCGCGGCAGATCTCATCTCCGGCGGGCGATTACAGCTTGGTATCAGCCGGGGTTCCCCGGAGCAGGTGATTGATGGCTGGCGTTATTTTGGTTACGTGCCGCAGGAAGGGGAAAACGAATCTGATATGGCGCGCCGCCACACTGAGGTACTGCTTGATGTATTACGCGGTGAAGGGTTTGCAAAGCCTAACCCACAGCCGATGTTCCCAAACCCGCCGGGATTGTTGCGTCTGGAGCCGCATTCAGAAGGCTTACGCGATCGTATCTGGTGGGGGGCTGGCTCTAATGCAACGGCAGTATGGGCGGCAACACTGGGGATGAACCTGCAAAGCTCAACGCTGAAAGATGATGAAACCGGCGAGCCGTTCCATATTCAGCAGGCAAAACAGATCCGTGCCTACCGACAGGCCTGGGCTGAGGCAGGGCATACCCGTCAGCCACGCGTTTCGGTCAGCCGCAGTATTTTTGCCCTGATGGACGATCGCGACCGGATGTATTTCGGCTCAAGCCGCAATGAGAGCGACAGCGTGGGCTATCTGGATGAGAAAACGCGGGCCATTTTCGGACGCAGCTATGCCGCAGAGCCAGACAAGCTGATTGAACAGTTGAAAAAGGATGAAGCGATCGCGGAAGCGGATACGCTGTTACTTACCGTGCCGAATCAGCTGGGCGTGGAATACAACGCACATGTGATCGAGTCCATCCTGAAACATGTCGCACCGGAAATGGGATGGCGCGATCGCAATGCTTAATCTGGCCCTCTGGTATCGCCGGTTTGGTGAGCCTGAATCGGTACTGCAAGCGGAAACCACACCATTGTCGCCGCGACAGCCGGGAGAGATACGTGTGCGCATGCTTTTTTCCCCGGTGAACGCCTCCGATCTCATCCCCATCACCGGAGCATATCGCCATCGCACGCCGCTGCCTGCGATAGCCGGTTATGAAGGGGTCGGAATAGTGACCGAAACGCCCGCCGCTTATCCGGCGCTGCTGGGCAAGCGGGTCCTGCCGTTACGGGGGCAGGGAACCTGGCAGCGCTATGTCGACTGCCCGGCGGCGTATGCGGTTCCCGTCCCGGACGACGTCGACTCGCTACTTGCCGCGCGGGCGTATATCAACCCGCTTGCCGCACAGATGATGCTGGACCGCTATCCTCCGGTCGGGAAAACGGTGCTGCTCACCGCTGCCGGTTCTGACTGCGCCGTTCTGCTCGGGCAATGGGCACGCCAGGCGGGTGCGGAGGCGGTTTACGGGATCCATCGTTCGCCCGTGCACGCTCAACGTCTGGCTGAAATGGGGATCGTCCCGATTGCGCAACATGATACGACCGCCGTCAACGCTGCCGCCGCGCAAGCGGAGGTGGTGTACGACGCCACGGGCGGCAGTCTGGCGGAGACGATCCTGAGCGTGATGCCCGAAACCGGCACCTTTGTCTGCTACGGGCTACTCTCCGGGCAGACCTTCCGGCAGCAGCGGCCGTTGCCGCGCGTGGCGTGGTTTCACATTCGTAACTATCTGGACGCGCTGAGCGCTGAGGCGTGGCAGGCGGAGTTTCGGCGCATCTGGCCTAAACTGCGCGCCAGCCAGTGCAGCGATGTCACCCTCTACCCGCTGTCGGAATGGCAGCGGGCAGTAGGCAACTATCGCGAAGCGGGAAGAACGGGCAAGCCCATGCTGTCGATGGACAATTAGTCGGCCTTATGGCTCATGTCGCTCAGCAGTACAGCGATACTTTGTCCACCGGCGGTCTGCTCCAGGCCAATTTTGACAATAATTGTCAGTGGAACGGAGAGCAGCATGCCGACAGGCCCGAGCAGCCAGCCCCAGAAAATCAGGGACAGGAACACAACAAGGGTTGAAAGCCCCAGCCCGCGTCCCATTATCCGTGGTTCGAGAATGTTCCCGAAGACAAGGTTAATCACCAGATAGCCTGCCAGCAGAATCAGGGCATCATACAAACCGCTGAAAACCAGCACCTGAAGGATAGGGGGGATCGCCGCCAGCACGGAGCCGATGTTAGGAATATAGTTGAGCGCAAAGGCCAGCAGCCCCCAGACAAAGGCAAAACGCACATCCAGCGCGGCGAGCATCCCCCAGACCACTAATCCCGTCACCAGGCTGATGGCCGTTTTCAGCACCAGATAGCGTGAAACGCTGTCGAGCGCGCGCTGAATGGCGCCCATTCCCTCTACCGGACGCACCATGATGTGCTGGAGCTTTGCAGGCAGCTGTGGAACTTCCAGCAGCATAAACACAACCGTCAGGAACAGCAGGAAAATCGAGGTCATGGCGTTGGAGAGTTGTGCCAGCAGGCTGGTGACAATCGTCATGGCGGCATTCGGATCGATGTATTTAAGCAGTTCCTCAACCGAGACTTCGATACCCGCGCGTTGCAGCCAGGGTTCAATTTGCAGCAGCGGGGTCGCCAGGGAAGAGCGGTATGTCGGTAGCGTCCGCGCCAGCTCGTTCAGGGAGGTTCCCAGATAGGCGACTAACAGCACCATCGCAACGATAATAATACTGATAAGCAGGCTTATCGCCAGCACACGCGGGATGCGCAGCCGCACCATTCGCTGCACCAGTGGATTGAGGATCACCGCGATAAAAAGCGCCAGGATAAAAGGCACGATGATATCGGCCGCAAAACGAACGCCGGTCAGAATGATCACCAGCATGCCCAGCATGATGACGATCTTAAGCCCGTTGAGGGTGATAATAGGTTTGGCCATGGACGTTCCTGAACAGTTTTTTATTTATAATAGAGGGGAAAGCGGATTAAAAAAACTAACCAAAATCAAACAGACTGGGTAAAGAAATGAAAAGGCTTTGAGTAAATTCCTGGCTTATGATACAAATCAGGCGTGTTCAACTACCGAGGACAATTTTCATCCGCAAAGACGAGAAGCAACACCGCGGATAATTGTAATTTTATGGACAATTTGTTCAGGACGTATTTTTCAAACAACTCTGCTCTGTTTTCAACCTCCCTCTGCCTGCTTTCTGGTGAGCAACACTGGCGTTCCGCGCTATAGTCACGTCTTCTGCCTGAGCTGGCGCTATGCGCTTAGCTAACTGATTTAATTCCCAATTTTTTGGTTTGCTGTCCGCAGCGAGCCTCGATGGATTATATTCTCAAGCAGGAGAAAAAACATGTTTTACTGGATTTTATTAGCTCTGGCGATCGTCGCTGAAATTACCGGCACCTTGTCGATGAAATGGGCAAGCGTGAGTGATGGCAGCACCGGTTTTATTTTGATGCTGGTCATGATTACGCTTTCCTATATTTTCCTCTCTTTTGCGGTTAAAAAAATCGCGCTGGGCGTGGCATACGCATTGTGGGAAGGTATTGGTATTTTATTGATTACGCTGTTTAGCGTCATGTTATTTGATGAAACCCTGACGACAATGAAAATTGCCGGGCTGACGACCCTGGTCGCAGGTATCGTGCTGATTAAATCGGGTACACGCAAACCGGCAAAACAGCAGAAGGAGCAGACCCATGCAGCAGTTTGAATGGATCCACGCGGCCTGGCTGGCTTTCGCCATCGTTCTGGAAATTATTGCCAACGTCTTTCTGAAGTTCTCCGACGGTTTTCGTCGCAAAGCCTACGGCCTGTTATCGATTGCCGCGGTTCTGGGGGCGTTTAGCGCCCTGTCACAGGCGGTGAAAGGCATCGATCTGTCCGTGGCCTATGCGCTGTGGGGGGGCTTCGGTATTGCCGCCACCCTGGCGGCAGGCTGGATTATGTTCGGGCAGCGTTTAAACAATAAAGGCTGGATAGGGCTGGTATTACTGCTCGCCGGCATGATCATGATTAAACTGGCCTGAGTGACCTACTGCTGCGCCAGGGCTTCCAGCCGGTCGCGAAAACCGGTCACCGACAACGCCCGGTTATCTGCGCGCCAGCGGTCTTTCGCCGCTGGCGCAGAACTCTGAACGCCAATCAGCTGCCAGCCGTTATCAGTTTTTAACATCAGGGGCGATCCGCTATCACCCGGTAGCGTATCGCACTGATGCGACAGTACGCTGTTTTGCGCCCAACCCGTCACCACGCAGTCCGTATGGGTGTACAGCGAATCGAGGTGATCAACAGGATAACCTGATTGCGTCACTTTTCGATCGGCGGCTTTCAGGGCGGCGGTGAGCGCGGCCTTATCGCCATCAAAGAGCGGCAGCGGGGTGATCCCGGACGGCGGATAACGTAAAACGATCAGCCCGAAATCCCAGGAGGCCGCCCCGGGCGGCACAATCCAGCCATCGCCATCCGGTTTCAGGCGTTTGCCAAGCGACGGATCCACACGCCCCTCAATACCGTGAATTTCGTAGCGCCATATTCCTTTTTGCGACACAAAGCGCAGGGCGATTGCTTTATCCGGTTTGCCTTCAGGCGGCATTAACAGGCAATGACCCGCCGTCAGCGCAAGGCGTGGCGTAATGAGGGTTGCGGTACATAAATTGCCGCTGGCGGTTTCCAGTTGCCCGATGGCATCCCAGGGCGATTCGGTAGGATCGGTGACACGCGTACGATCGTCATGACCAAAAAACAGCGTCTTTACCTCTTTGGCGCTAATGGCGTCATCGTCGCCATCATCCGCATGTGAAAAGCCAGCAAAAAGGCTAAACGTTCCCAGTAACAACACAACAGATTTACGCATATCACACTCTGGTGGGGGTAATTATGATTATTAAAAGTGAACCCTATGAAAATACTATAGACGCGACGGCGAGAAAGTGGGAGTAAAATCAGCGTGCTACATTCAGGAAAGATAAAAGTGGCTGGCGATGAGCGCGCATAAAATTAGCAGGATAAGAATGAACTCAAACCGATAGCGCAGCATACGCCCTCCGGATAAAAAAACGGCGCTGACCGCAAACCCGTTCAGCGCCGGTTTACCAACGTGCCCCGAAGGGCACGGTTAAGCTTGTACTCTTACGCTGCTGGCTGTGCAGCAGGTTTAGCCGCTTCGTGTTTTGCCGCTTTTTTGTGATGTTTTTTAGCCGCCTGGGCTTTCTGCTCTACCGCAGGTTTTGCCGCTTTTTTATGGTGCTTTTTCGCGGCCTGCGCTTTTTGTTCTGCCGCTGGTTTAGCCGCTTTGTGATGTTTTTTATGGTGAACCGTTTTGGCCGGAGCAGCGGTGGATGCCGCAGGCGCTGCGGTGGCGGTAGTTTCAGCCGCGAATGCAGCGGAAGACAGACCCATAGCAGCGGCAACAACCAGAGCTAATACTTTTTTCATTTTCATACCCTCGAATTTGGTTTCTCATTTAACCCCACTGCGGGGCCGTTGAAATAACTATATCCCTGTAAATTCGGGGTTTCCGTGAGTGATTGGTATCGGCGTGTAACCGTATGTACAACGCCGGGGTGGACCCCCGGCGCGTTCGGTTACAGGTAGCGGGACGTCAGGTGTTCGCGGAAGTAGCGGATATTCAGATCTTCACCCGTGGCCTGGGTGATGAGCTGCGACGTGCTGAAACGGCTGCCGTGCTGCCAGATATTCTGACGCAGCCAGTCAAACAGCGCCGAGAAATCGCCCCCGGCAATGGATGCCTGCAACCCGGGCAGCGCAGTTTTGGCGGCATGGAACAGCTGTGCCGCATACATTGCCCCCAGCGTGTAAGACGGGAAGTAGCCAAAACCGCCGTCGGTCCAGTGGATATCCTGCATACAGCCGTTGCGGTAGTTATCTTTGGTGGATAACCCAAGCCACGCCTGCATTTTCTCATCCCATAACGCGGGAATATCATCGACTTCAATTTCGCCATTGATTAGCGCGCGCTCGATCTCATAGCGCAGCACCACATGCGCCGGATAGCTCACTTCATCCGCATCAACGCGGATGTAGCCCGGCTTCACGCGCTGGTTCCAGGCAATAAAATTCTCTTCGCTGAATGCCGCCTGGCTACCGAAACGGGCATGAACCGCCGGAAGCAGATGCTTCAGGAAAGCGTCGCTGCGGCCCAGCTGCATTTCAAAGAACAAGCTCTGGGATTCATGGATCGCCGTAGAACGCGCCAGCGCAACGGGCTGACCGGCCCACGCTCGCGGAAGGTTTTGTTCGTAGCGGGCATGTCCGGTTTCGTGGATCACGCCGAAAAGCGCGCTGAGCAGTTCATCTTCATCGTAACGCGTGGTGATACGTACATCTTCCGGCACGCCGCCGCAGAACGGGTGAGCGCTAACGTCCAGACGACCGCCGTTAAAATCGAAGCCAAGCATTTTCATCGCTTCCAGGCCCAGCTCGCGCTGCGTGGCGGTCGGGAAGGGACCCTGTGGCGGAACGAACGATCGTTGAGCCTGTTTTTCCACAACCTTTGCCAGCAGCTCCGGCAGCCAGGACTTCAGATCGCCGAACAGCACATCCAGGCGAGCGCTGGTCATGTCGGGTTCAAAGATATCCAGCAGCGCGTCGTAAGGCGTGCAGCCTTTAGCCTCAGCGCGCAGGCGGGCCTCTTCACGACTGAGTTTCACCACCTCTTTCAGGTTGGCTGAAAAGCCCTGCCAGTCGTTGGCCGGACGCTGAGTGCGCCACGCGTGTTCACACCTGCTGCCCGCCAGCGATTTGGCCTCCACCAGCGATTCCGGCAGTAAAGTGGCCTGCTGGTAGTGGCGCGTCATTTCACGCAGGTTGGCCTGCTCAACGTCGTTCAGATCTTCGTCTGCCGCCGCCGCCAGCCATTCACCCACTTTTTTATCGGTCAGGATCTGATGTTGCAGGACGCTCATCTCCGCCAGCGCTTCACCGCGCGCGGCGCTGCCGCCTGGCGGCATCATGGTGAACATGTCCCAGCTGGCGATGGAGGAGAGGTGCGAGAAGCGGGAGAGGCGCTGGAAGGTGCGGGTGAGTTGTTGATAGTTATTGTTTTTCATGAAGTCCTCGTGTCTGAATCAGCCGATGACAAAAATTAGCATCGGCTCGATTTAAACACGAAGAGGGCTGAATGTTAATGCAGTCGTTTATGCAGGCTCGCGCCCACCAGCAGCGCCGCGCACAACATCAGCGCGATAAATCCGCCCACGCCGTTCCAGCCGTAGTTATGCCAGAACACCCCGCCGAGCGTACCGGCTATGCTGGAACCGAGATAGTAACTGAACAGATACAGTGACGAAGCCTGACCTTTGGCGCGGCGCGCGCGTGGGCCAATCCAGCTGCTGGCAACGGAATGCGCGGCAAAGAATCCCGCAGAGAAGAGCAGCATTCCGGCAAAAATCAGCCACAGGGAAGAGAAAAGCGTCATCAGCAGTCCGAACAGCATCACGGCGGTGGAAACCAGCATCACCGGACCACGACCGAAGCGCGCGGTCATGGCGCCCGCTTTTGGCGAACTCCATGTCCCGGTGAGATATGCCACAGAGAGCAAACCCACCAATGCCTGACTAAGATGCCACGGTGAAAGCATCAGACGATAGCCGATGTAATTAAACAGCGTCACGAACGAGCCCATCAGCAGGAAACCGGTCAGGAACAAACGGGGCAGCCCTTGATCGCGCCAGTGCAGACGAAAGTTGATAAATAACGTTTTCGGACGCAGGGAGGTCGGGCGGAAATGGCGCGATTCCGGCAGGATTTTCCAGAACATCAGCGCCGAAGCGAGGGCGAAGCAGCCGATAACGGCCAGCGCAATGCGCCAGTTAAAGAAATCAGTAAACACACCGCTGAGCAGGCGTCCGCTCATCCCGCCGATAGAGTTCCCGCTAATGTATAGCCCCATGGAGAAGGCCACGAAGCTCGGGTGGATCTCCTCGCTGAGATAGGTCATCCCGACCGCCGCCACGCCGCTGAGGGATAACCCAATCAGCGCGCGCATGACCAGAATGCCGTGCCAGCTGGTCATCATGGTGGACAGCAAGGTACACACGGAGGCCAGCATTAACGCCGTTACCATGACCTGCTTACGTCCGATGGCATCCGAAAGTGGCCCGGTGAACAGCAGACCGATCGCCAGCATCCCGGTTGAAATGGAGAGCGAAATACTGCTGCTGGCTGGCGACACGCCAAATTCATGCGACAGGACCGGCAGGATCGGCTGAACGCAGTAGAGCAGGGCGAAAGTGGCGAGACCCGCTGAGAAGAGCGCCAGCGTGACGCGCATAAACTGGGGGGTACCACGTTTAATAAACTGAACCGGCTGCGGTGCTGCGGGTAAATCATCAATGTCGCTGGCCGGCGCGATATCAACGGTCGTTGTACGGCTCACACATAATCCTTGCTTAAACATCCCCGTGGTTTCTGGTGACGGGTATGACCACAAGATTAGGGTAGGAAAATGTAAATATTCTGTCTAATATATTAATAATCTCAAATGATACTTTAAAAATATGAATATCGAGCTGCGCCATCTGCGCTATTTTGTCGCCGTCGCCGAAGAGCTGCATTTTGGTCGTGCGGCGGCAAGGCTGAATATCTCTCAGCCACCGCTAAGCCAGCAGATCCAGATCCTGGAGCAGCAGGTCGGGGCGCGTCTGCTGGCGCGAACCAACCGCAGCGTGAGCCTGACGGCGGCGGGAAAACAGTTTCTCGCCGATAGCCGGCAGATCCTGAGTATGGTGGAGGACGCCGCCGCCAGAGCGGAACGGCTTTATCTTGGGGAGACGGGGGAGCTGCGCATCGGGTTTACCTCATCGGCCCCCTTTATCAGCGCTGTTTCACAAACGCTATCCTCGTTTCGCCGTAACTTTCCGGATGTGCATATTCAGACGCGCGAAATAAATACCCGGGAGCAGATATCGCCGCTTAACGAAGGATCGCTCGACCTGGGGCTGATGCGTAACACGCAGTTGCCTGATACCCTGGCGTGGCAGGTGATCCTCCGCGAACCGCTGATGGCGATGATCCCCCGGGATCATCCGCTCGCCGCGCAGCACAGCGTCTCGCTGGCTGAACTGGCGAAAGAGCCGTTTGTCTTTTTTGACCCACAGGTGGGTACCGGGTTGTATGACGATATTCTTGGTCTGATGCGGCGATATGGCCTTGTCCCAACTATCGCGCAGGAGGTGGGGGAAGCCATGACGATCATTGGTCTCGTTGCCGCAGGGCTTGGCGTGTCGATTCTCCCGGCCTCATTTAAACGGGTACAACTGGCGGAAATGCGCTGGGTGAAGATAGCCGAGCAGGATGCAGTCTCAGAGATGTGGCTGGTGTGGTCTAAACATCATGAACAGAGCCATGCGGCACAGCGTTTCAAAGAACAATTAATTAACGCTTCTCGCGGGCGTTATTTATAGGGAAAAGTGGGCGAAAATGTGCAGTAAATCACATGGCTAAGTAAAAATTTGACGTCAGCCATTGAAGTGCTTCACCATAGCCCTCAGTTTATTTCGAAGCTCGAAAATAAGGGAGTACGAGGTGGTTGCTGATAGTCAGCTAGGGCATATCGATCAGATCAAGCAGACCAACGCGGGTGCCGTTTATCGCCTGATTGATCAGCTTGGTCCGGTTTCGCGTATCGATCTTTCGCGCCTGGCACAACTGGCACCCGCCAGTATTACCAAGATTGTCCGCGAAATGCTGGAAGCCCATCTGGTTCAGGAAACAGAAATTCAGGAGCCGGGCAGCCGTGGCCGTCCGGCGGTAGGGCTGGTGGTGGAAACGGAAGCCTGGCACTACCTGTCGCTGCGGATTAGCCGCGGGGAAATCTTCCTCGCGCTGCGCGACCTCAGCAGCAAGCTGGTGGTGGAGGACCGGCTGGAACTCCCGCTTAATGCAGAACAACCACTTCTCGATGCCATTCTGACCCACATCGACCAGTTCTTTATTCGTCACCAGCAGCGTCTTGAACGTTTAACGGCGATTGCGATCACCCTGCCGGGAATTATTGATACCGAAAATGGCATTGTTCACCGCATGCCGTTTTATGAAAACGTCAAAGAGATGCCGCTGGGCGACGTGCTGGAAAACCACACCGGTGTGCCGGTCTACATTCAGCATGATATCAGCGCCTGGACGATGGCGGAGGCATTGTTTGGTGCCTCCCGGGGCGCGCGCGACGTAATTCAGGTGGTGATTGATCATAACGTTGGCGCAGGTGTGATCACCGACGGGCGTCTGTTGCATGCTGGCAGCAGTAGCCTGGTGGAGATCGGCCATACGCAGGTCGATCCGTACGGAAAACGCTGCTACTGCGGTAACCATGGCTGTCTGGAGACGATTGCCAGCGTCGAAAGCGTGCTGGAGCTGGCGCAGGTGCGGCTCAGCCAGTCGATGAGCTCCACGCTGCACGGTCAACCGTTAAGCGTCGAGGCACTGTGCGCTGCGGCAAGGCAGGGCGATCTGCTGGCGAAGGACATTATTACCGGCGTGGGCAATAATGTCGGGCGCATTCTGGCCATTATGGTGAACCTGTTTAACCCGCAAAAAATACTGATCGGCTCCCCGCTCAGCCAGGCGGCGGATATCCTCTTTCCGGCGATTTCCGCCTGCATCAATCAGCAGGCGCTTCCCGCGTACAGTAAAAACATCGTGGTCGAAAGTACGCAATTTTCCAACCAGGGTACGATGGCCGGCGCCGCGCTGGTAAAAGATGCGATGTACAACGGCTCGTTACTGATTCGTTTGCTACAGGGCTAACTCTTTTCCAGAGATGTACGAAAAATTGCGCTATCTCAAGCCGGGTAGCGCACGCTTCCCGTAGACTTTCCCCACTGAATTATTTACCTGGTTTATATTTTTTGAAGCATACCCAAGAGGTGGAATGAGTCATGCTTAAGCGTTTCTTTATTACTGGTACGGATACGTCTGTCGGGAAGACAGTCGTATCCCGCGCGTTACTTCAGGCCCTGGCGGCAAGCGGTAAACGCGTTGCAGGATACAAGCCGGTTGCAAAAGGCAGTAAAGAGACGCCAGAAGGGCTGCGCAATAAGGATGCCCTGGTTCTGCAAAGCGTCTCGTCTCTGGAACTGCCTTATGATGCCGTTAATCCTATCGCCTTAAGCGAAGAGGAAAGCAGCGTCGCTCACAGTGGGCTTATCAACTACAGCCTGCTTTCTGATGGCCTGGCAAATCTGAGTGAAAAGGTTGACCACGTTGTCGTTGAAGGGACCGGCGGCTGGCGCAGCCTGATGAACGATTTACGTCCCCTTTCCGAATGGGTGGTGCAGGAGCAGTTGCCGGTGATTATGGTCGTGGGCATTCAGGAAGGGTGCATCAACCATGCCTTGCTGACGGCGCAGGCTATCGCTAATGACGGCCTGCCGCTGATTGGTTGGGTGGCGAACCGTATTAACCCGGGCCTTGCGCACTACGCTGAAATCATCGATGTGCTGAGCAAAAAGCTGCCTGGCCCGCTGGTGGGCGAACTGCCTTATCTACCCCGCGCCGAGCAGCGCGAATTAGCGCACTACATCGATCTCTCGGCTTTCGGCGGTATGCTGGCCGTAGATCGAGTCGTGGCGTAGCGTTCTCGACAATACCGACGCCACAACACAGGCAACCAGCAAACCGGGAAGTAAAAAATACTGCCCGGTCATCTCACATACCATCAAGGCCGACATGATTGGCGCATGCGTTGTGGCGGCGAGCAGCGTCGCCATACCCGCCAGCCCGAGCAGGATCGCCGTCTCAGAGCCAGGAAACCACAGCGCAAAGATCTGCGCAAACAGCATTCCCGTTGCCATACCGACAAACAAGGTTGGCGTGAACACGCCTCCCGGCGCGCCGGACCCGCTGCTTGCCAGCACCGCCAGCAATTTGCAAATAAAGACGCCAGCAATCACCGACAGCAGCGGCGGCGACTGCAAAAACGCCTGAACCACGCTATAGCCATTCCCCCATACCTTCGGCGTCAGCAGCGACAGCAGCCCTACGATCAGACCACCCAGCGCCAGCTGCCACGGCGGTGAAAGTTTGAGACGCAGAAACAGCCTGTGGCTGGCCGCCATCAGCCACATCAGCAGCGGGCCGCAAACGCCAGCCAGCAGACCCACGCCAACGATCAGGAAATAATCCACCGCCGTAAGCATCTCGCTGAGATGGACATCATATAGCGTATTCGCGCCGGGACTTAACAGGCGCGTGGTCAGCAGGGCCACTACAGCAGCAATCACCACCGGGCCGAGGGAGGCCAGCATCAGCGTGCCAAACAGGATCTCTGCGATAAACAGGCTGCCCGCCAGCGGCGCATGATAGGCGCTGGCCATCCCGGCGGCGGCACCGCAGGCGATCCACAGTTTCCATTCGGATTTCGGCGTACAACGTTGTGCAAAAAAGGAGGCGGCGAGGGCAGCAAGCAGGATCATGGCGCCTTCACGGCCGATGGCGCTGCCGCTGGCGACCACCAGCAACGACGCGAGGGATTTCACCAGGCTGGCGCCGTAATCAAACTGGCCGTCACCCGTCTCAAGCGCTTCCATATAATCGGTGGGGGCGTGGGGACGTTGTGCCGTCATGCGCTGCCATCCCCACAGTAGCATTCCCGCGGCCAGACCACCCAGCGCAGGCGTCAGCGCCCGCCGCCAGGGTGATAACGCGGCTGCGGCGTTCACCAGACTTCCGCTTTCGTTGCTGAGAAATAGCCACTCCAGCAGATACATGCTGTGGCGGAACACCGCAACGGCCAGCGCCGCCAGCACGCCGGTGACGGTAGCAATCAGGAGACGACGAAACATCGCGCGGATGTCGGGGTAAGCGTGAAGACGTTGCATGAAGTCGTGATTTAACGGGGACGATACAATATTGTGGCGGTAAATCGGGAGGTTAGCAAAAGGTATGCGTGCGGAAAAAGGCCGGGCAGTACCCGGCCTGAATGCTTAACTCTCGCTATGAATATTCAACGCCCGGCGCGTACGCCCTGAGCTCAAATACTCCGCAATATAATCCTGGGATATTTCGCCGTTATAGCGTCCGTCCTCGTCCACAATCGGCATCCAGCTGGTGTTGCTCTCATACAGGCGAGAAAGCACCACGCGCAGGTTATCCTCGGCCTTACCGGTCATGCGGAACGGATGCAGAATATCCCCGCAGCTGCCGCTGGCGTTACGCGCTTCGCGGCGCTTCACAAAGCCGAGCGGTTTGCCGTGCTCATCAACCACGGTAATGGCGCGAATATCGTTGTCATCCATGGTGGCGAAGGCCTCCGGCAGCGGCGTCGATTCGCGTACCGTAATGGTAGGCTGCTGGTCGGTGACGTCGCCCGCCGATACCAGCAGCAGGCGTTTCAACGTCCGGTCCTGACCAACAAACGAGCCAACAAACTCATTCGCGGGTTTCGCCAGCAGCTCGTCCGGGCTGGCGCACTGCACGATACGTCCCTGACGGAAGACGGCAATACGGTCGCCCAGCTTCAGCGCTTCGTCAATATCGTGGCTCACCAGCATCACGGTCTTTTTCAGCTTGCGCTGCATCTCCAGGAACTGGTTCTGGATCACCTCACGGTTAATCGGGTCGACCGCGCCGAACGGTTCATCCATCAGCAGGACCGGAGGATCCGCTGCCAGCGCGCGGATGACGCCGATACGCTGCTGCTGACCGCCGGACATTTCGCGCGGATAGCGGTGAAGGAATTTATGCGGATCCATTGCCACCATATCCATCAGCTCTTCGGCACGGGATTTACAGCGCGCTTTATCCCAGCCCAGCATGCGCGGCACGACGGTAATGTTCTCTTCGATGGTCATGTTCGGGAACAGGCCAATTTGCTGGATCACGTAGCCAATGTTGCGACGCAGGGTCACGGTGTCCATTCCGCTGGTGTCTTCGCCGTTAATCAGGATCGTCCCGCTGCTTGGCGTAATGAGACGGTTGATCATCTTCAGGGTAGTGGTTTTCCCGCAGCCGGACGGGCCGAGCAGCACGCACATTTCCCCTTCAGGCACGTTCAGGTTGACGTTGTCGACGGCCTTAAACGTCTGGCCGTGTTTCTGTGAAAATTGTTTGGTGAGGTTTTCCAGTTTTATCATTATCGAATCCCCTTCGGAGTCAGTACCACCTGCAAACGGTGCAGCAACCAGTCGAGCACAATCGCTAAAAGACAAATCATCAGCGCGCCCGCAATCAACATACGAATATCACTCCCGCCAATACCGTTAAGCAGCAGCAGGCCCAGCCCGCCCGCGCCGATCACGGCGGCAATCGCCATGACGCCGATGTTCATCACCACGGCGGTGCGGATGCCGCCAAAAATCACCGGCAACGCCATCGGGATTTCCACCCAGCGCAGACGCTGCCAGAAGGTCATGCCGATGCCGCGTCCCGCTTCACGCAGGCCCGGCGGCAGGCTGTCGAGCGCCGTGTGGGTGTTACGCACAATCGGCAGCAGCGAATAGAGGAACACTGCCGTAATCGCGGGCAGGGCGCCAATGCCCTGACCGATCAGCGAAAAGAGCGGGATCATCAGGCCGAAAAGCGCAATTGACGGGATGGTGAGCACAATGGTGGCAATCCCCAGCACCGGCGTTGCCAGCCATTTATGGCGGACAATTAAAATGCCCAGCGGCACGCCAATAATAATCGCCAGGCCCACGGCGAGCGCCACCAGCCACAGGTGTTGCAGCGTCAGGGTTAAGAGATAGTCCCAGTTGTCGAGAATATAGTGAATCGTCTCCATAGCGCCTCCTACAGCAACTGTTTGCTACGCAGGAAATCACGGGCGACCTGCTGCGGTGACTGATGGTCGATATCCACCTTCTTATTCAGTTCGGTGATAACGTCGTTATTGAGCTGGGATGATAGGGTGTTCAGCGCCTCCTCCAGCCCCGGATTAGCCTCCAGCGTGTCTTTTCGAACAACTGGCGTCACGGCGTAACTCGGGAAGAAGCCTCTATCATCTTCCAGCACTTTAAGATCGAAGCCCTTTACGCGCCCGTCGGTGGTGTAGATCAGCCCCGCATCGACAAACCCGTCGCGCACCGCGTTATAGACCAGGCCCGGATCCATCTGGCGGATCTGCGGGCGGTCCAGCTCCATGTTGTAGGCTGCCTGCAACGGTTTCATCCCGTCGCTGCGCCCGGCAAATTCCAGGTCAAGGCCCAGCAGCCAGTTGTTATCCGGATCGGTTTTACGGATCTGCTCAATCTTTGCCACCATCTCAGACATGGTATTGATATGTTCAGCCTCGGCGCGCTTGCGCTGCATGGCAAAGGCATAGGTATTGTTCATATCGGCAGGTTTAAGCCACACCAGACCGTGCTTCGCATCGAGGCGTTTCACCGTCTCGTACGATTCCTGCGGCGACATGCGTTTGTTGATGTGGTTGAAGATGATCAGCGAGGTGCCGGTATACTCCCAGGTCATATCAATCTGCTTGTTGATCATCGCGTTACGGGAAATCACCGTTGCAATATTGGTCTGAGGCTGTACCTGAAACCCTTTCTTTTGCAGATACTGCACGGTCATGGCCGAGAGAATGTGCTGCTCGGTAAAGCTCTTGGTTGCCAGGATCAGCGGCGCGGCAAGCGCCTGGCTGGTGAAGAGCGCGGCGGCGCATAGCGCCGTCAGCCCGGAAAACAGTCTCATAGAAGCTCCTTGTTATAATTATCGCGCGAGATGCGGGCTCAGTAATCGGCCCAGTGCCGCCAGCAGCGTATCCAGAATCAGGGCGAACAGGGCGGTGGCCGCCGCGCCCAGGATCAGCGTCGGAAAATCATTCAGATAGATCCCCGGGAAAATCAGCTCGCCGTAGCTGCTGGCGCCAATCAGGAATGCCAGCGGTGCGGTACCGACGTTAATCGCAGTGGCAATGCGAATACCAGAAAGCATCACCGGCCACGCGTTAGGGATCTCAACCTGACGCAGGCGCTGCCATTTGGTCATGCCGATACCGTTTGCCGCTTCCAGCAACGACGCGGGAACAGAGCACAGCCCGGCATAGGTGTTACGCACAATCGGCAGCAGAGAGGCCAGAAAGAGGGCGATAATGGCCGGTTTATCACCGATGCCAATCACCACCATCGCCAGTGCCAGAACGGCCAGCGGCGGCAGGGTGTTGCCCACGTTAAAGATTTGCATCACATATTCGGCGATACCACGCGCGGCCGGACGGCTCAGCAGAATACCGCTTGGAATGCCCACCAGCAGGGCAAAGAACATGGATGAAAAGACCAGAATCAGGTGCTGTTGCCCGAGGTAAATCAGGTCAACCTGGCGCGCCTTAATCGTCTCCAGTCCAATTCCCCAGGTGAGGAGAGCGAGAACCACGATAATCGCGCCGACAAAAAGCAGCGAATGTTTAAGTAATGGGTGCATTGCGGTGTGTCTCCCTGTGCGCATGCGTTATAGCAACCACCGGTTGCCTGTTGTTATGCCATGTTTCGGCAGGGGTACTTCACCTATAGCAAGCGAAACGGAAGGGTTCCAGCGAAGGGGGTAAATCAGTAACCCTATGAAATTAGTGACAACCTGAGTGAAGCCTTATGGCATAAGGGCTGTCAGTGGGCAGGCAGAATAGTCTTAAAGAAGCACGCCTTACGTGACAACGTCACATAAGGCGTGCTGATTATACCTGTCGACTGAGCGCGGCACGCACCTTGCGTACGCGCCACGAAATGCGGACGATAGAGAAGGCGGCGACGATTACCAGCAACAGGCCCAGCGCCAGCATCGCGTGGAATCCAAACTCTCTGAACAGGATCAGCCCCGCGATCCCGCCGCTGATAAAGGAGAAAAGGGTAGTTAAATGGGTTTTGAGCTGACTCTTTTGCGCGGCCGTATCTTTGGAGTAATCCCGGCGCAGCATGGCGACCATAACGGAGGCCAGCGAAATGCCCGCATCGGTCAGCGTGCCGGTGATGTGCGTGGATCTCACCCGACCGCCGGATAGTTGAGTGGAGGTGGAATTATGAATTCCCATCAACCCGCACAGGAAAATAATAATCTCCTGATTCGTGGCGAAGGAGTGAAAATACATTTCGTACAGGGATACCCCGGCCAGTAATAGCCCTTCAACAAACAGAACCTGGCTGAATACCAGCCTGACGTTATGGATAATCCCCCAGATAACAATAATCCGCGCAGCGATGGCGCCTGAGACAAACGAAAGAATAATGGCGCCAAAGAAAAGAATATCGCTGAGATCGGTGGAGGAAACTTCGCTGGATAGCTGCGAGGTATTGCCCGTCATATGCGAGGGAAAAAAACCGAACGCGCCCAGCGCAATGGCATTCAGCAGTCCCGCGGAGGTCGCCAGCCAGAGGGCAAGACGACGATCCTCCTGATGCGTTCGTTCTTTCTTTAATTTAATCAGCAAAGAATACCTCCGGTTTGAGCTTTGCCTGAACGCTCAAGCTAACAAAGCGATGTCGCTGGCTGACCAGGATATTGCTTAATTATTATTTCAACGGGAGGTGAGCGAGGTTTTGTAATTAAATAAAACAACCCTGTTAATATAATGCCTTATTTCCGATGGCGCGACGTCGTAAAAGTCAGCACCCCTGCACTCAGGAGTAATATGCTGCTTAAAGCGAAGGTGCTCTGCCAGCCAAAGGTATCAAACACCACGCCACCCGCCGTTGAGCCAAGCGCAATAGAGAGTTGGATCACCGCGACCATTAGCCCGCCGCCAGCCTCGGCATCTTCCGGTAACGTACGGGCTATCCACGTCCACCAGCCCGTGGGGGCCGCAGTTGCCAGCATTCCCCAGAAACCTAACAGCAGGGCCACGATCCACAGGCTGTCCCCGGTGAGCATTAATACCCCTGCAATCAGCGCCATAAGCAGCGGTATGGCCATTAAGGTGAGGAAAAACGCGGCATTCAGGGCCAGCGCGACGATCAGCGTGCCGATGAAACCTGCGATACCGATAGTGAGCAGGATCAACGATAAGCCGGAAGGACTGACGTGGGTGACGGTTTCGAGGAAGGGGCGCACATAGGTAAATAACGCAAACTGTCCCATGAAGAACAGGCCGCACGCCATCAGACCCATCGAAACCGCAGGCCGGTGGAACAGGCGAAATACGCTTTTACGTGGCGACTGACCCTGGTTCCCGCCCATGTTGGGCAGGCTAAAATATTGCCAGATGAACGCCACAATCGCCACGGGGACCAGGCACAGAAACGCGCCGCGCCAGCCAATGGTCGAGCCGAGATAACTGCCCAGCGGGGCGGCGACCACCGTCGCCAGCGCGTTGCCGCCGTTAAAAATCGCCAGCGCACGAGAGACCTGATGCTGAGGCACCAGCCGAATGGCGGTGGCAGCAGACATCGACCAGAAACCGCCGATGGCGATGCCGATCAGCGCCCGGCCTGCCATATACATCAAAGCGTTTGGGGCGAAGGCGATAATGATCCCTGACAGCGCCATCAGGACGGTCATGCCTGAAAGAAGATGTTTGCGATTCATATTCCCGGCAAGCCGGGAAAGAAAAAGGCTGGTCAGGACAGCCAGCGCACCAGAGAGGGCGATCCCCTGGCCAGCCGTCCCCTCTGTCACCCCTAAATCTCTGGCGAGGGGCGTGAGCAGACTGACGGGCATAAATTCCGAGGCAATGAGGACAAAAACGCACAGGGTCATGGCAAAAATACCGCCCCAGTGTGCATGCTCAGCATCACGGGATGAGGTTTGATTCAGTGTGGACATAGGTGTAATTCACGGCGAAGAGAAGATAAGCCCCCTGATTGCCGGGGGCGAAGAGAATTAATTCAGACTGGTTTTGAAGAACTGCCCGAACTGCGAGAACGGGATTTTCCCTGCGACGTTATCGTAGAGATCAACATGATTCGCACCGGGAACAATCACCAGTTCCTTCTGTTTGCTGCCGACAGCTTTAAACGCATCTTCCGCAAAATAACGTGAGTGCGCGTTTTCACCGGTCACAATCAGCGTTGGGATGGTGATCTCCCCGGCATAGCTCAGCAGCGGCATATTCATAAAGGACAACGGCATGGTCGCGGTCCATGCGCCGGTGGAGTTTACGGAACGGGCATGGAAGCCGCGCGGCATACGGTAGTAATCATAGAACTCTTTCAGTACCGGATGCGGATCGGCGGGCAATGCTTCCGGCAGAATACGCCCGGCCGCCGTTACCTTACCGTTTTCATCGACATAAATATCGTGGCCGCCATGGGCGAAGGTGCCGCTTTCAGCATCTTTCCAGCGTTGCGCGTTCAGATACTGCAACACGGCCCGGCGATCGGCCGCTGAATAACGATCTTTCCCGTCGCCCACGCCGTGACCCATCGCGCGGCTCATATCGTACATTACGCTGGTGGCGACCGCCTTCACGCGGGTATCCATGGATGCCGCGTTCAGCGCCATACCACCCCAGCCGCAGATCCCGAGAATGCCGATACGGTTACGGTCGACTTCTTTCTGTAATCCGAGGAAATCCACTGCGGCGCTAAAGTCTTCGGTGTTGATGTCAGGGGAGGCAACGTTACGCGGCTGGCCGCCGCTTTCACCCGTGTAGGATGGGTCGAAGGCCAGGGTCACGAACCCCTGTTCAGCCAGAGTCTGGGCGTAAAGACCACTGGATTGTTCTTTTACCGCACCGAACGGTCCACTGACGGCAATCGCCGCCAGCTTCTGGTCGCCGCTGTTCCTGGGAATGTACAGATCGCCGACCAGGGTGATCCCGTATCGGTTCTCGAACGTCACCTTGCGGTGGTCGACTTTATTGCTCTCGGCGAAGGTCTTATCCCAGGTTGTCACCATCGAAACGGGGGCGGCAGGATTTCGTGATTCTGCATAACTCATTGTTGTCACTCCACTTAATGATGCGCATAGCAGCAGCGCAACGGACAGTTTTTGGGTGAATGTTTGCATAAGAGGTACCGTGTGTTGTTGTAATGCGGTCATTATAGTTAGCAGAAATAGTGCTGATTAGAGGCCAAAGGCTGCTAGGATTAATATCATATTGTTATGAATTGATGAGGCATGATGGCGAAGCGGGAAAACTACAATGAGCTGTATCTGTTTATCCAGGTGGTGCGGGAGGGAAGCTTCACGGCAGCCGCGCAACGGCTCGGGCTGGCACAATCCGGGATCAGTCGATCGGTTCGCGAGCTGGAAGAGCGGCTGGGCGTTCGGCTTCTGGTGCGTACCACGCGCAAACTGTCGCTGACCCATGCCGGGGAGCAACTTTACCAGACCGCTGGTTCAGCCTTTGATGCGCTCGATACCGGGCTGACCAGACTGGCGCATTACCGCCAGACGCCATCCGGCACGGTGCGCATTAATGCCAGCCAGCACGCCATCGAAAAATGCCTGCTGCCAAAGCTCGCTATCTTCAAACAGCGTTACCCGGATATCCGTCTGGAATTGATGAATGAGAGCCGGTTCGTGGATATCATTGCCGAGCGATTCGACGCGGGCGTCCGGCTTGGGCCGGAGGTGGGACAAGGAATGATTGCCGTGCGCATCACGCCCGATATGGAGATGGCTGTGGTTGCCGCCCCGGCGCATTTTCGGCGCTATGGTTTCCCGCAGACGCCCGCCGATCTGGATGCTCATCCCTGCATTGCCTACCAGTTTGCCGACGGTAACCACTATCAATGGGAGCTTGTTCAGGACGGGAAGCATGTTACTCACCGCCCGGAGGGGCAATGGGCCTTTTCCGACAGCTACATGGAGGCCGAAGCGGCCCGGCTGGGACTCGGGCTGGCCTATGTCCCGGTTGAGCTGGTGGCTGACGATCTGGAGCGTGGCACGCTTATACGCGTCTTACAGCGCTACAGCCTGCGGATGGACGGACTGTACCTCTATTATCCACACCGCAACGTATCCCCGGCGCTGAGAGCGGTGATTGATACGCTGAAAATTTAGGGTGCCTCTTCGCTACGGTCTATACAGCCCCTACGTTTGTGATACGCTACTATTTTATATAGCGCAGCTCAACTAAGGCTCTGAAATGACAAAAATAATGCCAGAATATACGGTAGTTGACTTATCACGTTGGGCAAGAAAGGAACACTTTGAAGTATTTCAGGGCTTTGCTCAATCTACATTTAACCAAACGGTTCAGCTGGACATTACCGTGCTGCTAAAGCATATCAAAGAGGTTGGCTGGAAATTTTATCCTGCGATTATTTCCCTTATTTCTGACGTCGTAAACCGGCATCCGGAATTCCGTATGGCCATGAAGGATGATGAGCTTGTAATATGGAATGAGGTTCATCCAAGCTATACCCTTTTCCATAAAGAAACGGAGACGTTTTCATCGTTATGGAGTCATTACGATGGAAATATTCACCATTTTCAGCGCGTTTATGCAGAAGATGTTGCCCGCTATGGCAATATCCTTGCTTACTGGCCTAAAGAAGAGTCCCGGGAGAATATATTCTTCATATCGGATATTCCGTGGGTCAGTTTTAGCAGTTTTAACGTCAACGTCGCTAACATGCGGAATTTTTTTGCGCCCATGTTCACGTTTGGAAAATACTATAACCAGGATGGAAAGGTCTTGTTGCCTTTTGCCGTTCAGGTCCATCATTCTGTCTGTGACGGTTTCCATGTGGCCAGGCTGATCAACGAGTTACAAGAGTTGTGTGATAATTTACCGCACCATTCAGAGGCGCTCAACGTGTGATTCACGTGTTTTTAACATACGCCTGACGAGGGGAAATAATGGAACCGAATTTTACGCCAGAACAGATTGAAATGATTAACCGCATTGTTTTCGAGCAGATCGAGATCATGCATGAGAAAGTAGCTGAAATAATCGCAGATACAGAGACGGTAGCGCATCAGCGCCTGAAGGATAACGGGATCACTACGGCAGATTTCTATCCTGCAAATAAAAACTTCCTGATGATGACCCTTGTACAGGATCTGATAGATAAAGTGCACGGGGGCGATAAGGACCTGGCCAAAACAATGATAACCATGGAAGCAAAAAGGCTGAATATCAGCGTAAACGTTGAGGCGGACAAATCAAGATAACAGGACGTATTTTCAGGGTTACGGTTGATGAATATAAGGTTCAGCCGACCTTAATAAAGCCGCGAGCCGTTTCCGGCCCGCGGCGGCAGGACAGGTGATGAGACGTTCTGACAATCAGGCGGCTTTGACGGCCCGGATTTTTTTGCTGCTGTCCGCATCTGATGCTGTTTTATCCGTTTCAGCATTGAGCTCGGGAAGCTTGCTGGTACGCAGGATATGCTGCACGGACTCTTTCTGCTCGGCGAGATAAAGACCAAGGTTCTCCGCCTGCGTTTCATCCATCTGCATTCCGCTTTGCAACAGCCAGTCGGTAAACGCTTCTGCCATATCGAGTAGTTTGTCGTGAGCGTCAGCCTCTTTCTTACTGGCAAATGTCATTTTTTCTTCACCTTTTCTTACGACAACAAATTTTGTTTCAACAGCCATTGTGCACCCTCGTATACTGTAATTATATACAGTATAGCAGTTGTGACGTTGTGTTGCAGCAAAAATGTGCGAGCCTGGCCTGCACAACGGGTGGACAAGCCAGGTGCTGTTATCGGTACAGCGTTTTTTCGGCAATCGGGATCAGCAAAGTGGACTGCCATTCCGCCAGCGTCAGCTGGGCAAGTTTACCCAGCGCGGTGTAGAACGGATGGGCCGCGTTTTCAACGAATACGCTAAGGAAACGCGTGCTCCATGGCAGCAGATGCCAGGCAAGAAGCTGGTCGCGTTCTGTTTCGCGACCGTTCTCGGCAAGCCATGCCGCCAGCATCAGCAACGTTCCGAAATGATCTTCGGGCTCATTCTGCTGCATCTCAAAGGCGATATGGTTTTCACGCATCCACTGACGCAACGCGAGGGTCGAATCGCCAAACAGCACGGACTCACGATCAAGCCAGACCGAGCCCCACGGGGGGGCGGGCAGGGCATACGGGCCAATAAACAGACGCTGCCAGGCGTCTTTCAACGCTTCATCCGACGGGGTCTTAAACATACTGGCGACAGGCAGCAGATTTTCCTCCGCCAGCGGCCAGTCCTGAACCCAGTCACCTGCGGTCAGGGCACTCACCAGCGGCGCGGTCTGCTCGCTGTCTGGAGCGAAATAAAACAGCGCGCCCAGTACCCGGGCGCTGAACGCGAACGATTCGCGGTGTGAGACGTCATTCATTACAACTTTCCTTACTTGCGCGCGGGTAGCCCCGCGCACCTGTGTTAACCTGCAATTGCTAACCCTGCGGTCATATGCAGACCATAAAATAGCCCACGGCCAATCAGTTCACCCAGCGCCACCAGCACGACACCTGCAAACAGGCCGAGCGTTTTTGGCTCCTGACGACGAATCAGCGGGCAGAGCCAGCAGCCTAAACCCGCCGCCAGCAGCGCGATGCGCCATACCTGAAGCGAACCATAATCCGGAAGCAGGGCGTTAGCCTGCTGGATGGAACTCTGTATTGTCCCCAGCGTATTGCTTTGCAACACGACGACCGCCACGCAGACGATGAGTGCCAGTACGCTGACAGACGCGGCAAGAGTGCCTTTGAATGTCACGTTTGCGGCGCGCAGCAGCAGTGCAGCCAGCAGAGGACCAGCAAGGACCATCGTCAGGAAGAAGCTCAGCGTGGTGTAACCCGTATACCAGGTCGGGACAGTCTCAATCTGATAGACCCGGGTCATCGCCCAGACAAAAACGATGCCCAGGATCTGGCTGACAACCAGCCAGATTTTGCCCAAAGTTGGGGGCATTTTACCGATAACCGACACCAGCCACCAGAAACCGCCCACGGCAAAGAAGATCGAACCCGCCGCGATCTCATTACTCAGCGCTGACGCGCCCACGCGGTTAAGCGAGTTGAAAGCACGCAGCGGGGAGCCAAGATGCAGTACCGAGGCCATAAACCCAATGCCCATTACCAGCCAGAGACAAAACAGGCTGCGCACGATACGCATTCTGGCCTTGTCATCATTTTCCTTTAGCCAGACGAAGCCCATCACGATTAACGCGCCGGCCACGCACTGCCCGAAAACGGTGAAGATCACCAGCGGCCATTCATGCCATCCACTTCCCATCTCACACCTCCTTCGGGTTTGCCAG
>OKCQ01000043.1_pt1 | contig 136132 bp, 131 predicted proteins | sample 1610061 | NCBI WGS metagenome assembly OKCQ01 (sample SAMN04436616, study PRJEB24849) | human gut metagenome | biome: human gut; feature: NICU; material: stool | host: Homo sapiens | place: USA: Saint Louis, MO | collected 2009-12-15 | reverse complement strand
AGTACTCGGCTACGAACCGAGCGGTCGGAGGTTCGAATCCTCCCGGATGCACCATATTCTCCATACCTTCAGCAACGAAGGTGTGAATGAGGTGGCGGTATTAGCCGCAAGCACCAGGGAGGATAACGTTGCTTTAGCAACGGCCCGAAGGGCGAACCCACTGTTGTTTCACGGCCAGCCACTCTCCTTACCTCAAAACCCCTTAAGCGCAATCATTCACCTTATTCTTCAGCACTTTTTTCATTGGCAACTCCCTCTTTCCACTATAATTTATTCCTGTATATCGATCTGATTTTGGGTGAGATAAGTGCAAGGAGAGAAATCCATGAAATGGTTCAAAGCAATATCTGCGTTTTGCGCGACGCTTCTGGTCGCCGTATCGCTGGCGGGCTGTGCAGGTTCGTCCACAAAGGAAAGTACTGGTGGGTACATTGACGATACCGTCGTGACCACCAAAGTCAAAACCGCGCTCTTCAATGATAAAGAGATTAAGTCTTCGGAAATTAGCGTCCAGACCTTTAAAGGTCGTGTACAGCTGAGCGGCTTTGTCTCATCCGCCGAAAGCGCTAAACGTGCGGTAGAAGTGACGCGAAAAGTGCAGGGCGTTCGCGTGGTGGAGAACGATTTAAGAATCAAATAAACGCATCAGATTGCATCTGTATCGACAAGGGCGCCTTCGAGCGCCCTTGTCGCATCTGCCGCTGGCAGCGACAAACCTGACCTTTTGCGTTACAGTAAGACCTCCTTAACCGGTTGGTGAGAAGACGATGTACGAACGTTATGCAGGACTGATTTTTGATATGGATGGCACGATCCTCGATACCGAGCCGACGCATCGTAAGGCATGGAACGAGGTTCTCGGACGTTACGGTATGCGTTTTGATATGCAGGCTATGGTCGCGCTTAACGGCTCTCCAACCTGGCGGATTGCTCAGGCCATTATCGAATTAAACCAGGCTGATTTAGATCCTCACCTTCTGGCGCGGGAAAAGACGGACGCGGTGAAAGCGATGCTGCTTGATAGCGTCCGTCCTCTGCCGCTGATTGAAGTGGTTAAAGAGTGGCACGGTCGTCGTCCGATGTCAGTCGGTACCGGCAGCGAGAGCGCCGTTGCTGAAGCGCTGCTGGCCCATCTGGGCCTGCGTCACTACTTCTCGGCGGTGGTTGCCGCCGATCATGTCGCCAACCATAAACCCGCACCTGATACTTTCTTACTCTGCGCTGAGCGCATGGGCGTTGCGGCGGAAAAATGCGTGGTCTTTGAAGATGCGGACTTCGGTCTGCAGGCGGCGAAGCGGGCCGGAATGGATGCCGTGGACGTGCGATTGTTGTGAGCGACGCGCTGTCGCTGATATCGCTGTTTGCCAGCAGCTTTTTAAGCGCCACGCTGCTTCCCGGTAACTCGGAAGTGGTGTTGATCGCCATGCTTCTGGCGGGAGTGAGTCAGCCGTGGTTACTGGTTTTAATAGCAATAATCGGTAATAGCCTTGGAGGGGTAACTAACGTTATTCTGGGGCGCCTGTTTCCGCTGCGCAAAACATCGCGCTGGCAGGAGAAGGCGTCCGGCTGGCTGAGGCGTTACGGCGCGGTCACGCTATTATTAAGCTGGGCGCCTGTTATAGGCGATTTGCTGTGTTTACTGGCGGGATGGATGCGCATTTCCTGGGGACCAGTGCTCTTTTTTTTATGCCTTGGCAAAGCATTACGCTATATCGTCATTGCGGCGATAACGCTTCAGGGCATGACGTGGTGGCACTAATTGGACTGACGGTTCAACCATTACAATTATGCTAATTCAAACGATTTCGACAGGCGGGAGGTCAAATTGATCCCGGACGTATCACAGGCGCTGGCCTGGCTGGAAAAAAATCCGCAGGCGCTGCAGGGTATTCAACGTGGTCTTGAACGCGAAACGCTGCGCGTCAACGCTGACGGCACGCTGGCCACTACCGGTCATCCGCAGGCACTGGGTTCAGCGCTGACTCATAAATGGATTACCACCGATTTTGCCGAAGCTTTGCTGGAATTTATTACGCCGGTTGATGGCGATATCCAGCATATGCTCACCTTTATGCGCGATGTTCATCGCTATACCGCACGCCATATTGGCGACGAGCGGATGTGGCCGCTGAGCATGCCTTGCTATATCGCGCCCGGCCAGGATATTGAACTGGCGCAGTACGGTTCCTCTAATATCGGCCGCCTGAAAACGCTGTATCGCGAAGGGCTGAAAAATCGCTACGGCGCGCTGATGCAAACCATCTCCGGCGTGCACTATAACTTCTCGCTGCCGATGGCTTTCTGGCAGGCTAAGTGCGGCGTTGAGGATGCTGAAAGCGGTAAAGAGGCGATTTCAGCGGGCTATTTCCGCTCCATTCGCAACTATTACCGTTTTGGTTGGGTGATTCCATACCTGTTCGGCGCCTCTCCGGCGATCTGCTCGTCGTTCCTGCAGGGCAAACCGACGGCGCTGCCGTTTGAGAAAGCCGGCAACGGCATGTACTACCTGCCTTATGCGACCTCGTTGCGTCTGAGCGATCTGGGCTATACCAATAAATCGCAAAGCAATCTCGGAATTACGTTTAACGATCTCTACGAGTATGTGGCAGGATTGAAGCGGGCGATTAAAACGCCTTCCGAAGAGTATGAAAATATTGGGCTGGAGAAAGACGGCAAGCGTCTGCAAATCAACAGCAACGTGCTGCAGATCGAAAACGAGCTGTACGCGCCGATTCGCCCGAAACGCGTGACCCGCAGCGGCGAAACGCCTTCCGACGCGCTGCTGCGCGGCGGTATTGAGTACATTGAAGTTCGCTCCCTGGATATCAATCCGTTCTCACCGATTGGCGTTGATGAGCAGCAGGTGCGTTTCCTCGATCTGTTTATGGTCTGGTGCGTGCTGGCCGATGCGCCGGAGATGAGCAGCGACGAGCTGCTGTGCACGCGCACCAACTGGAATCGGGTGATTCTGGAAGGCCGTAAACCGGGCCTGACGCTGGGTATTGGCTGCGAAACCGCTCAGTTCCCGCTGGCTCAGGTCGGCAAAGATCTGTTCCGCGATTTACGCCGCGTGGCGCAAACGCTGGATAGCATCCACGGATGCCAGGCCTATCAGCAGGTCTGCGATGAGCTGGTCGCCTGCTTCGATAACCCGGAATTAACCTTCTCGGCGCGCATTCTGCGTTCTATGCTTGAAGAGGGGATTGGCGGTACCGGCAGAGAGCTGGCCGATCGGTATCGGACGATGCTGCGCGAAGAGCCGCTGGAAATTTTAAGCGAAGCGGATTTTGTCGCCGAGCGTGAAGCATCGGTACAGCGTCAGAAGAAGGTGGAGGCGGCGGATAGCGAGCCGTTTGAAGCGCTGCTGACACGGCACGCGTAGTTTTACGAGCCGTAAAAAAGAAAACGGCCACATCACTGTGGCCAAACTTTCATCTCTGATTCAGGGATGATGATGATAATAAATGCGCGTCTTTCATATACTCAGACTCGCGGCCTCAAAAAGAGTTCATTTTATTTTAAAAAAAATCACTATCGGAGGTGAAGAATGCCGTTGTTAGATAGTTTCACAGTCGACCATACCCGAATGGAAGCGCCTGCGGTGCGTGTCGCGAAGAAAATGAACACGCCTCACGGCGATGAAATCACCGTTTTCGATCTGCGATTCTGCGTGCCAAACCAGGAAGTGATGCCGGAAAGAGGCATTCACACCCTTGAGCACCTGTTTGCCGGCTTCATGCGCGATCACCTGAACGGCAATGGTGTGGAAATTATCGACATCTCTCCGATGGGCTGCCGCACCGGGTTCTATATGAGCCTGATCGGTACGCCGGACGAGCAGCGCGTCGCGGATGCCTGGAAAGCGGCGATGGCCGACGTGCTGAAGGTGAAAGATCAGAATCAGATCCCGGAGCTGAACGTTTATCAGTGCGGAACCTACACCATGCACTCGCTGGAGGAAGCTCAGGAAATCGCTCGCCATATTATTGAGCGCGATGTCCGCGTCAACAGCAACGATGAGCTGGCGCTGCCGAAAGAAAAACTGCAAGAACTGCACATCTAGTGCTTCTGCCACGGCCCGGCGAACCGCGTCGGGCCGCTACTCCCTGACGCCGCGATGTCGACGACTTTAACCTTCAATTTTCAACACCGTTCGCTGGTGCCTTTTGCCCATGATTACGCCCATGGCGATAGCGAACCCTGGCATCAGCACGATTGCGCCCAGCTGCTGCATATCCTCAGCGGCGTGGTGCGGGTGGAAACCGCGCAGGGTTATTGGGTTGTGCCGCCGGGGCGTGGCGTCTGGCTGCCCGCCGGTACGCCGCATACCCTACGGGTGACCGGCGTCGCGGCCGCGCGAACCCTGTTTATCGATCCCCTTGCCCGGGCCGATCTCCCCTCATCCTGCCAGATAGTCCAGGTGACTCCGCTGCTGCGTGAACTGATCGTCGCGTCGCTGACGCTGGCGGAATCCTACGTGCCGGGCAGCCGCGATGAACGCATTTACGAACTGATCCTCGATGAAATTCGCGGCATGGCGGTGCTGCCGTTTGGCCTGCCGGAGCCGCAAAGCGAAGCGCTGCGCCGTTTATGCCAGAAGGTAAGAGAAGCGCCCGGCGAACCCTGGAGCAGCGCCGAGGCGGCGAAGGAGAGCAGCATGAGCGAGCGCACGCTGAATCGTCATTTTCAGCAGCAGACCTCGCTCACCTGGAGCGAGTGGGTGCGCCGGGCGAAGCTGATGGAAGCGCTGGTTCGCCTGGCACAGGGGCATTCGGTACTGCGGGTGGCGCTGGATCTCGGCTACGGCAGCCATAGCGCTTTTAGCGCCATGTTTCGCCGGGTGATAGGCGTGGCCCCCAGCGACTACTTCCGCTCGCCGGCGTAATGGCCTGCGCTCATCGCATTGCACAACGCCTGCAGCGAGGCGCGCGCCACGTCGCTATCAATTCCTACCCCCCAGCGGCTGTCGCCATTCGGGAAGACGCAGCGAATATAGGCCACTGAACGGCTGTCGCTACGTTCGCCGAGAGTGTGTTCATGATAATCTTTAATCACGATGTGTTGCTTTAACAGGCCGCTCAGCCCGCTGGCGGCGGCAGACAGCAGGCCGTTGCCGCGGCTCTGCAGTCGTCGCGTTTCACCGGCGATGCGCAGGGTCGCCTGCAGAGAAAGCTGGCCGTCCTGCTGGCTATCGCTTTGGTAATCCAGCAGCGCAAGCGGCGGCTGGGGCAGAAGTCCGTAGCGGGCGCGAAACAGCTGCCACAGCGCGTTCTGGGTCATCTCTTTACCATGCGTATCGGTTTCGTGCTGAACGTGCAGGCTAAAATCCTGCTGCAGCGCGCGCGGCAGCTTCAGGCCATGATTCTGCTCAATCAGCCACGCGCTGCCGCTTTTGCCGGACTGGCTGTTGACGCGGATCACCGCTTCGTAGCTACAGCCGATATCCTGCGGGTCGATGGGCAGATAGGGCATTTCCCAGCGTTCGCCGGGCCGGCGGGCATCGAACCCTTTTTTGATCGCATCCTGATGCGAGCCGGAAAAGGCGGTATAGGCGAGGCTTCCCGCCCACGGGTGGCGCGGATGAACCGGGATCTGGTTGCAGCTTTCGACAATTTCGACCACCCGGTTCATTTCGGAGAAGCTGAGCCGGGGAGCGACGCCCTGGCTGTAGAGATTCATCGCCAGCGTCACCAGGCAGACGTTACCGGTGCGTTCGCCGTTGCCGAACAGGCAGCCTTCGACGCGGTCGGCGCCGGCCATCACCGCCAGCTCCGCGCTGGCGACGCCGGTTCCCCGGTCGTTATGCGGATGGACGCTGATGCACACATCGGCGCGGCGCGAGAAGTGACGACAAAAATACTCAATTTGATCGGCATAAACGTTAGGCGTGCTCACTTCTACCGTCGCGGGCAGATTGATAATCATCGGCCGTTCGGCGCAGGGCTGCCAGATTTCCGCCACCGATTCGCAAATCTCCAGCGCGAATTCCGGCTCGGTGAAGCAGAAGGTTTCCGGGGAATACTCGTATTGCCAGCGGGTCTGCGGCTGCTGTTCGCACTGCTGGCGGATAAGCCGGGTGGCGCGGGTCGCCAGCTCGACCACCTGCGCTTTGTTCATTCCAAAAACCAGCTCGCGGAACAGCGGAGCGGTGGCGTTATAGAGGTGAACGGTGGCGCGGTGGGCATCGCGCAGCGATTCGAAGGTTCTGAGGATTAAATCTTCCCGCGCCTGGGTCAGCACCTGAATCGTCACATCCTGCGGGATACGCCGTTCTTCAATCAGTTGACGCACAAAGTTGAAATCGGTTTGCGAAGCCGAGGGAAACGCCACCTCGATCTCTTTAAATCCGCACTCCAGCAGCAAGTCCCAGAACTGCAGCTTGCGCGCGCTGTCCATCGGCTCGGCCAGCGCCTGGTTGCCGTCGCGCAGGTCGGTGGAGAGCCAGCGGGGGGCGCGGGCTATTTTTTGCTCCGGCCAGCGGCGGTCGGGCAGGGCAATCGGCGGATAGGGACGGTATTTTTCACCGGGTTGAGTCAGCATGATTTTCTCCTTCTTAGCGGATCTTCATCGTGCACGACAGAGCGAAAAGGCATCTCCAGCGAACTGGACATCAACTAGCGTAAACCGGACAACCTGCGTTTTGGGCAATAAAAAAGGGATCCGCAGATCCCTTCAGGTCAAACCTTAGTGCGCGCCGCCGCCGCCGCCCCCGGCGCTAAACGGCGGCCTGGCAAACCACACCAGCCCGAGCAGTAGGATAAATATTGCCGCCGAGAACCAGAAAATTTCGTTGGCGGAGATTATCAGCCCCTGGTTGGTTATCTGCTGCGCTATCCAGCCGGACGCCTGCTGTTGCGTCATCCCTAATCCCTGCAGCTGATCGTACATCTGCTGGGCGTTGGGATTATACGGCGTCACCGATTCGGTAAGCTGAGCATGGTGCAGCGCCTCGCGGTTCGTCCACATGGTGGTGGTAATCGAGGTGCCGATGGAGCCCGCCAGGGTACGCGTAAAGTTCGACAGGCTCGATGCCGCCGCCAGCCGTTCCGGCGGCAGGCCGGAAAGCGTAATGGTCGTCAGCGGCATAAAGAAGCAGGCCACTGCGAAGCCCTGGATAAACTGCGGCCACGCCGAGGCGCCGAAGTCCATACCCGGTTCGAAGGTCCACGCGCGCCAGTAGAAACAGACCGCGTACATAATAAAGCTGAAGGTGACCAGCCGACGCATATCCAGCTTATGCGCGAAGCGGCCGATAATCGGCGACAGGATAACCGGGATCACCCCGACCGGCGCCGAGGCCAGGCCGGCCCAGGTGGCGGTATAGCCGTATACCTCCTGCAGTAGCTGCGGCAACAGCACGATAGCGCCGAAGTAGAGCATATAGGCGAGGCTGATACACAGGCAGCCGATGGTGAAGTTTCGCGACTTAAAGAGCGACAGGTCGACTATCGGGTTGTCGTCGGTTAGCTCCCAGACGATCAGGAAGCTTATCGCCACCACTGCGACAATGGTCAGGATGATGATCTCGTTTGAGGCGAACCAGTCCAGCTCTTTACCCCGGTCGAGCATCACCTGCAGGCTACCGATACCAATAATCAGCAGCGCCAGGCCAACGCCGTCAATCCGCCGCTGCTCGGTGCGGGTTTCGCGGTTGCGCAGGGTCTGTAGCGTCATGACCACTACGGCGATGCCAATCGGCACGTTGATAAAGAAGATCCAGCCCCAGTGGTAGTTGTCGCTGATATAGCCGCCGAGGATGGGGCCGCAAATCGGCGCGACGATCACCGTCATTGACCACAGCGCCAGGGCGATAGAGCGCTTGGCGGGCGGATAGTTGCTGAGCAGCAGACTTTGCGACAGCGGGATCAGCGGACCGGCGACGATCCCCTGAATCACGCGGAAGAAAATTAGCATCGTCAGGCTGTTTGACATGCCGCAGGCCCAGGAGGCGATGGCGAACGCCACCGTCGACCAGAGGAACAGCTTCACTTCACCTACGCGTTTTGCCAGCCAGCCGGTAATCGGAATGGAGATAGCGTTCGCCACCCCAAACGAGGTGATAACCCAGGTCCCCTGGCTCAACGATGAGCCAAGGTTACCGGCGATGGTGGGGATGGCCACGTTGGCGATGGTGGAGTCCAGCACCTGCATAAAGGTCGCGAGCGACAGCGCAATGGTCATAATGACCAGCTGCGCGCCTTCCAGCGGTTTTTGCTGTTGCATTACGCTCACCCCGAATTATCCGGCGTTGGCCTGGATGATGTCGTTTATCAGCTTATTGACCGGCTCAAGGCCGATTTCGCGGGCATTGCTTTCGTAAACCGGAGCGCTACGTACCTGGCTTGCCAGCATCTCGCCGCCGCGGTCGGTGGTGTTCACTTCAACCAGGGTCGAAAGGCCGATGCGCAGCGGGTGCTCTGCCAGCTGTTTTTCATCCAGCTCGATACGTACCGGCAGGCGCTGAACCACTTTGATCCAGTTGCCGGTGGCGTTCTGCGCGGGCAGCAGCGAGAAGGCGCTACCGGTGCCCATATCGAGGCCGACCACTTTACCGGTGTATTTCACATCGTCACCGTAAATATCGCTGATCACGGTGGCCGGCTGACCGATACGCATGTGCGCCAGCTGGGTTTCTTTAAAGTTGGCGTCAATCCACAGGTTGGTCGCTGGCACGACGGCCATCAGCGGGGTGGTGGTGGTGATTTGCGCGCCGGGCTGTACGGAGCGACGCGAAACGTAGCCGCTAATCGGGCTGACGATTTTCGTCCGCTGCAGGGCCAGCCAGGCGTTACGCACTTCGGTGGCCGCTTGCAGCACCGCAGGCTGCTGTTCCAGCTTCGTGCCCAGAACGATCGCCTGATTGGCGTTGTATTGCTGAATCGCCACGTCCAGTTCGGCCTGCGCGCTGGCAACCGTGTCGCGCGCGTGCTGCAGCTCTTCGCGGCCAATCAGGTTGGCGGCCCCCAGCGGAATACGACGGTTAAGGTCGGTCTGCGCCTGGGAAAGCGCGGTTTTTTTCACGTCGATGCTGGCCTGCAGCTGCTTGCTGTTGATCATCTGCTGGCGCGTTTGACGTACGCTGGCGGCCAGCTGGGTTTGCGCTTTTTCAAACGCCTGCTGGGCATCGGTCTGGTCGAGGGTGACCAGCGGATCGCCTTTTTGCACGTAGTCGGTGTTGTCGGCCCAGACTTTCGTCACGCTGCCGGACACCTGCGCCATAATTTGTACCTGATTCCCTGCTACGTACGCGTCGTCAGTCTCTTCGAAGTGACGCAGTACCAAAAACCAATAAATCCCGTATGCCACGGCAACAATAATAAAGAGCAAGGTCAGCAGCAGGAGGGCGCCTTTACGTTTCCCTTTTTTGCTGCCCGGTTGCTGCGGGGTTTGGCTCTCCGCATTTGCGCTCATGTTATTCTCCACGATCTTATTATTTCACATCGGCTGAGCCGACCTGTTTATCAGAAAGGCCAGCAGAAGATCTGCTGGCCTGTCCGTTTTCCTTGTCAATCCAGAAAAATTGTTGAGCGGTTGGTTCCGCGCTTAGCGCAGAGACTCCGCAAGCACGCCATCCTCTTCCATTTGGTCAAGGCGACCAAGCAGCTTACGGGTGATGTGCTCGAGCTGATCTTTTTCGCTGGTGCTTAAAGAAGACCAGAGTTGATGCAGGCAGTTGTGCTGCGGGGGTAACACTTCGCGCAGGAACTGATGCCCCTTTTCGGTAAGCTGTAAATGCAGGCAGCGACGATCGTTATCGCTTTCTCGGCGCTCAATCCAGCCGCGTTTTTCCAGCTCGTCGGCAATGCGCGTGGCGTTGGTACGCGAAGAGCCCAGCGCGCAGCTCAGCTCGGAAGGCTGAATGCTGTGGTTTTCCTGAGACTCGAGCGTGATCAGCGCCATAAACAATGTCTCGTTAATCCCTTGCGCTTTCAGCATCTTGTTGCGGTTTTCCAGCAATTTTCCCTGCATATGCATGCAAAGACGGGTGAGCAGAATCTCCTGAAAAGGAAAGTCTTCGTGACGGCTGGCGCGGAACTTGAGCATTTGCTCAATGGGAGTAAACGAACTATCCATTTTGGTTATGACCTCATTAATTACAGTCGATATAATAACTATTGTGACAAATAAATCAAATGAATTATTGACAGAAATTGATACTTTAAGCTTATAGCCATGTGCCGATTTTCCAGACAACACCGTAGGTTAGGGCGCTTAATAGTGTAGGCAAAATAATGCTGCGCGTTTTCCAGAAAGCCAGGCCCAGCACGGCGAAGCCAGCCAGCGTGGGCAGCAGGCGGCGGGCATCGTGGAGAATTTCCGGTACGCTGGAGACCACCAGCAGCGCGCAAATAGAGGCGATGCCGATGGTGTCCAGCAGCACGCTGACCGGCCCGCGACGCGTCGGACGCGCGTTCCCGGCGCGCAGGCGCAGCGGCAGATAGCGGAACAGATAATTTACGCAGCCGACCACGACGCCGATAATTAAAACATCACTGTTCATCGGGCATCCCCTCAATGCTGGCCTGCACCAGCGCGGTCAGACAGCCGCAGACGATCCCGGCAAGGATGGCGGCGGGAATGGAAAACAGGATGATCCCCCCCAGCGCCCCTGCCAGCGCGGCGGTTACGCTAAGCGACTGCTTGCGCTGGAAAGAAGCCAGCAAAAAGCTCATAAACAGCGCGGGAAGCATAAAGCCCAGCGCCGCTTCCACCGCCGGAAAGTCGGTCAGCAGGCCGCTGCCCGAATAAGCGCCGATCAGCGTACCGAAGACCCATGACGCCCAGGACATCAAAGCGATACCGATCATCCAGTTTTCGCTCCAGCGTCGATTGTCGCGTACCAGTTTAGCGGTGGCGGCGGCAAAGACCTCATCGGTCAGGCCGAATGCCCATACCGCGGTTTTTTTCTTGCTCAGCGCGCGCTGGATGCGGCTGCGCAGGGAAGGGCCGTAGAGAACGTGGCGAACGTCCATCGCCATGACGGTGAGCGCGGCGACCCACAGCGAGCTTCCCGCCGCCAGCATCGCGGTGATCACGAACTGGCTGGCGCCCGCGTAAATAATGCAGGAGAAAAACAGGCTTTCCAGCGGAGTGAAGCCGAGCTTAGTGGCGTTGAGGCCGAAGGCGAAGGCCACGGGAATATAGCTGATGACGATCGGCAGGCTGTCTTTCAGGCCTTCAGCCAGCGTGGCCGCGTCAGCGGGAGGAGAGTGCGTCAATGCGTCAGGATTTTCCATAGGAATTGCTTATTAATAACTCACGTGAAAATCACATGATTAAACAGGTGGATTTACCTTAGCAGAGAGCGGTGCGGCTTAACAGTAACGAAAACGTTGATGGCTAAAGTTATGCAGTTTATTTGCATATTAATCCATCATTTAAAACAGGAGATGTCGTGTTGTGCAGGAGGCCGTCTTCCCCGGGGGCGGCGCAAAGCGCCTTGCCCGGGCTACGGGTTTTGTAGCCCGGACAGATGTGTAGCATCGCCTCCGGGAATTGGCTATAAATTGGGAGACTATTTCTGCGCGGCCAGCGCTTCTTCCACCCAGCCGTCAAACTGCTGCTGGTGGGCTTTGATCCAGCCATCGACGTGGCCCTGGATATCTGCCTCAGAACCATGTCCCGCGTGCATCATGGCATTTTCGGCGTTGATATCGGCAATCGGCAGCTTCATGATGCTAAACAGTTTCGCCGCCGCCGGGTTTTTCTCGGCCCAGGCTTTGTTGGCGACAATATGCATTGTGTTCACCGGGAAGCCATAGTTCATGCCGTTTGGCAGTTTGGTATCAATATCTTTCTGTTCGCCCGGCAGGGAAGAGAACGGCACCTGCAGCCAGACGACGTCTTTACCCGGCTTCAGCACATCGCTGACCCAGTAAGGCGTCCAGGTGTAGTAGATGACCGGCTTGCCCTCTTTATAACGGGCAATGGTGTCGGCCATCATGGCGGCATAGTTACCCTGATTGTGGGTGACGGTATTATTCAGGCCATAGGCATCAAGCTGATGGTTGATGACCGCTTCACAGCCCCAGCCCGGCGTACAGCCGGTCAGATCGGCTTTGCCGTCGCCGTTGGTGTCAAAAAGTTTGGCGATTTTCGGATCTTTTAGCTGGTCGATAGATTTAATGTGGTACTGCTCGGCCGTTTTCTTATCAATCAGGTAGCCCTGCGCCGCGCCGTTCACAAACACGCCTTCGCGGTAGAACTTTTTATCCCCGCCGGCGGCAGCGTACATATCGTCGTGCAGGGGCTGCCAGTTGACGGCGGTAAAAGTGGCGTCGCCGGAGGCGAGCGAAGTATAGCCAACGTTGTAATCCACTTCGCTCGGCTTATCGACGGTATAACCGAGTTTCTCCAGCGCGCGGCTGACCAGCAGGGTCTGGAAGGTCTCTTCCGAAATGGTGCTCTGAATCGGCTTAACGGTAATGCCTTTGCCAGGCAGATCCGCCGCGAAGGCGGTGGTGGAAATGAGGGCGGTTAACGCTGTGGCAAGGATCGCTGTATGTCGCATCGTTGTTCCTTTTACTTATCAGAAGGGAAGTCTATCCCCCCGGCTGCCGGGGGGATGGGCTCTTATTTACAGAAAGGGCGAGTTATCAGCCCCAGTGGGCCGGTTGCATACCAGCGGCGGTTGCCTCGGCTGCGTGAGTCCCGTCCTACGGCCTGAGTCAGACGGTCAAGAATAATGGCGAGGATAACAATCCCGACGCCGCCAACGGTGGCCAGGCCCATATCAAGGCGACCGATGCCGCGCAGTACCATCTGGCCGAGACCGCCAACGGCAATCATTGAGGCGATGACCACCATCGACAGGGCCAGCATCAGCGTCTGGTTGACCCCGGCCATAATCGTCGGCATGGCCAGCGGTAGCTGAACCTTAAACAACAGCTGACGCGGGCTGGCGCCGAAGGAGCGCGACGCTTCAATCAGATCCGCCGGCACCTGGTTAATCCCCAGAATGGTCAGACGAACAATCGGCGGCAGGGCGAAGATAATGGTGACCACCACGCCCGGAACGTTGCCGATACCGAACAGCATCACAATGGGCACCAGGTAGACAAACGCCGGCGTGGTCTGCATCGCGTCGAGCAGCGGACGGATAATTTTCGCCGCCCGCGGGCTCCGCGCCAGCCATATCCCAAGCGGCAGGCCGATCAGCATACAAAACAGCAGCGCGGTCAGCACCAGCGCCAGGGTCACCATCGCCTGCGACCAGGCGCCGATAGCGCCGATAGCGATCAGCGAAATCAGCGTCGCCGCGCCCATGCCGACGCTGGAAATCTGCCAGGCAATCAGCGAGAAAATAATAATCGCCACCGGCGCCGGCATACCCAGCAGCAGCTGCTGGAAGGCGCTCAGGATGTAATCCACCGGTACGCGTATTCCCTGGAATACCGGACGAAAATGCATCACGACCCAGTCGATACCGTGCGTGACCCAGCTGTCGAGCGGGATCAGCGTTTTATGGAACGGGTCCATAATATTGAAGTGTTCCGGCTGCGGCGCGGGCGCGCTGCTCAGCCAGTCGGCACCGCCGCCATCGGTCGGCGCCGGCGTAGAGGTGCCCCAGGCATCGGCGGATTGCGCTGCGCTATCCGCCGCCGGTGCGGTGTCCCACGGGTTAGATTGATCAGCCATTGTTTGCCCCCTCGCGATCTAAAGCCTGCAGCAGCATCCGTTTGGAAATAATGCCGATGTACTGGTGCCCCTCGTCGACAACCGGCACCGCGCACGGTGCATGGCCGACGTGAGAGAGCAGCTCGCTGAGCGGCGTTTGCGCATCCACCGCCTGCGGTGAGTCGATTAACGCCGCATCAATTCCCTGACCTTCGCTTAGCGCGGTTTTCAGGGAATCAATGGAGACAATGCCAACAAACTTATTCCCGCGTTCAATGACGTAGCCATATTCGCGGTCTTCATCCTGCAGCAATTTCAGCGCGGAGCGCGGGCCAAAGCCGGGCGTTTTGCGAATCAGCCCCACCGGGCTACGGCGGGCAATATCTTTGGCACTGAACACCTGGCTAATATCGACGCCGCGGAAGAAGGTTCGGACATAATCATTGGCCGGATTATTGAGTATTTCATCCGGCGTACCGACCTGAACCACTTCACCATTTTGCATAATGGCAATCCGATCGCCAATACGCATGGCTTCATCAAGATCGTGGGAAATAAAGACCACGGTACGCTGATGTCTGGCCTGTAATTTAGTGAGCTCATCCTGCATCTCGGTACGAATTAACGGGTCGAGCGCGGAGAAGGCTTCATCCATTAACAGAATATCGGGATTAATCGCCAGCGCGCGGGCGAGACCAACGCGCTGGCGCATGCCGCCGGAGAGTTCGTCCGGGTATGCATGAGCGTAGTTTTCCAGGCCGACCTGGCGCAGCGCCTCCAGCGCTTTCTCCTGGCGTTCCTGAGTCGGCACGCCGGCCAGCTCCATGCCGAAAGCGGCGTTGTCGAGCACGGTCATATGCGGCATAAGCGCAAAGGATTGAAAAACCATCGCAATTTTTTTTCTGCGCACCTCCCGGAGCTCGGCGTCAGAGATTTTAGCGATATCGACGCCGTCGATCAGGACCTGGCCGCGGGTGGGTTCAATCAGGCGATTGAGAAGGCGAACCATGGTAGATTTCCCCGATCCGGAGAGCCCCATGATGACGAATATCTCGCCTTCTTCAATGGTCAGACTGGCGTTCTTTACGCCAAGCGATAACCCCGTCTTTTCCAGTATTTGTTCTTTCGATAGTCCTTTGTCGATATATTTGAAAGCCCGCTGCGGGTGCTCGCCAAATATCTTATAGAGATTCTTGATTTCTAATTTAATTGCCATGCAATAGAGTGTTTCCTGTTATTTATTAATATCGATACGGTACCCGGTGATGATAATTGCTTTTTTACACCCTAACATACTGAGAATCTGTGACAACCCTTTATGTGGCGTTGCCAGGGAAATGCGCAAGGGAGAATTCCGGTGCATCCCCCGTGATATAAGGGCTGAGCGCGAATGACTTATGGTCGATATTTTTTAGTTATGTTGCGTTAATTCAGGCGAAAATCGAGGGCATGCTGTTGAATATGACACGGTGATGACCGAAAGATATTGAGTGAGGCGAAAACAAATAATGTGAAATAAATCACCAGGAAATATGCTGATATATTCCTGGTGAAAGTAAGGCTAAAAGTCCCAATCGCCGTCGACGGTTTCTTCCGCTTTTCCCATCACATACGATGAACCTGAACCGGAAAAGAAGTCGTGGTTTTCGTCGGCATTCGGCGAAAGCGCGGCGAGGATCGCCGGATTGACGGCGGCCATTTCCGCCGGGAACAGCGCCTCGTAGCCGAGGTTCATCAGCGCCTTATTGGCGTTGTAGCAGAGAAAGGCGTTGACCTCCTCAATCCAGCCGCTATCGGCGTACAGTTCGCGGGTGTAGGCCAGTTCGTTGTCATACAGATCCATCAACAGGTCGAGGGCGAAGTTTTTCATCTCCTCGCGCTTTTCGGCGCTGACTATTTCCAGCCCTTTCTGGAATTTGTAGCCAATGTAATAACCGTGTACTGCTTCATCGCGGATGATCAGGCGAATCAGATCGGCGGTGTTGGTCATCTTCCCCCGGCTGGAGAAGTACATCGGCAGCCAGAAGCCGGAGTAGAAGAGGAACGATTCGAGAAAGACGCTGGCGATTTTTTTCTTCAGCGGTTCATCTGCCTGATAGTACTCCAGCATCAGCTGCGCTTTGCGCTGCAGCGGCGCGTTTTGTTCGCTCCAGGCATAGGCGGCATCGACGTCTTTGGTCTGGCAGAGCGTCGAGAAAATGGAGCTGTAGGAGCGGGCGTGCACCGCCTCCATAAAGCTGACGTTCGACAGCACCGCTTCCTCATGCGGGGTGAGGGCGTCGGCCATCAGCGCCGGGGCGCCAACGGTATTCTGGATGGTATCGAGCAGCGTCAGGCCGGTGAAGACGCGAATCGTTAGCTGCTGTTCCGCCGGGGTGAGCGTTTGCCAGGCGGGGATATCGTTAGACAGCGGCACCTTCTCCGGCAGCCAGAAGTTGCTGGTCAGCCGATTCCAGACCTCCAGATCCTTATCATCTTCAATTTTGTTCCAGTTGATGGCGCTGATGCGCGATAAATGGGTCATCCTGTTCTCCTTACAGCGCGCAGGACACGCAGCCTTCGATTTCGGTACCTTCCAGCGCCAGCTGGCGCAGACGGATGTAATAGAGCGTTTTGATGCCTTTCTTCCACGCATAGATTTGCGCTTTATTGATATCGCGCGTGGTGGCGGTATCGGGGAAGAACAGGGTCAGCGACAGCCCCTGATCGACATGGCGCGTCGCCTCGGCGTAGGTGTCGATGATCTTCTGCGGGCCGATTTCGTAAGCGTCCTGATACAGCGCCAGGTTGTCGTTGGTCATAAACGGCGCCGGATAGTAAACGCGTCCGGTTTTCCCCTCCTTGCGGATCTCTATCTTCGACACGATCGGATGGATGCTGGAGGTCGCGTGGTTGATGTACGAAATAGAGCCCGTCGGCGGCACCGCCTGCAGGTTGCGGTTATAAATGCCGTAGCGCATCACGTCATCGCGCAGCTGCCGCCACATATCGCGGTCGGGCAGGACAATACCGGCACGGGCAAACAGCGCGCGGACTTTCGCCGTTTTCGGCTGCCAGTCGCCTTCCAGGTAGGGGCGGAAATAATCACCGCTGGCGTACCGCGACTGCTCGAATCCGGCAAAACGCGTGCCTTTTTCCCGCGCTATCAGCATCGAGGTACGCAGCGCGTGCCAGGTGATGGTATAGAAATAGAAATTGGTGAAATCCAGCCCCGCTTCGCTGCCGTAGGCAATACCTTCGCGCGCCAGATAGCCGTGCAGATTCATCTGCCCAAGGCCGATGGCGTGCGAAGCGGCATTGCCCGCCGCGACCGACGGTACCGAACGGATATCGCTCATTTCGGACACCGCGGTCAGACCGCGCACCGCGACCTCAACCGTGCGGGCGAAATCAGGAGAGTCCATGGTATGGGCGATATTCAGCGAGCCGAGGTTACAGGAGATATCCTGGCCGATGCTGGCGTAATCCAGGTTTTCGTCAAAGGTAGAAGGCGCGTTAACCTGCAGGATCTCCGAGCACAGGTTGCTCATATTGATGCGCCCGGCAATCGGGTTCGCGCGATTAACCGTGTCTTCAAACATGATGTACGGATAGCCGGATTCAAACTGAATTTCCGCCAGCCGCTGGAACAGATCGCGGGCGCGGATCCAGCGCTTGCTGACCCGCGCGTCGGCCACCAGTTGTGCATACATTTCGCTTACCGCGATATCGCCGAACGGTTTACCGTACAGGCGCTCGACGTCGTAGGGCGAGAACAGCGCCATCTGCGCATCTTCTTTCGCTAGCTGAAAGGTGATATCCGGAATCACCACCCCGAGCGAGAGCGTTTTAATGCGGATTTTTTCATCGGCGTTCTCGCGTTTGGTATCAAGGAAACGCAGGATATCGGGATGATGGGCGTGCAGATAGACCGCGCCGGCCCCCTGGCGCGCGCCGAGCTGGTTGGCGTAGGAGAAGGCGTCTTCCAGCATTTTCATCACCGGCACCACGCCGGAGGACTGATTCTCGATACGCTTGATTGGCGCCCCGGCTTCGCGAAGATTGGAGAGCAGAAACGCCACGCCGCCGCCGCGCTTGGATAGCTGCAGCGCCGAGTTCACCGCCCGGCCAATGGATTCCATATTGTCTTCGATGCGCAGCAGAAAGCAGGAGACCAGCTCGCCGCGCTGCTGTTTACCCGCGTTGAGGAACGTCGGCGTGGCGGGCTGAAAACGTCCGGAGAGGATCTCATCGGTTAGCTGCCGGGCCAGCGCCTCGTTACCCTGCGCCAGGGCCAGGGCCACCATGCAGGTGCGGTCGCCAAAGCCTTCAAGGTAGCGCTTACCATCGAAGGTTTTCAGCGCGTAGCTGGTATAGAACTTCCATGCGCCGAGAAACGTCTGGAAGCGAAAACCGTAGCCCTGAGCGTACGCGAACAGCGCAAGAATAAACGAGCGATCGTAGCGGGCCAGCACCCTGGCGTCGTAATAGCCTTCGGCGACCAGCCACGTCAGCTTGTCGTCCTGGCTGGTAAAGGGCACGGTATTCGGCTCAACGTGGTTGGCCATAAACGCCGCTACCGCCTGATGGTCTTTGTCAAACGGGATGCGGCCGTTGCTGTCGTAGAGATTCAGCATCGCGTTGAGGGCGTGGAAATCCGGCGCCTCGGTGGTTATACGTTCTGCGGTTGTCGTTGCCAAAATTCGCTTACTCCTTTACGCACGTTGTCGACATCTTGCGGGGTGCCCATCAGCTCAAAGCGATAGAGATACGGTACGCCGCATTTCTGCTTGATGACGTCGCCTGCCCGGCCGTAGGCCTCGCCAAAATTACGATTGCCCGCGGCGATGACGCCGCGAATGAGCTGGCGGTTATGCGGATCGTTGAGGAAACGGATCGCCTGCCGGGGGACCGCGCCCGCCGTGCCGCCGCCGCCATAGCTGGGGACGATAAGAATGTAGGGTTCGTCTACCTGGATGCGCTCGCGTTCGTTAAGCGGTATACGCACGGCGGGCAGCCCCAGACGCTGGACGAACCGGTGCGTATTTTCGGAACTGCTGGAGAAGTAGACGATCAGGCTCATACGCTGGCCGCTGACGCTGTCGGGCGCAGGCGATTGATCATATCGGGACGGAAGCCGGACCAGCGGGTCTCTCCGGCAATCACCACCGGCAGCTGACGGAAACCCTGCTCGCGCAGCATATCGACGGCTTCAGGGTGGTGGTCGATGTTGATCATGTCGAATTCAAACCCGCGGGTTTCCATGGCCCGTTTAGTGGCATGGCATTGCACGCAGTCGTTTTTAGTGTAAATAGTAATGCGCATGATTCTTATTTCCATTTAAGATAACAGTACGACGTAAAAATTGACGTCGCGTGCTATGGGTTATCGTTGAAGGAAATACTAGATGTAGTTATTTAAAAGTTCAACAACTCAATATATATGGTTTTTGTAAAGGTTAGCCCCCGCGGGAGGATCCGGCGGGGGGCGGGATTTCTTGCCGTAAAATTACAGGCGCATACTCACCGCCAGACGATTAAAGGCGTTCATCAGGCTGATGGCGAAGGTCAGATCGCTGATCTGGCGGGCGCTGAAATGGTCCAGCAGCGGCTGATAAACGGCGTCTTCCGCATGGCTTTCGGCGATATGGGTCACCGATTCCGCCCACGCCAGCGCCGCGCGTTCCGCATCGCTGAAATGGGCGCTCACCCGCCAGCCTGCCAGCGCGTCCAGCTTGTTTTGCGCGACGCCGGATTTACGCAGGGCTTTGCTGTGCATCTCCAGGCAGAAGGCGCAGCCGTTGATTTGCGATACCCGCAAATACACCAGCTCGATCAGCGCGCCATCCAGCTCGCTTTTTTCCAGCGCAATTTTGGCCTGAACCAGGGCGTTATAGACTTCCGGGCTCAGTTCATTGTACGGCTGACGTAGTGTGTTCATTTTACTCTCCTCATTAAGACGCGAGGAAAATAGCACTATAATGGACTGCATAAGATAGCCATATTGCGATGAAAAAAGCAGACCATGATGGACGGTAAAAAAATTCCGCTCTACCAGCGCATTGCCCGACAGCTTAAGCAGGCGATTGAGCGCGGCGAGCTGGCTCCGGGCAGCAGGCTGCCTGCAAGTCGGGTCTATGCTCAGGAGCTTGGCGTGTCGCGGGCGACGATTGAGAACGCGTGGGGAGATCTGGTGGCGCAGGGATGGCTGGAGCGGCGCGGACAGGCGGGGACCTTTGTCAGCGATCGGCTGCTGCCGCAGCAAAACGCGCCCGTTCAGCCCATCGCGGGCGATGAACCCGCGGCGCCGCTGCCGTTTCAGCTGGGGCTGCCCGCGCTGGATCTGTTTCCACGCGGCCTGTGGGCGCGCGTGATGGGTCGGCGTCTGCGTACGCAAACGCGTTTTGACCTCGCGCCAGGCGATCCCAGCGGTGAACCGACGCTTCGCCGGGCGATCGTCGATTATTTGCGTCTGTCGCGCAGCATTGAGTGTCGGCCTGAGCAGGTCTTGATCACCGGTTGCTACGCGGCCTCGATGCGCCTTATTTTGCGCACGCTGGCGCGGCCTGGCCAGCAAATGTGGATGGAAGATCCGGGGTTTCCGCTGATCCGGCCGGTAGTGAACGACGAGGGGGTGGCGATCAATCCCGTTCCGGTCGACGACGACGGGATGGATATTCCCTGGGCGCAGCGGCATTACCCGAGTGCCCATTTCGCGCTGCTGACCCCGGCTCATCAAAGCCCGCTCGGCGTGGCGCTATCGCTGGCCAGGCGCAGACAGCTCCTGCTATGGGCGGCGCAGAATAACGCGTGGATTATCGAAGATGATTACGATAGCGAATTCCGCTATCACGGTAAGCCGCTGCCGCCGCTGAAAAGCCTCGACGCCCCGCAGCGGGTCATCTATGCCGGGGCGTTCAGCAAGTCTTTGTTCCCGGCATTACGCGCGGCCTGGCTGGTGGTGCCTGAGCCGCTGGTGGCGCCGTTTCGTGAACAGGCCGCGCTGATGTGCTGTAGCGTGCCGACGCTGTGGCAGCAGACGCTGGCGGATTTTATTCGCGAAGGCCACTTCTGGCGGCATCTGAAGAAAATGCGCGCCAGCTATGCCCAGCGCCGACTGTGGCTTGAGTCGGCGCTGCGGGCGCAGGGATTCACCGTCGTGCCTCAGGCGGGCGGGATCCAGATGGTGGTCAGGGTCGCCGGAGACGATCGGCCTCTGGCGCAGCGCGCCAGACGGGCCGGTCTGGCCGTACAGGCGCTGAGCGACTGGCGGATGGAGACTCGGGGAGAAGGGGGGCTGATAATGAGCTTCACCAACCTGACGTCGGCCGAAATGGCGAATCAGGCTGTGCGTAAGCTTTATGTCGCGCTTTACCCGCAGAGATAACAAAAACCCCTGCAGTGCAGGGGTAGACGCGTATTTGTTATCTTCATGGGTCTGGCTGTTTTATTATCGACGTAAATTCAGCAATACGCCAATAAATACCCCAACGGCAGCTGCGGCGCCAACGCTTTGCCACGGTTTATCGCGCACGTAGCTGTCAGCGCAGCCCATGGCATCGCACGCCGCCTGCTGAACGCGGTTATTGCCGTTAAGCCGCGCGCGGGTCTCTTTCAGCAGCGCCTGCGCTTTTTTACGCGCGGCCTCCGCTTCGTCCTTGGCGTCGCTGCCCCATGATTTCAGCACCTCTTCCAGCGTATCCGCTAATTGGCTGACATCATTATGGATATCTTCAGCGCTCTCTTCTACGTTGTTGCGGTTTGCTCGGTTGGCCATTGGTTTCTCCCTTAATTCCATTGAGTCTATAAGTGTAGGACAAGATTTTGAATTATGCTGTAAATAGCCCTTTATGGAATATTCCGAAAGCGTTGCCTTTAATGAATAAGGTAAGGTTAACGTGCGGTAAAAGATAATGAGGAATGAGTATGTATTTAAGACCCGATGAGGTGGCGCGTGTTCTTGAAAAAGCCGGCTTCACCATGGATGTTGTGACGCAAAAAGCGTACGGCTATCGCCGTGGCGATAATTATGTTTATGTGAACCGTGAAGCTCGTATGGGGCGTACCGCGTTAATTATTCATCCGGCTTTAAAAGAGCGCAGCACAACGCTTGCGGAGCCCGCGTCGGATATCAAAACCTGCGATCACTACGAGCAGTTCCCGCTCTATTTAGCGGGCGATGCTCAGCAGCATTATGGTATTCCACACGGGTTCAGTTCGCGCATGGCGCTTGAGCGTTTTCTGAGTGGCCTGTTTGGCGAAACGCAGTATAGCTGACAAAAAGCGGCTGGCTGAACCAGTCGCTTTTTTGTATCAACTCAGGCTTTGGCCTGCTGATAGGGGCTGACGCGAAACAGGCGGCGGCAGTAGTCGAGGAAATAACCGTACGCTGCGCCCATCATCATCGATACCACGATGTTGGAACTTACCGCCGCGGCGATCTGATGCCAGTCGGCGCCGACAACCAGCAGAATCGCGACGTATACCGGCGACTGGAACGTCACATAGGCCACCACATCCGCAATATTCTTCATCCAGCCGGACGGGCTAATGCGGCGCGCCTGGCGCATCGCGAAATCGCGATAAAAACCGTAAGGCACGGCAATAATAATGTTCACCGGAATCGCCACCAGTCTCGAAGATAACGACTGCTGGAAAGTCATTCCGGAGAGAAAAATTTCGATCATCATGTTCACAACGGTGCAGTACACCACCATCGCAAAGGTGTCTGCTACCGCATGACGCAAGCGGGACTGCGCAGAGAACATTGGTATGCTCCTCGAAAATGAAGTCGATAATGCCAAAAGATTCGCGGTTATTCAGCGTTTTTGGGTGCCTGTTTTGATATGCGTAGATTATATCTCTGCATTAAAAGAGGCAACTAGCTATAAATTTTTATTTAAAGGCTTTTGGTCGATAAAATACTCTGCGTCAGGCTATTTTTTGTTCGTTACGCTACTTTTGTTCTCTTTGTTGATTTTTTTATTGTTTTTCAATTGGTTGTAAAATAAATACGTCATATAGATGAGAGCCAATCCGGGTTGTGAGGGGGGATTTCGCGACAGAATCGCGTAGTGGTGTGAGTTGTGTCACTTTTGGCGTTTTTTACACGTATAAAAGAGGAATGGTAGCATTATATGCTGATTTGTCTGCTGGGTGGGCATTCGGATTTTTTGCATGACTATTCTATAAACGCCCGTAGCGCCCTGCGAGGCGCAACCGTAAATATACGGATAACCTGCTGAGCATACAGGTAATAAGATAAAGACGTTGCCTGGCGAATAGTATTATTTGCAAAAGAATTTATTCAGTGTTGATAATTTCGCTTTTATCGATTTGTTTGCCTTATTAATTGCTAAACATTTCCGGTGCTATATCAGGAATTAGTGAAAGGCTGGAAATACATTATCATATCAATTAAACTAGCGCCGTAATCTTTGTTTCATTTGCTATTTGGGAATTTTTTGAATTATATGTCATTACTATTAGAGAAATTGAATAATATCCGTTCACTTCGCGCCATGTCCCGTGAATTCTCCATTGACGTGCTTGAAGATATGCTGGAAAAGCTAAGGACCGTCACTGAAGAAAAACGCGCTGAAGAGCAGGCGGCTCAGGCGCTGCGCGCAGAACATCAGGAAAAAATAAATACCTGGCTGGAATTAATGATGGCTGATGGCATTACCCCTGAACAATTAGCGGGCCACAACAGCGCCTCCCCTAAAGGGAGCAAAAAGCGCCAGCCGCGTCCGGCTAAATATCGTTTTACCGACCATACCGGCGCCGAGAAAACCTGGACCGGGCAGGGGCGTATGCCGAAGCCGCTGGCTAAAGCGGTGGCTGAGGGAAAATCCCTCGATAGCTTCCTGATCTAATATTGAAAACGGTGGGGAGACCCACCGTTATCGTTAGCCGGCTTAATCAGCACACGCCAAAATCGCCGTCTTCTTTATAAACCGTCACATCGGCGGCCTTCAGCGTATATTTCTCACCCTGCTCGTTGCTTGCCTGAACGGCAATAATGCGATCGTCTTGGACTTCAACGACTTTAAGTTTTGGCCCACCCGCGCGCGGTTGTACCAGGTCACCGACTGAAAACATACTGCTTCTCCTGTGTGCTGATGAATCTTTTCGCTGACATAACCATAGCTCAGCAAAAGCGTTACCAACAGTCTCTCAAAGAGGTAGAGGCTAGCGACGGTTCCAGGGCATCAAAGCCAAAAGACGCGCCATACCGCAAAACCCGGTAATACCGGCAAAGGTTAAGCCGGCGCCGACGAAGGCGCTAAGCAGAAAAAAGCCGCTGCTGAAAGCGTAACCTAAAGCGACGCCAAGCAAAATCAGGGCGCCGGCGACGATCTGTACCTGACGCATAAGCGGCAGCGGCTGTGATTTATCCTCTTTCACCGGCAGACCGGCCGCTTTCCACGCCTGAATTCCGCCAGCCAGCAGCTTTACCTGCGCCGGTGCGGCGGCCTGCGCCAGACGGGCCGCGTTATTTTGGGTGCGCGATCCCGCCTGACAGTGAAAAATAATCGTCTCTTCGGGACTGGCGTGCAGCGCTGCGCCATTCGTCAGCGTCGCCAGCGGCACGAGCTCCGCTCCGGGAATATGCTCGCGGGCGTATTCATCGGCATCGCGGATATCGATCAGCCGGCCGCCCCGAGCGACGAGCGCCTGGGCTTCGGCAGGCGAAAGAGTAGCAATAGGCATAAAGGCTCCTTAAGGACAATAGATTGACTTCAGCGCGGCGACGATTTGCTGAACCGCTGGCCGGGTAATGAAGTAGTGAATGCGCTGCGCCTGACGTTCGCAGCCGATCAGGCCTTCATCACGCATCCGCGCCAGATGCTGGGAAGTTGCGGAGGGGCTCAGCCCGGTTATCCGCGCCAGTTCGCCGGCGCTGGTGCCCGGCGCATCGCATAGCATGCACAGAATCAATAGCCTGCTGGGATGGCTCATGGCTTTCAGCAGCGCGGCGGCTTCGCCGGCGCTGGCCTGTAGCTGTTCGGGTGTATTCATTTATTTTAGTCTTTTCTAAATTTAGTAAAGTCTAAAATAAAAAAGCGTATTACGCCAGCAATGGCTGCCGCAGTGACAAAATAGCGCGGCTGAAACCTGGTAATACTAATGGCGGTATTATGGCCGCCGCGCTTCACGCCCTGAGCGAATCAGAAGGCTATGCGCTATGGCTTCCGCGACGGGCCGCACGGCGATACAGCGTACTGCGCGCGACGCCTAACGCCTGCGCGGCCTTACTGATGTTGCCGTTATAGCTTGCCAGCGTGTCGGCAATCAGCTGCGCATCGTGCTGCTGAAGCCCGTGCAGCGGGCGGGCGGCGGGCGGGCTTCGATACTCCTGGGGCAAATCATCTATCCCCAGCGTTTCACCCTCTTCGGCGAGGGCCAGCAGTACCCTCAACACACTTTGCAGCTGGCGGACGTTGCCCGGCCAGGGATGAGACGTCAGGTGTTGCACAACTTCCGGGGCCAGCGCGATGCGACGCTTTTCTCCGCCCAGCTCGCGCCACAATCGTTGGATAAACCCGGACAGTTCAGGCCATTCGCGCAGGGGCGGCAGCGTTAAAGCAAACTCACGCAGGCGGTAGAGCAGGTCTTCGCGGAAGGTTCCTTCCGCGACGCGCTGCGCCAGATTGCGGTGGGTGGCGCAAATCACCGCGAAATTAACCGGCGAGCTCTGGCTGGCGCCAAGCGGCGTGACCTCTTTCTCCTGTAAGATCCTCAGCAGCCTGGTCTGAAGCGTTAACGGCATATCGCCAATTTCATCAAGAAACAGTACGCCGCCGTCGGCTTCGCGAATCTTGCCGATGTAGCCGTTTTTGTTTGCGCCGGTAAACGCCCCGGGCTGGTAGCCAAACAGCTCGGATTCAATCAGTGATTCCGGCAGCGCGGCGCAGTTGATGGCGACGAATTTGCCGCCGCTCCAGCGGCTGTGCCGGTGCAGGGTACGGCTGACGTACTCTTTGCCGCAGCCAGTTTCGCCTTCGATACACAACCCAATCCCGGCGTTAAGCAGGCGCAGCAGCTTTTCGCCTTCGCGCTGGCTGGAGAAAGGCAGCTCGAGGGTGGGGCGCGCGGTCACCGCCACGCCAGCGGTCACGGGAGCGCGTAGACGGTAATAGTAGTTTCGATCTCCGGCGACGAGCGGCAGCGGTACGCTGACGGCGGTTTGCCGCAGCTGCGGAAAAAGCTGCTGGAACGTGAGGTGGCCGAACCGATCTGCGTTAAGTGAGAACTCGCGCATCGCCAGCCGGTTAGCCGCCATCAGCACATTGTCGGTAAAGACCAGCAGACATTCGTCGACGCCGTCGAGCTTTTCCAGTTGAGGATGCAGGCTCATCAGCCACTGTTGCGGATGCAGACTCTGTTTAACCCACAGATATTCTATCTGCTTCGCGGCGCCTTTTACCCACGCCAGCGTGCGGTCGTGCGGGTACCGGGCCGGGCCGGAGATATCCAGTACCCCGGCTATTTTGCCATCGGGACTTTGCAGCGGCACGGCGGCGCAATAAAGACCCTGGTTACTGGTCAGAAAATGCTGGCGGCCATCGATTTCGCAGCTGTCGTCAATCGCCAGCGCGGTGCCAATGGCGTTGGTTCCGCGTCCGCTTTCGCTCCACAGGTTGCCCGGCGCTAAAGCGAAGCGCTGCGCTTTCTGCATGGCGTGCGTATCGCCAAAGGTTTGCAGAACCAGACCGCTGGCGTCAGAGAGAACCACGACGGATTGCAGAGCGTTGACTTTGCGGGATAGCTCATTAACGACCGGCTGGGCCAGCGTTTGCAGGCGGCTGTGTCTGGCGAGCCTGTCGGCCAGTTCGCTGGCGTGCAGGCGAGGGAAGTCATCCGTGGCGGGGTCGAGGCCATAGCGCTGGCTACGGCACCAGGAGTCGCTGAGCAGCGGGTTCGCTTCGATCTCTGGCGTCAGGGCAAACGGATTTCCTGGCACGGGACACCTCGTCGTTTAATTTGTGTTGCAATATTGTAGCTATATGGTTTTCGTGGTGTTGCGATTTGCGACACATAAGAGAGATTCTGTGCGACAGAAAGTGACGTGACTTATCTAATTTATTGAAAATTAATTTCTTTTTTAAAATATAAAAAATGGCATAACCCCTGCAATAGACGAGAGACGCAGCGAGCCGCCGTACAAAACTAATATGCCGCTGCCCTCAACCCTACATGAAGGAGATTCGCGATGCGTTATGCTCATCCTGGCACACCGGGCGCTTTGGTTTCACTGAAGTCAGCCTACGGTAACTTTATTGACGGTAAATTTGTTGAACCCATCGGTGGAGAATTCTTTATGAATACCTCCCCGGTCGACGGTAGCAACATCGGGCAGTTTCCGCGTTCTGATGCCAAAGATATCGACTTCGCCCTTGATGCGGCGCACCGGGCCGCCGACGCCTGGGGCAAAACGTCGGCTCAGCACCGCGCTAATCTGCTGCTGCAGGTTGCCGACCGTATTGAGGCCAATCTGGAATATCTGGCGGTAGCGGAGAGCTGGGATAACGGTAAGCCGATCCGCGAAACCCTCAACGCCGACCTGCCGCTGGCGGTCGATCACTTCCGCTATTTCGCCGGCTGCCTGCGCGCGCAGGAGGGAAGCACGGCGGAGATTGATGAAACGACGGTGGCTTATCACTTCCATGAGCCTCTCGGCGTGGTCGGACAAATTATTCCGTGGAACTTCCCGCTGCTGATGGCCGCCTGGAAGCTCGCTCCGGCGCTGGCTGCGGGCAACTGCGTGGTGCTGAAACCGGCAGAGCAGACGCCGCTCAGCATTACATTGCTGCTGGAGATTATTGGCGATCTGTTCCCGGCGGGCGTCCTTAACGTGGTTCAGGGATTTGGCAAAGAGGCGGGCGAAGCGCTGGCAACCAGTAAACGCATCGCCAAAATCGCCTTTACCGGCTCAACGCCGGTAGGCCGCCATATCATGGCCTGCGCGGCGGAAAACATTATCCCCTGTACCGTTGAGCTGGGCGGTAAATCGCCGAATATATACTTTGCCGACGTGATGGAAGGCGAAGAAGAGTATATCGAGAAGGCGGTTGAAGGCCTGGTTCTGGGCTTCTTTAATCAGGGTGAGGTCTGCACCTGCCCGTCCCGCGCGCTGATTCAGGAGTCTATTTACGAGCCCTTTATGGCGCGGGTCATGGAGAAGGTGGCGCAAATTCGCCGCGGCGACCCCTTTGATACCGATACGATGATCGGCGCGCAGGCGTCGCGTCAGCAGTTCGATAAGATCCTTTCCTATATTAAGATCGCTCGCGATGAAGGCGGAAAGATCCTGACCGGCGGCGAACGCGCCAGCATCTCTGCCGAACTGGATAACGGTTTCTATATTCAGCCGACGCTGATTCAAGGCCGCAACGATATGCGCAGCTTCCAGGAGGAGATCTTTGGCCCGGTTATCGGCGTCACCACCTTTAAAGATGAAGCCGAGGCGCTGGCTATTGCAAACCAAACCCAGTTTGGCCTTGGGGCCGGGGTGTGGACGCGGGATACCAACCTGGCTTATCGCATGGGGCGCGGCATTAAGGCCGGTCGGGTGTGGACCAACTGCTATCACATCTACCCTGCGCACGCCGCGTTCGGCGGCTACAAACAGTCCGGCGTAGGGCGCGAAACCCATAAGATGGCGCTCAATGCCTATCAGCAGACGAAGAACCTGCTGGTGAGCTACGGTACCGCGCCGCTGGGCCTGTTCTGATCGTCCCTGTCAGCTATTTATTTTAGGATAACCCGCAATCTTCAGCATCGATTGCGGGTTTATTATTCCATAATGAAAGTGTTGTTATTCATCTTTCCTCTCCGGCTTTCAGATGAAATACACTTGTCATCAATATCTCCTGCTTATAATGACTCGCGTGATTATTGTTTATTCGATAACGAAAATAAGATAAAAGCCAATCTAAGATTTATCCTAATATTCTATAAAAACCCAGTCCGCTCACAGAATTATTGCCGAAAAATCGCGGTGAAATTAGGGGGGATTGTTAAATTACGCCGCCTGATGTTGCTTTTTGATGTTATTGCATCGTGATTTTTGGTTGCATTAATTAACAATGCGCATAATGTTTTTAATATTATCTTTATATGTAAAATAAAACAGCATTTCATTAACATAACAAAATATTGCGATTTGTAATCGGTAGGGATAGTATTTATTTGTTACCTTAATAAAGGGTTTATGAATTTCGCCGAAGAACTTCTTTTTATCAAAATAGCCAATTAAGCAGCTTATTTTTGCTGCCTGATGTCCTGCGGACGGAACGCGAATATTATTAACATGGAGGATCTGCACGCAGATTTGCCCGGGGCTTAAGCCCTCGCGCGCAATCTGTCGAAAATATAAGTTAGAGATGAGATGAATAATGAAAACGCAATTTCGTATTATGGCAATGTTTGTCGGTGCTCTGGTGTCCGCTAGCGCATTATCCTCGCCTTCACAACCCGCCAGATCGGCAATGACCGTTAATCCCGGTTCTAATGCGGGCACGCAGGGGACGGGTGGGCAGGTAGAATTTACCGGATCGATTACCGATTCCTCCTGTAATGTTGATAGCACCAGCGCAAATCAGAGCGTCGATCTGGGGAAATGGGCGAGCAGCTATTTTACCGGCGCAGGTTCTGAAACGACCAAAACCGCCTTCCATATCAAAGTGAAAGATTGTCCTTCTACCGTTACCACCGTCTCGGTGCTATTTGACGGTACCCGCGATACCAACAATAGCGATCTGCTGGCGATAAACGGTACCGCAAGTGGGGTAGCGATAAAGCTGTATGAAGATGATAAGTCGACGCCGGTTGATCTCGGCGCCGTCTCACGCGGCCACAGCGTTACCGCTGGCGCGAGCGGCGCGGCAACGGGTACCGCCGATCTGGAATTCTTTGCTGACTATGTCTCAACCAGCGCGGTTTCCGCCGGTTCTGCCAACGGTACGGCCAACTTCAATATGGTTTACAACTAATACCCTGGAAGCGGGTAAAGCTGCGGTTATTCATGGCTTCCCACGCCGGGTAAGCCGCCAGCGGCCGCCCGGCTGAAATAGGGTCGACATAATTAATGCAGATTATTTATCAGCTTCAGGCAGTGATACCCGCTTTTATTATTCCCGGACGGTAGTCATTATGAAACGAACGATCGCCGCGATAGCCTTTTTATTGCTATCAACTGCGGCACAGGCCGGTATTGTCATGGGAGGAACCCGTGTTGTTTATCAGGAAGGGAAACGTGAAGCCGCAATATCGGTCACCAACGCTGATACTCATTCACCTTATCTGGTGCAATCGTGGGTGGAAAACTATGCGGAAAACAATAAAAGCCGGGTGCCTTTTATTGTGACGCCGCCGCTTTTCCGTCTCGATCCTGAACAGCAGAACGTATTGCGTATTAACTATATTGGTGGAACGCTGCCCACCGATCGCGAATCCGTTTTTTGGCTCAATGTGAAAAGTATTGCTCCAACGAAACAAGATGAAGTGAACAAGCTTCAGGTCAATATTAAATCAAAGTTTAAGATCTTCTATCGCCCGAATGGTCTGGCGGGCGAGCCTGACGATGCATGGCGCAAGCTGACGTTTAACATTGAAGGTTCCAGGCTGGTTGCCCAAAACCCGACGCCCTATTTTGTCTCCTTTTTTGTTATTTCGGTTGGCGGTACAGATATTCCGCAACCCGGCATGATTGGCCCCTTTGACCATAAAGCGTGGCCGATTACTCATTCCGGGGTAGTTAAATGGCGCGCCATTAATGACTTCGGTGGTATTACGGATTACGCGCAACAGTAATTAATTTGCTTCGCCTGGTCAGGATATTGTGAAAAATAACACTTCGGATATGACTTCCGTTTATTCGGCGATCGCGGCGCCAACCGGCGGGATTTTATTATTGCCGACGGCGCTTTTTCTGCTGTACCAAAGCGGTATCGCGCGGGCGGAGGACTACTTTGATCCGGCGGCATTAGAATTTGCCAATCCGCAGCAAAAGACCGCTGATTTACACTATTTTGCTAAAGCAGGCGGCCAGCAGCCCGGGACATACCCGGTCAGCATTTGGGTGAATAACCAGGAGATAGCCCAGGGCGAGGTGACATTTGTCGACAGCAACGGCGAACTGAGGCCGCAGTTAACCCCGGCGCAGCTGGCGGAATATGGCGTCAACGTCAGCGCTTTCCCGGCGTTTAATACCCTGCATGAGGGAGAAACGTTTACTCGCATCGAGCGCTACATCCCCGATGCCAGCAGCCGTTTTGATTTCGCCACTCAGCGTCTGAACTTAAGTATTCCCCAGGCGGCCATGTACGCCCAAAGCCGCGGATACGTGGATCCGGCGCGCTGGGATGATGGTATCCCGGCGGCGTTTGTTAACTATAACCTGACCGGGTCGCAAACCCGGCAGACGGATGACAGCAGCCGCTCCAGCTACCTGAATCTACGCAGCGGGGTTAACCTCGGCGCCTGGCGCCTTCGTAACGTCTCGTCGATGGAGTATGACCGGACCCGGCGCTGGAATTCACAGAGTACCTGGCTACAGCGCGACCTGAAGTCACTCAAAAGCCTGCTGCGGATGGGCGATACCTTTACGACCGGCGACGTTTTCGACAGCGTGCAGTTTCGCGGCGTTCAGCTGATGTCCGATGATGAAATGCTGCCGGATAGCCAGCGCGGCTTCGCCCCGACGATCCGCGGAATGGCGCACAGCAACGCCAAAGTCACCATCTCCCAGCATGGCTACGTTATCTATGAAACGTTCGTCTCGCCGGGGGCGTTTGCGATAAACGACCTCTATCCAACGGCGCAAAGCGGCGATCTCGAGGTGCAGGTAAAAGAGAGCGATGGTTCGGTGCGGACCTTTACCCAGCCCTTTTCAGCCGTCCCGTTTATGCTGCGGGAAGGACGCGTGAAATTCAGCCTGAGCGCCGGACGCTACCATTCGGAGCAGAGCCAGGCGCGCTCGCCGACGTTTTTGCAGGGTACGCTCTTTTATGGGCTACCGGCTGAATTCACGCTCTACGGCGGTAGCCAGCTGGCGCAGGATTACCAGTCGTGGGCGCTCGGCGTCGGGCGCGGTTTTGGCGAGCTCGGATCGCTTGGAGGCGATGCGACATGGGCGAACACCACGATGCCGTCGGGAAAGCGCTCGGTCGGCCATTCGGTACGGGTGCAGTACCAGAAGGATTTTGCCGGCACCGGCACCTCATTTAGCCTCGCCAGCTATCGCTACTCCTCAGGCGGTTATTACGACTTCAGCGAAGCCAGCGCGCTTGAGAGCCGCAATGGTCTGCTGGATAACAAGCGCAGCCGCGAAGAGGTCTCCCTTTCTCAGGCATTTGGCGGTATGAGCAGCCTGGCGATTTCCGCCTGGTCGCAGGAGTACTGGCACCGCCAGAGCCGCGATGAAACGATCCATCTCGGTTTTTACAGCGCCTGGCGAGGCGTTTCGTGGGGCGTGGGTTATTACTACACCCAGTCATCCGATCGCCAAAAAGACGATCGCTCGTGGTCCTTGAACCTGAGCATTCCGCTTGGCGGCCAGCTGTCCGAGAGCGCGGTTAGCTACAGCACCAGCTCCGACAATAACGGACGCACCTCGCAGCAGGCGTCGCTGTACGGTTCGCTTCCGCGCAATCCCAATCTCTACTACTCCCTTCAGCAGGGCTACGTTAACGGCGGCCAGGGCAGCAACAGCAGCGCATCGCTCGATTACCACGGCGGCTATGGAACCGCGCAGCTCGGCTATCGCCGCGATAGCGCAAGCCATCAGCTGACCTGGGGCGCATCGGGGTCCATCGTCGCCCATCCTCATGGCGTGACGCTGGGTCAGACCGTCGGCGAAAGCTTTGCCATCGTACGCGCGCCGGGAGCCGCTGACGTGGCGATTCAGAACGGCAGCAACGTGCATACCGACTGGCGGGGCTATGCGGTGGTGCCCTCGCTGACGGCGTATCGCAAAAACACCATTACGCTCGATACCGAATCGCTGGCCGACGATGCCGATGTTGAACTTGAAGGGCAGACGGTGATCCCCGGCGGCGGGGCGGTGGTGCAGGCAAACTATCAGACCCACATCGGCAGCCGCGTGCTGTTTACCCTCAGCGATAGCCACGGCCCGCTGCCGTTCGGCGCCAGCGTTCGCTTGCGTAAAGCAGAAGACGATCGGGGCGCGGCGCCGGGCGGCATGGTGGCGGATGGCGGGCAGGTCTATCTGAGCGGTATTCCGCAAGAAGGGACGCTTGATGCCGCCTGGAACGCCGACAATCTCTCACGGAGATGCGCGCTGCATTTCCATCTTACCGATACCGTACAGCAGGGGCAGAGTCCGGTTAAAACCGTCTCAGGCCTCTGCCAGTAGGTCTGCACAGAGGTGATTTTGCGCATAGTATCGTTTTTATTCCTGCTGATGGCGGGGATTTATAGCCACAGCGGCTGGACGGAAACCTGCAGAGGAGATATCGGTCAGATGACCGTGAACGTCCAGAATATCAAGTACCTGCCCACGCTGCCGTTGAATACCCAGATGACCGGCATGATGGCGGATAACGGCAGCGGGATTCATTTCTCCTGCGATCTTCAGGTGCCGAAAGCGGCGGCAAAGCGTCTGGTTTATCGGCAGCTAAAAACGGCCTCAACGCCGCTGTCAATCGGCGGTCAGCACGTGTTCCCCTCAGCGCTGGACGGCATAGGATACTCGCTGGGCTTCCAGTGCAGCGGCGGCGCCGTTCGCTTTATTGATGGCAGCCATGCGGCCGGTAATGGGGAATCCGTGACGGTTTGCGACAGCAATGAGATGGCTAATCTGCTGAACCAGCAGCAGATTGTGGTGAAAGTCTTTGTGACGTTTTATAAGACCGGTAATGTCGCCCTGGTCAGCGGCAACCACGCAAACGTTCCGGCGCAGCCGCAGATTGGCGAACTCACTATCCAGCAGCAGGCCGACAGCCGCAGCGGTTTTGTCGCCAGCTCGCCGGTCACGCTCGATATGGCGGCGCTGAATGTCGATATCGGCAGCAGCGGCAGCTGTCAGGTTTCAACCGCGAATATTCACGTTAGCCTCGGCACGGTAAATAAAGCGGAGTTTAAGGGCAAAAACACCACCGGCGGCGTCGCGAAGCGCTTCTCCATACCGGTCTTCTGCTCCACGCCAACCGATATCCGCATCGGCTTTTTTGGCGTCACCTCGCCATCCGGGGGAACGGATACTCTGGCGCTAAGTAAAGCAAACGCCTCCGCGAGCGGTGTGGGCGTCAGGCTCACCTACGGCAATAACAGTGCCCCAGCGCCCGCCGCCGGAACCGGCGTCAAAATCAATGAGGCCAGTAACTTACCTGTACTCAAGCGGATTACCGCCAGCAGCGCGGGGGCGGCGGAAAATATCAACTTTAACGCCCAGTACGTACAGACGGATGACGCGGTAACCGCCGGTACCGCCAATAGCATGGTGACGTTTGCGCTGGAGTATAACTGACCGTCGCTTTCGCGCTGTCGCTCACAAAAAAGAGAAGTCATAACGATTTTTCGCACGGCGAGCGGATCGGTACGCTATCAATGATCGAGAGATTAAGCGGCTGTCCGGGAATACTTTTGTGCGGGAAAATCGATAATGAAAATCGCCTTTGGGGAGCTTAAGCCACTATTGCAGGCGCAGCGGATTTTTGTCGGCGGGCAGACGCTGGCCTGCGGCCACGCCTTTTACCGTGACGACCTGCCGATTGAGATACCGGAAAACTTAGCCACCGAGGCCTATACCACTTACTGGGGGCGCTGCGGCGAACGGCTGGCCTCGCTGGGCGCCTTTAGCTATACGCGAACCCTGCTGCCGGCGCTGATTAACGTGGGGCGCTACACGTCGATTGCCGATCGGTTACAGGTGCTCGGCGACCGACATCCCCTGGAGTGGGCCAGCGCCAGCCCGGTGTTTTATGCCCATCATTCCGGCGTGATGGCGACGCTGGCTGCCGATAGCGGCAGGACCAACCAGTTTTATCCTTTTGCAAAAACCCCCCGGCCGATAACCATCGGCAACGATGTGTGGATTGGCCAGAATGTCACCCTGGCGCAGGGGATCACTATTGGCGATGGGGCCGTCATTGCCGCCAACGCGCTGGTGGTCAAAGACGTTGCACCGTACGCCATCGTCGGCGGTAATCCCGCGAAGATCATCCGCATGCGCTTCAGCGAGGCGATTATTGAGCAGCTGATGGCGCTACGATGGTGGCGTTACTCCGCCCAGGATATTGCCGGGTATCCGGTTAATCAGGTTGAGCGCTTTTGCGAGCAGCTCGCCGGGCGGGTGGCCGAAGGAACGATGCCGCCTTTCTCGCCGCCGGTATTGACGGTATCCATGATTAAAGATTTTATAAACAATAAACAGCATCCGCTGCGCAGCGCGGTGTAATCATAAACGGTTCACATTTGAACAAGGATATAACGATGAAGTTGAAGTCAGGTCTTGTTTTCGTCATCGCTGCCGTCGCCTTTGGCGCCCAGGCGCGCGATATGAACAGCATTCAACAAAGCGGCGAACTGAAAGTCGGCGTCCCGGGGGATTACGCGCCGCTGGCGTTTCATAATAAAGCCGGGGAGCTGGTGGGCTACGATGTTGATATGGCGAAAGATCTCGGCAAGCGGCTTGGGCTAAAGGTGAGCTTTGTGACGACCAGCTGGCCCACGCTCTCCGCCGACCTGAAGGCCGATAAGTTTGATATCGCCATGGGTGGGGTGACGGAAACCGCAGCGCGGGCGAAAGATTTCGCGTTAAGCCAGCCGGTGGTGCCGAACGGCAAGATTGCGCTGGCTAACTGCGCGGCGGCGCCGGCGCTCGGTAGCCTGGAAAAAATCGACCAGCCAAACGTGAAGGTGGTGGTGAATCCGGGCGGCACCAACCAAAGCTTTGTCGATGAACATATCAAGCAGGCGCAGATTATTCGGGTGAAAAACAATATCGATAACCTTGAAGCGCTGCGGCAGAAAACGGCGGATATGATGGTGACCGACCTGATTGAGGGCGTCTATTACGAGAGCAATGAGCCGGGCGTGTTTTGCGTGGCCAATGAGCAGCCGTTCTCGGGCACCGCCAGCTTCAAAGTCTATATGATGAATAAAGATAACCCGCAGCTGCTGGACAAGGTTAACCAGTGGCTGGCCAGCCAGGACAAAAACGTGCTGAAACAGAAGTGGCGCATTCATGACCAGCTAAAACCATAAAGCAATAAAGGTTTTCTATGCAGGTGTGGCGGAAGATATTCAGCGTATCGGGTTTTCCGCCAGCACATCGTGAAGCAGCCAGTCATAAAACACCTTCACTTCCGGGCGCATGACCGCATGCTGGGGCGTCACAATATAGTAGGACCAGGTGAGCGGCCAGCGGCGGGCCGGGTGTAGCTGAACGAGCTGGCCGGTGGCGAGGAGCTGTTGTACCAGCGCCCGGCGAACAATAGCGACGCCGCGCCCGCTGAGCGCGGCCAGGATGACCGCCGACGTTGAGTTAATGTGCAACCCGCTATCGCGCGCCGTTGGCGCCTGAGCGGCCTCCAGCACTTCCACCCATGATGGAAAGCTGGCGCCGGGATAGGGCGTATCATCATGAATCAGCTTTTGCGCCGCCAGCCACTCGCCGCAGGCGGTTTTGTCTGCCGGGACGATTCGCGGGCTGCACACCAGCACCGCTTCTTCATCCATCAGCCAGGTTTTATTGACCCCGGGCCAGTCGCCGCGACCGCAGCGTACCGCCAAATCCGCTTCGCCGTGGGCCACGTCCATCAGCTTTTCCGTAACGTTGAGGCGCAGGTCGATATTATCATGGACTTCAGAGAAGCGGTTTAAGCGCTCCATCAGCCAGTTCATCATCAGCACCTGCGAGGCGGTAATCACCACCACGGAACGCGCCCGGCGGCCGCGAAGCTTATTCAGTCCGCTCTCCAGCTTATCCAGCCCCTGAGTAATATCCTGCAGCGCCGCCTGCGCTTCGCTCACCAGGGTGAGACGCTCTTTACCGCTACGGGTACGGTGCAGCAGCGGATGGCCGACCCACTCTTCCAACGCTCTGACCAGCTGCCCGACGGCGGCGGGCGTCACGCCCAGCTCGCGCGCCGCGCCGGTAAAGCTGCCGTGGCGGGCGGTGGCTTCAAACGCGTGAAGCCATTTCAGTCGGTTAAGCGAACGCATGATCAATATCCCTCAGTGAATTTGCGTCTCAGTATAGGCCATCAAGATAGATTTTCTTTGTCGTTGGGCTATTTCTTCTCATTCGTCAGCGCGCTGCAGGAAAGGCATGCTTAGGCCACACAAATCAAGCGTGAAGAGGTGAATGATGAATACGGCGTTTATGGGGAAAAAACTGTTAGTGGTTGGCGGGACCAGCGGTATGGGGCTGGCGACGGCCAAACGGGTGGTGGAGAATGGCGGCAGCGTGGTGCTGGTGGGCAATCGTCGGCAGAAGGCCGAACAGGCGCGTCAGGCGCTGGCGGCAGCGGGGAAGGTGGATATTATCGTCGCTGACCTGACGAGCGAAAGCGGTATGCAGCAGGTTATGGCCGCTATTAACGCGGAACATCAGGATATCAGCCTGCTGGTCAACGCCGCCGGCGTTTTCTTCCCGAAGCCGTTTATCGAACATGAAATGGCTGACTACGATCGGTATATGCATCTCAACCGCGCGACGTTTTTTATCACCCGTGAGGTGGTGCGCAATATGCTGGCTAATGGCATCAAAGGTTCGATTGTGAATATCGGCTCGATGTGGGCGCAGCAGGCCATCGGCGCAACGCCGTCGTCAGCCTACTCCATGGCGAAAGCGGGTCTGCATGCGCTGACCAAAAATCTGGCGATTGAGCTGGGCGGCAGCGGGATTCGGGTCAATGCGGTATCGCCGGCGGTGGTGCATACGCCGATATATGAAGGGTTTATCCCTAAAGAGGATGTGAAGGATGTGATGAACAGCTTTGACGGCTTCCATCCCATTGGCCGCGTCGGCACGCCTGATGATATCGCGCAAACCGTGGCGTTTCTGCTCAGCGATAGCACCCGCTGGGTGACCGGCGCGGTTTGGGATATTGATGGCGGCGTGATGGCTGGTCGTCATGCCTGATTACGTTCATTATGTCAGTCAGGGTATTGGCATAACGCAAACGAATTCAGGATAAAGAGAGTCATGAGCGCTGAGATAACGCTGCCCGTCGGACAGCAAAACCAAAATATTGTTCGCCTGGCGACGGCGCAGGCGCTCGCAGGGGCAAACTCGGTGGTGTTTTACGCCACCGGGGCGATTGTGGGCAACGCCATCGCGCCCTCGCCGACGCTGGCCACGCTGCCCATCACTATTTTTGTGCTGGGGATGGCGGCCTGTATTTTGCCGTTTGGCGCGCTGGCCAGAAGACGCGGGCGCAAAACGGTCTTTATGGTCGGTACCGGCGCCGGCGTGTTGACGGGAGCGCTGGCGGCGCTGGCGGTCGCGATCGCTTCGTTCGGGCTGTTCTGTCTCGCGGCCTTTTTCGGCGGCGCCTATGCGGCGGTGGCGGTGTCCTTCCGCTTTGCCGCTACCGACGGCGTCAGCGGTGAGCGGCGCGCGCGGGCGCTCTCGCTGGTCATGGGCGGCGGCGTGGCGGCTGGGATCATCGGCCCGATGCTGGTTACCGCGACCATGAATTTGTGGCCGCCGCACACCTTTGCGATGACCTTTATCGCTCAGGGGCTGGTGGCGGCGGTATCCGCGCTGGTCTTGCTGGGAGTAAAAACCCCCGAGCCGGCGGCGCAGGCCAAATCGGGCGGGCGCCCGCTGGGCGAAATCGTGCGCCAGCCGGGGTTTTCCCGGACGGTTTTTAGCGGCGCAATATCCTATATGGTGATGAACTTCCTGATGACCGCGGCGCCGCTTTCCATGCATATGCACGGGATCTCCCAGCAGGCGTCGAATCTGGGCATTCAGTGGCACGTGATCGCCATGTACGGTCCCGGATTTTTTACCGGCAAGCTGATTAATCGCTTCGGCGCCCGGCGTATTAACGCGGCCGGTTTAGTTCTGCTGCTGCTGTCGGTGATGGTTGGCCTCGCCGGTATCGACGTGATGCACTACTGGCTGTCGCTGATCCTGCTGGGTATCGGCTGGAACTTCGGCTTTACCGGCGCGTCGGCGCAGATTATGGATTTCCACCGGCCGGAAGAGAAAACTCAGGTGCAATCGCTGAATGATTTTATTGTCTTCGGCGTCATGATGATTGGCTCATTTTCCTCGGGCGCGTTGATGAACCTCTTCGGCTGGAATGCCGTGCTGTGGGGTTCGCTGGTGCCGGTTGCGGTTGCGCTGATCGCATTGTTGGCAGGCCGACGCCCAACGCTAAGGGGTTAATCCTCTTAGCTTTTCAAACGCAGGCGGAATTATTTTTCCGCTTTTTATTTCTGCCGCGAGAGCAAATTTAAAATATGAATTGGTAAGGTGAGATAAAATTCATCTCTCTTTTTTACTGCTTAATGGAAGCACGCTAATGTGAACCCTCTCATTAATGTTTTACCCGTTTATATAATAAGAATGAATACATGGAAAATTGAGCAAGGGAGTGAGGTTTTTCGCCGCCGCGCGCAGCGCAGAATAATATAGTGATGATAGGGTGTGGTTATTATATCTATAGGTCCTGCCTGTCATCGGCTTTGACGTTAATCAATATCCACGGCGCCGTCACCGCTATGATGTTACGTGAAACTATAAATATAAAACGTCATTATCTCAGCTGCAATGCCTCAAAGGAATGATCTTATGAAGAAAATTGCGACCATTACAGCCTCGGTCATTACCGCAGGCGTGTTATGTTATTTAGGGTTGTCAGGCTATATCTGGTATTACGACAGTCAGCGTATTAAAAAAAACGACGTCCGGCTCTCGGCGGTTGCCGAGAATAATAAAGTTCTCTCTTTTTTTAGTGAAAAAGGTTGCGACTATTGCCATACGCCCTCGGCGGAGTTGCCCTTTTACGCCGCTTTTCCCGTTGCCAAACAGCTGATGGATTATGACGTACAGCTGGGATACAAATCCTTTAACCTTCAATCCGTGCGTACGTCACTGATTGACGATAAACCCGTTTCACAAAGTGAATTAAACAAGATTGAGTGGGTTATGCAGCATCAAACGATGCCGCCTACGCGATACGTCGCGCTGCACTGGACCGGCGGCGTTAGCGACAGCGAACGTATTGAGATACTCAACTGGATTAAGCACCAGCGCGAGCGCTACTACGCCAGCGCTGATACCGCCGCGCAGCATCGCAATGAACCTCTCCAGCCGATCCCTAAAAAGCTGCCCGTTGATGAGCGGAAAGCTGCGCTGGGTTTTCGGCTTTATCACGACGCGCGAATGTCCGGGGATAGCACCATTTCTTGCGCACACTGCCATGCGTTAAACGCGGGTGGGGTCGATGGCAGAAAAACGTCTATCGGCGTGGGGGGCGCTGTTGGGCCAATTAACGCGCCAACGGTATTTAACTCCGTCTTTAATATTGAGCAATTCTGGGACGGACGGGCATCAACGCTGCAAGAACAGGCCGGTGGCCCGCCGTTAAACCCCATTGAGATGGCATCAAAATCCTGGGAAGACATTATTAATAAACTGGATAAAGATCCCGTATTGAAAAAGGATTTTTTAGCCGTTTATCCGCAAGGTTTTAGCGGTGAACGCATTACTGACGCTATCGCTGAATTTGAAAAAACATTAATTACCCCCGACGCGCCATTTGATAATTGGCTGCGCGGTGATGAAGACGCGCTGACCGCGCAACAAAAACATGGCTATCAGCTATTTAAAGATAATAAATGTGCTACCTGTCACGGCGGTATTATTCTCGGCGGCCGCTCTTTTGAACCGCTGGGGCTGAAGCGTGATTTTAATTTTGGTGAAATCACGGCTGCTGATATTGGCCGAATGAATGTGACGAAAGAGGTACGGGATAAATTACGCCAAAAAGTGCCGGGTCTACGCAACGTGGCGCTCACCGCGCCCTATTTTCATCGCGGTGATGTTCCGACGCTTGATGGCGCAGTAAAACTGATGCTGCGCTATCAGGTCGGTACGGATTTAGCGCAAAAAGATATCGATGATATTGTCGCTTTTCTGCATAGCCTGACCGGTGTTTATACGCCGTATCAGCCGGGGCAATAACGGGATGATGAGCGAAAGTTCCCGGAGCTGGCTCAGGGCCATTAAACTGCACTGCGAACGCGATGGTCGGACGCTGATTAAAGATTTTTCATTCAGCGTTTCGGCGGGTGATTGGGTGCAGATAGCCGGAGGCAACGGTGCGGGGAAAACCACTCTCCTGCGCCTGCTTACCGGGCTGGCCCGCGCTGATGCCGGAGAAATCTACTGGCAAGGCCGCCCTCTGCATCGCGTGCGCGATAGCTACCAGCAAAACCTGCTGTGGATTGGCCATAAGCCGGGAATCAAAGCCAGGCTGACCGCCATGGAAAACCTGCGCTTTCTCCATCAACACGATGATATCGCCCAGTGCCGGGAGGCCCTTAAGCAGGCCGGGCTTGCCGGCTTCGACGATATTCCTGTTAACCAGCTCTCCGCCGGTCAGCAGCAGCGCGTGGCGCTGTCGCGCCTCTGGCTGACCCGCGCCCGCCTGTGGATCCTCGACGAACCTTTTACCGCCGTCGATACGGAGGGCGTCGAACGCCTGATTCAGCGCATGGCGCAGCACACGGAGCAAGGCGGCATCGTCATTTTCACTGCCCATCAATCAATTAGCGCGGCATCCGACAGGATTCGACGCATTGCGCTGCGCGGCGAGAGGGCGGAACCGTGATGTGGCGGATTTTTTGCCTTGAAGTGCGGGTCGCGTTTCGCCATCGCGCGGAAATCGCCAATCCGCTGTGGTTTTTTCTGATTGTCATTACGCTGTTTCCGCTTGCCGTTGGTCCGGAGCCGCAGCTGCTGGCGCGGCTGACGCCCGGCATTATTTGGGTCGCTGCGCTGCTCTCCTCGCTGCTGGCGCTCGAGCGCTTGTTTCGCGACGACTTACAGGACGGCAGCCTTGAACAGCTGATGCTGCTGCCTTTGCCGCTGCCGGCGGTGGTCGTGGCTAAAGTGATGGCTCACTGGGTGGTCACCGGTGTGCCCCTGCTGATCCTGTCGCCGCTGGTGGCTCTGCTGCTGGGCATGGACGTCTATGGCTGGAAAATTATGGCGCTGACCCTGCTATTAGGGACGCCGACGCTGGGGTTCCTCGGCGCGCCGGGCGTGGGGCTCACCGTCGGACTTAAGCGCGGCGGCGCGCTGTTAAGCATTCTGGTTCTGCCGCTGACTATTCCCTTACTTATTTTTGCTACCGCCGCGATGGATGCGGCCTCCATGCATCTGCCCGTGGCGGGGTATATGGCGATACTGGGCGCGCTGCTGGCGGGCAGCGCAACGTTAAGCCCTTTTGCGACGGCGGCGGCGCTACGCGTCAGTCTGCACTAGCGCGGTTTTTGATGGATGACGCTTATCAGGTTTGCGGCGCCGGGGATCCAGGCCCGGGCTTATCAATGGATTTATCTTTATTTCTGGTGACTGAAATATGAGGAAAACAGGGATTCAACTGACGAATCCGCCGCGGCTTTATCAGCTCTGCGGCAGGGTCGCTCCGTGGCTGGGCGGCGCCAGCGCGCTGGTACTGATCGCGGGCTGGGTCTGGGGATTTGGCTTTGCGCCCGCGGACTATCAGCAGGGCGAGAGCTATCGCATTATCTATCTGCATGTTCCGGCGGCAATGTGGTCTATGGGCATTTATGCCCTGATGGCGGCCGCGGCGTTCATCGGCGTGGTCTGGCAGATGAAAATGGCCAATCTGGCGCTGGCGGCGATGGCGCCCGTGGGGGCGGTGTTTACTTTTGTGGCGCTGGTGACCGGTTCCGCGTGGGGTAAGCCAATGTGGGGAACCTGGTGGGTTTGGGATGCCAGATTAACCTCTGAGCTGGTGCTGCTGTTTCTCTACGTCGGCGCGATAGCGCTGTGGCACGCTTTTGACGATCGCCGTCTGGCCGGGCGCGCGGCGGCTATTCTGGTGCTGATTGGCGTGGTGAATTTACCGATAGTTCACTACTCGGTTGAGTGGTGGAACACCCTGCATCAGGGCTCAACGAATATGCAGCAAAGCATCGCTCCGGCGATGCGCGCGCCGCTGCGGCTGGCGATTATCGGCTACCTGCTGCTGTTTATCACGCTGGCCCTAATGCGCATGCGGAATCTGATTTTGCTCATGGAAAAACGTCGCCCGTGGGTCAGTGAACTGATTTTAAAAAGAGGTCGTCGATGAGCAGCGCATTTACAAGCTGGAGTGATTTCCTGGCCATGGGCGGCTATGCCTTTTACGTCTGGCTGGCGGTGGCGTTGACCGTTCTTCCGCTGGCGGCGCTGGTCGCGCACAGCGCGACCCTGCATCGTGTCATTCTGCGCGATATCGCCCGGCAGCGCGCCCGTGAAGCCCGCAGGCGCGCGGCGCGGGAGGCGACATGAATATTCGCCGCAAAAACCGGCTGTGGGTCGCCCTTGCGGTGCTCGCCGGGCTAACGCTGACCACCGCGCTGGTGCTCTATGCGCTGCGTTCCAGTATCGACCTGTTCTATACGCCTGGCGAAATCCTCTACGGCAAGCGCGAAACGCAGCAGCGGCCCGAGCGGGGTCAGCGTCTGCGCGTCGGTGGGATGGTCGCGCCCGGCAGCGTGAAGCGGGATGCGAATTCGCTGCAGGTGAGTTTTAGCATCTATGACGCCGAAGGTTCGGTGGACGTCAGCTACGAAGGCATTCTGCCGGACCTGTTCCGCGAAGGGCAGGGCGTGGTGGTTCAGGGCGAGCTTGATGCGCACAACCGGATACAGGCGAAAGAAGTGCTCGCCAAACACGATGAGAACTACACTCCGCCAGACGTGGAAAAAGCGATGGAGAGCAACCATCGTCGCCCGGATAGCGCCTACAGGGACACATCCTTATGATGCCTGAAGTCGGCAACGGGCTGCTGTGCCTGGCGCTTGGCGTCGCGCTACTGCTTTCCGTCTATCCGCTGTGGGGCGCGGCGCGGGGGGACAGGCGAATGATGGCCTCTTCCCGGGTATTTGCCGTTCTGCTGTTCATCCTCATTATGGGCGCCTTTGTGGTGCTGATTAACGCCTTCATTACCAACGATTTTACGTTGAGCTACGTGGTCAGTAACGCCAATACTCAGCTGCCGGTCCGGTACCGCGTGGCCGCAGCCTGGGGCGCACATGAAGGTTCGCTGCTGCTATGGGTGCTGCTGATGAGCGGCTGGACAGTGGCGGTAGCGCTGCGCAGCAGGCGAATGCCGCTTGATATTGTCGCCCGGGCGCTGGCGGTAATGGGAACGATCAGCGTTGGCTTTCTGCTGTTTATTCTGTTCACCTCCAACCCGTTTGCCCGTACGCTGCCGGAATTTGCCATTGAAGGGCGCGACCTGAACCCGCTGTTGCAGGACCCCGGGCTCATTTTCCATCCGCCGCTGCTGTATATGGGCTATGTGGGCTTCTCGGTGAGTTTTGCCCTGGCGATAGCCGCGCTGTTGAGCGGGCGGCTGGATAGCACCTTCGCTCGCTTCTCTCGCCCGTGGACGCTGGCGGCGTGGGCCTTCCTGACGCTCGGTATTGTGCTGGGCTCCGCATGGGCTTACTACGAGCTCGGATGGGGAGGCTGGTGGTTCTGGGATCCGGTGGAAAACGCGTCGCTGATGCCATGGCTGGCCGGCACCGCGCTGCTGCATTCGCTGGCGGTCACTGAACAGCGCGCCAGCTTCAAGGCGTGGACGCTTCTGCTCGCTATCTGCGCATTTTCGCTCTGTCTGCTGGGGACCTTTCTGGTGCGTTCCGGCGTGCTGGTCTCGGTTCACGCTTTTACCTCCGACCCGGCGCGCGGCATGTTTATTCTGGCCTTTATGGTGCTGGTCATTGGCGGCTCTTTACTGCTGTTCGCCATGCGTGGCTATAAAGTCCGCTCTCGGGTAAATAATGCGCTCTGGTCGCGCGAGTCGCTGCTGCTCGGCAACAACGTTCTGCTGATGGCCGCTATGCTCACGGTGCTGCTGGGTACGCTGCTGCCGCTGGTGCATAAACAGCTGGGCCTCGGCAGTATTTCGATTGGCGAGCCGTTCTTTAATACGATGTTTAGCTGGCTGATGGCGCCGTTTGCGCTCCTGATGGGCATCGGCCCGCTGGTGCGCTGGGGGCGCGATCGCCCGCGTAAGCTCAGGGGGCTGCTGGTTATTGCCTGCGCAAGCACGCTGGCGCTGTCGCTTCTGTTGCCGTGGTGGTTGGGCGATAAGATTGTCGCCATGACGGTGGTCGGGCTGGCGATGGCCTGTTGGGTCTTTGTGCTGGCGGGAGTAGAGATCGCTTTGCGGGTTTCACGCGGCGCCAGGATGACCCTCAGCTACTGGGGAATGGTCGCAGGCCACCTCGGGCTGGCGGTCACCATCGTGGGTATCGCCTTTAGTCAAAATTACAGCGTGGAGCGCGACGTGCGCATGCGGGTGGGCGACAGCGTCGATGTCCATGAATATCGTTTTTCTTTCCGTGAGGTCAAAGAGGCGATCGGCCCAAACTATCGCTCCGCCGTCGCGGTGATTGGCGTCATGCGACGCGGCGAACCGCAGGCGATACTGAATGCGGAAAAGCGCTTTTACCACAGCAGCAGCGCCATGATGACCGAAGCGGCGGTTGACGGCGGATTTACCCGCGATCTCTATGCCGCGCTGGGCGAAGAGCTGGGCAACGGCGCCTGGGCCGTACGCCTTTATTATAAACCGTTCGTACGCTGGATTTGGGCCGGGGGAGTGCTGATGGCGCTGGGCGGGCTGTTGTGCCTGTGCGATCCGCGCTATCGCCCGCGCCGCGGATATCCTGGCGCGGAGGCCAGATGAAGCGCTGTACGTTGTTGATGCCGCTGGTCATTTTTATGGCTATCGCGATGCTGCTGCTGTGGCAGCTGGCGCGTAATGTGGAAGGGGACGATCCCAATAGCCTGGAGTCGGCGCTGATCGGAAAACCGGTACCGATTTTCCGTCTTGAGGCGCTGGAAGATCCCGGGCAGCATTTTCAGTCGGATGCGCTGGCCCAGGGCAAACCGCTGCTGCTTAACGTCTGGGCGACCTGGTGCCCGACCTGTCGCGCAGAGCATCAGTATTTGAATCAGCTTTCCGCGCGGGGGATCCGCGTGGTGGGCCTGAACTACAAAGACGATCGGCAGAAAGCAATTGGCTGGCTGAACACGCTGGGCAATCCCTACGCGATGAGCCTGTTTGACGGCGACGGGATGCTCGGGCTGGATCTCGGAGTCTACGGCGCGCCGGAGACGTTTTTGATCGATGGACAGGGGATCATTCGCTACCGCCACGCGGGGGATCTTAACGATCGGGTGTGGGAGCGCGAATTCAGGCCGCTGTGGGAGAAGTTTAGCCGGGAGGATGCGCCATGAGATTATTACTGAGCGCGCTGCTGCTGCTTTGCGCAAACGCGCTGGCCGCTATTGATGTCATGCCGTTTAAGGACGAGGAGCAGGAACAGCGGTTTCGCCTGCTCACGGAGCAGCTTCGGTGCCCGAAATGCCAGAACAATAGCATTGCGGATTCCAGTTCCGCGATCGCGGCCGACCTGCGGCAGAAAGTTTTTACGCTTATGCAGGAAGGAAAAAGCGACAGCGATATTGTGGACTACATGGTGGCGCGCTACGGCAACTTCGTCACCTACGATCCGCCATTAACCCCGCTGACGATGCTGCTGTGGGTCGTGCCGGCCGCTGCGATCGCCATGGGCGGTTGGGCTATATTGGCCCGCTCCCGCCGCCGCGTCAGGCCAGGGCTGGAGACGTTTTCTGACGGCCGGGCGCCGGAGGATAAATCCGCCGGGCCGTGGATTTTTATACCTGGCGCGGTGCTTGCGCTGGTGGTAGGTGCGGTCAGCTATAGCCAGACCGGCCACTATCAGCAGGTGCAACGCTGGCAGCAGGCGGTGGCTCAGACGCCGGCTCTGTTGGCGCGGGTGCAGGATCCAAAGGCGCAGCCGCTTGATGAAGACGAGCTGCGGCGTCTGGCCCTCGGGCTACGCACGACGCTGTGGCAAAATCCGGATGCTTCTATTGAGGACTGGCTTATGCTCGGGCGTCTCGGCAGGGTCCTGGATAACGCCGCTATGGCGACTCAGGCCTATGCTCGCGCTTACGCGCTGGCTCCGGATAACGATCGCGCGGCATTTGGCTATGCGGAGGCGCTGCTGCGGGTATCTGACCCGCGGGGCGGTGCGCTGGTGCGCCAGCTGATGGAGAGCCAGCGCGTTAACGACCGCCTGCTTAATCTGTACGCGCTCAGTGCATCAGAGCAGGCGCATTTCAGCGAGGCGCTGACGGCGTGGCGGTTGCTGCTAAAACGATTACCGCCAGACGATAGGCGCCGGGCGGTCATTGAGCATCATATCAACCAGACGGAGCAACGGTTAACCCACGGACATCCCGCCGTTGACGCGCAAGGTTAATAACCGCTCCGTTTGTTCACCAGGTTTTTCAGCGGCAGCGCTTGCTGCTGCCGCCGGATGTTGTCCAGCAGCTGGCGGGCAATCACCTCCGTCTGCGCGATGGAGGCCATATGCGGCGTGATCGCCACCTGCGGGTGTTGCCACAGCGGGTCTTCCTGGGGCAGGGGCTCGACGGGGAAGACGTCCAGCACCGCGCCGGACAGCTTGCCGCTATCCAGCGCCTCGAGCACGTCCTGATTCACCATATGCTCGCCGCGGCCGCAGTTAATCAGCGACGCGCCGTCGGGCAGCTGCTGCAGTAAAGGATGGGCGAGGATGCCTCGCGTCTGCCCGGTTAACGGCAGGACGTTGATCAGCGCATCCAGCTGGCCAAGGAATTCGCCAGCCTGCGCCTCTCCGTGGTAGCAGCGCACGCCGGCAAGGGATTTTTCGCTACGCGCCCAGCCGGAAACCCGATACCCCAGCGCGGCCAGCTGCGAGGCGATATAGCCGCCAATTTCGCCGAGGCCCATGACGCCAACGTGATAATCGGCCGCCGCTCGCTGCGGATACATCTTCCAGACGCGCTCGCGCTGGTGGGCCAGCGCCCGGTCAAAGCGACGCTGAAACCACAGCACGCCCCACAGCGCGTATTCAAACATACCGTGACGAAAATCTTCATCCACCACCCGGCAGAGCGGAACGTCGCTGGCGAAAACGCTGGCGGGCAAATGGTCTACGCCGGCAGACGCGGCCTGGATCAGCTTCAGCTGAGGCGAGCGCGCCAGCAGCTGCGGGTCGGGAAACCAGCAGCAGGCGTATTGCGCCTCGCGGGCGGCGGGGTCCTCGGGCAGAACCGCTTTCACTTCCGGGAATAGCGCGAACGCGGCGCAAAGCTCCCGGGTGTACTGAGGATCGTTACAATCCACGACGATGGTGAACTGGGTCATAGGCATTAGCTCTTATAAGAAGTATCAAGGCGGTCCAGGCGCCGCAGCCACGCCTGCCACACCAGCTGGCGTTCATGTTCAACCCCCATCAGCTGCTCACAGGCGTGCCGGCTCAGCGGTTCAGGTATCGTATGGATGGGGCCGAGCGGCGCCAGCTGCGCGGCGGCCATCTGGATCTCGCAGGCGCGGTTCAGGTAGTACATGATGTAAAACGCATCGGCGACGGTGCGCCCGACAGACAGCAGCCCGTGGCTTTGCAGGATCAGGGCGATGTTCTCGCCGAGCGAGCGCTGGATCCGCACGCGTTCATCGAGATCGAATGCGACGCCTTCATAAGGATGGTAGCCGACGCGTTGATAAAATTCGGTGCTGATTTGGTTAAGCTGCAGCAGCCCGTCTGCGCAGGCGGCAACGGCCATCCCCGGCAGCGTGTGGGTGTGGATCACGCAGTGGGCGTCTTCCCGGGCCATATGGACCGCGCTATGAATGGTAAATCCCGCCGAGTTTGCCGGGGCGCTGCCCTCGACGACCTTGCCCTGCATATCGACCACGATTAAGTTGCTGGCGGTGACTTCGTCAAACATCATGCCAAAGGGGTTAATTAAAAACCGCGGCTCGCCGTCGCCGGGCAGGCGCACGGAGAAGTGGGTATACAGCGTGTCTTCCCAGCCGAAGAGCGCCGCCAGACGATAGGCGGCGGCCAGCTGCTGGCGTAGTTCCCGTTCAGTTGCCATTTATTGCACTCCCATAAATTCACGAATGCGGGTGAGGGTCGGATCGGCGGCATCGCTGCGAATGCGCTGCGGCGGCATATCGCTCTGCACGACGCCGTTTTCCATCATCACCACCCGGTCAGAAATTGATAAGGCGAAGTCCATCTCGTGGGTCACGATAATCATCGTCATGCCTTCGCGGGCGAGGGACTGAATGACCTTCAGCACTTCGCCAACCAGTTCAGGGTCCAGCGCCGACGTGGGTTCATCAAACAGCATGATGTCCGGTTTCAGCGCCAGGGCGCGGGCGATGGCCACGCGCTGCTGCTGGCCGCCGGAGAGCTGGTACGGGTACTTTTCGGCGTGCGCCAGCAGACCGACGCGATCCAGCAGCCACAGCGCCTGCTCTCTGGCGGCGGCGCGGTCGAGCAGCTTGTGATAGAGCGGGGCGAGCATCACGTTATCCAGCACCGTGCGGTGGGGAAACAGGTTGAAGCCCTGGAACACCATGCCGATGCGGCGTACGCCCGCGCGCATTTGCTGTTTATCAACAACGGAGGCGCCCTTCAGGTAATCCTCGCCGTAAAGAATGATCTCGCCGCCGTCGATGCTTTCAAGGGCGTTAATGGTGCGGATCAGGGTGGTCTTGCCGGAGCCGGACGGGCCGATGATGCTGATTACCTCACCGTTTTCCACTTTCAGGTCGATGCCTTTCAGCACGTGGTGCTGGCCCCAGGATTTTTCGATGGCGTGCAGATCCAGCGCCGGCGGGTTGCCGCTGGCGGCCTGCGCTTTTTGCGTCTGTACCGGCGGCTTCAGGTTCTGGCGCAGGGTTTCGCATTTATGCTCGTTGAGCGTTTGCGGGCGCTTACGCTGAATATCCAGCAGGTTTTCCAGCGCCCGGAACAGCCAGCTAAACACCGTGACGACCATAACGTAGTAAATGGCGACCGCCAGCAGCGTCTCCATGACGAGAAAATTCTGCGCGTACAGGCGCTGGCCGGTCAGCAGCAGCTCCGGCAGCGAAATAACCGACAGAATCGAGCTGAGCTTGATGATGGTGATGTATTCGTTAATCAGCGTGGGCAGGGAAATACGAAACGCCTGCGGGATAATAATTAAGCGCTGAATCCCGATAAAGCTAAAGCTTAAGGCATGCCCGGCTTCGCTTTGCCCCCTGGCGACCGAAAGCAGGCCGCCGCGATGGATTTCCGCCATGTAGGCCGCTTCGGTCACCGTCATCGAGACCAGGCCGGCAATAAACGGAACGCCGAGCAGCGGTTGGGTGGCCGGAAACAGCTGCGGCAGGTTATAGACAAAGACCAGCAGGACCATCAGCGGTACGCTGCGGAAAAACCAAATATAGAGTTCGACGGGAACCTTCAGCCAGCGCGGGCCAGAGAGCTTCGCGCAGGCTAAAAGAAAACCTAATATCAGGCCAATAAACCAGGACAATGAACTGACGACAACCACGGTGACACACGCCTGCCAGAATGCCCCAACGCTAAATAATGAAAAAAAGTATCCCCAATCGAACTCCATACCGACTCCCGTTTAATTATTGTATTAATTGATGCTTTCTAAGTTGTATTTCTTGATGATGGCGTCATATTTGCCGTTGGCTTTAAGGGTGGCTAACGTTGATTTAATGGCCTCGGCCAGCTCGGTGTTGCCTTTGGCTACGTAAATTCCCAGCGGCAGCGGATAGACCAGACGGTTCGAGCTAATGGCCAGGCGGCCGCGGCTTTTCTCGACGATAATTTGCGCCGCCGGGGCGATTTCTAACTGGGCGTTGATATTTTTCGACAGCAGAGCCTGGGAGGCTTCCGGCGCGGTCGGGAATTCCTGAATACTAATAGCCGGTTTGCCGTTTTTCAGGCAGTACTCGTCGGAGTGCGTTTTCAGGCTGGAAACCCAGGCGGTACCCGCCTGCAGACCTACCTTCACGCCGCACAGTTCGTCTTCCGTTTTTGGCTGAATGGCGCTGCTTTTCAGCGCAATAATGGACGCGCCGGACAGGGCGTAAGGGATGGCGTCCGCCTGCTTCTGGCGCTCGGGCGTCACGTACATCCCGGAGATCACCGCATCGTATTTCTTACCGATACCTAAGATCAGACTGGTGAATTTCGTGTCGATAAGCTGCGGTTTTGCCTTCAGCTGTTCGGCGATCAGCGCCGCGAACTCCGGGTCGATGCCGACAATATTGTTATTGCTGTCATAGGATTCAAAAGGCGGATAGGTCACCTCCATCCCGACTTTAAAGACGCCCTCGGTCAGCAGCTCAGCGGCCTGAGCCAGCGGGGAAAAACAAGCGGTGACGGCGATGGATAAAGCCACACGGCGCGAGATTTTTTTTAGCGTTTTGTTCATCATTTATCCTCACGGGTTATTTACGGTTTTTTGCTGTGCTTGTTTTTTCAGATGGCCAAAAGTGTTAGTGCCGCGGGCGCGTTCGGGGAGCTGGAGCTCGCCTCGGGTGACTTTCTCGCGCAGGTAGCGATAGGTCTGTAACGCCTGGCTCCACATATGCTCACCAATGCTCAGTTCTTGATACTCGCTGGCTTCGCCTGCCTCAAGGAAGCCCGGCAGCGGGCGAATCAGCGTGTGGTAGTCGCAGGCGAAAAACAGCGGGAAGGAGTAGCGTTCCTGCGGCACCTTGCGTACGCGGTGTGCGGTTGCAACAAATGTGCCAGCGCTCAGGACTTCCAGCATGTCGCCGATATTAATCACGAAAGCCTCTTCTCCGGTCGCGTTCTTCAGCGGCGGGGCGTCGATCCAGTCGCTATCTTCATTCAGCACTTCAAGACCCGGCTGGTCGGCGAGCAGCAGGGTGAAGCATTCATAGTCGGTGTGTGCACCAATACCGGGAACATCTTCGGCGCTGGCGTCAAAGGGGTAGTGGATCAGCCGCAGCTTTGACGGCGGGCAGGTAACCATCGACCTGAAATAGCCCTCCGGCAGGCCAAGGGCGAGAGCGAAGGCGTCAAACAGGCGATGCCCAAGGGCGAAGACTGCGTCATAGTAGGCCAGCACGCGGGATTGAAATTCCGGCACGTCCGGCCACTCGTTGGCGCCAATCAGCGGCGTTTTCGCCACGACGAACGGGTGGTCGTCGGCGGCCTGAAAGCCGATATCAAACGCCTCTTTGTGATCCGGCTTGCCGGAGCCGTAAATCTCTTCTCCTTCGGGAACGTAGCCCTTATGGCTTTTCGACTGTCCGATGTAGTACGCCATCTTGCGCTCCATCGGCAGGGCGAAAATCTCTTTGGCCGCCGCGCGGATCCCGGCAATCAGTTCAGGCGCGATGCCGTGGCCGGTAACGTAGAAAAAGCCGACTTCGCGGGCCGCCTGGCCGATGGCGTCGGCCACCGCCTGGCGTCGGACGAGATCGTCGCAGGCCAGGTCGCTGATATCGATGGTCGGTAATTCAGTAAACGAACTTTTTGCAGCGGTCATTTCTTCCGTTCCTTATTCAGTTTGCGAGGTGAATTCAACAAAATGCTGCTGTTCACGCTGGGCCATCCAGGCGTTCAGCGACCACAGGTCGGCGACCGGAACGTTGGTAAACGGCAGGTGATGCAGGTAGCCATCGGGGCCAAATTCCGGCGTAAGCGTGGTGTGCTGGTAGCCGCGCCGGCGCTGCGATTGCCAGATCTGTTCCCAGAAGCGCTGCTGAAACCGCAGGGCCGCCCGATATTCCGGCGCGGCGGGGTGCGGCACCTGCGGCCCCTGGTCGTACCCGGCGCGGGCCTGAATATGGTGGACCCGTTCGATAAAGGCGCTGAAGTCATCGCAGGGGTCATCCAGCAGGCGTTCGCTTACCACGATCCAGTGGCTGATATCGGCGGTAAAGCGCAGCTGCGGCAGCTGTTGAATTATCTCCAGCGTTAGCCACGGGCTATACAGCGACGTGGCGCGATGGGTTTCAAAGCTGCAGAACAGCTCATATTCGGCGGCGAGCTCATGCGCTCTGCCGAGAAAATCCACCTGCTGCGCCAGCGGCCAGCGGTCGTTACCGGCCAGCAGATTGACGAAGCGCGGATTAAGCGCTTTTGCCGCCGCAAAACGTTCTTTTAAGCGCTCCAGATGCTGCGCGGGCGTCTCGGCCTGGGCCGGAATAACGCCGCCGCCGCTGAACACAATGGCGATATACTCAAGCGCGGACGCTTCGATGCGTTGGGCCAGCGCCCGCTGCTCTTCTGGCGTCAGCGGAACCCGCGCTTCAATGCCGCAGCAGCCGACGCTCCGGAGTTCGCTGACCGTTTGCTGCCACGGAGTGGTTACGCCCCACAGCGTGCGAAAGACGTTAAGCTGCATGGTTTTTCCTCTATGGATATTTCACGCCCGGGAGAACGCAGAGCATTTCATACAGCAGGTTGGCGGCCAGCTGGGACGTGTTGCCGCTGACGTCGTAGGGGGGCGAGACCTCGACCAGGTCGCAGCCAATCAGGTTCAGGCCGCGGCAGCCGCGCACGATTTCCAGCGCCTGAATCGACGTCAGTCCGCCCACTTCCGGGGTTCCGGTGCCGGGGGCCCAGATCGGGTCGAGGCTATCAATATCGAAGCTGAGATAAACCGGGCCAGCCCCCATTTGCTGGCGCACTTCGGCCATTAGCGGGGTCAAAGATTTGTGCCAGCACTGCTCGGCCTGAACCAGACGAAAACCGCGATCGACGCCCCACTGGAAGTCACCGGCGGCGTAGCCCTGCGCGCGCTGGCCAATCTGGACGACGCGTTTAAGATCCAGCAGCCCCTCTTCGACGGCGCGGCGGAAGGTGGTGCCGTGGGCAATCTTTTCGCCGAACATCTCATCGTTGGTATCGGTGTGGGCATCGACGTGAATCAGCCCAACCGGACCGTGCTTTTTGGTCAGCGCGCGCAGGATCGGCAGGGTAATGGTGTGATCGCCTCCCAGCGTCAGGGGGATAAGCGGAAAACTATTTAAACCGGTGTAGTAATCCTCGATAATCTGCACCGATTTGAGCAGGTTGTAGGTATTGATAGGTACATCACCGATATCTGCCACCGACAGTGAATCAAAAGGCGCGGCGCCGGTGGCCATGTTGTACGGGCGAATCATTACCGATTCGGTACGAATATAGCGCGGTCCGTAGCGCGTTCCGGAACGCTGTGAGGTTCCGATATCCAGCGGGATGCCGACAAACGCTGCATCAAGTCCCTGTAAATTTTCGATAAATGGCAGGCGCATCATCGTGGCGCGGCCACCAAAACGCGGCATCTCGTTGCCACCCTGCGGTTGATGAAAGACGTTATCCATTTCAGCTCCTGAATCTGACAAACAAAACTCAACAGCAGGGATAGTGCGAAAGATGTGCTGGACTTTAAATCGTCTGCCGCAAATACTTAGTTCATTTATTAGTGAACTAAGACGCCATGCTTAACGACGCGACGCTTAACATTCGACAGCTCCAGGTTTTTGAGGCGGTGGCCCGTCTTGAGAGCTATGGCCGGGCCCAGCAGGAGCTGGGGATTTCCGTTTCCGCGATCAGCAATGCGATGTCGCAGCTGGAAGGCCAGCTTGGCTTTAGCCTTTGTCAGCGCGGGCGCGGCGGCTTTGCGTTGACCGAAAAAGGGCAGCATTTTTTACAGCAGGCGATCCGCGTGCTGAGCGAACTGAATGAACTGGAGCGCCAGTCGGCGCTGCTGAAAGGCGAGCATAGCGGCACGATTTGTATCTCAACGCTCGATTCCATCGAGACGGAAACCGCGCTGTCGCTGCCGGTCGTGCTGCGCAGCTTTAGCGATAAGTTTCCTAATGTGCATATCAAGCTGATTATCCGTACCCCGGCGGAACAGCTTAACGGCGTATTGAATAACCATATCGATCTCGCCATCGGCAGCTACAACTCGCGGGTGCATAACATCATCAGCGAACCGCTCTATCGCGAGCAGCACTGGCTCTACTGCAGCGACCTGCATCCCATGTTCTTCAGTCGACAGCTCGATAAAGAGCTGATCAGCCAGTGTCCGCTGGTGACGCGCAGCTACTGGAATACCAGCGATCTGCGGCGGCGCGGGTTCAGCAAGGGCAGCGCGACCGTTGAAACCGTCGATGCGCAGCTGCTGCTCATCCTCTCCGGGAAATATATCGGCTACCTTCCCGAGCACTACGCCTGGCCGTGGATTAAGGAGAATCGCCTGCGCGTACTGCTGCCCAATGAGTTTGGTTTTCAATCTCCCTTCTCGGCGATATGCAAGCGCGGGCGCAGCAACGAACCCTACCTGAAGGAGTTTCGCAATCTACTCAAGAAGAATACGGTGGCCAGACCGAAGTGGAGTGAATGAGATTCGTATTGAATGAGTAACAGCTTATGCCTGATTTGAATTGTAAAAAGACCGCTCAATATCAGGCATATAAAAGGTAATGTGTCATTAATCATATGGGTGTGAGAAAAAGCTTAGATAAAAATATCGTCCTGCACCTGGATAATTCCCATTCCTGATCTGGTTAAAAAATGACCTTTTTGTGTGTTTTTTCTGAATTAATGTTAAATCCAACGCCTGACGTTGTTTGTTAAAAACTTTTCTGCTGCAATCGATAAATATATTTTTGACGTATTTTTTTCTAATGGATGGGAAGATGATAAGAAATAGCTTATTGGCATTGGTGTGCATTTCTGTAGGTTTATTACAGGGGTGTACTAATGGTAAAAAACCGCAGAGCGCACTCATAAAAAACGATGTCATTCAAAATGAACAGCCCGCGCAGGTTCCTGCTTTACAGCAGTGTATTCAGGATGCCGACGCTTTAGTTAAGCTCGATAAAAAGTTTCAGCAGGACTCAAACGAGCTGTATGGTTTAATCAATGACGCTAAGTTTTATGCTTCTGTTTCAGACCAAACCTCCGCCAGCGTAAAATCAACGATTACACCGCTTTTTGAATACAAGATAAACGATAAATGTAATAGCATTTCGCAGAAATTAATTAAAGAGTTTGAAAGCCGGGCAAGAAAAGCTGAACTCAAGGATGGGCTGGCCAGATGATGGACGATAAGGGGAAACTGAATATATGCAATCTACGAGGTCCTGCGATTGTATTTGCTCTTTTTACCCTTATTGTTGTGTTTCCTGCTCGTGCTGAGCCGGGAGACTTCCTTGATAATATATCGAAACTCGAAATAAACAATCCGCCGGCCTCAGGCGCCGCCAGCGGGGAGTCGGTCTCGTCTAAGCAAAATAACGATAGCCCTGATAAAAAAACGCCTCAGAAGCAGGACGTCGTCAGAAAAAAAAGTCATCAGAATAAAACAGAGAGTACGATTAACGCTCTGCGGAAACAGAATGCGGAGCTGAGCGCTGCCGCTAAAGCGGCGGAGAAAAAACTCGCTGAAACGACGCGCGAACTGTCGGCGCAGATCGCCGCGCTGAAGGCTCAGGGTGAACAGCGTGTACAGAAAGAGAGCGGCGAAACTGCCGCCGTGAGCGCGCTGAGCAAAAAGAACGCCGAGCTGGCCGCCGCTGCCGAAGCGGCGCAAAAAAAACTGGATGAGACCACCCGCACGCTGACGGCGCAGATCGCCGCATTGACGGCACAGCGTGCACAGAACGAAAGCGAGCAGACCACCGCGCTTGATGCGCTGAGCAAAAAGAACGCCGAGCTGGCCGCCGCTGTCGAAGCGGCGCAGAAAAAACTGGATGAGACCACCCGCGCGCTATCGGTGCAGATTGCCGCGCTGAAAACGCAGAAGGAGCAGAGTGAGAACCTGCAGAAATCGACGATCGATACGCTGACGGGAAAGAATCTGGAACTGCGCGCTGCTGCCGAATCTGCACAGAAAAAGCAGGATGAGACCACCCGCGCGCTGTCGGCGCAGATCGCCATGCTGAACAAGCAGCGCGCGGAGAGAGAAGGTCAGCAGAAAACCGCGCTTGATGCGCTGACCAAAAAGAACGCCGAGCTGGCCGCCGCCGCCGAAGCGGCGCAGAAAAAGCAGGATGAGACCACCCGTGCGCTGTCGGCGCAGATCGCCATGCTGAACAAGCAGCACGCGGAGAGGGAAGAGCAGCAGAAAACCGCGCTTGATGCGCTGAGCAAAAAGAACGCCGAGCTGAACGCCGCCGCCGCAACCGCGCAGAAAGAATATGATGTTTCAGTCGCTGCTTTAAACGATAAAAATAAAAAATTACAGTCTACGATCGATAGCCTGGCCATCAAGCAAAGTGATTTAAGCCTTGCGGATAAAAGTCATAAAAATGCCTATGCGCTCGGCGTTTTCTACCTTACCCAGGCGCTATCCGATGTGAATAAAATGGCCGACAATAATGTCAGGCTGGCGCCTTCAGCGTTGGTTTCCGGGTTTAACGACGCTTATAATAAAAAACTTAAAATTAAAGAAAATGAAATAGAAAGTATCGTTAACATGCTTAACGAACAACTATCGTCTAAGTACGTCGATATTGAAAAAAGAATCATGTCTAAAATCAAAAACAAGAAATATGAGATTTTGCCTAATGGCGTCTATTTTGTGGTTGATAAAAAAGGAAAGGAGTCGTACAAGTCGAATGAGACTTTGTCTATGAATATCCTTGAGAAGAAGCTTGATGGTACGCCGATACTCAATACGATGAATTCAAAGATGGTTTACGATAAGCAAATCGATCCGCTAATGGCCAAAGTATTATCATCCGGATTAAAAGGCGGAACGGTCACGCTATATGGACAGGCCGGCTCGCTGTATAGCACCACGCCAGCGGACCTGAACCCGGATACCTTAATCTCCATTACCTTCGAACTCATTCCCTGAGCGATCGATAGCGGCTCCCCGCCGACTTACGTATCCGCAAAGCCATCGCCCGCATACCAAGGGGGTAGTCAGATGTCCGGGACGGACATCATGGCTGCAACTATCGCCTGGCGGGCAGAATATTGCCCATCCCGCTTTCAAGCGATCGCTTCCGGCTGCAGTCAATCCAGCTGCATGAGGTTTGACTCAAAGACGGTGACGCCCGAGGCCTCCCCGGCGTAATGCGCCGCTTCGTCATACGGGGCGAGGTGTGAAAAGCAGGTGTGGTGAGAGAGGGCGGTACAATAATTACCAATTAATAAACCCACCGGCGGCACCTTTAGGATATCATCCTGTGTATGTCGTCTCCGCAAAATCACCGTTTTCAGGTAGCCTATGAGTGAGCATCTATCTCGTACCGCCGTTATTGTGGATGACCATCCCCTGGCGCGTATGGCCATACGTGGCGTGCTGGCAAAGCAGCACATTACCATTATCAAAGAGTATGAAGACGGGGCTACCGCCTTAAAGGCATTGACCAAAATGGCGGTGGATATTGTCGTTGTGGATGTTGACATTCCCGATATAAATGGCGTTGAGCTGGTGGAGAAACTCAGAGCGCAGCGCTTTAGCGGCACGTTGATCGTGGTGTCGGCAAAGAACGATCGCTATTACAGTAAACGCTGCGCGCAAGCCGGCGCGAATGCGTTTATTAGTAAAAAACAGGATATGGACAATATTCTCGCCGCGGTTAACGCGGCGCAAAACGGCTATAGCTATTTTCCCTTTTTCCTCGAAGAACCGTCGGCGGCGCTAACGGATAGCCAGCGTCTGGAGTCCCTTTCCGCGCAGGAGATGAAGGTCATGAGCTATATGCTCAGCGGCCTGGACAACTCGCAGATCGGCGAGGCGATGTTTATTAGCAGTAAAACGGTGAGCACATACAAGACGCGATTAATGGAAAAGTTAGGCTGTAAATCACTGATCGAACTACTCTCTTTTGCCCATCAGAATAAGCTGACCTGAAGATGGTACTACGGTTTGCGATCCTCCTTGTCCTCTGGGCCGTCAGCGCGCGCGCCGTATATGCCCAGAATGAGCCGCCCGTTGAGCTGGAACTATCGGGGTATAGTTATATTACGCCGGTACCGGTTTATTTGAGTGAGGATGACAAGCGCTGGCTGCTGCAGAAGAGAGCGCTACGCGTTGGGGTTTATCAACCGGGACAGCCTCCGCTGGTGCAAACCACCCTCAGCGGACGCTACCGGGGAATGAATGCGGACTATCTGACGTTGATTCATTCCTCGCTGAATATTCGTATTATCGTGCTGGGCTACGTAAATCGCGCCGATGCGATTCGCGCGCTACGGGCAGGCGAGATAGATACGGTGTTAACCGGTCTTGAAACGCTTCCCTTCGCTGAAGAGGGGATCCAGCTCTCCGGGTCACTGGTGCATTCATGGCCGGAACTGGTGACCTCTTTGGGCAACGTGATGGGCCCTTTGCAAAGCCCGCAAAGTACACGCGTTGCGGTTGTTGATGGCTATCCTGATGCCGATTTTATTCATCAGTCGTTCCCTAACGCCGAAATAGCCAGTTACGCCAGCTATCAGGAGGCGCTGAACTCCGTTGCTAACGGACAAAATAGATGGTTTATGGGTGATTCGCTGACCACCAGCACCTGGCTTTCCCAGGAGTTCAGTCTGGCGTTGAGTACGGTTAAATATTGGCCTTCGCCGCAGAAAACGAGCCACTTTTTATTCTCAGAGAAGCAAAAGCGTTTGCTGAACATCGTCAACAGAACTATCAGCGCAATAGATGAAAATCAGCACGGGCAAATTGCTCAGTCGATGATCGATAAAGGCAATCTCTCGTTTCTGCTCGAACCGCTCAATCTCACACCTCGTGAAAAACAGTGGCTAAAAAAGAACAAAACGCTGCGAGTCATTATTAATCCGTGGTTTGCGCCTTACACCATGGCCGACAATAATCAGGAAGTACGCGGGATAGTCGGGGATATACTGAATCTGATTAGTCTGCAAACCGGTATGCAGTACGAAACGGTTGTCGTCAACTCGCATGAAGATATGCTTTCGGAGATGAAAAAGGGCAACTGGCATATTGTCCAGGCGGCGACCTATGACCTGAGTCGCCAAAGCAATCTCTCCTTCACTCATCCTTTTATTACCACCCAGTTTGTTACCGTTGTCAGAAAAGAGGACGCTCAGGCGATAGCGCTAAAGGCGGGTGCGAACGTGGCCATCAGCGCCGATCATACGTTACTGATGCAAATGAAAGCCCGCCATCCGGATATCCATTGGCAAGAAGTGGAAAACTCCAGCGTGGCATTGAATCTTGTGGCAACGGGAAAGGTGGACGCGGCGATTTCTAATCAGCTAACCGCACGTTATCTCAGCGAGCATTATTATCCCGATCGGCTGACGTGGCTGCCGCTACCCGAGGCGCAGCCGGCGGCAATCAGCTTTAGCGTTCCCCGTTCGGAACCGGAATTACGGCAGATTCTTGATAAAGCGCTTGATGATATTCCACAGAAAGAAATTTTACAGATAGTCAGCAAATGGATACGTCTGCCGGACGTCAGAATAGACACCTGGGAGCTGTATAACCGGCCATTCTATCTGGTCGCGGCTCTCGCTTCACTGCTGGTGCTAAGTACCTTACTTTGGGTGGTCTATCTGGCGCGGGAAGTGCGGAGAAGAAAAGAGTCGCAGCGTTTGCTGGAAATGGAAAAGAATAAAGCGCAGAAAGCGAATCAAGAGAAACGGGAATTCCTCTCCCATATGAGCCATGAGATCCGCACCCCGGTCAGCGCCATTGTGGGATTTCTGGAGCTCCTGCAGCTTCCAACGACAAGCCTCAGCCCAGAGGATAAAACGTCGGTTGAACACGCTGCGATGGCTTCACGCTCGCTGTTGAAACTGATTGGCGAGATCCTCGATCTGGAAAAGATAGAGTCTGGTTTGCAGGATATAGTGCCGAAGTGGGTGCATGCTGATGCGCTGATAAGAGAAAAAATATTACTTTTTACCGCGCTTGCGGCGCAGAAAGGGATAGCGCTGCGCTACGACTCGCAGCTGGATCCAAAAGAAGCGATGCAGCTTGATCCGCAAATGTTGGGACAGGTTCTGACGAACCTTATCGGGAATGCGGTGAAATTTACTCATCATGGCCGCGTTCAGGTATCGGCCAGCAAGCGCGATCGCACGCTGACGATCTCCGTAAACGACACGGGGCCCGGCATCAGCGGTGAAGAACAACAGTCGCTATTTATGCCCTTTAGCCAGGGGAAAGCGGGGGAGCTTCATCGCGGCTCAGGACTGGGACTGGCTATCGCAAGGGCATTGATGAAGCAGATGGGCGGCTCGATAGTTCTGCAAAGTGAACGCAATCGGGGGACCAGCGTGACGCTGAGCCTTCCGGTGCAAACATCATATGATGCCATCCCTGAAGTCGTTGAAACCGGGCCCATGACTACCGTTATCGGCACAGCGCTGCGGGTATTAATTGCCGACGATCACCCCTCCAGCCGTCTGCTGCTAAAACGTCAGCTGGCCTCGCTTGGCGTTGCCGCGGATGAAGCGGAAAACGGTGAAGAGGCATTACGCTATCTTCAGCAGGACCGTTACGATTTATTGATTACTGACCTAAACATGCCCCTGATGGACGGTATTGCGTTGACCCGGGAGGTGAGAAGATTTGATAGCAATCTTCCCATTTGGGGGGTGACCGCGACCGCGCAGCAGCATGAGCGCGAGCGCTGTGTTGCGGCCGGAATGACCGATTGTCTTTTCAAGCCGATTACCCTCGCGCAGATCTCTCGGCTGCTGGCCGGAGTGAACCAGATTCAGGCGGCGGTATTCGATGAGAAGCGGCTGGCGGTGCTGGCGCATGGTAATCGGGCGCTTATGCTTGCGGCGCTGCATGATGCACAGCGGGAAAATCGTCTCGATTTAGCAGCAGCCCGAGCGGCCGCACGCGATGAGAACTATCCGGCAGTGGGGCAACATATTCATCGCCTCAACGGCACTGCCCAGCTGCTGGGGGGCAATGAATTAATCAATATCGTCCAGCCTCTCGAAGCGCGGCTGCCAGGCGCTATTTCAGCGGCGGAACTGTTCGATATTTTAGACCGCATCGAAAGCGCGCTCAATGAGCTGGATCGGGCCATCGATAACTTCCAGCCATAGCCACTTTTCCTACAGTTGTAGGCGCTTCCTGACAAAATATTAAGCCACCGCTGATGTTGCTCTGTTGTTAACCAAGTAAAATTAGCCCTGTTCGGATGCAATATATTTCGTTAACGGTTAACGGAATATTGTCTAAGAAAAATCTAAATAGATGATTATAACAAGTTCTGGCTATCAAAATCCACAGGTTATTAAGTTGTGCCTATGGTTGGTAGTAGCTTTAAATTCCGTATTTTGATTTCATGTTGGTGTTTTGATTTGATTTTTAAGCGTTGAGGTGGATTAATGATCTATGAATTATGAAAAGGTAGTAGAAACGATCGTTTTTAACGACTTAGACGAAATCCATTACTTTTGTGCTGTTATAAAAATTTAATTTCTGTAAATTTTACACCGAAACACGAGAGGATTTCTGACGCTAAATAACAAAGAGGATTATGCCGAAAAGGTAAGTTTATGAATTTGTCAGATTCCGTTTTTTCTGATGATTACTTCTTTATCGTCGGCATCAGTGCGTTGTTAACGCCGGGGTTGATTGATGAAAATTACTCTATTATAGATATTGAGACGACAAGCCTGTCAGAGGTAAGAAAACATATCTTTCCCGGCAGGAAAGTTATTGTTTTTATCACCAACGATCTTGATTACTATGCATTAAAGCATATGGCAGATTTTGTTTTTATTGACAAGAAGTGTCGGTTGAATGAGATTCTATCAGGTTTACTGGTCAAGAACTCTCAATATAATTATAGAGTGAAATACTCGCTATCTCGTCGAGAGAAAGAAGTACTTTCTTGTATGCAAAAAGGACTTGATGTCAAAGAGATTAGCCGGCAGTTAGGGATGACGATGAAGACCTTTTATACACATCGGCGCAGCCTGATTTTTAAACTACAGCAAGGTAATCGTATTTCGCTGTATCAAAATATCGTGCGCAGCGAACTCTACAAGCAGAGTGTTTATGAATATGGCTAAATAGCCTGCTTCTTTCAGCATTTTTATGGAGGTAAAAGTCACAAGGATTTTTTATTACTTATTTATTTTTTTACAACTGGATTAACTACCTGGAATTTAAATATGAAAAAGATCGCACTGATTTCTGCTGTTATGTCTCTGGCCGTATTTCAGACGGCAAATGCCGCTGATGGGGTAATTAACTTTACCGGCAATATCACCGGTACCGCGTGCGTGGTTGATACCACGGCTATCTCTCAACCTGTTGATCTCGGCACCATCTCGACCGCGGCTTTCGCCGGAGGGAATGGCGCGACGGCGGCGGCGAAGCGTTTTAACATTGTGCTGAAATCCTGCCCGGACAGTATTTCCAGCGCCAGCGTCCGCTTTGATGGTACAACGAACGCGGCTAACCCCTCCATTCTGGCCCTGAACAATGGACAAACCGCAGCCAACGTCGGCGTCGCGCTCTATGAGCAGGACAGCGCAACGCTGATTCCGGTTGGTTCCGCCTCGACCAGCGTGAATCTGCAGGAAGATGTCAACAACACCCTGACTTACTTTGCTAAATATATGGCAACGGGCGCCGTTGGAGCAGGCACGGCAAACGCTTCGACATCGTTTACCGTGACTTACCAGTAAAAGCAGGGCCCTCTGTGGCCCTGATTTATTCTCTCAGGATCTTTTCATGTTTCAGAAAGTATTAAAAAAAATCGCCGTGAGTTTATTTCTCATTTCTACAGCAGCCATCAGTGGCGTGGAAATAGGCGGTACCCGGCTTATTTATAATGGTAGCAGTAGTCAGGCGGCCATCAGCGTGAGTAACCCGGATAATACGCCGTATTTAATTCAGTCATGGGTCAGTAACAGTGAAAATAGTGACGATGGTGACAGCGCTTTTATTACCACACCGCCTTTATTTAAACTCAACCCGCATGCGCAGAACTCCGTTCGCGTGATGTTAACCGGTAGTGCGCCGCCTCAGGATCGGGAAAGCGTGTATTGGCTGAATATTAAGTCAATACCCTCGTCGTCGGCGGATGCGAAAAACGAGTTGCTGATTGCGGTAAAAAGCAAGATGAAGGTTTTTTATCGCCCGACGGGATTAAAAGGCGACGCTTCGCTGGCGTATCAGCAACTCACTTTTTCAGCCGCCGGTGGGAAGCTGACCGTGCATAATCCGTCGCCTTATAGTGTGTCGCTTTACGATGTCAACGTTAATGGCAAAAAATTAGCAAAACCTCCAATGGTTTTACCATTTCAAACGCTATCGCTCTCTCAGTCTGCGGTAACGAGTAGCAAAGTATCGTGGCGTGCGATCAATGATTTCGGGGGCATCACGGCTGAACATAAATTCAACATTTAGGCTAACTATTCATGCTCCAGGTCAATACGCTGTCAGGTTGTGCGAAATTAACTCAGTTATCTTTGCTTTTTTATTTGTGTTTACGCATTCCGGCCGGGCTGGCTGACGATTATTTTGTACCAGATTTTATTGAGACTCGTGGACATATTCCTCGGGACATAGATATCTCCCGATTTAGCAAAGCCGACGGCCAGGTTCCCGGTGTTTATCATGTCGATATTTATCTCAACGGGAACTACGTCGACTCACGAGACATTACATTTATCGGTAATGAAAATGATTTATCGCCAGTTTTGACGAGAGCCGATCTTACCCAATGGGGCGTAAAACTGAATGCGCAGCCCGGTTGGATGGCATTGGAAGACACGGCGACAGTTGAAAATATCAGCACGCTCCTGCCCGGCAGTCAGCTTAATTTTCAGTTTAATGGCATGCGGCTTGAACTCTCGATCCCGCAGGAGTATATCCGGCGGGATCCTCAGGGCTCGGTATCGCCGGAGCAGTGGGATGACGGGTTGAATATGCTGTTTGTGAATTACAACTTTTCTGCGGCGAATAACCGTGGCAACGGTGAGTCGCGCAACGACAGCTATTTAAACCTGCGTAGCGGTATTAATGTCGGTCCCTGGCGGCTGCGTAATTATTCAACGTATAACAACAGCAACGGGATGACCCGCTGGAACACCATTGGTACTTCGCTTGAGCGGGATATCAAGGCGTTGAGAAGCCAGTTTAGCGTGGGCGATGGTTATACCCAGTCCGGGGTCTTCGACAGCGTGAATTTTCGCGGCGCGCAGCTCTATTCAGATGACTCAATGCTGCCGGAAAGCGTGCGCGGATTTGCCCCCGTAGTACGTGGTATCGCGCAAAGCAACGCTCAGGTCACTATACGTCAGGGCGGGAATATTATCTGGCAGTCGTATGTTCCACCTGGGCCTTTCGTGATTGACGATCTTTACCCCACCGCCGCCAGCGGCGATCTCGACATCGCGGTACGTGAAGCGGACGGTTCCGTGCATCAGTTTATCCAGCCGTTTTCCGCGGTGCCGGTGATGCAGCGCGAAGGGCAGTTCAAATATGCGCTAGCTGTGGGGAAGTATCGTGCGGCAAGCCTCGGGGACAAGGAGCCGACGTTCCTGCAAAGCACCCTGAGCTATGGCTTGCCGAGGGATACGACGATATACGGCGGAACGTTGGCTTCTCAAGATTACTGGGCCGGCGCATTAGGGATGGGGAAGGGGTTTGGCGATTTTGGCTCGCTCTCTTTTGACTCCACGTTTGCTCGTTCACAGTTGCCTGAGAAAACGCAAGAAGGGGTGTCGCTGCGAGCGCAGTATGCCAAAGATTTCGCGACGACAGGTACGTCTTTGAGTTTGACCGGCTATCGCTACTCCTCATCGGGCTTTCGTGATTTTCAGGAAGCAAACGGCGATGTGAATCCGTTTCGCATCTCAAGTGATGCGGCCCGGCTTGATGACAGCTGGCGCTATCAGCGTAATAAACGCAGTAAGGCCCAGATAACGCTGAATCAGGGGCTTAGTGAATGGGGTAACATGAACCTTTCCGCCTGGCAGCAGTATTACTGGGGGGGCGATAGCGAGCGTAGCGTTAACGTGGGATACAACACCAGCGTAAACAATATTAATTACGGCCTGAACTACAGCTATTCGAAGGGACCATGGCGCAATGACAACGATCGTATCCTCGCGTTTACGATGCAGATCCCGCTTTCGCGTTTCCTGCCGGACAGCTGGATGACCGTTTCCGCTAACAGCAACAAGAGAGGCGATAGCGTTTCGCAGATGGGGTTATCCGGTTCAGCACTGGAAGATAAAAATCTGAGCTGGAACGTGCAGCAGGGCTATAACAGCAAAGATTCTGATGCGATGGGAAGCGCTTCTGCCACCTATAAAGGTCGTCACGGGGAATATCAGCTGGGCTACAGCTATTCCCGCGATAACCGGCAGGTTTCTGCTGGCGCGATGGGCGGGCTGGTGGTACATCCCTACGGCCTCGCCGCGACTCAGCCTCTCGGTGAAACGTTGGCGCTGGTAAAAGCCGATAACGCGGGCGGAGTGAAAGTGGCAAATAATAGTGGTATTTACACCGACAGCAAAGGTTTTGCCGTGGTGCCGTACGTTACGCCGTATCGGCAGAACAGCCTGTCGCTGGATACCGCGACGTTAAATCACAATACCGATGTGCTCGATGACACGCGTACGGTAGTGCCCACGAAAGGCGCTTTGGCGCTGGCGGATTATCCCACCGTCACGGGTTACAAAGTCATGCTGCAACTGAGCGGAAAAGCGATCCCGTTCGGGTCAACTGCCCAAATCAAAAACCGCGATAACGTCACCGAGGGCATTGTTGACGATCGCCAGCGGGTCTGGCTAAACGGCGCGCCGGATAACGGTACCGTGGAGGTTAGCTGGGCGGGTGAAAGCTGTCGCGCGACCTATCAGATAGCCCGACTCTCTGACACCGTGCACCACGTCACCGCACAATGCTATTGAGCCGGAGAGAAATTAGAATGAAACCTGTTTTAGCCACCCTGATTTTTGCTGCGCTGGGGCTGTTTTCCCGTACGGCCTGTGCCTGGGATTGCACCACGACGACGCCTTCAACGACCGTCTCGCCGCAGAATATTACGCTATCGCGCGATCTTCCCGTTGGCGCGGTTATCGGCACGCAGCTCGTGACGCCGACGATCAATGCGTTCAGCTGTTACAACTCCGCTGATGGTGTGATCTCCAATCAGACCTTAGGCGTGATGGCGAACGGCACATTTGATTCGATGGTGAACGGCCGGCGCGTGTATAAAACCAACGTTGCCGGTATTGGCTATGCCATTTCGGGTTCAACGACGAAATGCGCCGGCGGCAGCGCGGCGGTGACCGGGAGCAATACTATTCAGGGCGACGTAAATACCGCTAAGCTCTGCGGGAACAGCAGCGGAATGATCAGCCCGACGTTGAACGGCACCGTGACGGTGACGTTTTATAAAACCGCAACGGAAACCGGATCAGGAACGATAACGGCGCAGACGGTCGCTGCGCTGGTGTTGCTGAATAACTCAGTGCTGTGGCAATACCCCGAGGCTGAAGTCAGTATCAACGCATTCACGGTGACCACTCCGGCCTGTAAGCTGATGACGACATCAGTGCCCGTGGATATGAGAGAGGTGGATAAAAGCGCATTCAGGGGCAAAGGCTCCACGCCCGGGGATGCCTACACCCAGTCGTTCAACCTGCCGTTGACCTGCAACGCCGGCACGCAGGTTAGCGTTAAGATGGAGGGGAGTATTTTTGATGCCAGCAGAGGGGTCATCAATACGACCGGCGGCAATAACGCAGCCACGGGCGTGGGGATTCAGCTGCTTTATAACAATCTACCAATGACCTTGGGTTCCGATGTCGCCGTTGGAGCTTCCTCTGCAGGCGGTGGGTTCAATGTGCCACTCAAGGCGCGCTATTACCAGACCGGGGATAAGATAACTACCGGTACCGCTAACGGGGTGCTGTCCTTTACCATGACGTATCAATAGCGATAGTGCCGCTTCAGACATCGTTGCGCCCTGTATAGGGGCGTGATTTCATCTTTGGCGTCGTGGCATAAATTCTTTCACCGGTTAATGCTTTTCCTGCCTGGCGTGGGTGAGAGGACGGCTTTCTGTTCCTGTTTATCGTTGTTATCCGCTGCTGAACTCCCTGGTGTTGGCTGCAAAATGCAGACCGGATGTCGTCGCGGGCGTCATCAGCGGCCAGGCTGTGATAAATTTCATTAAGGAATATTATTCCGGGAAGACGGCGAAGCAGATATGACATTATTGGTGACTCCATGACATCGATAGATCTACACTGGATCGCTTCCCGGTGAGCCACTGCTAGCAGCGCTGAAATGGTAGTGTAAAGGGAGGCGAAAAGTATACTTAAATCTTCTGACTTAAATGCCTATGTTTCTCTTGGTTAATATCAATACCTTTTCCGGGTTAACCATCGTTACCCATCATTGAAAATATATTATTTGTGAATTTTATATTAACCTTGTCAGTCATTAATTATAACCATATTAATGCCCTGAGCTGGGCGGCTTACAGCCTGTAAACCATAAAAAAATAATTTTTTTTCACACTTCGCTATTCGCGATTTTTTCAGTGTCAGGAGTGATCTTTATTTCCGCTGCACATTGATTTGCATCAATCAACTCTGTCTATTCAGATATGAATTTAATTCATATTCCTCTGCCAGGTATACACTCAGCCTTTATTGTAAGCAAAAGGTTGTTATTACATACCGGCTTTGTTTGTCTGATGCGTTTTATTTTTACATTTGCCTTAAGATGTCTGAGGAAAGTCTTATAATGGACTTTGGGGCCGGCAGGTTGATATTTTTTGGCGCTTTGCTCTACTATATCCTGGTCATCACACGCCGTTATCTTTAACACATTATCCCTCACGGGAAGGGACCGCTATGGCTGATATGTTCCAGAATGAGGTGCCCAGGGCACGCATTTTCAGAAAAGAGTTCGAAAAAATCCTGAAAGACCCGGCGCTGACGCAGGAATTACGCGACGAAATCAGCGCGCTGGCCCCGCAATAAACGGCGTGCGTTATTTAATGGATTAACCGGGAATATGCTGGACGCGCAGGTGGCTGATTCCGTGGCCCGAACGGCGCTGGCAGCCGGCCCCGCGCTGACCGGAGAGGAGATGTACTGATGGCCAATGTTTATACTCTGATTTCAGTCTGTCAGGCCGCTGCTGATGCGCTGGCGGTACAAACGCAACAACGTCTGCTGTTGTGGAATAACTGGCTGCAGCCGCTGTCAGCCGATAAACCCGCGGGGGACGATCCCGGCTACGATGATGATTTCCAGCAGATGCGCGAAGAGGTGAACAAGATCACCGGTGCGGATAGCGATCTGATTTGTAGGTTGGCCGAAAAACTGCTCACCACCGTGACCAAAGATATTCGCGTTGCCTCATATTACGCGTGGGCGCGGCTGCACCGGGATGGCGAAAGCGGTCTTGCGGACGGACTGGAACTGCTGGCCGGGCTGATGCAGGGTTTTGGCGAACAGCTGCACCCGCTGCGGGAGCGCAGCCGAAGGGCCGCATTTGACTGGCTCGCCGGACAGCGGATGCTTGACAGCCTGTCGCTGTACCCCGAGGCCGGCAGTACTGATGCCTTGCGTATCAGCGGCGCATTATTGCTGATGGAGCAGGCGCAGGAGGGGACTGTCCCCGATGCGCTGTGCGGCGTCCTCGAGACCCGTCTGTTGAAATCGGGCGGGCCGGATGCCGTCGTGCCGCAGAACGTCAGCGATGTTTCGCCCTCTCAGACAAACAACTATACGCCGGCGCTGAGCCCTATCACCTCTGGCCAGGAACTGCTGACCCAGGCGCGTATCCTGGCGAAATATCTCGGTGACCAGCCGGAGGGCTGGCTGGCCGCTCACCATCTGATGAAAAGCATCCGCCACGACACGCTATATCAGCTGCCGCCGCTATCAGCAGAAGGCAGAACCCGTATTGAACCGCCGAAGCCGGACCAGCGGGCATTGCTGAAGCGGTTGTATCTCCAGCAGAGCTGGACGGAACTGCTGGAACAGGCTGACGGGATGTTTTCTCGTGGCGCGAATCATCTGTGGCTGGACCTGCAGTGGTATATCCACCAGGCTCTGCTGAAGGCTGGGCGGGAAGCGGAAGCCGCTATTATTCAGAATGACCTGAAAGGGCTGCTGACCCGGCTGACGGGGCTGGAAGGACTGGCATTTAACGACGGCACGCCGTTTGCCGATGAGGTCACGCTGAACTGGATACAACAGCAGGTGCTGGAGAACGCCGCAGGCTGGCGGGATGATACTGCCGCCAGCGCCGCTACCGCATCCGGCGATGACGATATTCTGCTGCTGGAGCCGGAGGCCCTCGCGGTTGCCGACAGCGACGGCCCGGAGGCGGCGCTGGCCTGGCTGCAGAACCGCCCGGGTATCACCAGCGTGCGCAGCCGCTGGCTGCTGCGCCTGCTGATGGCGCGTATCGCCGAGCAGACCGGCAAAAATGAGCTGGCGCAACACCTGCTGGCGGAACTGGGCACGGATGCTGCCGGAATTCCGCTGGCACAATGGGAGACAGGTCTGCTGTTCGAAGTCAAAGCCCGCCACCTCAGGCTGCTACGCATGAAGGCCGGGCGCAGTGAAACCGACAAAAACCGCCTGCAGTCTGCTATGGACCGCCTGCTTGCCGAGCTGATTGCCATCGATCCCGCCCGTGCCGCAGTGCTGTGCGCTTAATCTGTTTACGAAAAATAAGGTGGCGGGAGCGGCGATGAAAAAAGAGAATGCCGCTCAGCGCATATCTCACAACGTATTAAAAGTTAACGGGGGCGATAACGTGTCGGCCAGAGAACGTTTTTTTAAGAAAGTGCAGCAGAACTCCGATAGCACACCGCCCGGCAATAAAACCGCTGAGGCGGAAATTCAGGCATTCCGCCGCCGGATGGATGCGCTGGTGCAGCAAATCAGCCAGTGGTTTGCGGGTTCCGGCATTGAGGTCATTCTATCAACAAAGCATATTCATGATCTGAGCACGATCGGCTATAGCCTGAACAGCGGTATATGCCGTTATGACATCACCACAATCCGGCTCCAGAACGGCGATCGTCACGTCAGCATCGTACCTGAACAGCTCTGTCGAGGTGCGGAAACGGGCTGCATGACAATGCGGGTTAATGCCCCCGGAATCACTCAGCTGTTTTACCTGAGCATGGCGCCGGAAACGGGCTGGTTTATCCGCCGCGAACAGCAGAGCGAAAAAGAGAATGTCATCATGACGGAAGAGCTCTTTTTCCATGCCGTTGATTGCCTTGCCTGAATAGTCGCAGCGGTTTCTCATATTGTGCAGGCAACCGTTGCCTGACCCATTACAGATATTCAGGCTGTCTGCTCTGAAGGCTTCATGCTTGTGCTTTTAGCCGCAATGAGCTTCTTAATGAGTTTTGCCATTTTAGGACCCGCGTTTTTTGGCTCTTTTCTCCTGGAGCCCAAAAAGGTACCACAAGGCTGCGGTTCTCAGTCATTCCCGCCAGACCGATACAGACACAAAAAAGCCCGCAGGGCTTGCGCCATGCGGGCTCTCAGGACTTCATCGGATGACTCTGGTAATCACCGATGGAGAATTTTGGTGGGCTGGCGGAGTCTGAATTGGTTGTGTAATTTATTGAATTAATTTGAATAACTGCTAGTTCAACTTTTCTTAGGGGCCTATTTGGGTGCCTAAAAGTTTTTTCTCCCTTTGATGAGAAAGAAGACGAGATAGGGACTGTGCGTGGTGATATCTAGTTGAGTCGTCACACTGAAAAACAGATTTGACCTGGTAACCATTTCTTGCGCAGCAAACGCGCCGCGCATATACGGTTTGGGCTTACCTTTTATCAAACGCTTAGACTACTATTCGCCTGCGAAATTTTTTGGATAAAAGCCATCATCACCAATGCAGCATCGAAAAATGCTTAATTAAAAATGCTCACGCCTGCATCCCCTTACCTCGTGCCAGGTTAATTCTTTCAACGCATTCCTTAAACGCTTTAAGTTGCTCCGTAGATAGTTCAGATTCATCAATTTTGACCAGAAGAGCGTTGAGAGAGCGTTCAATATCATTTTTAATTAACCGTAAGCAGATAACCTTAACCCAACGTGGAGAGAGCTTACTGAGGCCAATTGCTCTTGTGATTTGTAATTTCATGCGATGCCTCTCAACCGCCAGTGTGCCGGTTTTCAACCTCGGTTATAACACGCAATGGACAGGACTTCTGTTATTCCTTCGCCTAAAATTTAGCATGAAGCGCTTAGCTTGGGTGCAACCAGGATTTCATTAAACATCAAAATTAGTTTTGCATCATGACGCGCAAGCGCCACGTCATAACCAGAGTTACTAGTTCACCTCAAGGTAGTTTTTCATATTCTGACACAGGATGGGATATCTCCTTTGTGCCATAGTGGATGTTATTAATCTCATGCAGTATGGATTCACGAAAAATATACGTTAAATTTTGTCCTGATTGACACGGGATGAAAGCTCCTGATAGCTCTCTTTTCTCTCGCTGTAACGATCTGCAAGATAACCAGTTTGTCCCTTAAGCAGCACCGTGATTTTAAACAGCTCCTCGGCTACATCGACGATACGGTCATACCATGACGAAGGTTTCATTCGGCCGTTTTCGTCGAACTCTTGCCATGCCTTAGCAATGGAGGACTGGTTGGGGATAGTGAACATCCGCATCCATCGGCCCAGAATGCGCATTTGGTTCACCGCATTAAAGGACTGCGAACCACCGCAGACCTGCATCACTGCAAGTGTCTTGCCCTGCGAAGGACGAACCGCGCCTTCACTTAAGGGTATCCAGTCTATTTGCGCCTTCATCACCGCGCTCATCGTCCCATGCCGCTCAGGGGAACTCCACACCATCCCGTCACTCCATCTGACCAGGCCGCGTAGTTCGGTGACCTTAGGGTGCGTGTCTGGCGCATCATCAGGCAGGGGTAAACCAGAGGGGTTAAAGAATTCCACCTCCGCGCCCATTGCAGTCAGAAGACGACCGGCTTCCTCCGCGGCAAAGCGGCTGTAGGAGCGCTCTCTTACTGAGCCATACAGGATAAGAATCCGTGGTGGCGCTTGCAGGTTCAGGCGTTCAGCGATGTGTTGATCAAAGAATTCAATATTAAGGGCAGGAAATTGTTCCATTTTTCTCCTCCGGAGAGAGTAGATGATTTCAAATTTAACACATATGATTTATCATATATATATTCTAAAGGGAACGGAGTGAAAAATGCTACAACCTGTTCAGCTTTTCAAAATCCTGTCGGATGAAACTCGGCTCGCCATCGTCATGATTCTCCGGGAGTCAGGAGAACTGTGCGTTTGTGATATCTGCGCAGCCATTTCCGAATCACAACCCAAAGTCTCGCGACATATGGCTATCCTTCGTGAGGCCGGGCTGGTTCTGGACCGTCGTGAAGGCAAATGGATCCACTATCGTCTGTCACCCCACATACCGGCATGGGCAGCTGAGACAATCACGACGTCCTGGCAGTGTATGCGGGAGGATTTGTGTAAATGGCTAGATAAATCAGCCTGCATCTCCTGCTGAGAAAAGAAAACAAATTCACATAATCATATATAACGGCGTCTGAGATGCTTTTGGCGGGGAGTATATTTTTACTGACGTTGATACTGGTGATCTGGCAACCCGGAGGCCTGAGTATTGGCTGGAGTGCGAGTATCGGGGCTGTGCTGGCGCTGGTAACTGGAGTCATCCATATCGCTGATATTCCCGTTGTCTGGAATATCGTCTGGAACGCGACAGCGGCATTTATTGCGGTCATCATCATCAGCCTGCTGCTTGATGAGTCCGGCTTCTTTGAATGGGCCGCACTGCACGTCTCCCGCTGGGGTAACGGACGTGGCCGCCTTTTGTTTAGCTGGATAGTCTTGCTTGGGGCTGCTGTTGCTACACTGTTTGCCAATGACGGAGCCGCACTGATCCTGACGCCGATCGTAATTGCGATGCTGCTCGCACTGGGATTCAGTCAGGGCACGACACTGGCCTTTGTCATGGCCGCAGGATTTATTGCAGATACGGCTAGCCTGCCGCTCATTGTTTCTAACCTGGTGAATATCGTCTCGGCGGACTTTTTCGGTCTGGGCTTTACGCAGTATGCCTCCGTGATGATCCCCGTAGATGTGGCCGCGATTACGGCCACGCTGGTCATGCTGCATCTCTTCTTCCGCAGGGATATTCCGGTGACGTATGACGTTTCGCTGCTGAAGACGCCTGCCAGTGTGGTAAAGGATCCGGCAACGTTCAGGGCGGGCTGGATTGTCCTGTTTTTGCTGCTTGTCGGTTTCTTTGTTCTGGAACCTCTTGGGATCCCGATAAGTGCGATAGCCGCTACTGGCGCAGCAGTACTGTTCATAGTGGCGAAAAGAGGTCACGCCATCAACACAGGAAAAGTCCTGCGCGATGCACCATGGCAGATAGTTATTTTTTCACTGGGCATGTACCTGGTGGTCTATGGCCTGCGCAATGCAGGGCTCACGGAGTCTCTGTCTGACGTGCTAAACCTGCTGGCAGAAAAGGGGTTATGGGCAGCAACGTTCGGCACCGGCTTCCTGACCGCGTTCCTGTCGTCGGTAATGAATAACATGCCGACGGTGCTGATTGGTGCGCTGTCGATTGACGGAAGTACGGCGACAGGCGTCGTCAAAGAGGCAATGATTTATGCCAACGTGATTGGCTGCGATTTAGGCCCGAAAATCACTCCGATTGGCAGTCTGGCAACCCTGCTGTGGCTACATGTGCTGGCACAGAAAAACATGACCATCACCTGGGGATATTACTTCCGCACCGGCATAATCATGACCCTGCCCGTGCTTTTCGTCACTCTGGCTGTGCTGGCGTGGCGGCTCTCTGTCACCTTGTAGCGAGATATTGATATGAGCAATATTACCATCTATCACAACCCGGCCTGTGGCACCTCACGTAACACGCTGGAGATGATCCGCAACAGCGGCAACGAACCGACAATAATTTATTATCTCGATACTCCCCCGACCCGTGATGAGCTTATTAAACTTATTTCAGATATGGGGATTACAGTGCGCGCCTTGCTGCGTAAAAACGCTGAACCTTATGAACGCCTGGGTCTTGATGAAGAGAAATTTAGTGATGAGCAGTTGATTGATTTCATGCTTCAAGATCCAATCCTGATTAATCGGCCGGTAGTCGTTACGCCGCTCGGTACTCGTCTTTGCCGCCCTTCGGAAATAGTGCTGGATATTCTTCCGGAAGGTCAGAAAGGAGCGTTTACCAAAGAGGATGGCGAGAAGGTCATTGACGAAACGGGAAAGCGGGTTAGGTAATCTGTCCACTTCAAGATATCGGACGCCTGTTTAATCTACGAGGGCGTCCGCTTGCCGTTCACTAAAGACCTCCAGCCTACTAACCCCGTCCGCATTATGCTATGAGAGGAAAAACTGTGGTGTTGGCTGCATTACAACTGCGTAATGTCACCATTAATACCTTCTTTACCCAGTTTATAGCGCAACATAATCTCTTCATGAAACACCTTGTTGAAGCCGGTTACGAACCAGATGCTTCTCGACGATCCTCTAAGGATGGTTGTGGGCTATCCGTAAAAAGAGCCGGGTATGCCCGGCTCTTTTTTAGCTGATTTCGAAATCTTTTAATTCTCCACCTTCAGCAATCAGATTTGAGATCCGCTTCGGCATTCGCCCCTGACCTGACCATGTTTTTGACTCTCCAGTTTCGTCAGTATATCGATACTTCGCGGGGCGGGGGGAGCGCGTCCTTTTAGCCTTACCCGGAGAGCCAATAGCAGCTAAAAGTTCGGAGGGGTCGATACCCTCATCAAGCATCATCTGACGAAGTGTTTCCAGTTTATCGCGGCGCTGACTTTCATTTGCAAGACGTAATGTCTCTTCTTCTCGTCGTTCTATAAGAATAATTTTAAACTTTTCCAGAACATCTTCCAGTACATCTAATGACATTTCACGAGTCTGAGAACGTAAGGTACGGATATTGTTTAACTGTGTAAGAGCATCTGACATAAAGAGACCTTTTAAAGTTTTTTCGTTGTTCAGCAAATACCAATGTCGACGGTTGCTCATCAATCCGATTTTTCTTACTGAGCATTTTAATCCGATTGGTACATATTGTTATTAACGAGGTTTAGACTACTTATATAAATCTCTTATCGCAAGACAAAATTAAGAAGAATGTGCAAGAACTAAATTACAACTCCTACGAAATGTCCATGCATTTTTGAAGGTACTTAAAACTATGATGCCAGGAGTCATCCGGAGAGCCTTTTTATACCCTCATAACTTATTGCTTCAGTCACACCTGATGAGATTTAAAATGAGGAGAGACAGCGCCGCCACTTAGCAAGGTTTTCACAAATGGCAAGATGGCACGCAGGGGGGAGACACCTGCATTTTGTCAGAGGGTAGCGAATTACTCTCTCTTTATAGAGACGTTTCTAAAAAAGTGTAATGTAAAAAAAAAGCCTGCTGTTAGCAGGCCATAAATGCTTTTAACTCATTTTTTGTTCGATTCTGATAAATAGGATAAGCATGCAATTAAACGTGGAGCAGAGAGCATGACAAAAATTCTATAAATATTTCCTGGCCGCATCAAGTATCTCCTGTGACGTTAACTCCCTGTCAGTAGCCACGTAAACAATACCATGATCGCCAGTTAAGGAAGGAAAACCTGCAGACATAATCCGAAGATGTGTTTCTTCACCGTTTGGATATTCCTGCCTGATAGAGGATATACCTTCCAGAACGGTCATGACTTTACAGGATTCAGCATTAAAGAAAACAAGGACTTTAATCATATTCTATTACCCTGTTCTCTCGTGGATATTAACTGGCAGATGCCATTAAGGTCAAAGCCATTACGCACTTCTTATTTAACATGTGGTTAGCTTGTGCTTTTAGACTTTTTATGCAGTAGTACTGCACTTCATCACATCGCTTAGCATACTCATAATTTTGAAAAATATGCTGATCAGATATTAAGAATAAACGACTTTCATCTGATTTAAGTTATGGATCTGTCTACTCAGGAATAATCCTTCATCGTTATCGCAGGCCCACAATGATTTATTTATCGCAAAGTGTTACATTTGCAGCAGCAGGACCCTTGTCTCCGCGGTGAATGGCGAATTCAACTTTCTGACCTTCAAATAAAGTTTTAAAGTTGTCGCCATTAAGTGCAGACAAATGGACAAAGATATCTTTGCTGCCATCAAGAGGAGAGATGAAGCCAAAACCTTTGTCTTCGTTAAACCATTTAACCAAGCCCATAATTCTCGAGGTCATACTGACTCCGTTATACATGATTGTATTGATAGTAAACGTATAAGATTAAACGTATGGACTCAAAAGAGGGGATATCAACGATAGCGCCTGGTAATGAGAACTGCCCGGAAAATTTCTAACTTTCATTAGTACATCGAACTGATGGGATTCATTAAGACACAGGGAATCGATATAAGCAAATTATCTTTTAGCCGTCCAGAGGTCCTGCAGGGAAAATAAAAGTGGCTGAATGCCATTTTCAATGTATAGCCTTTACGTGTTTTCAATAAGGAATTGACTTGTCCTATAAAATGTCAGGAACTGTCAAAAGTTATGACATTCTTAGTGTTAAATGTCTCATCATCCCTTCTGATAGCCGAAAAGACGTTCTGCTTCACATTTCAGCCGTTAACTCTTGCTAATCAGAATTACTCATCCCTGGAAGCCGCATAGAGTCTTGCCGGATAAACGGTCTCAGGGGGCCTGTGGCTGCGAACATTTATCTTTCCTGATTTTCAGTATGTCAAAATAGATAGATTAAAACTTAACCACATGTGGTACGGTGAAGCTCATTCATTGAAAGGTTAATGGTTATGTCTGTTATCAATTACGCAATGAAATTCTTCAGCAGTGCGTCTACTGCCACTGCTGCCTGTCCTGTTTGTGGCTTAAAATCAGTACAACCGTTGTCAAAAATCCGGCTCAACCAGACCATGCTTTGCCCCGGATGTAAGGCTCTGTTTATCTCCCGACGCTAGCTCGACCAAAATCGCAGAACAGAGCTCATGTCCTATACTTATGTTAGATTCCGGCAGCTGTTAAATCCCTGATGCCTGACGCCCATCCTGAGAGAACGTTTCTGAACTGATTTCGCAACTGCTCCTGCGCGCTAACGTCGCATCAGAGCAATGCTATGAAAATGATCCCCAGAGCGTGGTTTAACCGCTCCCGTATTCTGATGAATGCTGCCGAAAACATAACGTTTTCGGCGAACGATCCTGCCGGTGAAAGCTCGCCGCGGTCAGAACTCTTTTCGACCGTCCAGATGGAACGCTACGGCCAGAAGCTGGCGCGGACTCATAAAGTATCACCGGATAGGCATCCTTATTATCTTCTGAAACGGCTTGGCGACAATGAGGCCGTCATTACCCAAAACTGCTATGAGCTTAACGCGGGTAAAAAGACCAGTATCATGCCCGCCGGTGAATGGCTGCTGGACAATTATTATCTGATTGAGGAACAAATCCGCACTGTCCGCCAGCATCTGCCGAAAAGCTTTGGCAAAGGTCTTCCGTCGCTGGTATCGCCGTTGATTTGCCCACGAATTTATCATATTGCATCAGAGGCCATTGCTCACGGCGATGGCCGCTGGGATGCCGCCAGCCTGACCAGCTATCTCACTGCCTATCAACAGGTGACACCGCTGACGCTGGGTGAAGTCTGGGCGTTACCGGGAATGCTGCGCCTGGCGCTGATTGAAAATCTTCGTCGTATCAGTATGGAAGTGATAAAAGCGCAGCAGGACAGAAACCTTGCTGATACGTGGATAACAAGGATTGTCGAATGCGCAGAGAGTGCGCCTGGTGATTTAATCATGGTGGTTGCCGATATGGCGCGCTCCCGACCTCCGTTAACCAGTGCGTTTGTCGCAGAGCTGGTGCGGCGCCTGCAGGGGCATGGCAACGCGCTGTCGTTACCTCTGACCTGGGTTGATCAGTGCCTTCGGGAACAGGGGATCACCACTGACGTTCTCATACATAGTTTCAATCAGCAGCTTGCCGCCAGCCAGCTGTCCGTCAGTAACAGCATCGCGGGCCTGCGTTTATTGAGTGAAACGGACTGGGCTGATTTCGCCGAAACGATAAGCGTTGTCGAACAGGCATTACGCAATGATCCTGCCGGCATCTATCCCCGGATGCACTTCAATACCCGGGATCATTACCGGCACGTAGTTGAGGTTCTGGCCAGAGACAGCGGTCTCAGCGAGCCTGAGGTTGCTGAGAAGGCGCTGGCGTTTTCAGAGGAAAAAGCGCCCGATACACCGGAGCATCATGTTGGTTATTATCTTGCGGGCGAAGGTCGACAGGCGCTGGATATTCATCTCCTGGCAGACACTTCAGGGCTCATACGCTTGCGGCACAGTTTCAACAGAATAACCCTGCTGTCATGGCTTGGAAGCCTGGCGTTGCTGACAACCGCAGCGACCGCAGCAATATTGCACGAAACCGCCATGCAGGGCGCAGACTGGCTATTGATCGCGGTGATATTACCTCTGATTATCGCATTAACTCAGTTAATGAGCGATTTGCTCAGTGATGCAACCACCCGTTTTCGCGTTCCTCGACCCTTGCCGGGGATGGATTTTTCAGCCGGTATTCCCGCTGACAGTGCCACCATGTTAGTCATTCCCTGCATGTTGACCAGCCACGAAAGTTTCAGCCAGCTCCTCACCAGTCTTGAAGTCTGCTGGTTGGGGAATGAAAACGAAAATCTCAGGTTCGCGCTGCTCACCGATTTTGCTGATTCTGAAAATGAACCCTCACCGGAAAGTCACGCGCTGCTCAGACAGGCTATCGCCGATACGCAGGCGCTTAATCGCCGCTACCCCTCCGGCCGACCACGTTTTTATCTGTTACATCGCCAGCCTGAATGGAACCCCTCGGAAGGAGCGTGGATGGGCTATGAACGCAAGCGGGGAAAACTGGCGTTACTGAACAGCTGGTTGCGCCATCCCGGAACGCAATTCGTCAGCGTTGCAGAGATGCCTGCCCACCTTTTACCGGGTCACATAAAATACGTCATTACCCTGGACTGCGATACGGTGCTCCCGCGCGATACGGCACACAAACTCGTCGCGACGATGGCGCATCCGCTGAATACGCCTGAGTATGATCCGGTACGCCAGAGGGTTGTCAAAGGATTCGGTATTTTACAGCCCGGTCTTGCGGAGGAGATACCACGCAACGGTCAGGGGCGTTACGCAGCCCTGCGCAGCAGCGTACCGGGCAATAACCCTTATTCGATGATGTCTTCGGATATTTATCAGGATCTCTTTGGGGAAGGCTCGTTTGTGGGCAAAGGGATTTACGATGTTGATATTTTTATGCAGGCCACTACCAACATCTGCCCGGAAAATCTGGTACTCAGCCACGATCTGCTTGAAGGATGCTATGCACGTTCGGGTCTGCTGAGCGAGGTGTTACTGTACGAACAGTACCCTAATAATTATCTGTCGGATGTTGCACGACGTTCACGCTGGATCCGGGGTGACTGGCAACTGCTTAACTGGCTAAAACCACGCGTCAGAAAAGCCGATGGAACCCGGGTCAGGAATCCGCTGACCGCGCTTTCTTACTGGAAATTACTCGATAATCTACGTCGCAGTCTGGTCGCCCCCTCCTTACTGGTATTGCTGTTCTTCACTCTGCTTTGGGTACCCAATCCGGTTTACTGGCTGGGCATACTGTTGCTGATATGGCTGTTGCCAGCCATCCTCTGCATCAGCCACGACCTTCTGCATAAACCTCTGCGTCGCCGCGTGAAGCCGCATCTGTTACTGGTGGGGGCGGGCGCACTAAAGCGTCTGTCAGGTATCAGCCTTAATTTTGCGATACTGCCGCACGAAGCCGGATATTCGCTGAAAGCGATCGCCGTGACGCTATGGCGACTGGGGATCAGCAGGCGTCACCTCAGCCAGTGGGTCAGCCACAGCCAGGACAGCAGTCAGGCCAGACCCACTGTTGCACGTTTTTATCAGGCGATGTGGCTGAACGTTGCCGGTGGCGTGGCGCTGACAATACTGACCGGACAATTTGCCCCACAGCTGCTGGGGATTGCGTTACCGATCGGTTTGGTATGGTGTGTGGCACCGCTGCTGATGAGCTGGCTGAGTCGCCAGCCCGTGCGTAAGGTTTTTTCGCCTAATCAGGAACAAAAACAGCTGTTACGCCAGACAAGCCGTGAAATCTGGGCTTTTTTTGAAACATTTGCCACAGCAAAAGAGAACTGGCTTCCGCCTGATAATTATCAGGAAATACCACAACCGACGGTGGCACACCGAACTTCTCCTACCAATATTGGTCTTTCACTTATGGCTAACCTGACGGCATGGGACTTTGGCTACCTGCCTGGCGGAGAGGTGCTCCGGCGCGTGTCGCTCACGCTCGACACGCTGGATAAAATGGAGCACTACCGGGGCCATCTCTACAACTGGTATGACACCCGTACGCTGGTCCCCCTAAGTCCACGCTATATCTCCAGCGTCGACAGCGGCAATATGGCCGGGCATTTATTGACCCTGCGTGCAGGCCTGTCCGCCATGCGTCATCAGCCTGTTTTAAGCAACCAACAGATACTGGCAGGACTGAACGATACGCTGGATATTCTGGAAAAACAGTGGGGTAAGAACCCACCTGACAGCCTGAGACTGCTGCGCAAGCATTGCCTGAACGCGGTGTCGCTCTCTCCGCAGGCGCTTTTCAGCGAACTGAAAAGCATGCGCACCCAGTGCAACCATCTGACCAGCGCATGTCATCAGGGATCTCCTCTTCAGATGCGCTGGGCTGGACATCTGGAGCATCAACTGGTTCAGCTTTGCCATGAGTGGTCTCTGTTGCTTGGCTGGTTGCCTGCATCCTGGAATGAACAGACGCTGCCGACGCTGAGCGAGCTTGCCCGTCCGACATTAACCGGTACAGGAACGCCTCCGGCGTCAGTGGCGGAGCAGGCCCGAATGCGACTCAATATTATCACCGAGCTGGAACAGCGGCTGGATGAGCATGCCCGGATGGATTTCGCCTTTCTGTACAGTGAAGCAACCAGTCTGCTTAGCGTCGGTTATAACTGTGACACCAATATGCCTGACAAGAGCCACTACGATCTCCTGCCGTCTGAAATCCGCCTGACCAGTTTTCTTGCCATTGCGACTAATCAGCTGCCTCTTAAAAGCTGGTACGCGCTGGGTCGATTGTTTACCACGATTGATAATGAAACTGCCCTGATGTCATGGAGCGGATCCATGTTTGAATATCTGATGCCGAATCTGGTGATGCCCACCTGGCCCGGCAGCCTGCTCGATGAAATGAGTCAGTCGGCGGTTATGCGCCAGATTCACTGGGGGAAAGAACGCGGGGTACCATGGGGTGTTTCAGAGTCCGGCTATCATGCTTTTGATGTTCAGCATAATTATCAGTATCAGGCATTTGGCGTACCGGGGCTCGGTCTGCGCAGGGGACTTGCCGATGACATGGTTGTTGCTCCTTACGCCACGCTGCTGGCGCTGATGGTTTCCCCACAGAGAGCCTGTGAGAACCTGTTCAGGCTGCAAAAAAATGGTGCACGCGGAGAATACGGTTTTTATGAAGCGCTGGACTATACCCCCTCACGTCTTGCAACCGGTCAGCTCTATGCGGTGGTACAGTCCTGGATGGCGCATCACCAGGGTATGGCATTTCAGGCGCTGGCTCATGTGCTGCTTGACGCCCCCATGACTGAACGCTTTATGTCCAGCACGGTATTCCGGTCAGCGAGTCTGCTGTTACAGGAGCGCGTGCCGGATGCGGTCGATCTGTACAGTCCGCGCCGTCATTTTGAATCTCATGAGGGCAGGGTCAAACCCGTCCGCTATGAACCCCGTATTTTCTATAGCGTGGATACTCCCGCCCCGGATATTCAACTGCTGTCCAACGGCCATTATCATCTGATGTTGACCGCGGGGGGCGGTGGTTACAGTCGCTGGAATGATATTGCACTAACGCGCTGGCGCAGTGATACCACCCGTGATAACTGGGGAGCATTCTGCTACATCCGCGATACCCAGACGGGAGATGTGTGGAGCAATACCTGGCAACCGACAGGCTACACCAGCGGACAAGACGAGGAAGTGTTGTTCACCGATGCGGGGGCAGAATTCAGACGCAGCTTCGGGGGACTCAGCGTCAAAACTCAGGTGGTGATCTCTCCGGAGGATGATGTTGAATTGCGACGGCTCACACTGATTCATCGTGGTCGCAAGCCTCGCTCTCTGGAGCTGACAACCTATGCTGAAGTGGTACTGGCACCTGATGCCAGCGATCTGGCACACCCGGCATTCAGCAATTTGTTTATTCAGACTGAGCTGGCTCCTGAGCGTGACGCTATTCTTTGCCACCGGCGCCCGCGCTCACCGGATGAACCGGGCCCTTGCCTGTTTCACATGATGGTGGTGCATGGCGATAACCGACATAACGTGTCGTTTGAAACGGACAGGGCAAGATTTATTGGACGTGGCAGAAACCCTGCGAATGCCCAGGCAATAGAGACGGGAGGGATGCTAGGCAACACGTCGGGCTCGGTGCTGGATCCGATACTGGCAATTCGCCACGCCATCATTCTGCAGCCGGGGCAGCCGGTTACGATTGATATCATTTATGGCATCAGCGAGACCCGTCAGCAGAGCCTGGCGTTGCTGGAGAAATATCGCGATTACCCTATCGCCGATCGCGTCTTTGAACTGGCCTGGTCTCACAGTCTGGTGGTATTGCGCCAGATGAACGCCAGTGAAGATGATGCCACGTTGTTCAATTGTCTCGCCAGCGCTGTGCTTTACCCTGTCCAGGAGCTGCGCGCCGAAGGCCAGGCGATCGGCCGCAACCGGCGTGGCCAGTCCGGACTGTGGGGCTGGGCAATTTCAGGGGATCTGCCGATAGTGCTGCTGAGTATAACCAGCGAGGAAAGTATCACCTCAGTGACCACACTGATTCAGGCACACCGTTACTGGAGACAGAAAGGGCTGAATGTTGATTTGGTTATCCTGAATAACAGCCCCGGCGGCTACCAGCAGGGATTACAAAATCAGATTATGGAGTTAATTTATGCCGGGTCTGAAGCCAGTCTGCTGGATAAAAAGGGCGGGCTTTTTGTCCGCAACGGTGAGCATCTCTCTGCTGAGGATAAGTTGCTTTTGATGAGCGTGGCCTGTCTTTATCTTGATGACCGCGCAGGGGGTATTATTGAGCAGCTTAATCAGCGTATTCATACCCTGAAATCGCCGGCAAGGGCATTCATTCCGCGTGCTGTGCGCGAGCGTAATCAACATACGGACTGGAGCCCTGATACCAGTCAGTTATGCCATTTCAATGGGTACGGTGGATTTTCTCAGGATGGGCGGGAGTATCAGATCGTCCTTCGGGAAAATGCGCTTACACCGGCTCCCTGGTCGAACATACTGGCAAATTCCCGTTTTGGCAGCGTGATCTCAGAGGCAGGGCAGGCCTATACCTGGTATGAGAATGCCCATGAATACCGGTTGACACCGTGGGAGAACGATCCGGTGAGCGATCGCAGCGGCGAGGCATTTTACCTGCGCGATGAAGAGAGTGGGGAGTGCTGGTCGCCGACGGCTTTACCTGTTCGCGGACACGGTGATTACCTGACACGCCATGGTTTTGGCTACAGCGTTTTTGCCCATCGTGAGAGTGGTATAGACAGCGAGTTGACGGTCCTGGTTGCCGAAGCGGATCCGGTTAAACTGGTGCTCCTGACACTCAGTAACTCTTCGGGACGGACACGTCAACTTTCCGTCACAGGCTATGTAGAGTGGACGCTCGGAGAAACACGAACGCGCTCAGCCCCTCACATTGTGACACATGTGGCCAGAACGCCCGGGGGCTGCGGGGTGCTTGCGAATAACTTTTATGGTGATAATGGTGGCGGCCGAACTGCATTTTTTGCCGTCAGCGGTAATGACTGTTCTCTGACAGGGGACCGCCGGGAGTTTATTGGTCGTAATGGTTCCCTTCACGCCCCTTCGGCCATGAAACTGCAAAAGCTTTCTGGTAAGACGGGGGCCGGTCTGGATCCCTGCGGAGCGGTGCAATCGGCGGTTACATTAATTGACGGGGACCAGAGGACGTTTATTTTTATCCTCGGCACAGAGGAGAATGATGTTTGTGCTCAGGAGACGCTGGCCCGCTACATGAACGAGGATACGGTCCGCCAGGAGCTGAACCGGATTCATAATCACTGGCACAATGTTCTCGATAAAATCGTAGTTAACACCCCCGACACGTCCGTAAATTTACTGGTTAATGGCTGGCTGTTGTATCAGACGGTCGCCTGCCGTCTTATGGCCCGGAGTGGCTACTATCAGTCTGGCGGTGCATTTGGTTTTCGCGATCAGCTGCAGGATACGCTGGCTCTGAGCCACGCTGCTCCGGACCGGATGCGTGAACAGATAATACTCTGTGCATCACGGCAGTTTATCGAGGGGGATGTGCAACACTGGTGGCACCCGCCACACGGCAACGGTGTGCGTACCCGCTGTTCCGATGACTATCTTTGGCTGCCGCTTGCTGTTTGCCACTATGTTGAAACGACGGGGGATATGGATGCACTGGAAATACGCATTCCTTATCTGGAGGGACGCTCGCTTCAGCCTGGTGAAGAGTCTGTCTATGACACGCCGGTCATCAGCGGCACCGAAGAGACACTCTGGTTACACTGCGTCAAAGCTATTCACTATGGACTTCGCTTCGGGGAGCATGGCCTGCCGCTGATGGGGGCTGGTGACTGGAATGACGGGATGAACCGGGTGGGTATCGAAGGCAAAGGTGAAAGCGTCTGGCTGGGCTTCTTCCTGTACGACATTTTGCAGCGGTTTGCAGCGCTGGCGGAGCGCAGGCTGGATGAAAGCGTCGCCGCGATGTGCCGTTCACAGGCTCTGCGCCTGCAAAGTAATCTCGAAGCCCACGCCTGGGATGGGGAATGGTACCGGCGCGGGTATTTTGACGATGGTACTCCTCTGGGATCGAAAACCTCACAGGACTGCCGGATTGATGCGATTGCGCAGAGCTGGTCTGTATTGTCCGGCGCCGCGAGCCCGGGACGGTGCGCAAAGGCCATGCAGGCGCTGGATAAGCACCTTGTGGATAACGAAGGAGGGCTGATCAAACTGTTAACGCCTCCTTTCGACGGACACGGCCCAAATCCGGGCTACATACAGGGGTACCTGCCCGGTGTGCGGGAAAATGGAGGGCAGTATACGCATGGCGCCATCTGGGCAGTAATGGCCTTTGCCCGAATGGGGAATGCCGAACGAGCCTGGCAACTCTGGTCAATGCTCAACCCTGTAAATCATACCCTGAATGCGGACTCTGTCGGGATTTATAAAGCTGAGCCTTATGTCATGAGTGCTGATGTCTACAGCGTCGCTCCCCATACCGGACGTGCAGGGTGGAGCTGGTATACCGGTTCCGCAGGCTGGGCCTGGCGTTTACTTACCGAGGAATTACTGGGGATAAAACGTTCCGGCACTGACTTTAGTGTTCATGCCGGGTTACCGGATGAGTGGTCGTCTTTTTCTATGGCATATCAATATGGTGAAAGCCATTATCAGATTAGTGTTTCACGCGGCGATGCAGAATATTGCGTGACGCTGGATGGTGTTCTCCTCCCTGATGACAGAATACCGCTGAAGGATGATGGACAAAACCATACGGTTGAGATCATTCAGAACTGACACTGATCCCGGAGGTGCATTAACGTCTGCCGTTAATGCGCTGATTATCCCTGAGAACATCAATCGCAGTCTGCATGGCGATTTTGTCATCCCGCCTTTTTTGTTTGTCCTGCATGACCTGAAGGTATTCCAGCAAGGTGCGGGTATTAATCGGTCGGCCCTGTTTACCCACAGCCAGCACGGCTTCGCCAAGAATAATTTTCACAGGCGGTAGTTGTGCCGGATACCAGTCAAGGGTGTCTTCTGATTTCATCTTAAATTTCTCACGGAAGGGTAGTGTACCATAAATCAGACGTTCAATTTTCAATATCTGATAACCTCATTCAGACACAACTTAACATAACTTATGCCAGTTGTTTTTATATTAAAGCGTATAATAATTACTGTATTCCTCAGAGAATTATTTATGTCTTATACAAATGGGCTCAGGTATTTTAAAGAAAGACCGGTTCATGTTGCCTGCCCGGTATGCGCACACAGAGCCGATCAGAAAGCAGGTAAACTAAGAAAAGATGCGGTTCTTGAGTGCCCTGCCTGCGGACTGTTGTTCAGACCTTCAGAATGCTGGTGTATCGGCGGCTGATCAGCTTCTGCCACTTAACGTCAGTGATGTCGGAAAATGACAACGTTCCTCGTGTACTGCAGTTGTCGAGGGTATTATAATGAAATCTAAAAAATCTGTTTTTATTGAAGGGCATATCATGTCGAACAGCTGTCACGGACAGGCTGGCCAACCTTTCTGTATTCACCGGGTCAGGTTTAGTAATGGTAAATATGCGATTATTCGGGTGGCATCCGGGATATGTTTCAAACCAGGCGAAATTATTCAACGAAACGATTGTGAGTGGTTTTATAAACTTACCAAAATTCGGCTTCTTTCTTTTGAGTACCTTGATGATGATGAATCAAGAAGACAATTCCTTGAGTATCAATGATAAAACCATGGATTTATAACAGAATAAACTTGCTGGCTTACAATTCATCCCTGGCTCTTTAAATTATTCACCAGTCATTGGAAAATATTTTTTCCTGAATTTAGATGGATTTAAATTATCTAAAACAAAATGTATCGCTAAAGACGAATTGCCTCATTGTTTTCCTTTTGCGTTATAACCTTCATTAGCATTAAGGAAATTTATGGCACAGACTTTTACTCATAATTTACTTCATCCTCGCCACTGGCTTACCTGGTCTGGTTTGGGTCTGCTGTGGCTTCTCGTTCAACTTCCTTACCCGGTTTTACATATTCTGGGTTCTGGCCTTGGAAAAATATCCAGACCCTTTCTGAAACGCCGGGAAGGAATTGCGATTAGAAATATCGAACTGTGCTTTCCCGAGATGACACCGTTTGCCCGGAGCCAGATGGTCAATAAAAACTTTGTTTCTCTCGGGCTGGGACTGATGGAAACAGGTATGGCCTGGTTCTGGAGCGATGCGAGAGTCAAAAAATGGTTTGATGTCGAAGGGCTTGAAAACCTGACCGGTGCGACAAGGGGAGTAATGGTTGTCGGGATTCATTTTATGTCCCTTGAGTTGTGTGGAAGAGTAATGGGGTTATGCCATCCTATGATGGCAACGTATCGTCCACACAATGATCCATTAATGGAATGGGTACAGACAAAAGGGCGTATGCGTTCAAATAAAGCTATGATTAATCGACGTAATTTATCTGGTTTTGTTCATGCGCTAAAAGCTGGTGAAGCCGTTTGGTTTGCACCAGACCAGGATTATGGGTCTAAAGGAAGCGTTTTTGCACCTTTTTTCTCGGTAAAAAAAGCAGCCACGACGAACGGAACGTATGCTCTGTCAAAACTCGCTGGTGCACACTTGATCACACTTAGCATGATTCGACGTAGCGATAAAAAAGGTTATCACATGTATATCAGCAATCCGTTGTCAGGCTATCCAGGGGAAGACAAGGTCGCCGCAGCGGCTTATATGAACAAGATCATCGAGCGTGAAATTCTCCGTGCTCCTGAGCAATACCTGTGGATGCATCGCAGGTTCAAAACGCGTCCTGAAGGCGAAGTCTCTTTATACAAATGAACCACTCTACTTGTCATGAGCCAGAATCTATCTTTCTTGCCACTGCGTATTTGTAAAAAATGCGATAAGGAATTTTCGATCGGATTCATGCTAACGATGGGTTGACTGACAGCCAAGGTTAATCAATTAAACCGGTTCGGATTTGAAGGTCCGTTTTTCGCTTATAGCTGCCATTCAAAGCGATAATAATTTTTGTATATTTTCTCTTCCACATGATGTCAGTTATCGGGAATGGTTTGACTATCCAGCAGGCATAGCATCCTTTACAGCTCGACAAACCGAACGCTCCGATAGGGTATGCAGGCACACGGATGGCGTGTAAAGCAGAGTGAAAAAGATGATCGATTAAACCGATCGATTTTATAAAATTGATCTGCAAAATGAATTATCCGGCACGCTAGTGCCTGTGCTAAATTCCCAGCAATTCATTTAACGTATTGTTTATTAGTTTATTTCCTGTCCTCTGGTGGGCGCCCTTCTTTTGTCCTGCGGGCACGGCATGGGAATGCGACAGCAGGTGATGGAATGAAAAGATGTGCCCGATGTAACAAGAAAAGAAGCATTCTGGACCGGATTTTCGGGCTGGATAAAGAATTTTGTGATGGCTGTCTGATGGTGGTTAACCAGGAAATCAGAGAAAAACGAGTGGTGTCCACACCAGCACGAAAATCACCGGGACGCTCTTCCTGACAATGTTTCGTACCCGGCAGGTTATTGCCTCTGATGGGGTAACAACTCTGAAGCTTCCCTCTGTTTACATTCCCTTTGATCAATGAAAATCAACATCGATATCAGCGTCATCATTCCTGCCTTCAATGCAGTTGACAGCATCGGGGCTCTGGTCCATACACTGCTTGGCGAAACAACGCTCAGTACTGAAATCATTGTTGTGGATGACGGTTCAACCGACGAAACATGGACGCTACTCAGCGCCATTACAGATGAACGGCTTATTCTCATTCGTCAGGAAAATCAGGGCGTGTATGCTGCCCGTAATGCTGCACTGGCGATTCACCGTGGTGAATGGGTGGTGTTCCTGGATGCGGATGACCGGGTTGCGGCAGATTTTCTGCAGGAGCGGCTGCGCACAGCCCGCGAAGCACAGGCCGATGTCGTCCTTTTCAATGCCCGGCATACAGACAGCGCCGGACATCTGCGGCATACCGTTCACCGCAGACAGCCTTACGGTCAGACGCTGACGGGTCAGCAGTGGATACGCCATTGCGTCAGTCAGAGGGAATGGCCGCATTATCTGTGGCTGCAGATAATCCGTTCAGCGTATATTCGCGAGCATGACCTGCGATTCCAGGAAGGGAAAAGCCACAAGGACATTCTCTGGACGATACAGCTTGCCGCCGCAGATGGCCGATTTTATTTCTCTGACAGACAGGATTACCTGTGGGTGAATAACCCGGCGTCAATTACCCACCGCCCGGATTATTACGATATCCGCGCGTTCAGCTATTGCGACGTGATTGCAGATATTCTGGCACTCAGTACACAGACGCAGTACCGATCTGTCAGACGAGCGCTGGTCAGGCATGCGCTGGTGGAAAGCCGCCATTTTCTGGGCCTGTACCGGCGCAGGGTGAATGACCGGCTGGCGGTCCGGGCGCGTTTTCGTGCGCGGATAGCCTTTCGCCATCTGGTATCCGGCGTGAGCAACCTGAGCGATGTCTTTTTCCTCCTGAAGCTGGTCCGCAATATTTATCTGCCTGGTGTCCGCAATACTCCCGCAGCCGTTTCGCAGGTGCGGCGTTAATCCATGGATATCGCAACGCTTCTGGCGCGGTCGTGGCAAACTGCGACAACGGGTGATGACTCCATTCGCTCCGCCAGGGATATCGTCGAACACTGGTATGATAAAGGCGGTGACCTCACCCGACGGACCCGACGGTTTATGCTGCGGGAATGCCTGTGGATAGCCGCACATTACCGGGACACTGAAACGGTACTCACCCGACAGTTTCGCCTGCTGGCCGTGTTACTGTATCTGGGCGGTTATTTTCCGAAAGGAAATGTCGACGGTATGCTCCCGGAGAAATGTTTCATTTTACTGAACGCCCCGGAATTAAGCCCCATCCTGACAGACGATACGGCCCCTGATGTTCTGGCGGCGTCCTGCCACACCCTCTTCTACCTCAGACGGATATCTCCGTTAAGGTGTTACCACCATACGCGCTGTCTGAGCGAACATCTTTTTCAACTAATGGAGATCTGATAAAAGCGCCAGTCTTTGTACTGGTACCTGAGGGGCTGATCGCTGACGGTGTTGGCGTCAACGATCAGGGCTAACGTCATTATTTCCCTCCGCTGAATCTGCCACCTGTGATGTCAGTAACGGTTTTATATCCCTTGCGGGTCATCAGCCCGGTAGCCTTCCGGTCTCGGAGCATATCAAGGCTGCCGATAAACGGAGACTGCTCTTTCACGCTGAAGCCGTGACGGTCAGTACGCACCAGGTCGTACTTTTCCACGATAAAATTCACCGCGTCACACAGTGAGATTCCCGCATCAATGTGTTTCTGGATCATACTGTCGTTGCCAAACGGTGTGTCGTTGAGGGTAAGGCCGTAGTGTTGCTCCAGCAGATACTCCAGTAATTTTTGCCAGATTTTGACTGATGACAGACGTGACGATGCCGCCCTTTGAGGGGGCAGGGATTGTATTTGCATGGTTTGCACTCTTTTGACGAAGGAAAAGCGTCCGGGGTTTATGCGGTTGTTGCAGACGCCGGATAAATTACGATATACAAATAGCCACAGGAACCGAGCGTATCGGCCTTACATATCAGCCCTTTTGCATGGAGCGTGATGCAGCGCTGAATGCGGGGCATGAGTTCGCTGCTGGTCAGCATGAGCTCCATCTGCTTCATCAGTAACGGAAATGCCTGGTCCAGATGGCGTAAATCTGAGTCATTAAATGTCCCGGTGGTGCTGGCGCGGTCAGCAAGGTAATGCAGGCGGTTACCCTCCTGTACCAGCCGGGCACCAAAACATGGCGTGACGTTGCGTCTGAGGCCCCACCAGGGTTCCGCGATGTTATGGTTGATTACACGGGTTGCTTTCTGCATGTAAGTACTCCTTAACGGTGAGTTAATTCAGGGTGACGCTGCGCAGGATCACATACGGACCGTTGCGGTCCTGTCGACGTTCAGCAAACACGGCCAGTACACCCCGGATATCCTGCACTTCCCTGCCGTAGTAATGGCAGATACTGCCGGACCACTTATATTTCCCGATACAGAAGCGAAACAGCCGGGACTCAGAATGCTGGCGGTATATCGCCATTGCCTGACGTTTGCTGATGATTTTCATCGTTATTCTCTCCCTAAAGCCAGCCACGCTCGGCAAACGAGACGATGTCCATGCCTCCCACTACCAGGTGGTCCAGCAGACAGATATCCACGAGTTTAAGTGCCTGCTTCAGATGGTCAGTAAGCAATCTGTCGGCATGGCTGGGTTCGGCATAACCTGACGGATGATTGTGTGAAAGCACGATGGCAGCCGCGTTGTATTTCAGTGCTGCCTTTATCACTTCACGGGGATGTACCTGCGTATGGTTGATGGTGCCGGTGAAGAGCGTTTCATGGGCAATAAGACGATGCTGGTTATCGAGGAAGAGCACCATGAATACTTCACGCTCCAGTGTGGCGAGCTGCAGGCGAAGCCAGTCGCGAACTGCATGGCTGGAGGTAAATGCCTCGCCGGGCTCGCGTAACTGGCGTTCCAGCAGGGTCAGAGCGCGTCTGATGGTGCGCTGCGCGGTGGGAGATATTCCCCCGCTGTCAGGGGGACACGTGGTGATATTCATTTGCTTTTCCTGTCTTTTGACGCGTTGGGAGGAGATGTGTTGTACAGTTTTTCGGCAACGACGAACTCGTCGTGCAGGGATTCAAACCATCACCAGATATGGAAGAGAGGGGTACCCGTCAGGAAATGCAGGAAGGGTTCGTCGGTCACAAGGTCACCGTCCTCATCCCTGACCGTTGTATTCCTCAGCGTATCCCACAGGGCATTAAGGTGAGACAGTTCATACGGCATGGCGGGATGCTCAGTCGATAATGCGCATGATGGCGCTGCATTCTGCGTGGTTCAGCGCATAGTCACGCAGACGCCAGTAATGTTCCGTCATGGAGTCGCATTCCGTGCGGCAAGCGTGATGACTGTAAGCGATAAGACAGACTGCAATCCCTGCAGCTTCGGCGCTCATGTCTGAGGCGTTGCCGTTCATGGCGTTGAACAGCGACCAGAAGACATCGTTGTCCGTTTCCGGAACCATGAAGGCCCCGCCGTTGCTGAGAGTATAAAAATTCCAGACACCGCCGCTGTAGTCAGCGCAGAACCGATCCATCCAAGCAAAGACCTGCGGTTCAAGGGTTATCCACTGCGGGATGTTGCCAAAGTGCTGCGGCCAGAACTCCACACGCTGTTCGTCTGGTACGGGCGCGGCTGTCAGAGCATGTGCAGAACCGTTATCGTCAGCCTGCAGAGGTAGCTGATTTTTATCGTTAATATTAATCATGTCGGTCATGTTAATTTTTCCTTATGCATGGAGATGTTGAATGGAAGACTCGGGCCGGGGATTGATTTCGGTGGCGGGGCGCGGGTTATTACCCGCCCAACAGGCCCATCATGTTTTCGGCCATCACCCAGAGCGCACGGTTTAACTTAACGTCGCCATCAATCCCGTTTACTGCGCGGGTATGGGTACGTTTACCCTGCGCGGTACGGCCACTTAGCCCGCCTTTCAGCAGGTTTTCCTGAATGCGCTGGTAGGTAGTCCACAGGTCATCGCTCTCGTCCTGCCAGCGGCGAGGTGCAAGGATTTGCGATTCAGTCACTGGCTGGTACTCTTCCCCAAAACGGTAGGCCAGCGCCGCTTTAGCAAGTGCATGCTGTGCTGGTGACGGGAGTTGCAGGGACTGCATAGCGTCACGTTTCTCTTCCACCCGGTCAAAGACGCTGAGCACCTCATAGGCACCCTCAATCACCTTCCCGACGACATCCCCCCTGTGTGGCACGCGGATCTCGCCAAACGACTGTCCGCAGACGAGCGAATTAGTGCAGACACTTCGGAATATCCCCGGCAGTAACTGAAAACTCGACGCGCCATCGTGCGAATTCAGAATGATGATTTCCGGCACCTGCTGACCGTTTATCTGACCGGCACGACGCAGGCGCAGCATATGCTTTGTATGTTCCCGTCGGCTCTGGTCGCGCACTCGTGACTGACAGGCAAAGAATGGCCGGAACCCTTCGCGTTTAAGGTTCTCCAGCAGGGTGATCGTGGGTATGTAGGTGTACTTTTCGCTTCTGGAGTCGTGCTTGTCTTCCCCGAAGATGCTGGGGACATGCTGCATCAGTTCTTCGTGGGTTAAGGGACGGTCACGGCGAATCTGGTTCACCCGACCAAAACGGCTGGCTAATCGCATAGTTGATTCCTCATCTGGTTAATCTGAAGGCATAAAAGCAAAAGCCCCTGCTCCGTGAGGAGGCAGGGGCTGGATGTGTTGTTCTCAATGAACGGATAGGGCGGGATTACAGCGTATCCAGAATCTTCAGTATCTGCGCCATCAGGGCGGAGATAAGTGCAGTGACCAGCAACGTGACCGCTTCCCGGGCTGTATCAATGCAGTCGTCATCGTAACCGGCCTGACGAAAGCGGATTTCAATATACTGCCGGGCATGATGTCCGCCGCACCAGGTCAGCGCCTGGCTCAGGGCGGTCACCAGCATTTTCAGAAAGGTCATAGGATTTACTCTGGACTGCGCAGCGGCAGCCCGTTGGTCATGTGGCATTTTTTAGGTTGGGAAACGTTAATCAGGGGCGGGGACTCAGTGGTAAGTGTAACGCCATCCCCCCTTATCAGTAGTGACGACGACTTCTGAAGCCACGCAGTTATTATAAAAACTCACGCTGACGGACTGCCCGTAACGCAGGGTGGCAGGCAAAATAGTTTCTTTATTACTGGAGTACAGATATTTCTGGTTGGCAATGCGACAGTTTCCCCGGTTCACGTCAATATTTTCGACTTTCACGGTGTTATCCAGTGCAGTGACCACGACCGTGACGTAGCGTGTTCCGGCAGGGTGAACCTGATTACTGGTCTCCACTTTGATGGATGGCGTTGGCTCTGCCAGCGCCAGGGCTGATAGTGCAAACAGTGCGGGCACCAGCATGTGTTTAAATTTCATAAACTGTTCCTTTTAAAAATAACGTAATCAACAGGTATTAAATTCAGATGCAGGCTAGAGTGCATCTTTACCCACGCAGCCGTGGGTCCCGAATACTGGCAATACCTTTGCTGCCCCAGCCAGCGTGAATGTGGCATCCTTAACACCGTCTCCGGTTACTGAGACCTGTTTGCCATTACGTAGCTGAGCCCAGGCCAGCGCCAGGTTATTACCGCCCACTCGACTGCCAGATTCGCTGATGTCGATGGGGGCTCCACCGTCGATACTGACCTGAAGGCTTTTATCTTCATCCATACTGACCTGATGCCCGCTGGCGTCAGTGAATATGACCGTGGCCGGTTGCGAGCCGTAATCCTCACAGGTCAGAGACAGTTGCGATTGACTTTCCCCATTGATAACAAACTCTGATACTCCCTGGCCCCAGCCCCGGGTCCAGGTGGTTTGATTACCGAAGGCCATTGCCACTGCCGGTACCAGCGCACAGGTCAGTAGTAAAGGGTGAATCATTTTTCTGTTCATTTTTGTGCACCTCTGGTTTTCGTAAAACGCTACCCGGAAAGGGTATCTGCATGATTTTTAGTAGAAGACAGACAGTCATAAGCATCCCGTTGGGATTTTATAGCTGCAAAAAAGAAGGGGATAACGATGAAATTCGATCGAACCGATCGACAAAATTGATCGTGGTTCAGTAAATATATTTACCGTAAACCTCGCCCGAGTTTATCGATGGTCCGGTTTCACTTCAGAAGGGTGATATATATCTGAGATTTTATTGAACACAGGCTGAGGAAATGCATCACTGAGGCGGTATGGCGCAGACACCGTCCTCTGTGACAGGAGGAACACTAAAAAAGCGGTTATAGAAGAGATTACAGGCTCTGTGGTCGCTAGTGTCAATGTGAAAATATTTTGCCATGTACTGGCTGAGTATATGCTGAAATTCGTCGTAGATTTGTTGAGACCCCCGCTTGTGCTTCACCCTGATTTCATCGACTAAACGATAACATTGCTCCAGCAGGCGGTCGCCGTCGCCGTTCAGCAACGCATGAAACGCGGCAACGGCAAATAATTCATTCGCAGGCCCGGCATTAAGCCAGATGCTGACTTCGGTACAAACCAGCGTTTCCCATAGTGACATCAAATTCAGGCGTAAGGCTTCCTCTTTTAACAGACGGGTTAGTGGAGGAAATGCGTAAATATCAGTGTCAAATAGCCTGCGTGACAGACTTAAATCAGCAAAGGCAAGATGCTTAACTCCGTACAATGCTTCCTGTACAGCATCTGAACCGTATTTATCCGTTAACGCTTTCAGTAAGGTCGATTTAACCGGTTGAGGTGTTTCCATTGCTTTTATGCCACTCAGCACTCCTGACTGACAGCAGGGGATAAAATCCTTCATCATCCGGTTTATAGCAGCAGGTGCGATGATAATGTTTCTGGCGATATTTGCACCGCCCTTAGAGTTAGGGTAAATGTGGCATAGCTCAAGATCCAGCCAGGGGATTAACCTTTTTGGCGTATCAGCAACTCTGTGCCCGTTCAGCGTATTATACGTTTTCTGGTGGTCAGCTTTGCGCTGATATAACCGAATGAGGTCTGCAATATCCGTCGGACCGGTGATACTCCCCAGTCCAAGGGAATTATTTTTTAGCATAGCTTCCACATTGAGCCAGTAAGAGTGCTTAACCAGTCTTATAATAGCATCGTCATCGATTAACCTCCGGGCTTTATCCCGATGTTCCTTACAACAATAAAACTGATTGCGGGTTTCAGATATACTGATACCACAGGCGGGATACTGGCATATTAATGCTGCTCTTTCCGTTCGTCTGGCTGCATTTAACTGTCTGCCCTGATAATGTGCCGGGCATAGCCGTAATATCCGTTCAGCGGGTGAATGGCCGATCTGTGCCATGCAGTTATTTCTTTTACATACGGCCATAATCAAACTCTTATTTAATATAATAATATCTTTGTTTTTATTGACAATAACGGTGATGATATTTTACGTATCATTAAATATATTTATTGGTTAACATAAATTAAATATTAATGTATTTGTCTCAAATGAGTAAGAAATACACCAGCAGAACTATTTTATTAAATTACAGGTTTTGATGGCTGTTAATGATTCATATCCACAGAGCTTTACACCTGCCGTCATTATCTTTTTTTACTACTGTATTCTGAGAAAACCCCGCGCAGATCGCGACCAGTAGCGACTGGCGCGGGGTTTTTGCCTCTGTGGTTGTTTTCGAAGACGTTTAACCAGTGTACGCTCTGGCCATCCGGGCCTCTGTAGTGAGATGTCCCGATTAATATTCCAGCCTGTTAAAGTCGAAGTATTCAAAACCATACCTGCCAGTGACATTCTCTGGCGATGCAATAATCGGATTATGTCCGTTCTCCAGGAATGCCGGTGGAATACACCATGAGTGGCGACATTCCAGGGAAGGCATGGCAATATACACCGCAGAATGACGGCCGGGACGAATAAAACAAATCAGACCCAGTGCGATTAACTGCTCAAGAACAGATTGTGATTTACTGGCGTCACGCAGCCGGTTCGGGCCGTTCCGGTTTACCTCATTTTTCCTGAGTGGATATCCCTCATTATCGAGAAATTTCTCCTTAAGCCACCTGAACATCTCGTAAACGTCCTCCATAAATGCATTCCGTTCAGAAGAAGGGAAAAACAGCCTTTCCGCTTCTTCAAGATGCCATTCCACAATTTTGAAGGCGGCCTGGATGACCCCCCGCGAAATACATAAACTCTCAGGTGAATACATATATGTCAGAATGGCCGCAACCCTGAGGGCATTCGCCCCCGCTTTGGCTGCAATTTCACTGATATGCTCCATCTGCTGTCCGGGGGCTGTTTTACGGCTGAGCTCTGACTGTTTATCTGCCCAGTAAGTGGTCGCATCATCAGATAACCTGAGCGTTTGTTTCTGCGTATCGTGACTATAAAAACGCGCCTTTTGCTTATCAAGTAACTGGTTAATTTTACTGTGGAACACATTTAATGCTTCATCAGAATGAGCGTGGTCTGTATTTGTGCGGCGACGTCCCAGCGTGCTGATGGTATTGATATAAAGAAACCGCGACAGAAAACCACTTCCCTTGCTGAGTTCACCGTGGTTACGGCGGTAATTTTCAAAGACCGGGGGCTGAACCATTAATGCCAGGGTCAGGCAGGCGTTGATATCGTACTCCTCACCGCCCGGGCGGTGGTATTCATAGGTCTCCCCGTCCCAGGCTTTATTCAGTAAACCGAGGTTGTTTTTCAGATACCCTTTAAAAAAGGTAATTGCCTCATCTGAGAGCACCCCGGCTTCAGAATACCGGCTCAAACCTTCCAAGAGCGCCTTTGCGGTGGTGTCGTCATAAAGCATCGCCAGGCGGGTCGGAGGCTGCTGCCGGGTTTCTGCATGTTCATCTAACAGCCGTTCTTCCTCCGTCCCCTCAGAACCGCTTTTGATGGCAGTGTACAGATTACTGGTCAATGCTTTCTGGTGTATTTTCCAGATATTGTCAGCACGCAGGTGTGCCTTCATCAGACCGTCGTGCTGCTGCTTCATTTGCTCAGCGAACCGGTAAAAAGGCTTCATCACTTTTTTGCTGATACTGGTCTTACCTTCACCGGAGACCGCCAGCGTCAGTAAATACAGTGCACAGTGCATCGGATCCGATGAGTGTGGTGGTACCACCTCAATATGAGCCTGACAGGCGAGGGAAGAGGCTGCCAGTACGGCCCCCGCTATCAGTTCCGCCGGGATACCCGTCTCGTTATAAAGAGCATCAATGACATCCCGCATCACCGGCGGGAACGCGCAGACAGGGTAACCCTCCGGGGTTCTGTTTTGTACGGGAATATAAGGCTCCGGCATTTTCGGAATGACAGTGTGTGGCAGTATATTCTGCATGTAATATTCTCCTTGGTTACTGTTTTCAGTAACGGGTTAGTTGTGAATATAATAAAATAGCCAAGCGTCAAAATTTATTTAAAGTAATAATCTTACCCAATAAATAATCGCATTCAGTTTCCTTGCAACTGGCAAAAATATGTCGCAGCGAGCACATATTTAAATCAGAGACGTTGTTATATAACCTGCGTATCCTCCTTTAATTTTTACCAATACTATCTCATCGCTTATGATGCCTGCTGGCGTTCCAGCAGCCATGCATCCAGCTCTGACTCAAGCCAGCCGACGGACTGCATACCCAGCCTGCGCTGTTTCGGAAAGGTCGGGTCGTGGCGCGGCGACTTCGGGTTGATCCAGTCATAGATGGTTGAGCGGGCGATGCCCGTTTTGTTAACAACGGCGCGTATGCGCAGTATCCTGATGCTTTGTATGGTCGTACTCATTTGATTCCCTTTAGCGCTGCATGGATTGATAGTGTCACGGTACAGGGAGTAAAAATGATCGGGTAGACGCAGACCAAAAATACTAAATGATTTTGCTCAACGTACTTTTTAAGGAGATATTTTGTCTGATAACAACGAATTGTGTTCATGTGATGCTGAATGCACGGATGTTTTTTTCTCAATAGTTAAAGATCAGGTGCAGAGCATGTATTCCCTGCTTCATCAGGAAAAAAGACTTACCAGCGAAGAGGAAAAAAGACGAGTAAAACAATGGTTTCGGGATGCCTTGAGTGATATGAGGGGGTGGAGTCGAGAATCTAAAACCAGAATTGTTAATGGGAAGGTGAATGATTGTTACGAGCAGTCTCACCTTAAGGTCGGTGTTTTCGGAAAGGATATAGATTGTTACCTGGATGCTGCCGGAATCCTTTTCTGGTGGGGGCAATATGTCTGGAAGAGAGGTGGTCTGGGAGAAGGTATTCGCGCCATGCTGCGAGCAACTCACTGCCTGGGGGCATGGCAGGGAGCCCATCATCAACTCGATAAGCAAGAGGAGCATCGGTCACTCAGTGAAGTGCGGAGCGAGGCTGGAAAAAAAGGGGCAAAGTCTAAAAGGGAGTTGTTTGAACCAGTAAAAAAAGAATTTCTGTCCCTGATTGAGGAGCATATGCCCGCCGAAGGCTGGAAAAGCCGGGCCCAGGCAGTTGAGAGTGTTGAGTCTGAGTTACGTTTATTCATCGTCGGGCAGAAAATAAAGCCTGAACCGATTGATCTGGAACGTCTGATTGGTGACTGGTGTCGGGATAAAACGTCACCAGAATTTGGCAAACAAGTTAAGGAACTTTTAAAAAGGCCCGGAACTTGATTGCATCGGGAGACGGTTCAATGTTCTGAGGAGACGACGCTGGAGTGTATGATTGATTGTTAAAGCCTGTAAAACCCTCAACAGCGTATGGGAATCTGCTGCCTTACCAAAGGTTCCCTGCCGGAACAACAGCCAGTTAACGGCCACCAAATGGGGGGAACATATCAGTCTTAAGATATGCCTTGTCAGCCTGATTAACTTTGCTGGCTATGGATTGTTGTTTTGCCGGTATCACTGGGAAAAAGTTCGTCAGATAACTAAGGGCAGGGATAAGGCCAGAGGGGGGTCACCTTTGTTATTGTTGCTGATTGCAGACCGAGCGCAAAACCGTCTGCACTTCAGAGCAATCTAGGACCTTGATATGCAGGCTTATTATCGGGAATCCGTTGAGATTTTCTGTCTCAGTTCTTGCTTTCCCTCTTTATCTGACACTGCGTATTCATCTTGATCGCACAGTAAAAGTCTTCATAGTCTGACTGGGTGAGGAATGCTCTTCATTTCTTTACGGGAAATGCGAACAAATTCTGATGGATTTATAAAGTATTCAAATTTTCCAGTTAAAAATTCGATTATGTCTATTTCGATGCAATTTTTTCTGATTTTAATTCACATTTCATGGTTTTTATGCGAATTTTATCTGTGGTAGTTGCATGCGGCAGAAGGGCTCTCTATAATCTAAAAATCATTTAACTGGATAAGTATACAGGTGTCATGTGGAGAACTTTAAAATCGTAGCGGCTTTATGTCGGCAGATTATCAAGGATGGGGCCTCCGCAGGTGCTTTGCAGCAGATGGAGCGCCTTTATGATGCCCTCAGAAACGATCAGCAGGTTGCAGAAGCAAAGCTGCTCAGGGGACTGATTAACAAAGCCAGTACGCTCAATACCCTGGAGCCAGCCAGGGTTGAGCTCTCCCGTGTCTCATTTCTCAGAAAGCAGGAGCTCAGGGAAAACGTTAAAGTGCCTGTGGATAAAGAAAGTGGTTCTCCCCTTGCGCAGATCATTTTTCCGGAAGAGCTTGCCAATGCCGAGCTTCCGGTCATGCCCGACGAGCTGGCATCCGCGGTCAGTCAGCTGATTGAGCAATGGAATAATCTGGATAAACTGGCTCGGTTTGGTGTGATGCCATCGCTGAGCTGCCTGCTTTTCGGACTGCCGGGGACGGGTAAAACCATGCTTTCCTTTTATATCGCCAGGATGCTCGGATTACCGATCGTGCTGGCCAAGCTGGATGGGCTTGTTTCGTCTTTACTGGGTACCAGTGCAAGAAATATCAATAATCTGTTTGATTTTGCTGCTCAGTATGACTGCCTGCTGCTGCTGGACGAGTTTGATGCTGTGGCTAAAGCCCGCAATGACAAACATGAGGTCGGTGAAATCAAGCGTATCGTCAACACATTACTGCAGTGTATTGATGCCAGATCGAAGAGTGGTATGACGCTGGCAATTACCAATCATGAAGTATTACTGGATCCTGCAGTCTGGCGAAGATTTGAGATGCGTATACTGGTACCTAAGCCAAATTACGTAGCAAGGTTGAAGATTATTGAAAAATATATTAATCCCTTGAACTTTACGGCGGAAGAGATAAAATTTTTGACCGTACTGACAGATGGATTTAACGGTTCAGATATTCAGTTAATGTTAAATCACTTCAAGAGAATGTCCGCTATTGGTAACACCGATCAGACTTTTATTGAGGCTGTTCGGTCATTTGCAGTCATTCATGCAGGCAGTGAAGTTAACGAATTCATGCAGTTGTTATCAAATAATCAGGACGCAGCAATAATGAGCTTGTTGCATAAAAAGCATGAGTTCACGCAAAAAGAGATTGCGCTGGTTTTTGACGTTACTCAGTCAAAAGTTTCCAGAAATATAAAAGAGTCCTGACTGTCGTCGGGAGGTTGATTGCTAAGGATTGGGTAACATATGAAAAGAAATAATCCGGTTCAGGTTATTTTAAATTCAGAGCAGTATAAAAATACGCCACAACGCAGAGCGATGGGTAACAATACTGATTTTTACGCTGATCGTGATGATGCCTTCAAAAAGCACAAAAGAAACCTCCTTGATGAAGTAGGAAATGTCAGAAGCCAGCTCAACCGGTCAGGTCACGATCTTGGCCTTGTGAAAGTTGAGCTTAATCCTCAGGCGCTGGCGAAATCTCACCGTCCCGTTGACTCTCTCTTTCCCGGAAGTAAAGCGCCTGTGGTGGGCGCCCTGGGAATAGGGGAGCTGCTCATACAGGTGACGGATAAAAATCTGGTTCATCTTTACAACAAAATTGATAGCGCTGAAGAATATACCAAAAAGGTATACGACGAAAAACTGCGCAAAAATGTCAATAAGCCCAGCGAAGCAAAAAGCGAGACGGGGGCAATTGACCGTATCAGTTTTTATGGCAGTGAAGAGAAAATTGCCTTTTCTGCGGAGGATAGCGCTGCCTGGCATGCCGATAAGGATGAGGGATTTGCCGGCTATCAGGTTGAACTGGTTGATTTCAGACCCGTTGACGCCAAGCTGTTTACCGTGACCAGCGATGCCATAAGTTCGATGAAGCGGTCTCTGAGGGAGCAGCTCAAGATGCTGGGGGCCGGCGTGTATGCGACAAAAATGAGCCGTTATCCGTCATCATCTGAAGCCATCATGATCCAGCTTCTCAGACCGGATTCAGGACACGATTTTAAGGTGGATTTTGACAAGAGGCTGGAGCTGAATTTTTTACCTTCTGACGTTGATTATTCCTCGAAAAGGCACAGGCTCCTGCTTTCTGTTCTTAGCGCAAGCCCGGTGGTGAAGCGTATTTCCCTGCCGCCAAAAATTTCCCGGGCGAACCCGTCACACTCTCCGGTGGAGATGGACTTCTCGCTGCCCGTCCGAACGGAGGGAGAAGATTATCCCCGTGTGGGCGTCATTGATAGTGGTATCCATCATGCCGAACTGGCCCAGTGGTGTGTGGAAGTATCCGATGGCTTTGAAGCTGAAGACTGCGATCCCAACCATGGCTCACAGGTGGCCAGCCTGCTGGTCTGTGGGGGCATGCTGAATCCGGAGCTTCCTCAGGTCGATGATGACGGTTGTCTGCTCTATGATATCTGGATCCCCGTTCACAACAGTAAATCCAATACGTTCACCAGCTATTTTTCCGACCCGGGTGACTTTTTCGACTGGCTGGATATTGAGGTTGGTGATGCGGTGGCGAAGGGGTTTCGCATCTTTAACTTCAGCCTCAACTTCCGCGAGTTTGTCCGCGATGATTCCTACAGCTTTGCCGCCACGCAAATCGACCGCATTTCCAAAAAATACGATGTGCTCTTTGTCATTTCTTCCGGAAACCTGCGTCCTATAGATTTCCGGGCCCCCTGGGCTTCAAGACCGGCTGCGCTGCATTTTTCTGACGTTGACAGGCTTTCTCAGCCTGCGGAGGCCGTCAGCGCCATTACCGTGGGAGCGGTAAATCCGCCTGGATGTGACATCAGCGTTCACGGTGCACCTACGGTCTATACCCGTCGCGGACCCGGAGTGGCCATGGGCGTAAAACCGGATGTGATCCACTATGGCGGGTACTCCCTGAAGACGGGGCGAACCGGACTGGTTTCCATTGACGGCAGCGGAGAACTCGTGGAAGAGGCGGGAACCAGTTTCTCTGCGCCCTTGGTATCCAAAATTCTTGCCAGTCTGGACCAAAGGACAGCAGGCAAACTGTCACGCAATTCTCTTGCCGCTATGCTGGTTCATCACTCAGACCTGACGCCGCCACTCAGAGATAAGAGCGTGGATATCTCTTCAGCAAGGCGATTCGCCGGATTCGGCATGCCACTGACCTCCCGCGATATGCTTCACAGTGACGACAGCAGTATTACGCTGGTGCTGAGCGGAAGCCTTAAGCGCAGCGAAGTACTGGAGTTTGATTTCAACTGGCCCCGTAGTCTGACCACGGAAGGCGGAAAGTGCCACGGTAAAGCCACGCTGACCATTGCCTACGATCCCGTCATTAATCAGAACTATGGCGCAGAATATTGCCGTGTCAACGTTGACGCTGTGCTTCAGCAGTTTAAGCGGGACTCTCAGACTGATGAATGGGCGTACCGGAAAAACTGCCAGTCAGTCTGGGACGTTCGCCTCGGTAAAGACGTTAACTATGAGAAAAGCCAAATTGACTTCGGCCTGAAGTGGTGGCCCGTCAAAAAATATGCGTTTGAAACCAAAACTAAGGCTGGCGTAGGTGCTTCTGACCAGTGGCGACTGAAAATCAGTTCAATCGAGAGAACGCCAGGAGAGTTTCCAGACGAGGAAGTTGGTTTTACCGCACTACTCACAATCGAAGATACACAGAACAGAACGAATGACCTTTTCAACGAGGTCAGACAGGAGCTCAGCGCTTATGGCATTGAGTTTGAGGATATTACCGTGACACAGCATCTCAATATTAGGGCAGGCCAATAATGTTAAACAGAAATCTAGAGGTTCTGACCTCCTACTTCAATGGCCTGTTGGAATCAGCGCCGCAGCATCGGGAAAATGTGACAACAATCCTTGCTCAGATTGAAATCATGAAATCGCGGCCAGTTTTCTCTATGGAGCCCTCGATTCTTCTTGCCCGCAAGGAAACCGATGAATGCACGATCTGCAAGAAGCAGGTGCTGTGTGATGAGTGAGCCAAAATGTTATTTTGTGGTTTCGCGATATCCCAATGATTCCGATCCTAAGGGAATTGGCTTTTCCCCTGTTGGCAACGGGAAGGTGCCTGAGGAATATCTGGCGTTTCGCCTTGATGTGGATCGTGTTGTTCAGACCGTTAATGCACTGTTTGAAAAGGATAAAGAAAAGCGGCTAGAAGTCTACGAGCAGGTATTTCAGGCTGCGAAGGTCTGTTTCTCAGGCCGGGAGGCTGACTTTGTTCCGGCAAGCCAAGCGCTCAGTGAGCTGAAAAAGACTATCCTGAGTTCGTCATGGACCTTGGTCAGAAACCGGATAATGGGGGTATACGGTCTCTATGCCCTGCTACTAATGATTATTCTGGGCGCAGCACAGTATTTTTATAATGCTGAACTGAAAAACGTACCCGCCGTGCTCATCGGGACCTGTATAGGTTCCTGGCTGTTTGTTTCAATCAAAACCAAAAGCATCGTATTTGATGAAATCTACGAGAACATCAGCCAGCATCGCAGTCTGCTAATGAGGCTGATTTACTGCTGCACACTGTCATCGGCTGTTACATTATGCCTTCTGGCAGGATTTTTTGAGATTAAACTCGGGGAAGTTTCAACGGCGCTGATCCCCGGTAACGCCATCATTGCGGTGGCGGCCGGGATTTTTTTTGGGCTGGGTGAATCTTCACTTGCCACAAAATTGTCAGGCAATGTTAAAGACGCTATTTAATCTCTGCGCCCGCAGAAATTGTTTGCAGCAATCTGCCATCTTGTCAGACAGTTTGCTGCACCGGCAGACCCTGTTCAAGGTCTCTGACATGCTTCATAAAGGATGATTATGGACGATAATGCGTACCCGCAGCGGCATCACTCCCACGTGACTGACAGTATAGCTAAAAGCATGCTCCGGCTCTTTATTCCGCCTGAATGGATACTGCGGGAGCTGTCTGAAAATGACTACGGCATTGATTTTCAGCTTGAGTTCACCAGCCCGGGCAATCAGGTTACGGGGCAGATTGTGGGGATTCAGCTTAAAGGCACCTCCACCGGAAATATGAGCAATCAGGGCAGCCATAGCGTTTCCGTTAAACGGAGTACGCTGAGGCTCTGGCGCAGTTATGAAGCACCTGTATTAATTGTTCTGGTTGATACCGTATCCGGCATGATTTACTCGAAATCAATTGAGCGCGAAATTCGACGGGATCCAGACAGATATATTCTAAGCAACTCAGAATCACTCAGCTTCACCTTCACTTCAGCCGACCTATTAACCAAGGAGAAAGCGTTCAATGACTACCAGAATGGTAAAATCCTGCGACGTATGGACCACGATTTGCCTTCAGTGATTCAGGTCCATCGTGACTTTATGAAGCTTTTCTGGCGTTACGGACGTGACGAGCATATGCCCGTAGACGGCGATGGCACATTCGATTTGGAAAACTTCGGAAAGCATAAGTACGAGCGTCAGTTGCGTGGTGTTTATTCGCGGATGCAAAAATTGAGTTATTTTCTTGGTCTCAGTTGGAATGTACTCACGGTTGAGGCAGTCATCCGTAATGAAAAATGGAATAGCTACGATGGGAATGAAATGATGGAGCATCATTTTACGTCTATTCTGGACCGGCTGGACATTCAGTTTCAGGATATCCTGGCACTCGTGCAAAAGATTGTAGTGGCTTACAAACGGTTCTGGGAGATGGCTGACCCGGAGCTGGTAAATTTTGCGCTGAATCCCTGCCCCATGCTGTCAAAGCTTACTTGGAATGAGCGCCGGAAGTATCTCGGTGATTAATTCTACTGCATTTCGTTTTGCTGATAACGGCAAATAGACACATTAGAGGGAAGAATGATGATTACCGCTGGATCCCGACTTAATAGCCTGTGCTATGAGTTTTTCATCGAATTTGCACGATATGAGTTCTGCCTCAAAATGACGGGTTTTACGCAGGGGGACGGGGCAGCAAAGGCCAACTGGGATCGCTATGCGGCTGAGGTTGAGGACATCGTCGCTTCGCCCGGAACCACAGAACTGGCCGGCGCTATTGACTACATTCTGAGTCATCCTCCCAAAAAGCAGATCGTCAGAAACGGTGAACTAGCCTGGGATGAAAGCCCCGTACAGAGCACAAGTAAGGCGCAGCTGGTCCTGCTGTTAATACGCAGAATACGAAACAACCTTTTCCACGGCGGGAAGTTTAATGGTCGCTGGTTTGAGCCTGAGCGAAGTGAACTTCTAATGCACCACGCGCTGATTATTTTAAAGGCCTGTGCTATGAACCATGCGGGTGTCAGTGAGGCTTATAACTGCATGGATGTATCTCTATAGTCCCCGCACCTTCGGGATGCTTATTCCTTGAGGGCTAAATTATCAAGTCGGTCTGAGTTCCACTTTCCATTCTGCTTTTATACGACCCGGCTGCAAGTGACCTGCTCCTTGCTGATAATGCGCCACAATGTTAGAAACTTCCGCTCTTGGCATGAAGTGGCCTGTGAGTCTGCATCGCGCCCAATATCTGGACACGATGCAGTTAGGGCATAGATAGTAATTTAATGCCTTTAGACCCACCTTCAATAATACTTCCACGGTCTGCCGCTTGAACAAAATTCGCCCACCACTGCATCATTGGGCGACGTTGTTCGAGATAGTCACTGCGGTTATAAGCACGACGCACCTCATTCTTATCCACATGGGCCAATGCCGCTTCAATAACATCAGGCGGAAAAGCCTGTTCATTAAGGGCTGTGCTGGCGATAGAACGCAAACCGTGTGAAACGAGCACACCACCAAAACCTGCACGTTTTAGCGATGCGTTAACGGTCTGACTATTCATCGGTTGGTTTGGCTTGATGCGGCTGGGAAAGATAAATTCTCGATTTTCACTTATCGGCTTCATCATCCCCAGTATCGCAATTGCTTCATCTGACAATGGAACAGTATGGTCGCGGTTCATTTTCATGCGTGCGGCAGGAATCTTCCATTCTCGTGCTTCTAGGTCTACCTCTTCCCAGCGAGCTTCAGCCGCTTCGGCAGGGCGGGTAATAGTAAGAAGTTGCCACATGAACAGGCAGCGTGTGGAAAGGCTAATGCTGGCCGTTCGCATTGTATGCATCAGTTGAGGTAGCTGATCAGGTCGAATGCTGGGCATGTTCTTTTTCTGAGGCTTCTCGAAGGCTTTACCGATATTAACGCTGGGAACAGCATCAATCAGCCCTGTGTTTTGGGCATAGATCATGACCTCATTAATGCGTTGGCACAGGCGACGAACGGTTTCCAGTGCTCCTCTGGCCTGAACTGGTTGGACGGCCTGAACCAGTGTATGAGCTTTAATATCGGTAACGCTAACGTCGCCAATCGCAGGAAAGATATCTCTTTCAAGAGAGCGCCAGATATCTTTCGCATAGTCCTTGGTAACACTGGCTTTCTTCACATTCCACCAACGTTCTGCCACGAGCTGGAAAGTATTAGTTTTGGCTTCAAGCGAACTACGCAGTTGTTCTTGCTGATGTTCCTGGGGATCGATTTGTTTCGCAAGAAGAGAACGGGATTCTGCCCGATAGCTTCGAGCATCGGCAAGCGTAACTGACGGGTAGGGGCCAATGCTCTTTTTCGCTCGCTTCTTGGTGACGGGGCGAATGTAGCGAAATTGCCAGATTTTACTCCCGCTGGATTTGATCAGTAGCTCAAGGCCATCGCCATCATAGAGCACATAGTCCGCTTCATTGGGTTTGGCAGATTCGATTTCCTTAACGGAGAGAGGTTTGGTTTGTCTTGCCATTGCCGGGTTTCCATAGTTTTAGGCACCTCAAAAACAATAAAGCTTTATGAGGTGCCTAACAAGGTGCCTAAAAGGTTCGGATTTAATTAGTTCTCTTCGGACTTCGCGGGACAAATTGAGGACACAAAAAAGCCCGCAGGGCTTGCGCCGTGCGGGCTTTCAGGACTTCATCGGATGACTCTGGTAATCACCGATGGAGAATTTTGGTGGAGCTGGCGGGAGTTGAACCCGCGTCCGAAATTCCTACATCCTCGGTACTACATGCTTAGTCTGTCTTTACATTCGCCTGGCACCTGCGGACGGACACGCCACTACCAGACTAGCCTGATTAGTTTTAACGCTTCAACCCCAGGCAGGGCTTCCACGCGATCTCTTTTGGGTTTGACCTCTCTTTGATCCCCGTCTTAAGAGCGGAAGCTAGGGAGAGAGGGCTCAGAGCAGGTTATTAAGCTGCTAAAGCGTAGTTTTCGTCGTTTGCGACTATTTTTTTGCGGCTTTTTACGAGGCCAACCGCCCCTCGGCATGCACCTTGGGTTTCGCAAATCCCGTCGAATCCAGAATCAGCCCCAATGTGTACGGTAAGTATAACAGATTTATGAATGTGCTTACCAGTCCTCGTTTTGAGGATTATGGCGTCAGATTGGGTGAAAAATCAGCATCAACAACGATATAGCATCAGGGCCAGCAAAACTGACCCTGACAGGAAGGGGAATTAACGACCGGCGTGTTTCATAATTCGGGCTTTATCTACCGCCCACTCGCGGTCTTTGATATCGGTACGCTTGTCGTGCTGTTTCTTACCTTTCGCTACGCCGATTTTGACTTTGCACCAGGCATTCTTCCAGTACAGAGAAAGAGCAACCACGGTGTAACCTTCGCGGTTGATGCGCCCGTACAGGGTATCCAGTTCGCGCTGGTTGAGCAGAAGCTTACGGGTACGCGTCGGGTCGCAAACGTAATGAGTGGAAGCAACGGCCATTGGCGTAAAGTTGGCGCCAAACAGATAGGCTTCGCCATCTTTTAAAATGACATAGCTATCGCCAATGTTGGCTTTACCTGCGCGGAGAGATTTTACTTCCCATCCCTGCAGGGCAAGACCAGCCTCGTATTCATCTTCGATAAAGTATTCATGACGAGCGCGTTTATTCAGCGCAATGGTGGCTGATCCAGGTTTGTGGGCTTTTTTCTTAGTCATAGTATCCTGAAGTCATCGTCTTAAAACAGTCGTACCTCAATCTTCCCGCGAGGCGTAATGGGCTATCTTAGCACGAGTTGCGGTACAGCGTTTTTTTTAGCAGCAGATAAATGATATTATTTACACCGTGTTTATATGTGGAACCTGCTATGCCTCAGATTAGCCGTACCGCCCTGGTGCCGTTCAGTGCGGAACAGATGTACCAACTGGTAAATGATGTGAAGTCCTACCCTGATTTTCTGCCGGGCTGCACCGGTAGCCGGGTTCTGGAGCTCGGTCCGACGCAAATGACCGCGGCGGTTGACGTCTCCAAAGCGGGTATCAGCAAGACCTTCACAACGCGAAATACGCTGACCAGTAACCAAAGTATTCTGATGAGTCTGGTCGATGGACCGTTCAAAAAGCTGATTGGCGGCTGGAAGTTTATTCCCTTAAGCCCGGAAGCGTGCAAAATTGAGTTCCATCTCGATTTTGAATTCACTAATAAGCTGATTGAAATGGCCTTTGGTCGCATTTTCAAAGAGCTGGCCATGAATATGGTGCAGGCGTTCACGACCCGCGCTAAAGAGGTCTACAGTGTCGGCTAAAATCGTGGTTGAGGTGGCCTACGCATTGCCGGAAAAGCAGTATCTGCAAAGCGTTAAGCTGGAGGAGGGCGCGACGGTCGAGCAGGCGATCGTGGCCAGCGGCCTTCTGGCGCTGCGTGATGATATCGATCTGGCGAAGAACAAAGTGGGGATTTATAGCCGCCCGGCTAAGCTTCACGATCGGGTCCACGATGGCGATCGGGTAGAAATCTATCGGCCGCTGATTGCTGACCCAAAAGAGCTGCGTCGCCAGCGGGCAGAGAAAAGCGCCGGAAAGTAACCGTTTCGCACGAAGATGCAGATATAAAAAAAGCGCTCATTGAGCGCTTTTTGCGTATTGATAGATTTACTCCGCCGTCAGGGCAGGTTTGTTATCGATGTTGGTCAGCACACCGCTGCTGTTGAAGGTCAGGGTAAGCGTCTGCTGGGTAACTTTCTCATGCCCAGGCTGCTGACGGAAAACGTAGAACCAGGTATTGGTGCCAAACGGATCCGACATCATCGGGGTACCAAGAGCATAGGCAACCTGTTGTTGCGTCATGCCGACGCGGATTTTTGCTACATCGGTTGGTGCCAGATAGTTACCCTGGTTGATGTCAGGACGGTAAACCACTCGTTCCAGAGTGGAACAGCCTGCGGTCAACATAAGAAGAACCGCTGCGGCAGCAGTCAGCATTTTACAGCGCATAGTGATTTGATTCCTTTTTGGGCCCGAGCAGTACGTGGCTCATCTGTAATATGCCGATGATAATAGACCTTTGCCCGGTTGGGAACCTTCGGCTGCAGGTCTGTCGGCAATTTGCTGTTCACTATGACTCTGTGAAAATCAAAAAGTTTACGCGGCGAGCAACTCTTTCGCGTTTGCCAGGGTGTTACGAGTGACTTCACTACCGCCCAGCAGTCGGGCCAGTTCCTGCAAACGAGCGCGTTTATCCAGAGGGTGCATATGCGTCTCGGTCATTTCACCGTCGGTTTCCTTGCAGACGAAGAAATGGTGATGTCCGCAACCGGCAACCTGCGGTAAGTGGGTAACGCACATCACCTGGGTTGATTCACCCAATTGACGCAGCAGCTTACCGACGACCGCCGCCGTAGGGCCGCTGATGCCGACGTCCACTTCATCGAAAATCAGCGCCGGAGTTTCCATCTTACGCGCGGTGATGACCTGAATCGCCAGCGCAATACGAGACAGCTCGCCGCCGGAGGCAACTTTAGCAATCGGCTGCAGCGGTTGACCCGGGTTAGTGGTGACGCGGAATTCGATATGGTCTGCACCTTCAGCCGTAAGATGGCGCTCATCAAACGCGACATCAATGGAGAACACCCCATGCGGCATCGAAAGTGAGTGCATACTCTCCGTAATGAGCTGAGTCAGCTCATCGGCGCTATTTTGGCGTAAGGCATGCAGCTGCTTCGCCGTATCCAGCGCCAGCTGATGATGCTCCACAACCCTCTGGCTGAGTGATTCCAGAGAACCCGCGCTATCATCCAGCATACGCTGTTCTTCCAGCAGTGACTGGTAAAGGTCAGGAAGCTCTTCGGGCGTAATTTGATGCTTCCGCGCGAGGGCAATTTGCCGGGAGATACGCTGTTCCAGCTCAAACAGGCGGTTCGGATCGAGATCGAGGCGGTCATGATAATGGCGCAGTTCGTCCGTGGCTTCGCTAAGCTGAATAGACGCTTCTTCGAGCATATCGAGTACTCCGGAGAGCTTACTGTCCATACCAACCAGCTCGCTGACCAGCTGCTTCGCGACGTAGAGTTGGCTTTGCAGGTTGGATTCTTCGCCGTCTGCTAGCACCGTCAGCGCATGCTGGCAGGTGGTCAGCAACTGACCGCTGTTAGCAAGGCGTTTGTACTCTTCATCAATTTGCTCAAATTCGCCCGACAGCGGGTTGAACTCGTTTAGCTCTTTTAACTGATATTGCAGCAGGTCCGCACGCGCTGCGCGCTCCTGGCTTTGCTGCTGATGCTGCGCCAGATCGCGACAGCTTTTATGCCACTGACGATAGCGCTCTGCCATAAGCTGAGTAAGCGCATACTCACCGGTATAGCCATCAAGCAGCGTTTTCTGGTGTTCGGGTTTAGTCAGTAACTGGTGGGCATGTTGGCCGTGGATCTGGATTAGCAGCTGACCCAGCTCACGTAGCTGGGATAAAGGGACTGCCGTACCGTTAATAAACCCGCGAGAACGGCCGTCTGCGCTGATGACGCGACGAAGTAAACACTCACGCCCGCTTTCAAGCTGGTTCTGTTCCAGCCAGCGCTGCGCGGCAGGCGTGTCCTTCAGGGAGAAGCGGGCGCACAAATCAGCCCGGCTGGCGCCTCTGCGCACCATGTCGGCTTCCGCCCGACCACCGAGGCACAGCCCCAGCGCGTCGATAGCGATCGATTTACCGGCGCCGGTCTCGCCGGTAATGGCGGTCATCCCGCTGTGAAAATCGATTTCCAGCTCACGAACGATAGCAAAATGACTGATAGTGAGTTGTGCCAACATAGCTGCCTTCCTGTATGAAAAACCATTACTGTGTTTTCGTACAGTATAATATGGTTTTTTATCCAGTAAAGGGGCTGGCTATAAAATCAGAACAATTTTTTCGACCAGCCAAGCTTGGTGCTTAATGTATTGAAATAGCTGTAATCTTTTGGATGAATGAGATTGAGGTGATAGTCACAGCGGCGGATCAGCACATCTTCACCATCCTGAATCGGCAGCGCTATCTGGCTATCGCAGCTAATCTCGAGGTCGCTACAGCGTTGAGAAAAGCGCAGGCGAATCGTGCTGTCACCGTTGATCACCAGCGGGCGTGCCGACAGCGTATGCGGGAACATGGGGACCAGAGTGATAGCATCCAGCGAAGGCGTGAGGATCGGCCCGCCGGCGGAGAGGGAATAAGCCGTGGAGCCAGTTGGCGTGGAGATAATCAGGCCATCGGAGCGCTGAGAGAAAGCAAACACCTCATCAATGTAGACTTCAAACTCGATCATATGCGCCACTTTGCCAGGGTGCAGGACGACTTCGTTAATCGCCGTGCTGATGCGCTTCTGGCAATCCTGCTGACATACCTGCGCTTCCAGCAGGAAGCGTTTTTCGGCGATATAGTGGCCTTCGAGGACATCGGCGAGCTGCTGTAGCGCGTTATCCGGGTCGAGGTCGGTCAGAAAACCGAGGTTACCGCGGTTAATCCCAATAACGTTAATGTCGTAGCGGGCCAGCGTCCGCGCTGCGCCGAGCATATTGCCATCACCGCCCACCACGACGGCCAGGTCTGCCTGCTGGCCGATTTCCGCCAGCGTCCCGGTCTTCACATTGCTGAGCTGCAGTTCATGAGCAATTTGCTGCTCAACCAGCACTTCATAACCTTTGCCGGACAGCCAGCGCCAGAGCATTTCATGTGTGGTCAGCGCGGTTGGGTGACGAGGGTGTCCCACAATGCCTATACACTTGAAGTGGTTCTTCATGATCTGGATGTCCTTGCGTTAAATGAATAGTGACAATCTGGCTGCGTTCCCTTGAAACCAGGAAACTGATCCCCATAATAAGCGAAGTTAGCGAGATGAATGCGAAAAAAAACGCGGAGAAATTCATGAGTAGTAAAGAACAGAAAACGCCTGAGGGGCAAGCCCCGGAAGAAATTATCACGGAGCAGCACGACGACGTTGAGGCGGTAGAGCCTGAGGTTTCGGCTGAGCAGGTGGATCCGCGCGATGAAAAAATTGCGAATCTGGAAGCTCAGCTTGCTGAAGCGCAGAAGCGCGAACGTGAAGTATTGCTGCGTGCGAAAGCCGATGAAGATAACCTGCGCCGCCGCACCGAGCTGGATATCGAAAAAGCGCATAAGTTTGCGCTGGAGAAGTTCGTTAACGAGCTGCTGCCGGTCATCGACAGCCTGGATCGCGCGCTGGAAGTCGCTGATAAAGCTAACCCGGATATGGCGCCGATGGTTGAAGGTATCGAACTGACGCTGAAGTCCATGCTCGACGTGGTGCGCAAGTTCGGCGTGGAAGTGATTGGCGATACTAACGTGCCGCTGGATCCGAACGTACATCAGGCCATTGCGATGGTTGAGTCTGAAGACGTTGCGGCAGGTAACGTTCTGGGCGTCATGCAAAAGGGTTATACCCTGAACGGACGTACTATTCGCGCGGCGATGGTCACCGTGGCGAAAGCGAAGTAAATAAGCGAAACGGCTACCGCGAGGTAGCCGTTTTTCTATTCCCCTCAGCCAGGTCCCAGGGTTGCTATGACTCGGCCACGCTTTCGCGAATGGGTTTTACCGGCATCACTTTCACCCGTTTAATCATATTCTCCTGAACACCAAGAATATCGATATCATACTGTTCGATGCGTACGCGGGTGCCCGGGGCGGGGATCTCTTCAAGTGCTTCCAGGATAATACCGTTAATGGTTCGCGCTTCATCTTCCGGCAGATGCCAGTTAAAAGCCTTGTTGATTTCACGTACGTTGGCGGTACCGTCGATAATCACTGAACCGTCGTTAAGCGGCGTCACCTCTTCAGCAAGCGTAGGCGACATTGAAGTCGTAAAATCGCCAACGATCTCTTCGAGGATATCCTCAACCGTGACCAGACCCTGAATATCTCCATATTCATCAACAACCAGGCCCACTTTCTTCTTATTGCGCTGGAATTTCACCAGTTGCGTACTGAGCGGCGTACCTTCCGGCACGAAGTAAATTTCATCGGCGGCGCGCAGCATGACTTCTTTCGTGAACTCTTTTTTCTCCGTCATCAGGCGATAAGCTTCGCGAACCCGCAGCATGCTGATGGCATCGTCCAGCGTGTCGCGGTACAGCACAATGCGTCCGTGCGGAGAGTGGGTCAGCTGGCGGACAATGGATTTCCAGTCATCGTTAATATTGATACCGACAATATCGTTGCGCGGGACCATGATGTCGTCAACGCTGACTTTCTCAAGGTCCAGAACGGAGAGCAGCATGTCCTGATTGCGGCGGGAGATTTGCGAGCGTGATTCATTAACGATAGTACGCAGTTCATCTTTGCTTAAGGCCCCGCTCACGACGATATCGGTTTTTATACCCATCATGCGCATCAGAATGCGGGTAATGGTGTTGAGCAACCACACCAGCGGCATCATCAGAATTTGCAGCGGCGCGAGCAGGAGGCTGCTGGGATAGGCGACCTTTTCCGGATAGAGCGCGGCAATGGTTTTTGGCAGCACTTCGGCAAACACCAGCACCACAAACGTCAGGACGCCGGTGGCAATGGCGACGCCGGCATCCCCGTACAGGCGCATACCGACAATGGTGCCCAGCGCCGAGGCAAGAATGTTGACGAGGTTATTGCCAATGAGGACCAGACTAATGAGACGGTCAGGTTTGCGCAGCAGCTTTTCGACACGTTTTGCCTGACGATTGCCCTGCTTGGCCATATGACGCAGGCGATAGCGGTTCAGCGTCATCATGCCGGTTTCAGAACCGGAGAAATAGGCGGAGATGACCACCATGACGATCAGCGTCACGATCAGCGTGGTGGTGGAGATATGTTCCACTTGGGATTCCTTAAAGACTTAGCTCATGAACTGTTGCAATACGCGGCTACCAAAGTAGGCCAGCGTCAGCAGCCCCGCGCCAGTCACGTTAAACCAGACGACCCGGCGTCCTCGCCACCCTTCATGATAGTGGCCCCAAAGCAGGACGATATAAACGAACCACGCAACGATAGACAGCACTGCTTTATCAATGTTTTCCGCACTAAACAGGTTGTGCATGTAAAACAGCCCGGTACACAGCGTCAGGGTTAACAGAACCACGCCTATCTGGGTGATATGAAACATTTTACGTTCAATGCTCATCAGCGGCGGCATTTCGCTACTGAAGGTCAACTTTTTATTCTTCAGCTGATAGTCAATCCACGCCAGCTGCAGCGCGTAAAGCGCAGCGATAATCAGCGTAGCATAAGAGAAGAGCGACAGGCCGATATGGACCAGCATCCCCGGCGTGGTTTCCAGATGCGTGATGTACTCGTTCGGCATAAAGGTAGCGAACGCGAGGTTGATTAAGGCGAAGGTGTAGACAATGGGTAGCAATAGCCAGCCGCGATTACGCGAGGCGACGATGGTCATCACCGTACAGATCATCAGGCTGACCAGCGATCCCACGTTTAATAGACTGAGATTTTGCCCGCTTTCGCCGCCGGGAAAAATGCGTGACTCCAGCGCGAAGGCGTGACAAATCAACGCAATAGTTGCGGAAAGAATCGCCATCCGCCGCCAGCTGCTGTTTTTTTGCAGCAGGCCAGGGACGATCAGCGCGAGGCTGATGGAGTAGGCGACAAGGGCGAGTAGAGCAAAAACAGGCATAGGTGTGTCGACTGTTGACTAAATAGTAAAGAGAAGCAGTATAGCGTCACGCGACTCTGGCTCCAACCGTTGCAGCACATTCGCGTTTATGTCGTGTTATACTGCGCCCATTCCGTTTTTGTGTCGCTGCGGCGACCGACCGTTTCCACCTCAGGCGAGAGACAATGTTTGATAATTTAACCGATCGTTTGTCGCGTACGCTGCGCAACATTAGCGGCCGCGGACGCCTTACTGAAGACAATATTAAAGATACCCTGCGCGAAGTGCGTATGGCGCTGCTGGAGGCGGACGTTGCTCTGCCTGTGGTACGTGATTTCATCAACCGCGTAAAAGAAAGCGCGGTAGGTCATGAAGTCAACAAAAGCCTGACCCCGGGCCAGGAGTTCGTCAAAATCGTGCGCAACGAACTGGTTGCCGCGATGGGCGAAGAGAACCAGGCGCTGGATTTAGCCGCGCAGCCGCCAGCCGTGGTGCTGATGGCCGGTTTGCAAGGGGCGGGTAAAACCACCAGCGTCGCGAAGCTGGGTAAATTCCTGCGTGAAAAGCACAAGAAGAAAGTCCTTGTCGTTTCCGCTGACGTCTATCGCCCTGCGGCGATCAAACAGCTGGAAACGCTGGCCGAGCAGGTTAGCGTTGATTTCTTCCCGTCTGACGTGGGTCAGAAGCCGGTTGATATCGTTAATGCCGCGCTGAAAGAAGCGAAGCTCAAATTCTACGACGTGCTGCTGGTGGATACCGCCGGTCGTCTGCACGTTGATGAAGCGATGATGGATGAGATTAAGCAGGTCCATGCGTCTCTCAATCCAGTAGAAACCCTGTTTGTTGTCGATGCGATGACCGGCCAGGATGCGGCGAACACGGCGAAAGCCTTTAACGAAGCCCTGCCGCTGACCGGGGTTGTGCTGACCAAAGTGGACGGCGACGCCCGCGGCGGTGCGGCGCTGTCGATTCGTCATATCACCGGCAAGCCGATTAAGTTCCTCGGCGTTGGCGAGAAAACCGAAGCGCTGGAGCCGTTCCATCCGGATCGTATCGCTTCCCGTATTCTCGGCATGGGCGACGTCCTGTCGTTGATCGAAGATATCGAAAGTAAGGTCGACCGCGCGCAGGCTGAAAAGCTGGCCTCTAAGCTGAAAAAAGGCGACGGTTTTGACCTGACCGATTTCCTTGAACAGCTGCGGCAGATGAAAAACATGGGCGGTATGGCCAGCCTGATGGGCAAGCTGCCGGGCATGGGGCAGATACCGGACAACGTTAAATCGCAGATGGATGATAAAGTTCTGGTGCGTATGGAAGCCATCATCAACTCGATGACGCTGAAAGAGCGCGCTAAACCGGAAATTATTAAAGGTTCGCGCAAGCGCCGCATCGCCGCAGGCTGCGGAATGCAGGTGCAGGATGTGAACCGTCTGCTCAAACAGTTTGACGATATGCAGCGCATGATGAAGAAGATGAAGTCGAAAGGCGGCATGATGAAGATGATGCGCGGAATGAAAGGAATGATGCCGCCAGGGTTCCCCGGAGGCCGATAGGCTGGTCGCCATTTCTGCCGGGGCGCGCTTCTTTTCTGACACATGGTTGGCGCATTCTGGCTATGACTTATACTCCGGTACCCAATTTAAGGGTACCGGAGTCGCCCTTCCACAGCAGAGTTTATAACTGCTGATTGCAATTTCCCCAGAAATCAGTAAAATTTTCGGGCTTTTAATATGACACCGGGCTCCGTTCCTCGATGGGGCCCGGTGTTTTATTCACACAAGAGGATGTTATGGTTACTATTCGTTTAGCACGTCACGGCGCGAAAAAGCGTCCGTTCTACCAGGTTGTTGTTACCGACAGCCGTAATGCACGCAACGGTCGCTTCATCGAGCGCGTTGGTTTCTTCAACCCGATCGCTTCTGCGACCGAAGAAGGAACTCGTCTGGATCTGGATCGTATCGCTCACTGGGTTGGCCTGGGCGCTACTGTTTCCGATCGCGTAGCTGCGCTGATCAAAGCCGCTAACAAAGCAGCTTAATCTGTCACGGTGGTCATGATGAGCAAGCAACACACCGCACAAGCACCTGTTGAACCGATTGTATTGGGCAAGATGGGTTCTTCCTACGGTATCCGTGGTTGGCTCAGAGTGTTTTCCTCCACCGAAGACGCCGAAAGCATTTTTGACTATCAGCCCTGGTTTATCCAGAAGGCGGGTCAGTGGCAGGTTGTTGAGCTGGAAAGCTGGCGCCACCACAATCAGGATATCGTCATTAAGCTGAAAGGCATTGACGATCGCGATGCAGCGAATCTGTTGACTAATTGCGAAATTGTCGTGGATTCATCGCAGCTGCCTGCGCTTGAAGAGGGTGACTACTACTGGAAAGACCTGATGGGCTGCCAGGTAGTGACCACGGAAGGCTATAGCCTCGGCAAAGTCATCGACATGATGGAAACCGGGTCTAATGACGTTCTCGTCATCAAGGCAAACCTGAAAGATGCATTTGGTATCAAGGAGCGGCTGGTTCCGTTCCTCGATGGGCAGGTTATCAAGAAAGTCGATCTCGCTACTCGTACCATCGAAGTAGACTGGGATCCTGGTTTTTAAATTCTCCGAATAAACGGTAAAAAACGGCACTATGGGGATTGGCTTGTGTTTATAGGTATCGTTAGCCTGTTTCCTGAAATGTTCCGCGCAATTACCGATTACGGGGTAACTGGCCGGGCAGTAAAAAATGGCCTGCTGAGCATCCAGAGCTGGAGTCCTCGCGATTTCGCTCATGACCGGCACCGTACCGTGGACGATCGTCCTTACGGCGGCGGACCGGGGATGTTAATGATGGTGCAACCTTTACGGGATGCCATTCATGCAGCAAAAGCCGCGGCAGGTGAAGGCGCAAAGGTGATTTATCTTTCACCTCAGGGACGCAAGCTTGATCAAGCGGGCGTCAGCGAACTGGCAACAAATCAGAAGCTGATTTTGGTGTGCGGTCGCTATGAAGGCGTAGATGAGCGCGTAATTCAGACCGAGATTGATGAAGAATGGTCAATTGGCGATTACGTTCTCAGCGGTGGTGAGCTACCGGCAATGACGCTGATTGACTCCGTTTCCCGGTTTATTCCGGGGGTGCTGGGTCATGAAGCTTCAGCAATCGAAGATTCGTTTGCTGAAGGATTGCTGGATTGCCCGCACTATACGCGTCCTGAAGTGTTAGAAGGTATGGAAGTACCGCCGGTATTGCTGTCGGGAAACCATGCTGAGATACGTCGCTGGCGTCTGAAGCAGTCGCTGGGCCGTACCTGGCTTAGAAGACCTGAACTTTTGGAAAACCTGGCTCTGACTGAAGAGCAAGCAAGGTTGCTGGCAGAGTTCAAAAAGGAACTTGCGCAACAGCAACATAAACATGATGGGATGGCGTAAGCCCCCAATATCAGTTTACCCAGGATAAGAGATTAAATTATGAGCAACATTATTAAGCAACTTGAACAAGAACAGATGAAGCAGGACGTACCTTCCTTCCGTCCGGGTGATACCGTGGAAGTGAAAGTATGGGTTGTTGAAGGTTCCAAAAAACGTCTGCAGGCATTCGAGGGCGTGGTTATCGCTATTCGTAACCGCGGTCTGCACTCTGCATTCACTGTTCGCAAAATTTCCAACGGCGAAGGCGTTGAGCGTGTCTTCCAGACTCACTCTCCGGTAGTTGACAGCATTTCTGTCAAACGTCGTGGTGCTGTGCGTAAAGCTAAACTGTACTACCTGCGTGAGCGTACCGGTAAGTCTGCTCGTATCAAAGAGCGTCTTAACTAAGATTCGCTTTCGCGACATCCTGAATGAGAGGGCTGGCCTGATGGGCCGGCCCTTTTTTTATCTTTATTTTAACCATTCCATTGAGAATCATTTACAATACGCCCCTCATGGGGAGGGACGGTGGTCAGCAATATTTTTCATCATTCAGCATTACAACGGCGGGCCGTATGGCTGGCGCTGTTTGCGATCCTGCTGATTGTGGTGGCGCCGTTGATCTCCATCGCCCTGCAAAAAGATCCGATGAATGGCATGCACCACGCAATGATGGGGATGCCGGAAGGTATGCCATCACATCAGATGTCCGTGACGCATACCGATGCCTCGATGCCGGAACACGCGCACAGCGTGCCGCTCGATCATGCTGAAGCCTGTGGCTACTGCGTACTGTTAGCTCATGTTCCGGGCCTGATTTTCGCGCTGGTGCTGCTGCTCAGCCTGATGCTTCGACGCCAGCGAGCCCCGGTTTCCCGCCCGGAGAGGAAACGCTGGCATGACTTTACCTGGCTTTATCCCCACACCCGCGCGCCACCGCGTCCGTCTGCTTTCTCCCTTACATAAAAAATAATGTGCGCACTGCGCAACGTTCTCTTTTGCTTTAAAAAAAGGAAAAGTATGACTACCTGCACCTCGCGCGCGGCATGGCTGAACCTGCTGCGTCGTCTTCATTTCTATATCGGATTGTTTATCGGGCCGTTTATTTTTGTGGCGGCCCTGACCGGTACGCTATATGTCGCCACCCCTCAGCTGGAAAACTGGCTCTATCGTGATGCTCTGTACGGTACGTTGACTGGGGAAAAACAGCCGCTAAGCGCGCAAATTACCGTAGCGACGGAGGCCATTCAGGGAAACCTCCGCCTGCATGCGGTTCGGCCGGGGATAATGGCTGGCGATACGACCCGAGTGATGTTTATTGACCCGAACCTTGGCGAATCGGAAACGCGGGCAATTTTTGTCGATCCGGTGACGCTACGGGTGACAGGCGATATGCCGGTTTACGGCACCAGCGGTATTTTGCCGCTGCGTCAGTGGATTGATTATGCCCATCGCTCTTTGCTGCTGGGTAACTTCGGCCGACTGTACAGCGAGCTGGCAGCCTCCTGGATGTGGGTTGCCGCTCTGGGTGGGATTGCGCTGTGGTCGATGACCCGGCCGCGTCGTCGCATAAATAACAGCGTGCAGAATAACCGCCGCCTGCACGTTTCTCTCGGCTGGGTGCTGCTGGTCGGTATGTTGTTATTCTCGGCGACCGGTTTAACCTGGTCGCAATGGGCCGGTAGTCACGTCGATAGGATGCGTGCCGCCTTTGGCTGGCTGACGCCGCAGGTGAATACCCGGCTGGAAAGTGCCGCTCCGGCCGCTCACGATCCGCATGCCGAACATCATGTGGGACATGGAGCAATGGGGGAGATAACGGCGCAGTTGCGCGTAGAGGATTTTGACCCGGTTCTGCTGGCTGCCCGCGCGGCGGGGCTGGATGCCGGCAAGCTGGAGATTCGACCTCCATCGGGTGCCGGGCGCGCGTGGACGGTAAATGAAATCGACAGAAGCTGGCCAACCCGGGTTGATGCTGTCGCGATCGATGGTGCAACGATGCAAATCGTGGACCGCACTCATTTTTCCGACTTTCCGCTCATGGCTAAGCTGACCCGCTGGGGCGTTGATTTCCATATGGGAATTTTGTTCGGTCTTGCTAACCAGCTACTGCTTATCGCGTTCGGAACCGCACTCTGCGTGATGATAGCGGTGGGGTACCGGCTGTGGTGGATCCGTCGCCCGGCGCGCGCGGCGTTTAACCCGGCCAATACGTTGATACAGGCGTGGTTTGGCTTAGCGTGGCCCGCTCGTTTGCTGACTGCCGTTGTTGCGGTGTTGTTGGGCCTGGCGCTGCCGCTCATGGGGAGCAGCCTCGCGCTATGTCTCGCCGTTGATTATCTGCGCTGGCGCTCAGCAACGGCGGTGATAGCGGCTAAATCAGTCGAATAGGTGTTTAAGGCGTGCTGATAACCACCGTGACGCGGCGGTTTTCAGCGCGCCCTTTCGCGGTATCGTTGCTGGCTATAGGATACTTTTTCCCGAGTCCGCGAGTGGTCAAGTTTGCGCGCGGAATATTCGCCCCTTCGGCCCAGGCATCCGCCACGCTGTTAGCTCGCTTAAGCGATAGCATTTCGTTGTAGCTGTCTTCGCCGTAATTATCAGTATGACCTTCAAGGCGACTATGGGTAATTCCGGTGCTCGCCAGACGTGAAGCCATTGTGCGAATTTGCTGTTTGCTTTCGGCACGCAGATGATAGTCGTTTTTATCAAACAGGATGGTATCAGATATTCCTAATAACCAGTCGCCGTTGGTTTCAGTAAAGCCATATGACTTCATTGCTGCAATTTGTTCTGCCGAGAATTTTCCTTGCGGAGCCTGGCAACCGCTAAGAAAAAGTGCGGCCAGTAAAGCAGGAGCAAAATATTTTCCGATCATGGTGATTCCTTTTATTTTTGCGTTTGCTGTAAGCGCTGGTGTTTCATCCGATACATATTTTGATCGGCAAGCTCTTGCAGATTTTCCGCTGAGGTATGTTCCCAGGTTAAAGCGTAACCAATGCTCAGTGACAGGCTGGCGGTGTGGCCATTGTGTAGATTAAACGGCGGGATAAACTGTTCGGACAACGCGCTGCACAGTGCCCGAACTTCGGTTTCTGAATGAACATCCCGTAACAGAACGGCAAATTCATCGCCGCCGAGACGCCATGCCTGATGTTGTTTACCGACAAAGGCCATCAGGCGGCTCGCGACCTCAATTAACACTTTATCGCCGGCTGCGTGGCCCCAGTTGTCGTTAATAAGCTTGAAGTTATCGCCATCAAGAAATAACAGCGCAGAATGACTTTGGGCGGTTTCATCCTTCATCAGATCATTAATGACATTCCGGAAAGCCGCTCTGTTAGCCAGCCCGGTTAGCGGGTCGTGTAATGAACTGCGCAGGAGCTGGGCGTTTTTAGCCTGAAGCTGCCGCTGCCAGTCCTCCATTTCACCCAGCAGGCTATTGAAGTCCTGGGCGAACAGGTGGAATTCTTCAATGCGCTCTTCGGGCACCCGGCGGGAGAAATGGCGATTTTCGCGGATGTCATGTACCACCTCGGTAATGCTCTGTAACGCAGCCACAATGCCGCGATGCAGCGAGTGGGTAAGGAGCAAGGCGATGCAGGAAGCCAGAAAAATGCTGCCGGTGAGCACAATAATAGAGATACCAAGAAAATAGCTTATCAATCTGTCCAGCGCGGTCAGACGGAGTTCACCGATAATTTTTCCCTGGTGCAGGATAGTTTGCACCGTGGGTTTCGGGAAGAGCCATTTGCTGATGACGTCGCTGATTTTATCCTGACTGACCAGACCATCGTTATGCCATGAGGCAAAGGGTCTTTGCCGGCCATCGACCAGAATTGCTTGAGAAAATTGCCCCTGTCTGCCCAGCGTGGCCAGCGTGTCTTCAGCCGCTGCGCTATCGCCAAAAACGAGCGCTGCTTCCAGGCTACGGCCCATGGTGGCGGCGGTAAGTTCCAGGTTTTTTTGGGCGTATTGCTTGAGTGTAAATATGGAAGCGGTGCAGAGTAACAGCCAGACCAGTGTCATAGAGATCACCACGCTTATCATGCTGATACGGCGCAGCGCTCTTTTAAATGTGGGGCGCGGGGCCTGAGAAAAATCCTTATTCATGTGATGTTTTCCGGGCAAGCATCAGCACCTCGGGATTAACCCGAACGCCGCTGTGCGTCAGTACATCCAGATTTACGGAAAATCTGACTCTCTCATTGTTGATGAGCAGGCAAAAAGCGCTGCCAATAGAGCAATCGGTGTTTTGTTCCGCAATAAGTAATAGGGGCCGGTTTCCATATTTGGCCGTAAATTCAGACTGTTGGGTCGGCGATTCACTGCCAAAATAAAAACCATCGCAGGTCGTCTGTAAGGCTTCTTGTGTATTACGAACGATCTCGGGTTTATAAGGCAATATTTCCGGAGCGTCTTCGGCCAGGCTATGGATATATCGTGATGTTGAAAAAATACAGAGCCTTGGAGGACCGGATAATTGCGGCCAGCGAGTATAAGTCACGATCCCCGAAACGATTGTCCGAACATTTTCAGACGGTCCGGAAGCAACAGCAGAGATACCCACGAGTGATAGTACTAAAGTCAAAAAGAGACGGTGAAGAACAGTCATTACGGTTCCGTCAGATTGTCATAGCGTGGGGGATGCAGATTGCTGAAACCCGGGCGAAGAATAGCATTGTTGAGGAAAATCGTCATTAGCCAGCCTCGCTGCTTTGAGATAATTCTTACCAGGATTTTTCGTAAAAGAAATTCGAGGAAGCAGGGAAAAACTGGCGTTTAATGATGGGATGTAAATAATTTTATACACATTAAATGAAATACAGCGCGATTTAATTTCTATGTGTAAAGTAAAATTTACGGAATATGGATTGAAATCTTTACTTTGTGTGGTATCGTTACGTCATCCTCGCTGAGGCAATAACTATCGCAAACGAGCTATACAGGATCGCAATCATGCAAAAAGACGCGCTAAACAACGTACACATTACCGACGAACAGGTTTTGATCACTCCGGATCAGTTGAAGGCTGAATTCCCTCTGAGCGTTGAGCAGGAGGCGCAGATCGCGCAGTCTCGCCAGACTATCTCCAACATCATCGCTGGCCGCGATCCGCGTCTGCTGGTGGTATGTGGCCCGTGTTCGATCCACGATCCTGAAACCGCCATTGAGTACGCTCGTCGTTTTAAAGCCCTTGCCGAAGAGGTCAGCGATAGCCTCTATCTGGTCATGCGCGTCTATTTTGAAAAACCCCGCACCACCGTTGGCTGGAAAGGGCTGATTAACGATCCGCATATGGATGGTTCGTTTGATGTGGAAGGCGGCCTGAAGATTGCGCGCCGTCTGCTGGTTGAACTGGTCAATATGGGGCTACCGTTGGCGACGGAAGCGTTGGATCCAAACAGTCCTCAGTATCTCGGCGATCTGTTTAGCTGGTCTGCTATCGGCGCGCGTACGACCGAATCCCAGACTCACCGTGAGATGGCTTCTGGCCTGTCGATGCCGGTAGGGTTTAAAAACGGCACCGATGGCAGCCTTGCCACGGCAATTAACGCAATGCGCGCTGCCGCGATGCCGCACCGTTTCGTCGGCATCAACCAGGCCGGACAGGTGTGCCTGCTGCAAACGCAGGGCAACCCGAACGGTCACGTCATTCTGCGCGGCGGGAAAGCGCCAAACTACGGCCCGGAAGATGTTGCGAAGTGTGAAAAAGAGATGACTCAGGCGGGACTGAAGCCATCGCTGATGGTAGATTGCAGCCATGGGAATTCTAATAAAGATTACCGCCGTCAGCCTGCGGTTGCGGAATCCGTGGTCGCGCAGATTAAAGATGGTAACCGTTCCATTATTGGTCTGATGATTGAGAGCAATATCCACGAAGGTAACCAGTCCTCTGAGCAGCCGCGTTGCGATATGAAATACGGCGTCTCAGTGACCGATGCCTGCATTAGTTGGGAAACCACCGATGCACTGCTCCGCGAACTTGATAAGGATCTGCGAGGCCATCTGGCGGCTCGTCTGGCGTAAGAGGATGATATGGTTGCTGAACTGACCGCATTGCGCGATCAAATTGATGAAGTCGATAAGGCGCTGCTGGAACTGCTGGCTAAGCGCCTGGAGCTGGTAGCGGAAGTCGGAGAGGTTAAAAGCCAATACGGCCTGCCCATTTACGTTCCTGAACGTGAATCGGCGATGCTGGCGTCCCGGCGCGAGGAGGCTGCTGCGCTTGGGGTCCCACCGGATCTTATCGAAGATGTTTTGCGTCGCGTCATGCGGGAGTCTTATTCCAGCGAAAACGATAAAGGTTTTAAAACGCTTTATCCGAACCTGCGTCCGGTGGTGATTGTTGGCGGCGGCGGGCAAATGGGGCGTCTGTTTGAGAAAATGCTGACGCTTTCCGGATATCAGGTTCGTATCCTTGAAAAAGACGACTGGTCGCGGGCGGAAGAGATTGTCGCCGATGCCGGTATGGTTATCGTCAGCGTGCCGATTCATATCACGGCGGCAACGATTGCTCAGCTGCCACCGCTGCCGGCGGACTGCATCCTGGTCGATTTGGCCTCGGTGAAAGCGGAACCGCTGCAGGCGATGCTGGCCGCGCACAAAGGTCCGGTATTGGGGTTACACCCCATGTTTGGGCCGGACAGCGGCAGCCTGGCGAAGCAGGTGGTGGTGTACTGCGATGGCCGTCAGCCCGAAGCGTATCAGTGGTTCCTGGAGCAAATTCAGGTCTGGGGCGCGCGGCTCCATCGTATCAGCGCCGTCGAACACGATCAGAATATGGCCTTTATTCAGGCGTTGCGCCACTTTGCGACCTTCGCTTACGGCCTGCACCTGGCCGAAGAGAATGTGCGTCTTGAGCAACTTCTGGCGCTGTCGTCGCCTATTTATCGTCTGGAACTGGCGATGGTTGGCCGGCTGTTTGCCCAGGATCCGCAGCTCTATGCTGACATTATTATGTCCTCGGAAAATAATCTGGCGCTGATTAAGCGATACTACCAGCGCTTCGGTGAAGCTATCGGCCTGCTGGAGCAGGGGGATAAACAGGCGTTCATCGATAGCTTCCGTAAGGTTGAGCACTGGTTTGGTGACTATGCCCAGCGCTTCCAGAGCGAAAGCCGGACGTTGCTGCGCCAGGCAAATGATAATCGGCAGTAAGTCGTCAAACACGTATACAATAAAGCCAGAGGGGTGACCCGCTGGCTTTTTTTATAGGGATGAAAACGATGGCTGAACCACAACCGCTGTTTGATTACACCGGGCATTTACCGGAATGTCCGACCTGGAGCGAAGCCGAACAGGCATTGTACTGGGCCGATATTATGGAATGCGAGATTCATCGCTACGACGTGCAGACGGGTGAACATCAGGTTCTGCAATTTCCCGAGGAGCCCGGCTGTTTTGCCCTGCGCGAGAAGGGCGGTTTTATCGTCGCTTTACGCAGCGGTATCTGGCTCACTGATGCGCATGGTCTTCTACAGCGCAAAGTCTGCGATAACCCCAGCAACCCGCAATTAGCGCGCTTTAATGATGGTGGAACCGATCGCGATGGCCGCTTTTATGCCGGGACTTTCTGGGGGCCGGGAGATTTTAACGGCGCGCTCTTAGTGCGCATCGATAACGATCTCTCCCCGCAGGTTATCCAGTGCGACATTCACGGCGCTAACGGTCTGGCGTTTAGCGAAGACAAACGTTGGATGTATACCTCGGATACGCCAAATGCCGTTATCTATCGAACACCTCTCGATGAGCGGGGCGAGGCGGGTAAACGTGAGGTCTTCCTGCGCTTTCAGCCGGGAGAGGGGATTCCAGACGGCGCGGCCATCGATGCTGAAGGTTGCTACTGGAGCGCGATGTTTGACGGCTGGCGTATTGCGCGCTTCTCGCCGACGGGCGAGCAGCTGGAGGAGCATCGTCTACCGGTGCGTTGCCCGACGATGGTCTGTTTTGGCGGAGCGGATATGAAGACGCTCTACATTACCACCACGCGGGAGAATATGGATGCCAACGAAGTGGCGAAATATCCGCTTTCCGGCGCGATCTTCACCCTGCCAGTCGCCGTGGCAGGGATGAAGAAATTGCCGTTTATCGAACGTTAAACCGGGTCGACCGGTACCACGTTTTCGCTGGCATAGCAGCCCAGCACTTTCATTGAACGCGTTATCTCGGCCAGCTCTTTTAATGCCTTGCGCATTGGCAGTGATTCCAGGTTGGCCTGGATATCCAGATAAAACATCTCTTCCCACGGATTACCGTGAATGGGGCGTGATTCCAGCTTGGTCATGATCAGATTATGGTTTCGCAGCACCAGCAGCGCTTCTACCAGGGCCCCGGCTTGCTGGCCGGTGGCCATCAACAGCGTGGTTTTCGCGGGGACCTGATCGGAGACTTCCACCGCTTTACGCGCCAGAACCAGGAAGCGGGTGATGTTTTGCGTCTGGTTCGCCTGACAATGTTCCAGGACCTGTAAACCATGCAGCGCTCCGCCTGCTTCACTGCCCAGGGCGGCAACGGTCGGCGATTTAGCCTGAGCGACTTTTTCCATCGCTGAGGAGGTGCTATCGGTATATTCAATGTTCCAGTGCGGATAGCGGCTCAGATACTGGCTGCACTGCTGAAACGGCTGCGGATGGCTGTAGACCGTCGTAATCTGTTGCGCATCGGTGGACGTTGAGACCAGCACGCAGTGATCGATAGGCAACGTCAGCTCGCCCACGATGGATAAGCTGGTGTGCTGCAGAAGATCGTAAACATCATTGATGCCGCCGGAACTGGTATTTTCAATAGGAACGACGGCATAGTCAGCCTGGCCGGTCTCCACTTGCTCAAAGATATCGGCGAACTTCGCGCAGCCGCTTTCGATAAACTGTTCAAAGTGGCGGGCGGCGTACTGACGAGCCGCAAGGTGCGAATATGAACCTTTAGGTCCGAGGAATGCCACCCGCGCGGAGTGCGGATTAATTTTATTCAGGTGCTGTTGCAGCAGCGTTTGTTGGGTAAGGACCGAGTCTTCAATGATCAGCTGGAACAGGCGCGTGATGTAATGGGCATCAAGATGGTGTTTTTTCCCCAGCGTCATCAGGCGTTCCAGCAGGTCCCGCTCGCGGTCGATATCCCGCACCGGCCGGTGCGATGCCAGCTTGGCTTTGCCGACCTCGACGGCCAGGCCGCGGCGCTCAGCCAGCAGCGCAAGCAGTTTCTCATCCAGAGCGCTGATCTTATCGCGTAGGGCCAGTAATGGGTTTTCCTCGGTCATATGTGTTGCCTTTCTTGTTATTGATTATCAATAAAAAAGGCCTCCCGTTTGGGAGGCCTTGTTGTTCGTCTTCGCATTCTTTATCACACGACGAATTGCCTCCCATTCAGGGGAAGGTAAAAAAGAATGCGAAGAAAAACGGGATCAGTTTCACGATGAATTCCTTGAGTTAGTGGGGATTACAGTACCTGTACTGTTTTCACTCTGTCAATAAAAAACGCGCCCGAAGGCGCGTGGCATGACACAAGCTTAAGTTAAGGATTACTCTTCTTCTTCCACAAAGCCTGCCTCTTTCACCGACGTTGCGGCGCGGCGGGCTTCCCCTTTGTGTTGCACTTTATTGAGCTGCCGTTCCAGCTTGTTGATCAATTCGTTAATTGCGGCATACATGTCTTCGTGCCGTGCGCTGGCGACCAGGTGCCCGTTTGGCGTATTGATGGTTGCGTCAGCGACAAAACCCTGCGGCTCCTTAGAGAGGATGATGTGCGGGTTAATTAAGTGGGTTTGCCATTTATCCAGTTTGGCGAGACGGTCTGCGACGTGCTGGCGGATTGCCGGAGTAATTTCCATTTGTTTACTGGTAATGTTCATTGTCATAAATTTTACCTCTTGTCTTTCCCGTCTTGGTAAACTCAGCATACCTCGCCCAATGTCAAAATGCGTGATTTAAATCACATTTTATTGTCACTTTTTGTCAACAAATCTGTTTTGTGAGACAGGACAGGAACAGGTGAGATTTTACTTGTGGAATGGAAGAAAGAGAGCCATATTTGATGAGTTAACTCGGCGCTAAACCGCTTCAGCTTAACAATTTAACGAATAGAAAAACGGCAGCCACTCGGCTGCCGTTTTGCTTATCTAAGGGCTATCAGGTGTTCTTGCTGTTAGCCGCGATGATTTTCGCAACCTTGTCAGCCTGCGCGTTCATCTGCATCTGACGGTAGGCGTTTTCCATTTTCGGAAGCGCGTCGCGGGTGGCCTGCGTATCCGGATAGTTACGCAGCATGCCGTCTACGCGGTTAACGACCGCAACCCATGCGCCACGATCGGTATAGTAATCCACGACCGACAGCTCGTACTTCGCCAGACGATCTTTCAGGAACACCATACGCTTGTAGGCGTCAGTAGCGTACTGGCTGTTAGGATAGCCACGAACCAGTTTGGAGAAGTCGTTAAAGGCATCGCGCGCGTGTTGTGGATCGCGGTCAGAACGATCGACACCGAAGAAGCCCTGCAGCGCACTGTCATCCAACGCCATATTTGTCAGACCACGCATATAAATGACGTAATCAATGTTAGGATGGGTAGGGTTCAGGCGCACAAAGCGATCGATAGCTGCCTGAGCCAACGGCAGATCGGCGTTTTTGTAGTACGCATAAATCAGATCCAACTGTACCTGTTGGGAATAAGGTCCAAAGGGATAACGGTTATCCAACGCTTCCAGTTGCGTTATTGCCTGTTTCCAGTTACCGTCCTGCAGCTTTTGCTGAGCGGTCGCGTAGATCTCATTCGGCGGATTATCGGGCACCTCCTCCTTTGAGCCAGAGCAACCCACCAAAGCCAGGCTCAGTGTGGCTGCTGCCACCAGGTATTTCATGCGCGTCATGACGTTTTGACTTCCTCAAAATGTTTATGCGGGAGAATCTCTGTTCCTGCTCCCGATTAAGACCAGCTACAATAGCACACTATATTAAACGGCAAAGCCGTAAAACCCAACGTTAAAACGAAGAAGCTGTATATGGCACAACGAGTACAACTCAACGCAACGGTGTCCGAAAATCAACTCGGACAACGCTTAGATCAGGCTTTGGCCGAATTGTTCCCGGATTATTCGCGTTCGCGCATAAAAGAATGGATCCTTGACCAGAGAGTGCTGGTAAACGGCAGCGTCAGCGACAAGCCGAAAGAGAAAGTGCTGGGGGGAGAAACGATTGCTATCGATGTTGAAATCGAAGAAGAAGTCCGTTTCCAACCACAGGATATTCCGCTCAATATCGTTTATGAAGATGATGACATCCTCGTAATTAATAAACCGCGCGATTTAGTTGTGCACCCTGGCGCGGGCAACCCTGACGGTACTGTGCTGAATGCGCTGTTGCACTACTATCCGGCCATTGCTGACGTGCCGCGTGCGGGGATCGTGCACCGTCTTGATAAAGACACCACCGGCTTGATGGTGGTCGCGAAGACCATTCCGGCGCAAACCCGCCTGGTGGAATCCCTGCAGCTGCGCGAAATCACCCGCGAGTATGAAGCGGTGGCGATTGGTCACATGACCGCTGGCGGAACGGTGGAAGAACCGATTAGCCGCCACCCGACCAAGCGTACGCATATGGCGGTACATCCCATGGGAAAACCGGCGGTGACGCACTATCGGATCATGGAGCATTTTCGCATTCATACTCGTCTGCGTTTGCGCCTGGAGACTGGCCGTACGCATCAGATTCGCGTACACATGGCGCACATCACTCACCCGCTGGTGGGCGATCAGGTCTACGGCGGGCGCCCGCGTCCGCCTAAAGGCGCATCGGAAGAGTTCATCACCGCTCTGCGTAAGTTCGATCGCCAGGCCCTGCATGCCACCATGCTGCGTTTATACCATCCGATCAGCGGCATTGAGATGGAATGGCATGCGCCAATTCCACAGGATATGGTTGATTTGATTGATGCCATGCGCGCTGATTTTGAAACCCATAAAGACGATATTGACTGGCTATGACTAAACTGATTGTACCGCAATGGCCAATGCCGGAAGGCGTGGCAGCCTGTAGTTCCACGCGCGCTGGTGGGGTGAGTTTGTCGCCATACGATTCACTTAACCTCGGAGCCCATTGCGGAGACAATCTGCAGCACGTAGAAGAGAACCGTCGGCGTATGTTCGCCGCTGGCGGTCTTCCGTCATACCCGGTGTGGCTGGAGCAGGTTCACGGTACGGCAGTGTTAAAGCTCGACGGCGGGCCGTACGAGTCAAAGCGTGCTGATGCTTCATACTGCAATGTGCCGGGTACGGTATGCGCGGTGATGACCGCTGATTGCCTGCCGGTGCTTTTTTGCAACCGCGCGGGAACGGAAGTCGCGGCTGCTCATGCCGGCTGGCGGGGCCTTTGTGAAGGCGTGCTGGAAGAAACCGTGGCCTGTTTTGCCGATAAACCGGAAAACATCATGGCCTGGCTTGGTCCTGCCATTGGGCCGGACGCGTTTGAGGTTGGTCCGGAGGTGCGTGAGGCCTTTATGGCAAAAGAGACTCAGGCGGAGCGCGCATTTCGTCCTGCAGGTGAAAAGTATTTTGCTGATATCTATCAGCTTGCGCGTCAGCGCCTGGCGAGCGTTGGCGTTGAGCAGATTTTTGGCGGTGACCGCTGTACCCTCAGCGAAAAAGATGATTTTTTCTCTTATCGTCGCGACAAGACGACGGGTCGTATGGCAAGTTTCATCTGGCTGATATAACCTCCCGAACTAAGACGATCCAGAAGGCAAACTTATTTTTGCATAGTTCAGGTCTTTAACCTTGAATAATTGAGGGATGACCTCATTTAATCTCCAGTAGCAAATTTGACCTGTTATGGGAGGAGTTATGCGTCTGGATCGTCTTACCAATAAATTCCAGCTTGCTCTTGCCGATGCCCAGTCCCTTGCACTCGGGCACGACAACCAATTCATCGAACCTCTTCATCTTATGAGCGCCTTGCTGAATCAGGAAGGGGGATCGATACGTCCTTTATTAACTTCGGCGGGCATCAATGCCGGAGAGTTGCGCACCAATATTGAACAGGCGTTGAGCCGATTGCCGCAGGTGGAAGGTACCGGCGGCGATGTTCAACCGTCCCAGGATTTAGTGCGTATTCTGAACCTTTGCGACAAGCTGGCGCAAAAGAGAAAGGACAACTTTATTTCGTCAGAGCTGTTCGTTCTGGCAGCGCTTGAATCACGCGGCACGCTGACCGACCTTTTAAAATCCGCCGGGGCCACAACCGCCAACGTGAGTCAGGCGATCGAACAAATGCGCGGAGGTGAAAGCGTGAACGATCAGGGAGCCGAAGACCAACGTCAGGCCTTGAAAAAATTTACCGTCGATCTGACCGAACGTGCTGAGCAGGGCAAGCTTGACCCGGTGATTGGCCGTGATGAAGAAATTCGTCGTACGATTCAGGTTCTGCAGCGCCGTACCAAAAACAACCCGGTGCTGATTGGTGAACCCGGTGTAGGTAAAACGGCCATTGTTGAAGGGCTGGCGCAGCGGATCGTCAACGGTGAAGTGCCGGAAGGGCTGAAGGGGCGCCGGGTGCTGGCGCTCGATATGGGCGCGCTGGTGGCGGGTGCCAAATACCGCGGTGAGTTTGAAGAGCGCTTAAAAGGCGTTCTGAATGACCTCGCCAAGCAGGAAGGCAACGTCATCCTGTTTATCGATGAGCTGCACACCATGGTGGGTGCGGGTAAAGCGGATGGCGCAATGGACGCCGGTAACATGCTGAAACCGGCGCTGGCGCGCGGTGAGCTGCACTGCGTGGGCGCTACGACGCTGGATGAATATCGTCAGTACATTGAGAAAGACGCCGCGCTGGAACGTCGTTTCCAGAAAGTATTCGTGGCGGAGCCGACCGTTGAAGATACCATTGCGATTTTGCGTGGTCTGAAAGAACGTTATGAACTGCACCACCACGTGCAGATCACCGACCCGGCGATTGTTGCGGCAGCCACGCTGTCTCATCGCTATATCGCCGACCGACAGCTGCCGGATAAAGCTATCGACCTGATCGATGAAGCTGCATCCAGCATTCGGATGCAGATTGACTCAAAACCGGAAGAGCTGGACAGACTCGACCGTCGCATCATTCAGCTCAAGCTGGAACAGCAGGCGCTGAAGAAAGAGTCTGATGAAGCCAGCATTAAGCGGCTGGATATGCTGAATGAGGAGCTGGCCGATAAAGAACGTCAATATTCAGTCTTAGAAGAAGAGTGGAAGGCTGAAAAAGCATCGCTCTCCGGAACCCAGACGATTAAGGCTGAGCTGGAACAGGCGAAAATCGCTATTGAGCAGGCGCGTCGCGTCGGCGATCTGGCGCGGATGTCCGAGCTGCAGTATGGCAAAATCCCGGAGCTGGAAAAACAGCTGGCGGCGGCAACGCAATCCGAAGGCAAGACGATGCGTCTGTTGCGTAATAAAGTTACGGATGCGGAAATCGCGGAAGTGCTGGCTCGCTGGACGGGTATCCCGGTGGCCAGAATGCTGGAAGGCGAGCGTGAGAAGCTGCTGCGTATGGAGCAGGAGCTGCATAGTCGCGTCATTGGTCAGAACGAAGCGGTCGAAGCGGTATCGAATGCGATCCGCCGTAGCCGTGCCGGATTATCCGATCCTAATCGTCCAATTGGCTCGTTCCTGTTCCTGGGCCCTACCGGTGTAGGTAAAACAGAACTCTGTAAAGCGCTGGCCAACTTTATGTTTGATAGCGACGATGCGATGGTACGTATCGACATGTCAGAGTTTATGGAGAAACACTCCGTTTCACGTCTGGTTGGGGCGCCTCCGGGATACGTCGGTTATGAAGAAGGCGGCTATCTCACTGAAGCGGTCCGCCGTCGTCCTTATTCCGTCATCCTGCTGGATGAAGTGGAAAAAGCGCATCCGGATGTCTTTAACATTCTGCTGCAGGTACTGGACGATGGACGTTTGACTGACGGGCAGGGGAGAACGGTCGACTTCCGCAATACGGTCGTCATCATGACCTCTAACCTCGGTTCGGATCTCATTCAGGAACGTTTTGGTGCCCTGGACTATAGCCACATGAAAGAGCTGGTTCTGGGCGTGGTTAGCCAAAGCTTCCGGCCGGAGTTTATCAACCGTATTGATGAAGTGGTGGTATTCCACCCGTTAGGTGAAAAACACATTGCTTCTATTGCGCAGATTCAGCTGCAGCGGTTGTATAAACGACTTGAGGAACGCGGCTATGAAGTTCACCTCTCTGATGAGGCACTGAAGCTGCTGAGCGAAAACGGTTACGATCCGGTTTATGGCGCACGTCCTCTGAAACGTGCTATCCAGCAGCAGATCGAAAACCCGTTGGCGCAGCAGATTCTCTCTGGTGAGCTAATACCGGGTAAAGAAGTGCAGCTGGTTGTGAAAAACGACCGGATAGTGGCAGTGCAGTAAATCACAAAACAGCAAAAGCGGGCCCGCCGGGCTCGTTTTTGTTTAAAAACCAGGCGATAATGTATTCTCAGCTGCAGCTTTGGTTGAAAAATAAGCGGGTGGAGTTTTTTTTTGAAATTCCTCTTGCCACTTCAGAATTACTCCCTATAATGCGCCTCCACTGACACGGAACAACGGCTTACAGCCCGCCGGGTCAGCGGGATTCAGCGATGAATACCGGCAGAGAAAAGCGAAATTAAACGCTTGACTCTGAATGAGGAAAGCGTAATATACGCCACCTCGCAACGGTGAGCGAAAGCCGCGTTGCACTGCTCTTTAACAATTTATCAGACAATCTGTGTGGGCACTCAAAGTGACATGGATTCTTAATGTCTTCGGACAATAAATGAATACCAAGTCTCTGAGTGAACATACGTAATTCATTACGAAGTTTAATTCACGAGCATCAAACTTAAATTGAAGAGTTTGATCATGGCTCAGATTGAACGCTGGCGGCAGGCCTAACACATGCAAGTCGAACGGTAGCACAGAGAGCTTGCTCTCGGGTGACGAGTGGCGGACGGGTGAGTAATGTCTGGGAAACTGCCTGATGGAGGGGGATAACTACTGGAAACGGTAGCTAATACCGCATAACGTCGCAAGACCAAAGAGGGGGACCTTCGGGCCTCTTGCCATCAGATGTGCCCAGATGGGATTAGCTAGTAGGTGGGGTAACGGCTCACCTAGGCGACGATCCCTAGCTGGTCTGAGAGGATGACCAGCCACACTGGAACTGAGACACGGTCCAGACTCCTACGGGAGGCAGCAGTGGGGAATATTGCACAATGGGCGCAAGCCTGATGCAGCCATGCCGCGTGTATGAAGAAGGCCTTCGGGTTGTAAAGTACTTTCAGCGGGGAGGAAGG
>OKCQ01000034.1_pt1 | contig 151574 bp, 162 predicted proteins | sample 1610061 | NCBI WGS metagenome assembly OKCQ01 (sample SAMN04436616, study PRJEB24849) | human gut metagenome | biome: human gut; feature: NICU; material: stool | host: Homo sapiens | place: USA: Saint Louis, MO | collected 2009-12-15 | reverse complement strand
AATCGGGCAGTCTGCCGGAGCGCTAAAAGGAAAAAAACATGAGAGCACAACACACGCGACCATAGAAAGGTAACAAATTATAAAAAGCCGCAAATAACATAGCAATATTTTCTTCTTTCATTTTTTGAATAAGAACGATCCCAAAACGTGTTTTATTTTATATGCCCGGCGCAGGTTATTTGTCAGCATTCATATTTAAAATCATACTGTTATTTACGTTGCCTTCCTGCCAAACGGTGCCAGGCTTAAAAGAACCCATGATAAAAGGAGGTCATGATGGCTTCGATTTATACGCTGACACTCTCCCCTTCCCTCGACTCCGCGACCATGACGCCGCAAATCTACCCGGAAGGTAAGCTGCGCTGTAGCGCGCCGGTGTTTGAGCCGGGCGGCGGCGGCATCAACGTGGCGCGCGCTATTACCCATCTCGGCGGAAAAGCCACCGCCATCTTCCCCGCTGGCGGCGCCACGGGAGAACATCTGGTTGCGTTGCTGGCAGATGAACAGGTGGCCGTAGACACCGTCGATGCTAAAGACTGGACCCGGCAGAACCTGCATGTCCATGTTGAATCCAGCGGCGAGCAATATCGTTTTGTGATGCCGGGGGCGAAATTAAGCGATGATGAGTTTCGTCAACTGGATGAGAAAGTGCTGACCATTGAAAGCGGCTCATTACTGGTGATCAGCGGTAGCCTGCCGCCGGGCGTCAAAACAGAAAAACTGACGGCGCTGGTTCAGGCGGCGCTCCAGCGCGGCATCCGCTGCATTGTCGATAGCTCGGGCGAAGCCCTGAAGGCGGCGTTAGAACCCGGACAACTTGAACTCGTTAAACCTAACCAGAAAGAGCTCAGTGCCCTGGTTAATCGAGAACTCAGCCAGCCTGATGACGTTCGTACTGCCGCAGAAGAGCTGGTACGTACGGGCAAAGCGCATCGCGTTGTGGTCTCTCTCGGTCCTCAGGGTGCGCTGGCCGTCGACAAGACGGGCTTTGTACAGGTTGTGCCACCGCCGATGAAAAGCCAGAGCACCGTGGGTGCCGGTGACAGTATGGTTGGCGCGATGGTGCTGAAGCTAGCGCAGGGCGCTTCGCTTCTGGAGATGGCACGCTATGGCGTCGCGGCAGGGAGTGCAGCCACCATAAACCAGGGAACGCGTCTGTGTTCGCTTGCGGATACCCAGAAAATTGTCGATTACCTGGCGAGAAGCTGAACCTGCTTCCCCTTCCCATGGAGGGGGAAGTCGCTAAACAGGGCATATCGACTATGCTAAGAAAACTTTCAGGATAACAACGAGGTGAATTATGAGCAGTGGTGATATCACCCGCTACGTCGTAACCGTGAATATTCATGAGGCGTCGCTGACCGAACTGAATGAACTCAACAACGCGTTCACGCGCGCCAATTTTCTGCTCACGCTGACGGACGATGAGGGCAATATTCACGATCTCGGCTCACTGGCATTTGGCCTGATAAGCCCGCTGAGTCAGGAAGAGGTGAAGGCGCTGGCCAGTAGTCTGGTGGAAAGCGTGACTGACAAAGCCACGGAAATTGATGTGGATAGCTGGGAAAACTGGCATAAAAAAGAACAATAAGTGCCCTGTACAAAATTAAACCGCTCAGTTGTGCGTTAGTTCCTGTTTTTTTATAGCCGTTTTGCGCTAACTTTATGATCTGGCAGACAACATGGGAGAGACATCATGTGGCAGGCTATCAGTCATCTTTTAAGTGAGCAGCTGGGTGAAGGTGAAATTGAACTGCGTAACGAACTGCCAGGCGGAGAGATCCATGCCGCATGGCATTTACGTTACGCCGGGCGCGATCTTTTCGTTAAATGTGATGAGCGTGAATTGCTCCCCATTTTTACTGCCGAAGCCGATCAGCTTGAGTTGTTATCGCGCAGTAAAACAGTCACCGTTCCGCAGGTTTTAGCCGTCGGTAGCGATCGTGACTATAGCTTTCTGGTGATGAACTATCTCCCCGCGCGCCCTCTGGATGCGCACAACGCCTTTATTCTCGGGCAACAGATCGCCCGTTTGCACCAGTGGAGCGATCAACCTCAGTTCGGGCTCGATTTTGATAACGACCTCTCCACTACCCCACAGCCAAACGCATGGCAGCGCCGCTGGTCGACCTTTTTCGCCGAGCAGCGCATCGGTTGGCAGCTGGAGCTGGCCGCTGAAAAGGGATTAGCGTTCGGCAACATCGACGCGATTGTTGAACACATTCAGCAGCGTCTGGCTTCGCATCAGCCTCAGGCTTCCCTTCTGCACGGAGATTTATGGTCAAACAACTGTGCACTTGGGCCTGATGGTCCCTATATATTTGACCCGGCCTGCTACTGGGGCGACAGAGAATGTGACCTCGCAATGCTGCCGTTGCACCCTGAACAGCCGCCGCAAATTTATGATGGCTATCAGTCTGTCTCGCCGTTACCTGCGGGTTTCCTTGATCGTCAGCCGGTTTATCAGCTGTACACCTTGATAAACCGGGCTATTTTGTTTGGCGGGAGTCATCTGGTCAATGCCCAGCGGGCGCTGGACCGCATTCTGGCGGTATAGCGGGAGGGGGCGGCTTCACGCCCCTTCCCTTAGGATTTACAGGAAGCCAAGCAGCGTAAAGAAGAAATACCCGGCCACAATGATAATGACCGGCAGGATGTAGAGCGGGAAAAACTGCACAAAAATGGTATGACGCGGAACGACAATGCGCGATTCGATCTGCTCGCGGCTCATCCCGTCAGGGCCTTTCGCCTTCTCAAGGATCAGCTGGTCTTCCACCCCTTCGCGCAAAAAGCGGGTCTGGCGACTCATGCGCGCGCCGGAGGCCTGCAACGCCATCGCGATAAATATCAACGCATAGATTATCCAGAAACCGACATTCAGCTGGTGGTGAAAATCCGGCGTGGGCGAGTTGAACCAGAAGACGTTCAGGAACGGGGTATTAAACCGCATCATCTCAATCATGACGTGCGCAAAATCAAGCATGACGGCATTGATGCCCGGCTGTTTTTCGCTGTGATCGTACATAAATTTGAGTACGGAGATCAGCGTTGAAATCAGGGCGGGAATGAAAATAACCCAACCAGCAATACGTTTTAAGACCGCGATGCGTCCAGCTTGTTGATACGTCATTAGTTCCTCTTCATAAAGACGCGTTATTTGTGCCTAAGTCTACCTGCTGTCGGTCATTTTCGCCCGCTCTTTGAATGCAATATGCTAAATTGCTTGTGCTTAGCACCGTTTGTCTTACCCCCAAGATAAGGAGATGTTGTAATGTCGACCCCGCGCCAGATACTTGCCGCTATTTTTGACATGGATGGATTGCTGATTGATTCCGAACCCCTGTGGGATCGGGCTGAACTGGACGTGATGGCCAGCCTCGGCGTCGATATCAGTCGTCGTAACGAGCTTCCCGATACCCTGGGGCTGCGCATCGATATGGTGGTTGACCTCTGGTATGCCCACCAGCCATGGGTTGGCCCGGATCGCGACGAAGTAACGGCGCGCATTATCAACCGCGCTATCTCCCTCGTAGAGGAGTATAAGCCGCTGTTACCGGGCGTACGCGACGCTATCGCCCTGTGCAAGGCGCAAGGGCTGAAAGTGGGGCTGGCCTCCGCCTCACCGCTGCATATGCTGGAAAAAGTGCTGACGATGTTCGGGCTGCGCGACAGCTTCGACGCGCTGGCCTCGGCCGAAAAGCTTCCTTACAGCAAGCCACATCCGCAGGTATATATGGACTGCGCCGCGAAACTGGGGCTGGATCCACTTACCTGTGTGGCGCTGGAAGATTCGGTTAACGGCATGGTGGCGTCCAAAGCCGCACGTATGCGCTCCATCGTTGTGCCGGCTGAAGAAGGCCGACACGATCCCCGTTTTGCCCTCGCAGACGTCAGGCTGACGTCTCTTGAAGAATTGACTGCCCGCCATCTGCGCGGGGAGTAACGCTCTTTCAGGCAGCTTCGGCTGCCTGTCTCGCCAAATCAAAACAACGTTTTACTTTATTTGCTTTTCTCATTCCAGACTCCTATTCTTACGTGCAGAATGACAATAACCTGACTTCTGAGGCGCGTATGATACTGGATGCTTTTACTCTGGCAGGAAAAGTGGCGATGGTGACCGGGTGCGATACCGGTCTGGGGCAAGGTATGGCCATTGCCCTCGCCCAGGCAGGATGCGATATCGTGGGGGTTAACCGCAAGGTTCCTGACGAAACGGCAGCGCGCGTTACGTCGCTGGGACGACACTTTATCGCGATTCGCGCCGATCTTGGCAAGCAGGAGAGTATTCAGAGCGTGGTGGATACCGCAGTCGCTGAGATGGGCCGCATCGATATTCTGGTTAACAATGCCGGCACCATCCGCCGTGCCGATGCGCTGGAATTTAGCGAGAAGGACTGGGACGAGGTCATCGATCTCAATCTGAAATCGGTCTTTTTCCTCTCTCAGGCAGTGGCGAAACAGTTTATCGCGCAGGGTCAGGGCGGCAAGATTATTAACATTGCCTCCATGCTCTCCTTCCAGGGCGGCATCCGGGTGCCCTCCTATACGGCGTCCAAAAGCGGCGTGCTGGGCCTCACCCGCCTGCTGGCGAACGAATGGGCAACGCTGGGCATTAATGTGAATGCTATTGCGCCGGGTTATATGGCGACCAATAACACCCGGCAGCTTCGCGATGATGAGCAGCGCAGCCAGGCGATCCTCGACCGTATTCCGGCGGGTCGCTGGGGTCTGCCGGAGGATTTACAGGGTCCGGTGGTGTTCCTGGCCTCGTCGGCCTCTGATTACGTTAACGGCCATACCCTCGCCGTAGACGGTGGCTGGCTGGCGCGCTAACCGCGCGTTTGTGACAAAGAGTTACACCGTCACCTCTTTCACACACTGTATAAAAACCCTATACTGTATGAATCGACAGTTTACCGGGTTTTATCATGACGGCGGAAGGCCACCTGCTTTTTTCACTTGCCTGTGCAGTGTTTGCCAAAAACGCTGAACTGACCCCTGTGCTGGCACAGGGGGACTGGTGGCATATTGTCCCTTCCGCCGTGCTGACCTGCCTCCTGCCGGACATAGATCATCCAAAGTCATTCCTTGGCCAGCGGCTGAAGTGGATTTCAAAACCCATCGCCAGAGCCTTTGGTCATCGCGGGTTTACCCACAGCCTGCTGGCCGTCTTCGGCCTGCTTACACTCTTCTATTTGAAGGTTCCGGAGAGCTGGATCGTCCCGGCGGATGCCATTCAGGGCATGGTGCTCGGCTACTTAAGCCATATCCTCGCCGATATGCTGACGCCAGCGGGCGTACCGCTGCTCTGGCCCTGCCGCTGGCGTTTCCGTCTGCCAATCCTCGTGCCGCAAAAAGGCAACCAGCTGGAGCGCGTTCTGTGTATGGCGCTGTTTGCGTATGCCGTGTGGATGCCGCAGACATTGCCCGAAAATGGTGCAGTGCGCTGGTCATCGCAAATGATCAACTCGCTACAATTTCAGTTCAATCGTTTTATTAATCACCAGATTGAACATTAAACCGACAATATAATCACTTTTGTCATAAACCATTCCATATGGATATAAGCGCGACATCACACTTCTGATAACCTTGCGCCAACAGGTTCGGTAAAAACCGACCGTATAATAAATCAGGAGAACGGGGATGAATTTTCCACTCATCGCGAACATTGTTGTGTTCGTCGTATTGCTATTGCTTCTCGCCCAGGCTCGCCACAAACAGTGGAGCCTGGCGAAAAAGGTACTGGTCGGTCTGGTCATGGGCGTGGTGTTTGGCCTGGCCTTACACGCCATTTACGGCTCCGATAGCCCGGTACTGAAAGATTCTATTCAGTGGTTCAACATTGTCGGTAACGGCTATGTACAGCTGCTGCAAATGATCGTTATGCCGCTGGTATTCGCCTCTATTCTGAGCGCCGTAGCCCGCCTGCATAATGCCTCTCAACTGGGTAAAATCAGTTTCCTGACCATTGGTACCCTGCTCTTCACCACGCTGATTGCGGCGCTGGTGGGTGTGCTGGTAACCAATCTGTTTGGCCTGACTGCTGAAGGTCTGGTGCAGGGTAGCGCTGAAACCGCGCGTCTGACGGCGATTGAGACCAACTACGTGGGTAAAGTGGCCGATCTGACCGTTCCGCAGATGGTGCTCTCCTTCATTCCGAAGAATCCGTTCGCTGACCTGACCGGTGCAAGCCCAACCTCCATTATCAGCGTGGTGATCTTCGCGGCATTCCTGGGCGTGGCTGCGCTCAAGCTGCTGAAGGACGATGCGCCGAAAGGCGAGCGCGTTCTGACAGCCATCGATACCCTGCAAAGCTGGGTGATGAAGCTGGTGCGTCTGGTCATGCAGCTGACGCCGTACGGTGTCCTGGCGCTGATGACCAAAGTCGTGGCAGGCTCTAACCTGCAAGACATCATCAAGCTTGGCAGCTTTGTGATCGCCTCTTATCTGGGGCTGGGCATTATGTTTGTGGTGCACGGTATCCTGCTGGGCGTGAACGGCGTTAGCCCGCTGAAATATTTCCGCAAAGTCTGGCCGGTGCTGACCTTCGCCTTCACCAGCCGTTCCAGCGCGGCATCTATCCCGCTGAACGTGGAAGCACAGACCCGTCGTCTGGGCGTACCGGAGTCTATCGCCAGCTTCTCGGCCTCCTTTGGCGCCACCATCGGGCAGAACGGCTGTGCGGGTCTCTACCCGGCGATGCTGGCCGTGATGGTTGCCCCAACCGTGGGGATTAACCCGCTGGATCCGGTCTGGATTGCGACGCTGGTGGGTATCGTGACCATTAGCTCCGCCGGTGTTGCGGGCGTGGGCGGCGGCGCGACCTTCGCTGCGCTGATCGTTCTGCCTGCGCTGGGACTGCCGGTGACGCTGGTTGCCCTGCTGATCTCTGTTGAACCGCTGATCGATATGGGGCGTACCGCCCTGAACGTGAGTGGCTCAATGACCGCCGGTACCCTGACCAGCCAGTGGCTGAAGCAGACCGACAAAACGATTCTCGACAGTGAAGAAGATGCGGAACTGGCCCATCGTTAATCACGGCTGAAATAAAAAAACCGCCTGCGGGCGGTTTTTTTATGGCTGTTATTCTTCAACCTCTTCATCCTGGCGGGTCTGCACAGCCCATCGCTGCGCCGATTCCGGCACCGTAAACGCAGGGGAGCGACGGAAGTGCTCGCCAATCAGCACGAAGGCAACGTATTTACCCCTTAACATCCAGACATCGCGAAAACCATCCACTTTCAGGGCATGGTCAGGCGGCGCGGGTTCAACGCGGGGCACATAGCTAATAACCTGGCGGTTTTGTTGACGAAGAGGTTTCATAAGCGACGGGTTCACTAAAGCAAATTCTTAAGCAGGAAATTTCTATCATAGCCGATTCTCCCCCCACCCGTCGCGCCTGACGTGAGGCAGATGGCTCCTTTCGCTAATCACTTATCTGAAAACGCTTAGTTCGCCTGCTAATTCATCACATTGTTCTATCCTTAATAGGGTTTTCAGGAACGAACAAAGGAGAATCGTGCAATGTCGAACAATGATAAACCACATCAAGCCCCTATTCATGGCACCGAAGAATCTCAACCGGGAATGGACTCACTCGCCCCTGCGGATGGCTCTCATAAACCGTCGCCGGGCCTGTCCGCGCCGGGCGAGCAACCTACTGCACCGGGAAGCGTGAAGTCGCCCGATGCGGATAACGAGAAGTTAAAATCTCTCGACCCGCACCGCAAAGGGGGTGAAGGCTATGCGCTGACCACCAATCAGGGCGTGCGTATCGCCGATGACCAGAACTCCCTGCGCGCCGGAACGCGCGGCCCGACGCTGCTGGAAGATTTCATCCTGCGGGAAAAAATCACCCATTTCGACCATGAGCGTATTCCTGAGCGTATCGTTCACGCTCGCGGCTCCGCGGCGCACGGCTATTTCCAGCCGTACAAGAGCCTGAAGGCGATCACGAAGGCGGATTTCCTTTCCGATCCGAACAAAATCACACCGGTATTTGTGCGCTTCTCTACCGTACAGGGCGGCGCGGGTTCGGCCGATACGGTGCGTGATATCCGCGGCTTCGCCACCAAATTCTATACCGAAGAGGGCATTTTCGACCTCGTCGGGAATAACACCCCGGTTTTCTTCATTCAGGATGCGCATAAGTTCCCTGACTTTGTCCATGCGGTAAAACCAGAGCCACACTGGGCCATACCGCAGGGACAAAGTGCGCATGACACCTTCTGGGACTACGTCTCCCTGCAACCGGAAACCCTTCACAACGTGATGTGGGCGATGTCTGACCGGGGGATCCCACGCAGCTATCGCACCATGGAAGGGTTTGGTATTCATACCTTCCGTCTGATTAACGCTGAAGGTAAAGCGACGTTTGTGCGTTTCCACTGGAAACCGGTCGCGGGGAAAGCATCCCTGGTGTGGGATGAAGCACAGAAGCTGACAGGGCGCGATCCGGACTTCCACCGTCGCGAACTGTGGGAATCCATTGAAGCCGGTGATTTCCCGGAATACGAGCAGGGATTACAGCTGATCCCGGAAGAGGACGAGTTCAAATTCGACTTCGACCTGCTCGACCCGACCAAGCTTATTCCTGAAGAGCTGGTGCCGGTTCAGCTGGTGGGCAAAATGGTGCTTAACCGCAACCCGGATAACTTCTTCGCGGAGAATGAGCAGGCTGCGTTCCACCCGGGCCATATTGTGCCGGGGCTGGATTTCACCAACGATCCGCTGCTACAGGGCCGTCTGTTCTCTTACACCGATACGCAGATCAGCCGTCTCGGTGGACCGAACTTCCACGAAATTCCTATCAACCGTCCGACCTGCCCGTACCATAACTTCCAGCGTGACGGGATGCATCGCCAGGATATCGATACCAACCCGGCGAACTACGAGCCAAACTCCATTAACGATAACTGGCCGCGTGAAACCCCGCCGGGGCCAAAACGTGGCGGATTTGAGTCGTATCAGGAGCGCGTGGACGGAACAAAAATTCGCGAGCGCAGCCCGTCATTCGGCGAATATTACGCTCAGCCTCGCCTGTTCTGGAACAGCCAGACCCCGATTGAACAGCAGCACATTATCGGCGGTTTCAGCTTTGAGCTGAGCAAAGTGGTGCGTACCTACATTCGCGAGCGCGTGGTCGACCATCTGGCGCATATTGATATCCAGCTTGCTCAGGGCGTGGCGAATAATCTCGGCATCACGCTGACTGACGAGCAATGCCATGCCGCACCGCCAAAAGACGTGAACGGGCTGAAGAAGGATCCGTCCCTGAGCCTGTACGCGGTACCTGGCGGGTCAATTAAAGGCCGCGTAGTGGCTATCCTGCTGAATGATAAACCGCGCGCCAGCGACGTGCTGGGGATCATGAAGGCGCTCAAAACCCAGGGCGTACATGCCAAACTGCTTTACTCCCGCATGGGTGAAGTGACAGCCGACGATGGCTCTGTCCTGCCAATTGCCGCGACCTTCGCCGGGGCACCGTCGCTGACGGTTGACGCGGTGATTATGCCGTGCGGCGACGTTGAGAGCCTGCTCGGTAACGGTGATGCCGCCTATTATCTGCTGGAAGCCTATAAGCACCTGAAGCCAATCGCCCTGGCAGGCGATGCGCGAAAGTTTAAATCTCTGCTGAAGGTACCGGATCAAGGGGAAGAAGGCATTGTCGAAGGTGATAACATTGACGATGCGTTTATGACCCGGTTGTTTGACCTGCTTGCTGCGCACCGCGTGTGGTCGCGCAGCAGTAAGATTGACCAGATACCGGCGTAAAAAAAAGCCGGGTGGCGCTGCGCTTACCCGGCCTACATTTCGATTGCTTTTGTAGGCCCGGTAAGGCGAAGCCGCCACCGGGCTTTAACTCAAAGATCCCTGAACGTCCCCAGACGATACCCACGCTCGGCAATCGCGTACTTTAACGACGCCGACGTCAGCACATCCAGTTCTGCCAGACGCGGCCAGCAGTAGGCGCTCTTACGTACGATGTTATCGACAAACGCCGGGTGCGCCATTACCTCAAGCGAGCGCTCCCCTTTCGCGGCGGACTCATCCAGCACCTTCAGGAACAGCGCTTCGTCGATCTCGTCGCCATAAAATGCGCTGCTGAACCCCTCCGTTGACGTCACCGCGACGTCCGGCAGCCCGCGCACCTCACGATCCACGCGCATCGCCACGCCTTTACGTTGCGCAAACTCTGCCACAAGCGGGAAAATCGCCGGGATCATATGCACATGATGATGGCTGTCAATATGGGTAGGCTCGCGGCCAAACACATCCACAAAGCGGTTAAACTGGCAATCCAGCTCGCGGGCAATCTCATCGAGCGGCAGAGCGCCCTGCTCCGCCATTTCCCAAATCCATTTCCCCAGCTGGCCGTCGCGCGTCAGGCCCGGCATTGGCGAAAGGGGCAACCCAAGCGTCAGCACAAAGTGCATGCCCACGCCCAGCTCGGGCAGCTCACGGCTTAACTGCGCCGCATGTTCCACCGCCTCACCGTTGATGAGCGCTGTTGTAGAGGTCGCGACGCCCCGGCGACAGGCTTCAATAATGCCGTAGTTCTGCCCTTTTGACAGGCCAAAATCATCGGCATTGACGATCAGCAGGTTTTCCATCGCGCCTCCTCTTAACGGTGTGTGAGTTTCAGTTTCTCAACCGTTGCAGCAAAGTTTGGCAGCCATTTTTCATGCGCCAGGATCATCTCACTCGCGAGTTTTTCAGCGTCACGGTCAGAATGCACCAGCGGGCTGAGGTTCAGCGCCAGCAGCACGTCATTCAGTTCGCCGCTCAGGGCCGCATTGCTCGCCGCCACTTCAAAGCCTTTGATGGTGTGAATCAGACCCATCACCTTATCGTCGAAGTGGGTAATGCGGCGATGCGGTTTTGCACCCTCGCGCCCAAGGATGCAGGTCATCTCAACGGCCCAGTCTGCCGGGATATTGTCGATGTGCCCGTGATGGGGAACGTTTACATAGTGCTCGGCCTGCTTGTCATTGTAAATGGCGTTAATCACTTCACACGCGGCATCCGAATAGTATGCCCCGCCGCGCTGCTCCAGCTCTTTCGGTTTGACGTTCAGGTTCGGATCTTTATACAAATCAAAAAGCTGCTTCTCTACTTTCTGTACAACCTGAGCGCGTGCGCCACCTTTGTAGTATTCGCCCATTTCAATGGCCAGCATCTCTTTCTGCTTAAAGTAGTAGAGCAGATACGAGCACGGCAGCAGATTCAGGGAGCGGATCAGCCCTTCGCTGAACGGCAGATCGAAAATGTTTTTCACCGAGGCCGCGGTCAGGCGACCAGAGGCGACGCCGTCGAGCAGTTCCGCAAAGCGCGATTGCCCGTTCACTATCACATCTTTGATAAAGACCATGTGATTCAGGCCGAACAGATCAATGGAGAGATCATCGTTATCGGTCAGTTCCAGTACATCGCGGATGAACATCTTCATGCCAATCGGAATATTGCAGACGCCGATAAAGCGTTTGAAACCGGTGTGGCGATAGACTGCCTCGGTGACCATCCCGGCCGGGTTGGTAAAGTTGATCACCCAGGCGTTCGGGCAGATCTCCTCCACGTCTTTAATGATGTCAAAAATGACCGGAATAGTACGCAGGCCTTTAAACAGGCCACCTGCCCCATTGGTTTCCTGGCCCAGATAACCGTGGCTCAGCGGAATGCGCTCGTCCAGCTCACGCGCCTTCAGCTGGCCGACGCGCAGCTGCGTGGTCACGAAGTCAGCATCTTTCAGTGCCAGGCGGCGATCCAGCGTTTTATGCACGGTTAAGGGCACGCCCGCTTTTTCAACCATGCGTTTGCACAGTTCAAAAATAATATTCAGCTTCTCCTGACCTTCTTCAACATCCACCAGCCATAATTCGCTGACCGGTAATTCATGATACCGTTTCAGGAAACCTTCAAGTAATTCCGGGGTATAGCTGCTGCCGCCACCAATGGTTACGACTTTTAATTTCTGTTGCATAATATCTCCCTTAGCATATCAGGTTAATCGCCTGCAAGGTATAGCGTACTCTTCCCGCTATTTGGGCAAGCCATTACGTCACTGTTCCTGGCGGATAAACCGCCGAAAGTTAATTAATTACCGTTAAATTTTTGCGGTAACTGTTCGGTGTGAATGAAGTCAATTTTTTAAAGGTTTTAATAAACAGGCTGGGGCTGCTGTAACCCGATTCGTAAGCGATATCGGTGACAGAGTAATTAGTAATTTCCAGCTGTTTTTTGGCAAAGTTAATGCGGATTTCATTAATGATTTGCACAGGCGTTTTACGGTAATAACGCTGCGTGGCGCGCGTCAAATATTCCTGCGATTTACCCGACAGCGCCACCATATTCTCCAGGGCGTTATCGCTGAACTGTCCTTTATCGTGCATCAGCTCCACGGTACTGCGCAGCCACTGAGGAATATCATCCACCACCTGCTGTTCTTCACGGTGATGGCGGAGGCGATTCATGACGTAGAACGTCACGGTTTCAATAAATTCATCAAATTCATTGTCGCGGAAATTCAGCGATGCGATAACCGTTTCAATCCAGGTCATAAACTCATTTTTAACGCGATACACCTGTGACGCCACAAAGCAGAACGGCACCAGCGGCAGATAGTGCTTCTCGAAGAAACGCCTGCTCACCCCTACGTTCAGAATGCGTGTCGCACCAAACTCATAAAAGCTCTGGTGATAAGATCCCATTGGCAGGAAGACGAAATCGCCACGCTCAAGCAGGACGCGCTTACCGTTGATCTCCTGATAGTAGCGGCCGGTCAGAACAATCGTGAACTCGTAGTAGTCATGCTGGTGCAGACCGCTGGCGCTCTCCGTTTTGTTGTAAATCACCACGTGAAAATTTTTGCCATTAAACAGCTGTTGCTCATGTGCGGTTTTGATTTCCATCGTGCTGACCTCCTGCTACTTCAACTGACTTATTGCATCTTCTCGTGAAGCTCGATGAGCTCCGCGACCAGCTCGCGTGCCAGCATGGAGGTCATCAGATGATCCTGCGCATGTACCAGCACCAGACTCACTTTCATCTTCCCTTCGCCCTGGTCGCTTTCGATGAGCTTCGTCTGCACCAGATGCGCTTCGTTTAACGCTGTACGGGACTGCTCCATCATGGTTTTCGCGGCAACGAAGTCGCCCTGCTTAGCCTGCTTAAGCGCCGCATACGCCAGGCTGCGTGCCTGCCCGGAGTTGATGATGAGGCCCATCACCACCTCTTCCAGATCGTTCTCTGCGGTTTCTTCGGCAACGATACTCTCTAAATCTAACATCTTTAAGCTCCTTTCCGCTGGCGCGGGTTGCCCCGCGCCGTGCAATTTTAGAATTTCAGTGCGAGGGCGATATCCTCTTCGCTCTCTTCTTCATCGATAACCGTTGCGGCCTTGTTCGCAATCGCCACGAACGGCATGTAGAGCAGGGTTGCAATCCCGAGGTTGAATATCGCCAGCAGGAAGGCCGCCACGCTACCGTTGGTGTTGAAGAACGCGCCCAGACCAGCCGGCATCGTCCACGGCGCAATGTTGGTCACCGGCGGGATAATGCCCAGGTAGTACGCCGTCAGCGTAATCGCGGCCAGCAGCGGCTGAACCAGGATGAAGGGAATGAACATCACCGGGTTCATGATAATTGGCAGACCAAACAGGATCGGCTCGTTAATCTGGAAGATGCCTGATGGCAGGGCCAGCTTCGCAACCTGACGATGGTCGGCGCGGCGAGAGACAATAAAGACCGCGATGATCAGACCCAACGTCGCCCCGGTACCGCCCAGGAAGATATAGGAGTCAAGCATCGGCTTCGCCCACACATGGAAGGTTTTACCGGCCGCCAGCGCCGCATCGACGGAGCCGTACTGCTGGTAAAGCGCGACGTTTTCCAGTGCCCATGGGGTCATAATACCGCTGTCCAGCGCCGCCAGTGCCAGTGAACCATGCACGCCAAAGAACCACAGCAGGGAGGTAAAGATGACATACGCCCAACCGACCACGCTACCCATCGACGCCAGCGGCGTTGAGATAGAGTCCATAATGATCTGGTGGAAGTTTGTGCCCCAGTGAGAGAGCGCCCAGGCAATAATCCCCATGATGGAGAGAATAATGAAGCCCGGAATCAACGCGGAAAATGAACGAGAAACGGAGGCCGGAACGCTATCCGGCAAGCGGATAACCCAGTTACGGCGAATAATGAAGGTGAACATTTCGGCCACCACCAGTCCGATAATAATACCGGAAATGATGTTTGCCCCACCCAGCCAGTTGGCGCCAACGGCGTAAGCGTCACCCACGCTGTACGGTGTGACGGTCATGAACGCGGCAATGGACAGTAAGCCTGCCGCCAGCGGATCCACTTTACGCTCTTCCGCCAGCGCCATTCCGATAAAGAAAGGCGCCATTAGCGACATAATACCCAACGTACCGTTGTATACGTTGCCGCCAATGGCTTTTAAACCATTAAGGGTTTCAATAGTTGAAGCATCTAACCTAATTCCTAATGAATAAAAAAAGGAACCTTCTCCAAAGCTCAGAAAAACGTTGTTAATTAAAACGAACATTGCCCCGGCTAATGTCAACGGCATTAATTTAATAAAGCCGTTCTTAATGGCATTAACGTGAGGCTGCTTTCCTATTTTAACAGCAAAAGGAAGGAGTACCTTTTCAAGTGAAGCGATGACTTTACTCATAGGAAAATACCCTTAAATGCCGCAACGACCGTTACGGCGTATTGTGTGTGAAATAACTCTTTGACGGGAAAAATAAAAAATTAATTAGCAGCTTTTTTAATCGCCGCAACGGCAGCTTTTAATACACCTAAACCATCAATCTTGCCGTATAAAACGGAATCGATCACTTCGACCGGCTTATTGGGTAGCAGACGCTGAATTTCTGGCAGCATATAAGCGATTTGTGGCCCGAGTAAAATAACGTCGGCTGTCTGACCCTTCTCGCCCGCCAGCGTTTCCGGAAACGCCTCAATCACCACAGGGACTTCATATTTTTCGGCCTGCGCGCGCATTTTGGAAACCAGCAGCGAAGTGGACATGCCCGCAGAGCAAAACAGATAGATATGTTTCTTTTCCATGATAACTTCCCTCTTGTTTGGCTACCCGCCGTCGCGCTATCACTCGACTCGCTATCCTGGCTGACGGGCAGTGTGCTGAACATTGTTTGTCGTTGAAGTGAGTATACGCAATGGTACAGGGAGGGGATAATTCTGGATAGACTGAAATTGTCTCTCATTGACCTGGCTTGTTGACTACCTTCACATTTCAGGCAAATAATTCGCGCCAAGAAATAAGATTCACGTATGCATAAAAAAACCGGCCTTCCGGCCGGTTTGTTAACGCTCTCAGGCAAGCAGGCTTACTGTGCCTTAGGTGCCTGTGGGTCGGTGTCGTATTCGGCACAGGTCTGGTAACCAGAATTGATCACGTGACCCGTATCATCCAGGGCGACAAAATAGGTCTCTGCCTTACCATCACGTTGACCCAGAATATAGGTCTGGCAGGTACCACGCGCGTGGATCATAGTGACTTCTGAAGAAGGTTTACCGGCAATGGCTGCAACCTGGGAACGCGTCATGCCTTTTTTGACGTCTTTTACCACTGGCTGTGTGAACTGATCTTTAGTGCGATCGTAAGCTGTACACCCTGCCAGCATAGTCAGTACCGCCGCTGCGCTTAAAATTCCTGCTACGTTCTTGTTCATATTCCGTCCTCTTGTTTATCAGCGTGTTAACTAAGCATGGGATAAAAATTACTATTGTTCAACTTTGCGAGTTACGCCAGACGAATTTCGGAAAATTCTAATAAAACAACGGTAAGCTGCTAAATCGCTGTAAAACAGTACACTCAAAACTGTGATCCTTGTCGTTTCCCCGACAAAGGGTTAGTTTTAACAGATCACACTTTCTGTTTGGTTCTGCATAGGGAGGGCGTAATGGCTCTGCAACAAGAAATTATTCAGGCGCTGGGCGCGAAACCTGCGATTGATGCCAATGAAGAGATCCGTCGTAGCGTTGATTTTTTGAAAGCTTACCTGTCTGCACACCCTTTCCTGAAGACGCTGGTGCTGGGTATCAGCGGCGGTCAGGATTCCACTCTGGCCGGTAAGCTGAGCCAGATGGCCATCTCCGAGCTGCGTGACGAGACCGGTGACACCGCGCTGCAATTTATTGCCGTACGTCTGCCGTATGGCGTGCAGGCCGACGAGCAGGACTGTCAGGATGCGATTGCGTTTATTCAGCCGGACCGTGTTCTTACCGTAAACATCAAAGGTTCGGTACTGGCCAGCGAGCAGGCCCTGCGTGAAGCCGGTATTGAACTGAGCGATTTTGTCCGCGGCAACGAGAAAGCCCGTGAGCGCATGAAAGCGCAGTACAGTATCGCAGGGATGACCAAAGGGGTCGTCGTCGGCACCGACCACGCCGCGGAAGCCATCACCGGCTTCTTCACCAAATACGGCGATGGCGGCACGGATATTAACCCCCTCTTCCGTCTGAACAAGCGTCAGGGCAAGCAACTGCTGGCGGCGTTGGGCTGCCCGGAGCACCTGTATAAGAAGGCGCCAACGGCGGACCTGGAGGACGATCGCCCTTCCCTGCCGGATGAAGCGGCGCTGGGCGTTACGTATGACAACATCGATGATTATCTGGAAGGCAAAACGCTCGACGAAGGTACCGCTAAAATTATCGAAGGCTGGTATCTGAAAACCGAGCATAAGCGCCGTCCGCCCATTACGGTGTTTGATGATTTCTGGAAAAAGTAAAAGCAAAACGGTAACTCCGCTTTGCAGGCCGGGTAAGGCGTAGCCGCCACCCGGCTCTTTTTTAACCACCGAACACCTGCTACACTGTATGCCTGAACAGTATATGGAGCAGTATGTGAGCAGGCGTCAATCCGCCCCGCGTCTTGAGTTTGAAGCGGCGGCTATCTACGAATATCCCGAGCATCTTCGCCCCTGGCTTGAGGCACTGCCTAAACAGCCTGGCGTCTATTTCTTCCACGGCGACAGCGACACCATGCCGCTCTATATCGGCAAAAGCGTGAATATCCGCAGCCGGGTGATGTCGCACCTGCGTACGCCGGATGAAGCATCGATGCTCAGGCAGTCCCGGCGGATCACCTGGATCGAGACGGCAGGCGAACTGGGCGCGCTTCTGCTCGAAGCCCGGCTCATCAAGGAACAGCAGCCGCTGTTTAACAAACGCCTGCGCCGCAACCGCCAGCTGTGTTCCTTGCAGATTAACGCAGGAAAACCGCAGGTCGTTTATGCCCGGGAAGTGGATTTTTCGCATGAACCCAATCTTTACGGTCTGTTTGCCAACAAACGTGCCGCACTGCAAACCCTGCAATCCCTGGCTGATGAATTACAGCTTTGTTACGGCCTGTTAGGACTGGAAGCCACCACCCGTGGTCGCGCCTGTTTCCGCTCAGCGCTGAAACGCTGCGCCGGGGCGTGCTGTGGAAAAGAGAGCGTTGAAGAACATCATGCCCGGTTTATGGCTGGCCTTGCCTCTATCAGCGTTAACTGCTGGCCGTGGGAAGGCGCGGTGGCGCTGAAAGAAACCCGCGATGGGATGACGCACTATCACATCATCCGCAACTGGCTCTGGCTTGGCGCCGTTGAAAATCTGGATGACGCTACCGCTCTGCTGCGCACCCCTGCCGGTTTCGATCAGGATGGTTACAAAATTCTCTGCAAGCCACTGTTAACCGGAAAATATGAGATCATCGTCCTCAATGACCCGGCAGCCAGGTAATTTCACTGAACAGCAGCGACCCCTTCGTTTCCAGTAAACGGAGGGTATGACTGCCCGCTTCCCAGCTGGCGCCCTGATCGGCGGTCAGTAATTTGTCGCCCAGTTGCCAGGCGCCGCTTAATACGAATGCCACCCCACCGCGTGATGCGAAGGTAGTGAACGTCCGGGTAGCAACGCGCACCTTTGCCTGGCAGCAATCCCGTCGGGTCATGATGTTGAAGTCCATCGACATCTGCCCCTCTGTGAGCACGGCTTTCACCGCCAGATCGCCCGCAAATCGGTAAGGCTGATGATGCTTCAGGGTATGACAAAACGCCCTGCCTGCATCCAGGGTCACCTCGCCGCCCTCCAGCAGCGTAATCACCCGGTCAACGCCCGGGAACGCGGAAAATTCGCCGTTACTGGCGATGGAGGCAATACTGGCCCGCCAGAAAAAATCCCGCGTCGCGGGAGGAAAACAGCAAATCTCACGCGTCTCACCCGCACCATTACGCCAGAGACTGACCGGCATTTTACGGATATCAAAGAATTCCATGACCACTCCTGAAGGACGCACCGTGCGCCAGGGCATTTTCACAGACGTATTATCGGCAGCAGTCAGGCCAGACCTTAGGCATGGGATAAAAGAAAAACCGCCGGTCCTGTCCACAGCGTTTTCGCTTTTGTAGACAGGAGCCCGGCGGTCTTAAGAGAGTGAACCGATTATTCGGTTGGTGCAGGCATTTTACCTTCCGGCGCTGCACGTTCTGTCAGACGCTTCTCAAAATTGGCATTAAATTGCTTTTTCTGTTCCGGCGTCAGAATGTTGTAAATCTTGTTCTGGGTTTCCATGTGGGCCAGCATGCGCGCTTTATGCTGCTCGGCCATTTTGTCGATCTGCGCTTCCGCTTTTGCTTTATCGAAGCTGTCGCTGGCAATGATGTCATGCATTGCGCGGCGCTCTTCCAGCGGAGGACGTTTCATCTGGTCACGCTGGCTTTTCATGATGTCGCGGATCTGCTGCTTCTGCGCATCGGTGAGGTTCAGATCTTTAAACATCATCATCTCATGGTGCATACCCGGCTTGCCTTTATGATGCATCATCATTTTGCCTTCCGTCGGCGCGGCGGTAGTGGTCGCGGTATCGGCGGCGAACGCCATGCTGGTAGCGCCCAGAGCCAGGGTAGAGGCAACAAACAGTGCAGTTAATTTACGCATAATGTCTTTCCTTACTTTCAGTTATTCTTCGGCGCTATGCCGTGTTGACGAGATTAACTTTACGGGGTTTATCGTCAATTAGTCAGAGCAACGGTAAAACAATGAAAGTGTAAAAAACAACTTTTCGCCAATTGTGGAGAAATTAAGGAAAAAGCGTGGAGAGATGAAACAAAAATATTCAACAGGATGATTTTAAAGAGATTATGGAGAAGTATAGCGAAGTGCCGTTTAATAATAAAGCAATTCTCCAGGAATATTCCGCAAACAATACCAGAGCGCTTTTAACGCTAAGAAATTTATTCTTCATTTCCCCTCCGGTCTGCGCGAGGGGAGACGATCAGGGCATTTTTTCCAGCATCAGGCCTGCTCGCAAACCAAACGCGACCGACGGATTAGGAAATAAAACATATTCCGTGGATTTCTGTACCGCATAGCGCGTCTCACCATCTTCCGCCAGCAGGACGCCCTGGCGAAACGGCGTAAAGTTCAGCGTATGGGGCGCCATATGTAGCTGGAAAGCCTCGCTTTGACGCGTGATCTGCTGCACGACCCGATAGCGCACAACGGGTTCCCGGGAGGGTTCCGGCGCAACCCCGGCGAGCAACGCCCGAAGCGCCTGATGCGTAGGGGCAAAACGCGTCAGGTCGTTTTGCCCGAACGGCAGCGCTTTTCCCAGCTCCAGGGTGCAGGATAACGCGCCAACATTCTCGCAGGTGAAGTGGGTAAACGTGCCGCCTGGCGTCTGGTGGAAAACCAGCGCCTCCAGCCCCGCGTCGCCAAGCCAGGTCAGAAACGCCTCATCCCACGGCTGATGACGCTGCGGTAACACGCCAAAACGCACGTGGTACGAGGCGCGAATGGCCGTATGCAGATCGAGGTGCCAGCGTGTTTCCCCCGCCCCGGCAAAAAACGCCGTGACCACCTTCTCCAGCCATTGCGCGCGTGTCGTCTCAACACTCTGTGGAAACTGCGCCCAGCGACCACCAAACATGCGGTTGATGTCGCTCACGAGATACCGTTTATTTTGCGCCAGCGCAGGCGGATTTCCCAGCACTACCAGCAGACGGCAGTGCAGCGTGATCTCTGCGCGAAACAGCGCGCGCAGCAAAAGATCGACAATCTCCACGGGCGCGGTTTCGTTTCCGTGAATGCCGGTCGAAAGCAGCAGCGACAGGTCATATTCCCCCGTCGGCGTCAGTTCAAGCACGCCCCGCCCCAGCCATCGCCAGTGGAACGAGGGGCCTTCCCCCTCTTGCCGCTCCGGTGTCTCTTCGGCCAGCGTCAGCGCCAGTAAGTTTTCCATATCATCTCCTTAGCGCTGGAACGGATAAACCGATCCCAGTTGCAGGATGGTCGATAATGCATCCAGCGCCTCGCGGCCTTCGCGCAGCAGCTGCGGATCAACCAGATCGGCCTGAACCAGACGGTCGCGATAATAGCGGTCCACCCAGTCATTGAGGGTATTGAACAGCGTGTCGTTCATCATCACCGCCGGATTCACGGCCTGCATCTCCTCCGGCGTTAACACCACGCGCAGTCGCAGGCACGCCGGTCCCCCGCCGTTGGCCATACTTTCCCGCAGATCAAACACGCGCAGTTCATCAATCGGGTTATCCGCCTGCACCAGTTCGCTGAGATAGCGCCAGACGCCCTGATGGTTGCGGGACTCCTGCGGCAGCACCAGCATCATGCTGCCATCATCCCGGCTCAGCAGCTGGCTGTTGAACAGATACGTTTCGACCGCATCCTGTACGCTTACCGCCTGCGTGGGCACCTGAATCGGCATAAATCCCGGCACGCGTTCGCGCAGCGTGGCCAGCAACTTTTCCTGATGGGCAAACGCCTGCTCGTGGCAGAACAGCACCTGACGGTTGGAAACGGCAATGACGTCGTTATGAAACACGCCCTGGTCGATCACCTGCGGATTTTGCTGGGCAAAAATCACCTGAGAAGGATTAACCTGGTTCAGCCGCGCAACCGCCTGGCTTGCGGCTAAAGTTTGTCTCGCCGGATAACGAACCGGCGCGGCGTGGCCGCCCTCTTCCCGTCCATAGATAAACAGCTGCAAACCCGGCTCGCCATAGTCGCCGCCCAGACGGTTGTGGTTTGCCGCCCCTTCATCGCCAAACATCGCGACCTGCGGCAGCGCCGAATGCACCTCGAAATGCGCTTCATGATTAAAAATGGCGCGCAGCACGCGCCCGGTGGTCTCCGCTTCGCTGGCGCGGTGGAATTTGTTGTTCAGGTTAGCAACGGTCAGATGCACTTTGCCGTCCAGCGTATCCGCCGACGGCGCAACGGTGGCGGCATTCGCCACCCACATCGAGGAGGCTGAACTGGCCGCCGAAAGCAGGTGTGGCGTCTGCGTGCCTGCTTTTTCCACCACCTGTTCATCCGTACCGCTGAACCCCAGCTGGCGCAGCACGTCCACGTTTGGTCGCTCCTGAGGCGGGATCACTGCCTGCGGGAAACCGGCATCGGACAGCGCCTTCATTTTCAACAGACCCTGCTTCGCCGCCAGCTTCGGGTTCGAGACCTGGAAACGGTGCTTCGTCGAGGCTTCATTACCGAACGACATCCCGGCATAGTGGTGCGTCAGCCCCACGAGGCCGTCAAAGTTAACCTCACGCGCTTTCATGGGCGTCACCCTCTGTAAAATCCAGCCCCGGATTCAGCGTCTCCGGCAGCGTCAGCGCCGGGGTTTCCAGGCTTGCCATCGGCCACGCGCAGTAATCGGCGGCATACCAGGCGCTGGCGCGATGGTTGCCCGACGCCCCTACGCCACCAAACGGCGCGGTGCTCGCCGCACCGGTCAGCGGTTTGTTCCAGTTCACGATCCCGGCGCGCGCTTCCAGCAGCAGCTGTTCGAATTTCTCGCGATGCGGCGATATCAGGCCGCTCGACAGGCCGTAGCGGGTGTTGTTGGCCATCTCGATCGCCGACTCAAAATCGTCATAGCGCCAGACGCACAGCAGCGGGCCAAAGACCTCTTCATCCGGCACGTTGCTCGTCGCACTCATCTCAATAATCCCCGGCGTCAGCAGCGACGTGCCCGGCTGAACCAGCTTCGGCTCCAGCAGGGTTTTCGCCCCGCGCGCCACGTGCTCCTGCCACGCTTTCAGCACGTTCAGCGCCGCCTGCGCGGAGATCAGCCCGCCGATAAACGGCTGCGGCTCGGCATCCCATTTCGCGGGAACCAGACGCGCGCTCACCTCCACCAGACGCTTCAGGAACGCATCCCCCTGCGCGCCGCGTTTAACCAGCAGGCGGCGGGCGCAGGTACAGCGCTGTCCGGCGGTAATGAACGCCGACTGAATGGTCAGATGGACCGCGGCATCGATATCATCCGGATCTTCCACAATCAGCGGGTTGTTGCCGCCCATCTCCAGCGCCAGAATTTTTTCCGGCTGCCCCGCCAGCTGACGATGCAGCTGATAGCCCGTTCCGGCACTGCCGGTGAACAGCAGACCGTCAATGTCGCTCAGCGCACTCAGCGCCTGACCTGTTTCACGCCCGCCCTGCACCAGATTCACCACCCCCGGCGGCAGCCCCGCCTGCTCCCAGAGTTTTATGACTGCTTCTCCGGTTAAGGGGGTTAACTCACTCGGCTTGAAGATGACGGTATTCCCCGCCAGCAGCGCAGGCACAATGTGCCCGTTCGGCAGATGTCCGGGGAAGTTATACGGGCCAAACACCGCCAGCACCCCGTGCGGACGGTGGCGCAGCGTGGCGGCACCGTCTGGCATCTCGGTATGCTGCTCGCCGGTGCGGGTATGGTACGCCTTCACCGATATCGCGATTTTGTTGATCATTGCCGTGACTTCGGTTGTTGCCTCCCAGCGCGGCTTACTGGTTTCGCAGGCAATGATGCGGGTCAGCTCGGCTTTATTGGCCTCCAGCAGCGCAGCAAATTTCTCAACCAGCGCCTGGCGCTCGGAGAATGGCCGTTTCGCCCATGCCGGAAACGCGCGCCGTGCAGCCTGGCAGGCCTGCTCAACCTGCCCGGCGCTGGCGTCGTTCCCCGACCAGAGCACCTCCAGGCCGACCGGGTTAGTTTTTGTCCGCGCGTCACCTTCGCCCGTTACCCAGTCACCGTTAATCCATAGAGTCATGCTGTTTTCTCCTCAGGGCAGAGCCGCACCAGGCGAACCGTGTCGCCAGCGTTACATTTCAGGGCATCCAGTTGCGCAGCCGTCAGTACCAGACGCTCGCATGACGGGTTGGTTCGCACCAGCATGGCGCGGAAGTTGGTGTAATTCTCGTTCGAGACCAGGCAGGCTGGCCACTCGCCCGGCGCGGGCTGGCCTTCTGAAACCTCAACCAGGCGGCTTTTACGGATGGCGCGAACGCGGTCAATGTCGCATTCCAGCGTCGGGCCGCCGTCGAAGATGTCGACGTAGTTACGGTAGCGAAATCCCTCTTTCTCCAGCACTGCGCGGGCCGGGGCGGTTTGCGGGTGAACTTCGCCGATCACCGCCTGCGCTTCAGGCGTTAAGAAATGGGTATAAATAGGATGCTTCGGCATCAGCTCGGCGATAAATGCCTTCTGACCGGTACCGCACAGGTAATCCGCCCGGCTAAATTCCATGGAGAAGAAGCGTTCGCCCAGACTCTCCCAGAACGGCGAATAGCCCGTCTCATCAATCACGCCGCGCATCTCCGCGACCACTTTTTCGTTGAAGCGGTCGCGAAAGGCGGCCATAAACATAAAGCGCGATTTGGAGAGCAGATAACCGTTGCCCTCTTTGCGCCAGTCCGGATCGAGAAACAGGGTGCAGAGTTCGCTGGCGCCGGTATGGTCATTACAGAGGAAGAGCGTCGGCAGCGCGTTGTAAACGTTCAGCTCTTTCGAGGCGTGGACCATCGTGCCGACGCGGTAGTTGTACCACGGATCGTTAAGCCCGACGGCCACCTCGATAGCGCAAATCCCCGCCACGGTTCCCGTGTCAGTATCTTCCAGCACGAACACATAGCCCTGTTCGCTTTTTGGCAACGTCCCCTGCCAGGTTTGCAGGGCGCGCTCAATGCGCGCCGACAGCGTTTTTTCATCGGCAGGCAGCGAGGTCAGCCCGCCCCCTGTCTTACCGGCAAGCTGCATAAGCCCGGCGAGATCGCCGTGCGCAACGGGACGGATGACCATCATGATGACACCCCGGACTTCACCTGTTCGCAGGCCAGCGCAAAACGATCTAAGCCAGTTCTGACCTCTTCCTCGCTGACGATCAGCGCAGGGGCAAACCGCACCACGTTAGCACCGGCAATCAGCACCATTACGCCCTGCTTTGCCGCTTCCTGTGAAATCAGCTTCGCTTTGCCGGCAAACTCAGGGGCAAGCTCACAGCCTATTAACAGCCCCAGACCGCGGATCTCTTTGAACAAGCCGGTCTGGTTATTGATGGCAGTAAGGCGCTCAACAAACCACTGGTGACGCTGCTTCACGCCGTTCAGCACCTCAGGGGTGTTGATGATATCCAGCACCTGTCCGGCGACAGCGGTTGCCAGCGGGTTGCCGCCGTATGTGGTGCCATGGGTGCCCACGGTCATCACGCTGGCGAATTTATCGGTGGTCAGCATCGCCCCCACCGGGAAACCGCCGCCGAGCGCTTTGGCTGTTGAGAGCACATCCGGGGTCACGCCATAGTGCATGTAGGCGTACAGCTCACCCGTGCGGCCCACGCCGGTCTGGACTTCGTCAAAAATCAGGACCGCGTTATGCCGATCGCACAGCTCGCGCAGCCCTTGCAGGAACGCTTTCTGGGCGGGCATGACGCCGCCTTCCCCCTGCATGGGCTCGACAATCACCGCACAGGTGGTGTCGTCAATCAGCTCGCTGGCAGAGTGTAAATCGTTATACGCCGCATGCCGGATATCCGGCGGCAGCGGCGCAAAATCCTGAGAATATGAGGGCTGACCACCCGCGCTGACGGTAAACAGCGTGCGGCCATGGAAGGCATTTTTAAAGGCTACGATGCCGCTCTTGTGCGCGCCGAATTTATCGTGCGCATATTTTCGCGCCAGCTTTAGCGCCGCTTCGTTCGCTTCCGCGCCGGAGTTACAGAAAAAGACTTTGTCTGCGAAAGTGGCGTCGATCAGCTTCTTCGCCAGACGCAATGCCGGTTCGTTGGTATAACCGTTGCCGGTATGCCAGAATTTCGCTGCCTGGTCATTCAGCGCCTGCCGCAGCGCCGGGTTTGCATGCCCCAGCGCATTCACCGCAATCCCACCCGCAAAGTCGATATACTCTTTGCCCTGCTGATCCCACAGGCGAGAGCCTTCCCCACGTACCGGAATAAAAGCCGCCGGAGCGTATACCGGCATCATCCATTCATCGAAATTTTCACGCGTAACTGACAGAGACATAGCGACCTCATCCGGTAAATAAAAGGTTGTTTAAATGTTAAATAATTGAGTGTTTGCACTGTGAATGTAGATTGCAGCCTTCGTGCCAGCCAGCGATAAAAATGCATAAACGGGTTGGGGTAACACAATATCAATGAGTTACAATATGGAGTTATTCACTGTTAATGCATAAATAGTGAATATTTTTACGACAAGCGGCGCTTTGCCGCATGAAAACAAGAAAGAGTATGCAGAGGCCAAATATAATTCTGGAATTGTGATCGCTCGCGAAATTTATCGATCCTTTATGCCCTGTTCGAGGGCAAAACGCGCCGAAATGGTGCAAATATTGCACCGTCGGCATTATCTGTCGCAGTAATTGGGCGAAGCGGATAACAGACGACGTAAATTCTGCTACCATCCTTGCACTATTCACCTTGCATTGGCAGCGACTATGAAATTTGTCTCTTTTAATATCAACGGCCTGCGTGCCCGCCCTCACCAGCTTGAAGCGATTGTTGAGCAACATCAGCCAGATGTGATCGGCTTGCAGGAGACAAAAGTTCACGACGATATGTTCCCGCTCGAAGAGGTAGCGAAGCTGGGCTATAACGTTTTTTACCACGGTCAGAAAGGCCACTACGGCGTTGCGCTGCTGACCAAAGATACGCCGGTGTCGGTGCGTCGTGGCTTCCCGGGTGACGATGAAGAGGCGCAACGCCGCATCATCATGGCGGAAATTCCTTCCGCGCTCGGCAATGTGACCGTCATCAACGGCTATTTCCCGCAGGGTGAAAGCCGCGATCATGAAACCAAATTCCCGGCCAAAGCGAAGTTTTATCAGGATCTGCAAAACTACCTGACAACCGAACTCAAAAAAGAAAACCCGGTGCTGATCATGGGCGACATGAATATCAGCCCGACGGATCTGGATATCGGTATTGGCGAAGAGAACCGTAAGCGCTGGCTGCGCACCGGCAAATGCTCTTTCCTGCCGGAGGAGCGCGAGTGGATGGAGCGCCTGCTGGGTTGGGGGCTGGTGGATACTTTCCGCACGGCTAACCCGGCGACGCAGGATCGCTTCTCGTGGTTTGATTATCGCTCTAAAGGCTTCGATGACAACCGGGGCCTGCGTATTGATCTGCTGCTGGCGAGCGCCCCCCTGGCCGAACGCTGCATCGAAACCGGTATCGACTATGACATCCGCAGCATGGAAAAACCGTCCGACCATGCGCCGGTATGGGCAACGTTTAAGCTGTAAACTTCAGTGAATATTAAAAAAATCAGTCTCCTGTGCGCCCTTTTGAGCGCATTTGTTTTGACCGTTGTTTTGCTTCCTCCAGGCATGCTCTCCCTCGACACGCTAAAAATGCACCAGCAAACGTTGATCGATCGTGTGGAGCAGGCGCCTCTTCAGAGCGCGCTGATCTATTTTGCGGTTTACGTTCTGCTCTCCGCGCTGTCGATCCCCGGAGCCGCGCTTCTGACGCTGCTCGGCGGGGCGCTTTTCAGCCTGTGGGAGGCGACGCTGTTGGTGTCATTTGCCTCGACGCTCGGCGCCACGCTTGCCATGCTCGTCAGCCGTTATCTGCTGCGCGACTGGGTGCAACGGCGCTTTGCCGCACAGATGAGCACGATAGATGCGGGGATGGATCGCGACGGCGCACGCTACCTTTTTGCCCTGCGCCTGATGCCGTTGTTCCCGTTCTTTCTGGTCAATTTGCTGATGGGGCTAACCCGTCTCAGGGTGCGTCACTACTGGTGGGTCAGCCAGCTTGCAATGCTACCTGCCACCGTCATTTATCTGAACGCCGGACGCGAGCTGGGGAAACTCACCTCGCTGCGCGATATTCTGTCGCCGGGACTGCTGTTCGCCTTTACACTATTAGGGTTATTACCGCTGGTCACTCGCTGGCTGTTTTCCCGTTACATCCCTTCGATTAAAAAGTGAGGCATTATGCGCCGGGTGCGTTTTTGCGCGTTTCTGACGAGTCTGCTGCTGGCAACCTCTGCCTTCGCCGCAGAGAGCTGGCAATCCATTCAGCAACAGGCCACCGGGCAGACCGTCTGGTTTAACGCCTGGGGCGGTGACGAGGCCGTTAACCGCTACCTCGACTGGGTAAGCGGCGAGATGAAAACGCACTACGCCGTCAACCTGAAGATCGTTCATCTGGCCGATGCCGCCGACGCGGTGAAGCGGATCCAGACGGAACATGCCGCAGGACGCAGCAGTAACGGGTCGGTGGATCTGCTCTGGGTAAACGGGGAAAACTTCCGCAACCTGAAAGCGGCAAACCTGCTGCTCACCGGCTGGGCGCAAACCCTGCCCAACTGGCGCTACGTCGATACCCGTAAACCGGTAACGGAAGATTTTGCCATCCCGACCGATGGGGCAGAATCCCCGTGGGGCGGCGCGCAATTAACCTTTATCGCCCGTAAAGCGAGTACGCCGACACCACCGGCAGATCCCCACGCGCTGCTGGTATACGCCCGACAGCACCCTGGCAAGGTGAGCTATCCGCGACCGCCGGATTTTACCGGCACGGCGTTTCTTGAGCAGCTACTGCTGGCGCTGACCGCCCATCCGGAGGCGTTAAAAAACGCGCCAGACAGAACCTTTGCGCAGGTCACCGCGCCGCTGTGGGATTACCTTGATACGCTGCACCCCCTGCTGTGGCGCGAAGGGAACGATTTTCCTCCGTCGCCTGCGCGCATGGATACGCTGCTGGCCAGCGGCAGCCTGAACCTGTCGCTCACCTTTAACCCCGCCCATGCGATGCAAAAGGTGGCGAGCGGTGAACTGCCTGCCGACAGCTACAGTTTCGGCTTTCTCAAAGGCATGATCGGCAACGTCCATTTTGTCGCCATCCCGGCAAACGCCAGCGCGAGCGCAGGCGCGAAAGTGGTGGCGAATTTCCTGCTGTCACCGCAGGCGCAGATCCGCAAAGCTAATCCTGCCGTCTGGGGTGACCCGAGCGTGCTGGATGGCGAAAAACTGCCTGCGAAAGCGGCAAAACAGCTTCGCGCCTTTACCCCCTCAGGCACGCCTGATGTACTTCCCGAACCGCACGCCGCCTGGGTTAACGCCCTGGAGCAGGAATGGCTTCGCCGCTACGGAACCCGCTAAGCGGGCTGGTCTGGGCGGCAATGGCGGTCATCTATCTGCCCCTGCTTCCCGCCAGCGGCATGCTGCTGGCCCCGGCGTTTTCACTCAGTAACTGGGCGACGCTGTTTGCCGATCCGCAGCTGCCGCGGGCGCTGGCCGCCACGCTGGTTTCCACGCTTATCGCGACGCTGGGCTCTCTGTTTATCGCTCTGATCCTGCTTGCGCTTCTCTGGCCGGGTGATGGCTGGCAGCGCCTTAGCACCCGTCTGCCGTGGCTGTTAGCCGTGCCGCACGTCGCCTTCGCCACCAGCGCGCTGCTGCTGTTTGCGGAAGGGGGGCAGTTTTACCGGATCTGTACGGTCTGTTCGCCGCAGCTTGACCGCTACGGTATCGGGCTTGGCCTGACGCTTGCGGTCAAAGAGAGCGCGTTCGTTCTGTGGGCAATCTACGCCGCGCTGCCTGAAAAGCGTCTCGCACAGCAGAAAATCGTCCTGCATACCTTCGGCTACGGACGAATGCAGGCGCTCAACTGGCTCGTCCTCCCGGCAATCGCCCCCGCGCTGGGCGCAGTCATGCTGGCGGTGCTGGCCTGGTCGCTTTCCGTGGTGGATGTGGCGATCGTGCTCGGGCCAGGCAACCCGCCTACGCTGGCGGTACTGGCCTGGCAGTGGCTCGCCCAGGGCGATGCACAACAGCAAACAAAGGGAACGCTGCTGTGTCTGGTGTTGCTCCTGCTGCTGGCGGCGCTTGCCGCGGTGGGATACGGCTTCTGGACGGCATGGCGGCGCGCCCAGCGTGACCCCTCCGGAGTTCGTCGCGCTTCGCATACTGCGCTGCCCGCACGGACGCTGGGCGGGTTACTGCCGCTGTGCGGCGTGCTCTGTGCGCTGGTTCTGCTGATGCTGGCACGCCGGGACGACATCGGCCCCGTCAGCGACAGCCTTTCACTGGGACTGCTGTCCAGCCTGACAGCGCTGGCCATCCTCATGCTCTGGCTTGAGTGGGGACCCCAGCGCGGCGCGGTGTGGGTCTGGCTGCCGCTCGCCCTCCCGGCGCTGCCCCTCGTGTCCGGGCAATATGCCGTGGCGCTGTGGCTGGGCATCGACGGCCAGTACGCTGCGGTGCTCTGGAGCCATATGCTCTGGGTTCTCCCGTGGATGCTCCTGGTGCTGCAACCGGCCTGGCGCAGGCTCGATCCACGGCTTATCCTCACCGCCACAACGCTGGGCTGGCGACAGGCGAAAATTTTCTGGTTGGTGAAATGCCCCCTTATGATTCGTCCGGCCCTGCTGGCCTTTGCCACCGGCTTTTCCGTGAGCATGGCCCAGTACATGCCGACCCTCTGGCTGGGAGCGGGACGTTTCACCACCCTGACGACGGAGGCGGTCGCCCTCAGCAGCGGCGGCAGCATTCCGATCCTCGCCAGCCGGGCGCTGGGTCTGTTGCTGTTGACCAGCAGCGTATTTGCCCTTGCCGCGCTGCTCTCCCGGCTCGTGGGCCGTCACAGACAAGGATTACGTTAATGCTGTACGTGAAAAATCTCACCATTGCGCCACTCTTCCGTGAGGTCAACTTCCGCGTCCCGGCGGGGGAGATTGTCACGCTGATGGGGCCCTCCGGGAGCGGAAAATCGACCCTTTTCGCCTGGATGGTGGGGGCGTTATCCGCTGATTTTAAGGCGCACGGCGAGCTATGGCTGAACGATCGCCGCTGCGATATGCTCCCCGTGGAAACGCGCGGGATCGGCATTCTGTTTCAGGATGCCCTGCTGTTTGACGCCTTCAGCGTGGGGCAAAACCTGATGCTGGCGCTGCCGGCGCACATCGTCGGGCGCGCCCGCCGCAACGCGGTAGAACAGGCCCTGGACACTGCCGGGCTGGCAAACCACTACGCCAGCGATCCGGCGACCCTGTCCGGCGGCGAGCGCGCCCGGGTCAGCCTGTTGCGCGCTCTTCTCGCCCAGCCGCAGGCATTGCTGCTCGACGAGCCGTTCAGTCGACTGGATAAAACGCTGCGCGCCTCATTCCGGGCGTGGGTATTCGAGGTTACTCGCCAGCGCAGGATCCCGGTGGTGCTGGTCACGCATGATGAGGACGATATTCCGCCCGGCGGCGAGGTGATTGAGATTTCTCGCTGGCAATAATGTGCTAACGCAATGTTTTTGGCTTCAGGAGAGACGACAATGCCCCCCTCTTTTAATGACGTCAGGTTTTTCGATGAAACGTGTTTCTCAACTGACCGCGCTGGCCCTGCTCTGCGGCCTCGCCTCACTCTCCTCCACGGCGGCTGATATGCCCCACTCCCTCACGCTGGACCAGCTCCAGGCGCAAAACGGCGCGGTAATTGATACGCGCGTCAGTGCGTTCTTTAACGGCTGGCCGCAGACCCTGAGCGGAACGTCCGGGCATGAACCCGCCGCGCTTAATCTCTCTGCCAGCTGGCTTGGGGCAATGAGCGATGAACAGCTCAGCGGCTGGGCAAAACAACATCGGCTTACGCCAGACATGCCGGTTGCGCTCTATGGCAACGATGATGGCAACCAGACCGTCAAAGCGCGGCTGGAGAAAGCGGGCTTTACCCACGTCTCCACCCTGAGCGATGCCCTGCAACAATCCGACCGTCTGCAACGTCTGGCGCATTTCGAACAGCTGGTTTATCCGCAGTGGATCCGCCAGTTGCAGCAGGGCAAACCCGTTACCGCCGCACCAGCCGGAGAATGGGAGGTGATCGAGGCTGGCTGGGGTGCGCCGAAGCTTTATCTCCTGAGCCACATTCCCGGTGCGGGCTATATCGACACCAATGAAGTGGAAAGCGAACCGCTGTGGAATAAGGTCTCTGACGAAAAGCTGAAAGCGATGCTGGCGAAGCACGGGATTCGTCACGATACCACCGTCATTCTGTACGGTCGCGACGTGTATGCCGCCGCGCGCGTGGCGCAGATCATGCTCTACGCGGGCGTGAAGGATGTGCGAATTCTGGATGGCGGCTGGAAGGCGTGGTCCGACGCCAGCCTGCCCGTTGAGCGCGGAACGCCTGCAAAGGTGAAGCCAGCCCCTGATTTTGGCGCGCCGATCCCGGGCCAGCCCCGGCTGATGGTGGATATGGAGCAGGCCCGGGGAATGCTGCACCGTCAGGACGCCTCGCTGGTGAGCATTCGTTCCTGGCCAGAGTTTATCGGTTTAACCAGCGGCTACAGCTATATCAAGCCAAAAGGTGAAATTGCCGGTGCGCGCTGGGGCCATGCGGGCAGCGACGCGACCCACATGGAAGATTTCCACAATCCGGATGGCACCATGCGCAGCGCCGATGATATTGCCGCCATGTGGAAAACGTGGAATATCCTGCCGGAGCAGCACGTTGCGTTTTACTGTGGTACCGGCTGGCGCGCGTCTGAAGCCTTTATGTACGCCCGCGCCATGGGCTGGCAGAACGTTGCCGTCTACGACGGCGGCTGGTACGAATGGAGCAGCCATCCGCAGAACCCGGTCTCCACCGGGGAGCGCGGACCGGAGAGCGCACGCTAGCGGGGAAGTGATTTCAGCGTGATATAACCGCTCCAGATGCGCGTTGTGGTGGTCAGCCAGCACAACGCGCCAAACGTCCAGGCAAACAGCGCGAAATGCGCCGGAAACAGGCAGCACAGCGCAAACAGCGCGATGGTCTCCGTTCCTTCCGTTAAACCCCCAATGTAATAAAGCGACTTGTGCGCATAGCCGGGGTTGTCGATATCATGCTTCCCCGCCAGCGCGGCAAAGGCCAGAAAACTGCTGCCCGTCCCCATAAAAGCGAACAGCAGCCAGGCGGCGGCGATCGCGTTATCAGCCGGAGCGGCCAGCGCAAAGCCAAACGGCACCAGGGCGTAAAACAGGAAGTCGAGGGCGATATCAAGAAAACCTCCCGCGTCCGTCAGGCCACGGCGACGCGCCAGCGCGCCGTCCAGACCATCCAGCAGCCGGTTCAGCACAATGGCGATCAGCGCCGCCGGATACCAGCCCAGCGCCAGAAACGGTAACGCCAGCACGCCAATCGCAAACCCGGCGAGCGTTAAGCCATCAGGCGTGATAAACGGTCTATCCAGCGCGGCGGCCAGCTGATTTAACCCGGGTTTCAGTCGGGGGTGCAGATGTTTATCCAGCATGCGGTTTACCTTTAAACGTGGCGCACAGCCCCTGAGCCGGGATATCCAGCGCGGCGTTAAAGCGGGCGGAAAGATTCTGAAAGGCAATCAGAGCCGTCATTTCGGTGATGGTCTCTTCCGTAAAGTGGCGCTTCAGCAGACTTTTGATATTTTCATCCACCTGAGGTGGCGTGGCGGTGACCGCTTCCGCATAGGCCAGCGCCGCGCGCTCCTCTTCGCTGAACAGGGTGGAATTTTGCCAGTCGCTGACGGCCTGCACTTTATCCAGCGCCCCGCTCCGCTCGGCCAGAAGCAGGCTGTTGGCATCAATACAAAATGCGCAGTGGCAGATCTGCGAGACCCGCGTCATTAGTAGCGATCGCAGAACCGGCGTCAAACGCGCCTTGCGCCGCTCCAGATAGCCGACAAACAGCGCCACCAGCCAGAAAAGACGCGGCATACGCCCCCACCAGCGCGTGGGGTTCAGCACCGCGCCGAAGTGTTTTTTCTGCATGGCGGCGATGGGGCTGAGACTGACGGGAAGGGTTTCCATGGGCGCAACCCAGGCGGATGTCTCTTTCACCTGATTCTCCTGATGACTGGACTCTTTGGAAGGGCACGATAATATGTCGTTTTTCGCTATTAATTATTGACGAACATGCTGAAAACACTCGATGTGGTTGCGGCCATCCTCGAAAAAGAGGGCAAGATTTTGCTGGCGCAGCGTCCCGAACATGCCGTTCAGCCAGGAATGTGGGAATTTGCAGGCGGGAAGGTTGAAGCCGGTGAGACCCAGCCGGAAGCGCTGATCCGCGAACTGCGCGAAGAGCTCGGCATTGAGGCCGTGCCCGCGCAGTATGTGGCAAGCCACCAGCGGGAGGTGTCGCAGCGGCTGATTCACCTCCACGCCTGGCATGTGCCTGAATTTAGCGGTCAGCTGAAGGCGCATTATCACTCGGCGCTGGTATGGTGCACGCCAGAAGACGCGTTCACGTATGCTTTAGCCCCGGCGGATATACCGCTGCTGGAAGCGTTTATTCTTTTACGCGACGCCAGACCAGCGGGTTTGTACTGAGGGTGCGTTCATCACGCTGGCACTGCAACAGCACGCCATCTGCCCTGACCACTGCGCCTTCGGAAAAGTTTTGATCCTGATAGATACAGCACTGATTACATGGCTGCGCACGCTGGCCGCCAGCGCTAAAGACCTCTGGCGGCACGTTGACCTCGACATCCGGGCGCATTCGGTCAGCCTGTGCCCCGGCGGACACCATCAAACATAACGCGGCCATTGCGTAACGGTTCATAGACTTTATTTCCTTTGCATCGTTTATATCTATAACGGTCGATCCGGACGGGATCTTTAATTTATCTCGTCATCGCTTTTGGTTATGACGCGCGCCCTGTCATTAATTTCCCTTGCGGCATAAATTTCTGCTTGCCTCTCAAAGCGGTGCGGGTGGTATAGTCAAAAAAACGACACAAAACATCTACGCCACACGCATAAATTATTATAAGAGGTTCTTATATCTATGGATCAGACACGCTCTCTGGAAAGCTTTCTTGCCCATGTTCAGCAGCGCGACCCGCACCAAAGCGAGTTTGCCCAGGCCGTTCGTGAAGTCATGACCACCCTGTGGCCCTTCCTTGAGGAAAATCCGCGTTACCGTCAGATGGCGCTGCTTGAACGTCTGGTAGAGCCGGAGCGCGTCATCCAGTTCCGCGTGGCGTGGGTGGACGACCGCAATCAGGTGCAGGTCAACCGCGCGTGGCGCGTGCAGTTTAACTCCGCCATTGGGCCGTTTAAGGGCGGGATGCGCTTCCACCCCTCGGTGAACCTGTCGATTCTGAAATTCCTCGGCTTCGAGCAGACCTTTAAAAATGCGCTCACTACCCTGCCGATGGGCGGCGGTAAAGGCGGGAGTGATTTCGATCCGAAAGGCAAGAGCGAAGGCGAAGTGATGCGTTTCTGCCAGGCGCTGGTCACTGAGCTCTATCGCCACCTTGGGCCGGACACCGACGTTCCTGCCGGGGATATCGGCGTGGGGGGGCGTGAAGTGGGCTTTATGGCCGGGATGATGAAAAAGCTCTCCAACAACAGCGCCTGCGTCTTTACCGGCAAAGGTCTGTCGTTTGGCGGTAGCCTGATTCGCCCGGAAGCGACGGGTTATGGTCTGGTCTATTTCACCGAAGCGATGCTTAAGCGTCACGGGCTGAGCTTCGAGGGGATGCGCGTGGCGGTCTCCGGCTCCGGCAACGTGGCGCAGTACGCTATCGAGAAAGCGATGGCGTTTGGCGCGCGCGTGGTGACCGCCTCCGATTCCAGCGGTACCGTGGTGGATGAAGCTGGCTTTACGGCAGAAAAACTGGCGCGTCTGTGCGAAATCAAAGCCAGCCGTGACGGTCGGGTAGCGGATTATGCCCGTGAATTTGGCCTGACCTATCTGGAAGGTAAACAGCCGTGGGGCGTGCCGGTGGATATCGCCCTGCCGTGCGCGACGCAAAACGAACTGGACGTGGATGCCGCCCGGACGCTGATTAGCAATGGCGTGAAAGCGGTAGCGGAAGGGGCAAATATGCCCACCACTATTGAAGCGACCGACCTGTTCCTGGACGCGGGCGTGCTGTTTGCGCCAGGCAAGGCGGCGAACGCTGGCGGCGTGGCAACATCCGGTCTGGAAATGGCGCAAAACGCCGCGAGAATGGGCTGGAAGGCAGAGAAAGTGGATGCCCGTCTGCACCACATCATGCTCGATATTCATCACGCCTGCGTGGAGTACGGCGGCGAGGCCTCGCAAACTAACTACGTGCGCGGGGCGAATATCGCCGGGTTCGTGAAGGTGGCCGATGCGATGATCGGACAGGGTGTGATTTAGTTTCGCTGCATTCTCGCCCTTGTAGGCCCGGTAAGCGTTAGCGCCACCGGGCTTTTTTCAGGCCGCAGAGGGGCTTTCGCCGGGTGGCGGCTTCGCCTTACCCGGCCTACGGTTTAAGCGGTTGTATTTTTGGCTGCGCTTTTCTTCTTTTTGAACGGTTTCTTCGCCCCGCCGCCCGGGGCGACCATTCCCCGGAATCGCTTCACTGGCGTACTGCGCGCCTGGTCAATCAGCTGATAAAGCGTCCCTACCAGCGGCTGCATAAAGTCCTGATAACGGCACTGCTTTTCGCTGATCTGCGTCAGCACCGACTCCCAGTGCGCGGTCATGTCCGGCCTGGCGGCCAGCTCCGGCAGCGAATGAATTAGCGCCCGGCCCGGTTCTGTTGAATGGATGTAACGTCCCTTTTTCTCCAGGAAGCCGCGCTTAAAGAGCAGTTCGATGATCCCCGCGCGGGTCGCCTCCGTCCCCAGACCGTCGGTGGCGCGCAGGATCTTCTTCAGATCTTTATCCTGCACAAAACGGGCGATGCCGGTCATGGCCGACAGCAGCGTCGCGTCGGTGAAATGGCGCGGCGGCTGGGTTTGTCGTTCAACCACTTCGCCCTTCTCGCACAGCAGTTCGTCGCCTTTGGCCACGACCGGCAGCGGCGTGCCGTCGTTCTCTTCGTCACGCTCTTTGTTGCCGAGCAGCGTGCGCCAGCCCGCTTCCGCGAGGAAACGCGCTTTGGCGATAAATTTGCCTTTGGCAATCTCCAGTTCAATAACGCACTTGCGGAACACCGCGTCCGGGCAGAACTGCATCAGATACTGACGTGCGATCAGGTTATAGACCTTTGCTTCGTTGTCGGTCAGGTTGACGTTGCTGGTGCGCGCCGTCGGGATTATCGCGTGGTGAGCATCGACTTTTTTATCGTCCCAGCAGCGGTTATGGGTATCCGGGTTTACCGCCGGTTGCGGCAACAGATCCGGCGCATGGACGCCAATGGCATTCATCACCGAGTGGCGTCCGGCGAAGTGTTCTTCCGGCAGATAGCGGCTGTCCGAACGCGGATAGGTGATCAGCTTGTGGGTTTCGTAGAGCTTCTGGCAGATATCGAGCACGTTCTGTGCGCTAAGACCAAAGCGCTTAGCCGCCTCAATCTGCAACGCCGAAAGGGAGAACGGCAGCGGTGCGGGCTCCGTTTCCCGTTTGTCGTTATAGCTGGTGACGATTGCGGGCTGGCCGGTAATGCGGTTGACCACGTGCTCCGCCAGCGGGCGATGCAGCAGCCGTCCCTCTTCGTCCTGATATGACTCACAGGCATCGCTTGGCTGCCAGACGGCGGTAAAGCGTTCGTCTTTCGGCGTGACGATATGCGCTTTGACTTCGAAGAAGTCTTTGGCGACGAAATTTTCGATCTCTTCGTCGCGACGCACCACCAGCCCCAGCACCGGTGTCTGGACACGACCGACGGAGAGTACGCCCTGATAACCCGCGTTGCGCCCGAGAATGGTGTAGGCGCGGGTCATGTTGATCCCGTACAGCCAGTCCGCACGGGCACGCGCCAGCGCGGAGACACACAGGGGAATAAATTCGCTGTTGGCGCGCAGGCGTGAAATGGCCCGCTCTACCGCCTGAGGGTTGAGGTCGTTGATCAGGCAGCGCTGCACCTGCTGGCGCTTTTCCGGCGCCAGCTCCAGGTAGTCCAGCACTTCATCGACCAGCAGTTGCCCTTCCCTGTCCGGGTCACCCGCGTGGACCACTTCCGTCGCCTCATGCAGGAAGCGCTTAATGACGTTGAGCTGTTTGGTGACGGAAGGACGCGGTTGCAGACGCCACTTTTCCGGCACAATCGGTAGATCGTTGAGATTCCAGCGGGCGTAGCGGCTGTCGTAGACATCCGGCTGCGCCTGTTCAAGCAGGTGACCGATACACCAGGTGACCACCTGCCCGTTACCGCATTCGATAAAGCCGTCGCCTTTGCGATGCGGCCTGGGCAGCACATCGGCGATGGCACGCGCCAGACTCGGCTTTTCGGCAATAAACAACCGCATCGAATTAACGGATCTCAATCATCGGTCGACCACCGCGGGCGGTCACCAGCTCACCAATGGCCGTCAGGGTGATGCCAAACTCGGCAGCCGTCGCCTGAACGTCAGCTTCAGCTTCCGGCGTCACCGCCAGCAGCAGGCCGCCGGAGGTTTGCGGATCGCACAGCAGGTTACGCCACGCTTCCGGCATTTCGCCCATTAAATGGCCGTAGCTGGCGAAGTTGCGCTGCGTCCCGCCCGGCACTGCGCCCTGAGCAATGTACTCTTCCACGCCCGGCAGCTTAGGCACATCCTGATACCAGACCTGCGCCTGCACGCCCGCGCCCTGACAGACTTCAGAGAGGTGCCCCAGCAGACCAAAACCGGTCACGTCGGTCATGGCCTTCACGCCGTCGATATTGGCGAATGCCGCACCGGCGAGGTTCATCTGGCACATCACTTCCGTTGCCAGACCGATATGCTCGGGCTTCAGCAGGGATTTCTTCTCGGCAGTGGTCAGTACGCCAATGCCCAGCGGCTTGGTGAGGAACAATTTGCAGCCCGGTTGCGCCGTGCTGTTGCGCTTCACGCGCTCGGTCGGCACCACGCCGGTGACGGCCAGGCCGAAGATCGGCTCCGGCGCATCGATAGAGTGACCACCGGCCAGGGCAATACCCGCCTGCTGGCAGGCAAAGCGTCCGCCTTCGATCACGTCGCGGGCAATCTCCGGCGGGAGGGTGTTAATCGGCCAGCCCAGAATGGCGATCGCCATAATCGGTTTACCGCCCATCGCAAAGATATCGCTGATGGCGTTGGTGGCCGCAATGCGCCCGAAGTCGAACGGGTTGTCGACAATCGGCATAAAGAAGTCAGTGGTGCTGATAATGCTGGTGCCGTTACCTAAGTCATAAACCGCTGCATCGTCACGCGTTTCGTTACCGACAAGCAGGTTCGGGTCGACAAACTTCGCCTGCTCACTGTGCAGGATGGTCTCCAGCACTTTCGGGGAAATTTTACAACCGCAACCGGCTCCGTGGCTGTATTGCGTTAAACGAATGGTTTGCTCGCTCATGGACGTCTCCTGTCATCTCAATCGCGCTATGGTAGCGCTCATTCCATAAAGAGGTAAGTATGACTGTCTGAATTCTGCGGCGGATGCTCAGAATCCAGACAGTTTAGCGCGGGTGATTAAAAACGGCTGACGAAAGGCGTGGTGTCCGGCACGCTAATGGTGCTGGAAGCTTTAAGCTGCGGGGTGCCGAGATAGAGGAAGCCGACAATTTTATCCTGTTCGCCGCAGGAGAAACCTTCCCGCACGGCGGCGCTCCCGGTCAGCGGCCCGGTACGCCAGATGCCGTTAAAGCCCTGCGCGACGGCGGCCATCTGCATTGCCATTACCGCGCAACCGGCAGACATCTCCTGCTCCCAGACCGGCACTTTATGATCGGCCTGACATTTTGCGACTACCGCGATGATCATCGGCGCACGGAACGGCGCGTTGCGGGCTTTATCAATCCCCTTCTCATCCTGGCCTGCGGCAACAGCCCCCTGCTCCAGCAGCTGGCTGAAGCGGTCGCGCCCTTCGCCTTCAATGATAAAGAAGTGCCACGGCTGCAATGTGCCATGGTCCGGCGCACGCATTCCGGCACGCAGAATGTTTTCCAGCTGCTCGCCGACGGGTGCCGGTTCGGCCAGGCGGGAAGCGCTACGACGGTTAACAAGCAGTTCAAGTGCGTCCATTGGTTAACTCCTTTCATGAAATTTACTCACAAAATTAACACGACAGCAGAATTTGTTACAGCGTGGCAGGCGATTCCTGCTGACAAGTGGCGGTTGGGTCATTACGATAACCGCACATTACCGTCCCGTGGCGACGGAAACAGTCCTTTTCTGGTTAGGGAGAATACATGCGAACCCTTTGGCGAATCTTTGCCGGTTTCTTTAAATGGACGTGGCGACTGCTCAACTTCGTCCGCAACCTGGTGATGAACATCTTCTTCATCTTCCTGGTCCTGGTATGCGCAGGTATCTGGATGCATATCAGCAACGCAAACCAGTCGCAGCATTCGACGCGCGGCGCGCTGTTACTCGATATCACCGGGGTGATTGTTGATAAGCCATCGACCAGCAACCGTCTGGGCGTGATTGGTCGCCAGCTGTTCGGCGCAACGTCAGACCGTCTTCAGGAAAACTCCCTGTTTGATATCGTCGACACCATCCGTCAGGCTAAAGACGATCGTAACATTACCGGTATCGTGCTGGACCTGAAAGATTTTGCCGGCGCCGATCAGCCGTCAATGCAGTACATCGGTAAAGCGCTGCGCGAATTCCGCGACAGCGGTAAACCGGTTATTGCCATTGGCGACAGCTACACCCAGGGACAATATTATCTGGCGAGCTTTGCCAATAAGATCTGGCTTTCGCCACAGGGCACGGTCGATCTGCATGGCTTTGCCACTAACGGTCTGTACTACAAATCGCTGCTCGACAAGCTGAAGGTCACCACCCACGTCTTCCGCGTCGGGACCTATAAATCCGCCGTGGAGCCGTTTATCCGCGATGATATGTCCCCTGCCGCCCGTGAAGCGGACAGCCGCTGGATTGGCGAGCTGTGGCAGAACTACCTCGGCACCATTGCCGCTAACCGTCAGATTACCGCTGAGCAGGTCTTCCCGGGCGCGCGCGGCGTGCTGGACGGCCTGCGCAAAGTGGACGGCGATACAGCGAAATACGCGCTTGATAACAAACTGGTCGATCAGCTGGGTTCCAGCGCTGAAATTGAAAAAGCGCTGACCAAACAGTTCGGCTGGAGTAAAGAGGATAAAAACTACAGCGCCATCAGCATGTATGACTACGCCGCGAAAAAGCCGGACGACAGCGGTGACAGCATCGCCGTGGTGTTTGCTAACGGGGCCATTATGGATGGCGAAGAAACGCCGGGGAACGTCGGCGGGGACACCACCGCGTCGCAGATCCGCGATGCGCGCCTGGATCCGAAAGTGAAGGCGATTGTCCTGCGGGTGAACAGCCCTGGCGGCAGCGTCAGCGCCTCTGAAGTAATCCGTGCTGAACTGGCCGCCGCGCGCGCCGCAGGCAAGCCGGTAGTGGTCTCGATGGGCGGCATGGCGGCTTCCGGGGGCTACTGGATCTCGACGCCAGCCAACTACATTGTGGCTAACCCAAGCACGCTGACCGGCTCGATTGGCATCTTCGGCGTGATCAACACCGTAGAGAACAGCCTGGATTATCTCGGCGTCCACACCGACGGCGTCTCCACCTCGCCGCTGGCGGACGTGTCCGTTACCAAATCCCTGCCGCCTGAGGTGTCTGAGATGATGCAGCTCAGCATTGAGAGTGGCTATAAACGTTTCATCACGCTTGTTGCGGACTCCCGTAAAAAGACGCCCGATCAGATTGACCAGATCGCTCAGGGCCACGTCTGGACCGGCCAGGACGCGAAGAGCAACGGCCTGGTAGACAGCCTGGGTGACTTCGACGACGCCGTGAAGAAAGCGGCGGAGCTGGCGAAGCTCAAGCAGTGGCACGTGGACTATTATCAGGACGAACCAACGTTCTTCGATATGGTCATGGACAGCATGTCCGGCTCCGTTCGTGCCATGCTGCCGGACGCGCTTCAGGCTTATCTGCCGGCGCCGGTGGCGACCGCGGCGAAAGCCATGAGAGCAGAGAGCGACAAGCTCGCAGCCTTTAATGATCCACAAAGCCGCTACGCGTTTTGCCTGACCTGTGCGAACGTGCGTTAAAAACCGTCCCCTCTTCCCGTGAAGAGGGGATTTTTTCTTTTGAAGAACAAGAACTCATTACCATGCAGAAGAAATCAATTTATGTCGCCTATACCGGCGGTACCATCGGTATGCAGCGCTCAGAAAATGGCTATATCCCGGTTTCCGGCCACTTACAGCGCCAGCTGGCGCTGATGCCTGAATTCCACCGTCCGGAAATGCCGGACTTTACCATCCACGAATATGAGCCGCTGATGGACTCCTCCGACATGACGCCGGAAGACTGGCAGCATATTGCGGACGATATTAAAGCCCATTACGACCAGTACGACGGCTTCGTGATCCTGCACGGCACCGACACCATGGCGTTCACCGCCTCGGCGCTCTCCTTCATGCTGGAGAACCTGAGCAAGCCCGTCATCGTGACCGGCTCGCAGATCCCGCTGGCGGAACTGCGTTCAGACGGGCAGATCAACCTGCTTAACTCCCTGTACGTGGCCGCTAATTACCCGATCAACGAGGTAACGCTGTTCTTCAACAACCGGCTGTACCGCGGGAACCGTACCACTAAAGCGCACGCCGATGGCTTTGACGCTTTTGCCTCACCTAACCTGCAACCGCTGCTGGAAGCGGGGATCCATATCCGTCGTCTGGGCACGCCGCCCGCGCCAAATACCGCAGGCGAACTGATCGTTCACCCGATCACCCCGCAGCCGATCGGCGTGGTGACGATTTATCCGGGTATTTCCGCCGACGTGGTGCGCAACTTCCTGCGCCAGCCGGTGAAGGCGCTGATCCTGCGCTCCTATGGTGTGGGTAACGCCCCGCAGAACGGTGAATTCCTGAAAGAGCTTCAGGAGGCGAGCGATCGCGGGATTGTGGTGGTCAACCTCACCCAGTGTATGTCCGGCAAAGTCAATATGGGCGGCTACGCCACCGGTAATGCCCTGGCGCACGCTGGCGTGATCAGTGGTTTCGATATGACCGTTGAGGCAACGCTGACTAAACTTCACTATTTACTGAGTCAGGATCTGGATATTGATTCCATTCGCCGCGCCATGATGCAAAACCTGCGCGGTGAACTGACGCCGGACGAATAAGGAGGTCCCATGAAGCAACGCGCCCTGTTACTGGTCGATTTGCAAAATGATTTCTGTGCGGGCGGTGCGCTGGCCGTTGCCGAAGGCGACAGCACCGTAGACGTCGCGAATTCGCTGATTGAGTGGTGTAAAGCTCGTGGTGAAGCGGTGGTGGCGAGTCAGGACTGGCATCCGGCAAACCACGGCAGCTTTGCCAGCCAGCACAACGTTGAGCCTTACAGCCAGGGCGAACTGGACGGGCTGGCGCAAACCTTCTGGCCCGATCACTGCGTGCAGCAGACGGAAGGCGCTGAGCTGCATCCGCTGCTGAACCAGAAGGCCATCGACGCGGTGTTCCACAAAGGTGAAAACCCAACCATCGACAGCTACAGCGCGTTCTTTGATAACGGTCATCGTCAGAAGACGGCGCTGGACGCGTGGTTGCGCCACCATGAGATCACCGAGCTGATTGTGCTGGGCCTGGCGACGGATTACTGCGTGAAGTTCACCGTGCTGGATGCGCTCCAGTTGGGCTATACCGTGAATGTCATCACCGACGGCTGTCGCGGGGTGAATATTCAGCCGCATGACAGCGCTCAGGCGTTTATGGATATGGCCGCAGAAGGCGCAACGCTGTATACGCTGGCTGACTGGATGGAGACGCAGGCGTAAGCTTTTTAGCCGGGTGACGGCTTAGCCTTACCCGGCCTACTTTCTCTGGTTTTGTAGACCGGGTAAGCGTCAGCGCCACCCGGCATTTCTTCCCCAATCCCCATAAAGTGAACTCCCTCGCATCACAAGCGAAACGGCGATGCTATTCTCTTCAGGCTGTTTTTTCGCCACGCCTTTTCTGTGGCGTGGTTATTTTTATTCAGTCAAAGAGGAAATTATATGAAACGTTTGCCCTTGCTGGCAGCATTACCCTTGCTTTGCGCGTCACTGGCTTCCGCCGCGCCCCTGATGTCCGTGGGTTACTTCAATGGCGGTGGCGATGTTACCGCCGGACCGGGTGGCGATATTAATAAACTCGACGTCCGCCAGATCACCCACCTCAACTACTCGTTTGGTCTGGTTTATAACAACGAGAAAAACGAAACCAACGCCGCGCTGAAAGATCCGGCAAAACTGCATCAAATCTGGTTATCATCTAAGGTGGCATCCGATCTGGCGTTGCTTCCTCAGCTTCGTAAACAAAACCCGAACCTGAAAGTCCTGCTTTCCGTTGGCGGCTGGGGGGCGCGTGGTTTTTCTGGCGCAGCGGCAACCAAAGAGAGTCGCGCGGTATTTATTCGCTCCGCACAGGAGATCGTCAGTAAATACGGCCTGGACGGGATCGACCTGGACTGGGAATATCCGGTCAACGGCGCGTGGGGACTGGTCGAGAGCACCCCTGCCGACCGGGATAATTTCACCGCGCTGTTAAAAGAGATGCGTGACGCGTTTGGTAAGAAAAAGCTGGTCACGATTGCGGTGGGCGCGAATGCGGAAAGTCCGAAAAGCTGGGTGGATGTGAAAGCCATTGCCCCCCTGCTCGATTACATCAACCTGATGACCTACGACATGGCGTACGGTACTCAGTATTTTAACGCGAATCTGTATGACTCCAGCGCCTGGCCAACGGTGGCTGCCGCAGACAAGTACAGCGTCGATTTTGTGGTGAATAACTATCTGGCCGCCGGGCTGAAGCCGCAGCAGATGAACCTCGGAATTGGTTTCTATGGGCGCGTGCCGAAGCGCGCCGTTGAACCGGGTATCGACTGGAGCAAATCGGACGCGCAGAACAATCCGGTGACGCAGCCCTACTTCGGGCCGCAGGAACTGGGCCTGTTCAAATCGCTTGGCTATGATCTGACCAAAGATACCTATGTGAAATACAACGATATCGTCCGCAAGCTGCTGAACGATCCGCAGAAACGCTTTACCGAGCACTGGGACGAACAGGCGAAGGTGCCGTGGCTGTCGGTGAAATCCGCCGACGGGAAGGCGCTGTTTGCGATTTCCTATGAGAACCCGCGCTCCGTGGCGATCAAAGCGGATTACATTAAGGAGAAAGGTCTGGCTGGCGCCATGTTCTGGGAGTACGGTGCTGACGACGAAAACCAGCTCGCGAAACAGCTGGCGGAGTCGCTTGGGATCCCGCACTAAGATGTAGTGTGCCGGGTGGCGCTAGCGCTTACCCGGCCTACATGGGAGCTTTATTTGAAGGTCGCAATCGGCTTCGGCGCGATGCCGAACTCTTCTTTCAGCTCGCGCTTGCTTTTCATCACCATCTGACCGTTAGTGTCGATGGTCATGTGCTGGGCGTCGGTATTGTGACGCGCCTGCCACAGCATCACCAGCTGCAAACTGTTCTCTTTTTGCTCAGGTGTGAGCGCCACACCGTCCGGCCATTTTCCCAGCTCAACGGCCGTTACCAGACGCTGATAAACCTCCGGGGTCATACCTGCAATCATGTCATCAATATTCATGATCTCTCCCTTTCAAAGGAATAATTTGCTGAATCGTTTTTTCAACCCTTGGTATGGTCGCCGTTTTCATCATCGGTAAAGCTCATGGAAGCCGAATTTACACAGAAACGCTCCCCCGTCGGCTGCGGGCCATCCGGGAAGACATGCCCGAGATGGGCGTCACAGTTCCCGCAGCGAATTTCGGTGCGCACCATGCCGTGCGAGGTGTCCGTCAGGTAGCGGATCGCATCATCGCTGACAGGCTCGTAAAAGCTCGGCCAGCCGCAGCCAGAATCGTACTTCGTCTGGGAGTTAAACAGCGGTGCATCACACACCAGGCAGTGGTAGACGCCTTCCCGTTTATTGTGCAGCAAACGCCCGGAAAACGGCGGTTCTGTGCCGTGATTTTGCGTCACGTAAAACTGCATCTCTGTAAGGTTTTTTTTCAAATCGTCGGGGTTACGTTGGTTCGACATATGCTTACATCTCGCTGTTGAAACAGACATCTTTTAACCCAGATTCTAACAAAACATTAACACCCGCGCGTGCACTTTTGTTCTAAACTTATGTGTCGCGAAAAGGCGGTCAGGCAATTGTGATCAATTTCACATTTTAATCCTGCGAGGCCTTTAAAATTCCGGGCGCAGCCCCCATGTGGTTGCTAGCTCAAAGGGAAAGTGAGGCGAGTCAGTCGCACAAACGTTAGTCACAGGATTGATTTGTCGCAATGATTGACACGATTCCGCTTGACGCTGCGTAAGGTTTTTGTAATTTTACAGGCAACCTTTTATTCACTAACAAATAGCTGGTGGAATATATGACTATCAAAGTAGGTATCAACGGTTTTGGCCGTATCGGCCGTATTGTTTTCCGTGCTGCTCAGAAACGTTCTGACATCGAAATCGTTGGTATCAACGATCTCCTGGACGCTGAATACATGGCGTACATGCTGAAGTACGACTCAACTCACGGTCGTTTCGACGGCACCGTTGAAGTGAAAGACGGCCACCTGGTTGTTAATGGCAAAACCATCCGCGTTACTGCTGAGAAAGACCCAGCTAACCTGAAATGGAACGAAATCGGTGTTGACGTTGTAGCTGAAGCTACCGGTATCTTCCTGACCGACGAAACTGCACGTAAACACATCACTGCGGGTGCGAAGAAAGTTGTTCTGACTGGTCCTTCCAAAGACAACACCCCAATGTTCGTTCGCGGTGCAAACTTCGAAACTTACGCTGGCCAGGACATCGTTTCCAACGCATCCTGCACCACCAACTGCCTGGCACCGCTGGCTAAAGTTATCAACGACAACTTCGGCATCATCGAAGGTCTGATGACTACCGTTCACGCAACCACCGCTACTCAGAAAACCGTTGATGGCCCGTCTCACAAAGACTGGCGCGGCGGCCGTGGCGCGGCTCAGAACATCATCCCATCTTCTACCGGTGCTGCTAAAGCAGTAGGTAAAGTACTGCCAGAACTGAATGGCAAACTGACTGGTATGGCGTTCCGCGTTCCAACTCCTAACGTATCCGTTGTTGACCTGACCGTTCGTCTGGAAAAAGCTGCTTCTTATGAAGAAATTAAGAAAGCAATCAAAGCTGCTTCCGAAGGCCCAATGAAAGGCGTTCTGGGTTACACCGAAGACGACGTTGTATCTACCGATTTCAACGGCGAAGTGTGCACTTCCGTGTTCGATGCTAAAGCAGGTATCGCACTGAACGACAACTTCGTGAAACTGGTTTCCTGGTACGACAACGAAACTGGCTACTCTAACAAAGTACTGGACCTGATCGCTCACATCTCCAAATAAGTTGAGATGAGTGCTTGATCCTAAAAGGCGACTTCGGTCGCCTTTTTTATTGTTTTTAGACAGAGGATTGCTTAATGATTAATAAAATTTTTGCACTTCCGGTAGTCGAACAACTTACCCCTGTGCTCTCCCGCCGTCAGATCGACGGTGCTGATATCATCGTCGTTGATCATCCGCGCGTTAAAGCCTCCGTAGCGCTCAATGGTGCCCACCTGCTCTCCTGGAAACCAGAAGGTGAAGAAGAAGGCCTGTGGCTGAGCGAGGCCACCTCGTTCAAAAAAGGGGCGGCGATCCGCGGCGGCGTACCGATCTGCTGGCCATGGTTTGGCCCGTCAGCGCAGCAGGGTTTACCCTCACACGGTTTCGCCCGTAACCAGCAGTGGACGCTGAAAGCCCACAACGAAGATGAAAACGTTGCGGTGTTGACCTTTGAACTCCAGGCGAATGATGAAACGCGTGCCCTGTGGCCACACGAGTTCACCCTGTATGCCCGCTTCAAGCTGGGTAAAACCTGCGAAATTGAACTGGAAGCGCACGGCGAATTCGAAACAACGTCCGCCCTGCACACCTATTTCAACGTAGGCGACATTCAGGCCGTTAAGGTGAGCGGACTTGGCGATACCTTTATCGACAAAGTGGATAACGCGAAAGAAGGCAAGCTGGACGACGGCGTGCAGACTTTCCCGGATCGTACCGACCGCGTGTATCTGCACCCGGAAGCCTGTAGCGTCATCCACGACAGCGCGCTGAACCGCGGTATTGATGTGGTTCATCACCACCACAGCAACGTGGTGGGCTGGAACCCGGGCCCTGCCCTTTCCGTCAGCATGGCGGATATCCCGGATGACGGTTACAAGACCTTCGTGTGCGTGGAAACCGCGTGCGTGACCGCGCCGCAGAAAACCAGCGAAGAAAAACCGTCCCGCTTAGGCCAGACGATCAAGATTGTGAAGCGCTAATATTGTTCAGGCATCATAAAAAACAAACGGGGCGCTAGCGCCCCGTTTTAATGCATCACGTTCTGGTCAGAACTTGTAGGTCACACCCACGGAGAAGATGCCAGACCAGGACTTGTCGACCATCGGGCTGTCTTTCACCTCATCGCTCAGACGAATGTAACGGCCAGTACCGTACACATTCCAGTCACCGAGGAAGTTATACGAGGCGGTGAGTTCCAGGTACGGGTCCCAGCCATCATCCGCGCTGTAGCTCTTCAGACCGCTGCGGCGAGACTCCGCTTTAGACACGCCATAGTAGTAGTCGTTGTAATTCTCGCTGCTGTACTGCACACCAATACCCGGCGTCAGCGTCACTGCGCCGTTGGTATAGCGATAAAGCCACGCCAGATCCCAGATGAAGCCGTTGCTGTTGTCCAGGGTATCGCCCGCCAGCGCAGTGCGCAGGAAGCCATACTCGGTATTATGGACGTAAGAAAGCCCCGCCATCAGTGAGCTTCTGCGTTTGTCCAGCTGACGAAGCGCATTGCTGTCGCTGTCGCCTGGTTTAAAGTGCGTTGGATCGTAATAGGCCATGATGGAGAGCTTATCGGCCGTATCGTTCCACAGATAGTAGCCACCGCCCAACCCACGGAACCAGAAGTTATCGCCTTCATAGGTGACAACGGGGACAGGATAAACGTCGCGGTCATACTGCTTGTACGGGCTGTTAATCACGCCAGCACCCGCGCCAACAGTCCACTGGCTCTCAGCCTGTACGGTGCTCGCTGCGGTAGCGGCAAGGATGCCCAATGCCAGAAGTTTGAGTTTGGTCACAATCCATTCTTTCCTGTAGTCAAATAATCAGCGGGTGAAGTGTAACCGCCATTCCCGTACATCCCAAAATTTTTTGCGCGCTAATCCGTTTGATTAACCCGTTATTTTTCATTTTTCAGATGACATCCCGCTTTCATTTATGTGACCGATAAATGAAAAACCCACTTTTCGCTTATAACCGCAGTGGAAATTTTTGGATGAGTTATTGATATGTCATTGAAAGTAGATTTTATCCGTATGCAAGTTTTGCAATTGCCATCTACGCTTTAATTTAAGAAGAGGTTTTGCTGAACACCCTGCGGTTCATAGCCTTCGACCTGGCACACAGGTTGCTGCTCTGGCAGTGAGGTGCGAAAAATTCTCTTCCGGGAGCCTCCACTACTCATACGAACGGCTCTTATCCTGTGCTAAAAAACGAAAGGACGGCATGCCATGAATATATTCGATCACTATCGCCAGCGCTACGAAGCTGCCAAGGACGAAGAGTTCACACTGCAGGAGTTTCTTACCATTTGTCGGCAAGATCGCAGTGCCTATGCCAATGCGGCAGAACGGCTATTGATGGCTATTGGTGAGCCAAACATGGTTGATACTGCCCTGGAGCCACGGCTTTCCCGTCTATTTTCGAATCGGGTGGTCGCCCGATACCCGGCGTTTGAAGAGTTCTATGGCATGGAAGACGCCATTGAGCAGATCGTCTCCTACCTGAAGCATGCCGCTCAGGGGCTGGAAGAGAAGAAACAGATCCTTTATCTGCTGGGTCCGGTCGGTGGGGGTAAATCCTCTCTGGCTGAACGGCTGAAAGCGCTGATGCAGCGCGTGCCGATCTATGTGCTGAGCGCCAACGGCGAGCGCAGCCCGGTCAATGACCATCCGCTGTGCCTGTTTAATCCGCAAGAGGATGCGCAGATTCTGGAAAAAGAGTTTGGCATTCCGCATCGCTATCTCGGTACGATCATGTCGCCGTGGGCGGCAAAACGTCTGCACGAGTTTGGCGGGGACATCACCAAATTCCGCGTCGTGAAAGTGTGGCCGTCTATCCTCGAGCAGATCGCCATTGCCAAAACTGAACCCGGTGACGAGAACAACCAGGATATCTCGGCGCTGGTGGGTAAAGTCGATATCCGTAAGCTGGAGCATCACGCGCAAAACGACCCGGATGCCTACGGCTATTCCGGTGCGCTGTGCCGCGCCAACCAGGGGATTATGGAATTTGTCGAGATGTTTAAAGCACCGATCAAAGTGCTGCATCCGCTGCTGACCGCCACCCAGGAGGGGAACTACAACGGGACGGAAGGTATTTCCGCCCTGCCGTTTAACGGGATTATCCTCGCCCACTCTAACGAATCTGAATGGGTGACCTTCCGTAACAACAAAAACAATGAGGCGTTCCTTGACCGTGTGTACATCGTCAAAGTGCCTTATTGCCTGCGGATCTCCGAGGAGATCAAGATTTACGAAAAACTGCTCAACCACAGTGAGCTGGTTCATGCCCCTTGCGCACCGGGAACGCTGGAAACGCTGTCGCGCTTCTCGATCCTGTCGCGCCTGAAAGAGCCGGAAAACTCCAGCATCTACTCAAAAATGCGCGTGTATGACGGCGAAAGCCTGAAGGATACCGACCCGAAAGCGAAATCGTACCAGGAATACCGCGATTACGCCGGGGTCGACGAAGGGATGAACGGTCTGTCGACGCGTTTCGCGTTTAAGATCCTCTCCCGCGTCTTTAACTTCGACCACGCGGAAGTGGCCGCCAACCCGGTTCATCTGTTCTACGTGCTGGAACAGCAAATTGAACGTGAACAATTCCCACAGGAGCAGGCTGAACGCTACCTGGAGTTCCTGAAAGGCTACCTGATCCCAAAATACGCCGAGTTTATCGGCAAAGAGATCCAGACCGCCTACCTGGAATCCTATTCTGAATACGGCCAGAACATCTTCGACCGGTACGTCACCTACGCTGACTTCTGGATCCAGGATCAGGAGTACCGCGACCCGGATACCGGCCAGTTGTTTGACCGTGAATCCCTGAACGCAGAGCTGGAAAAAATTGAGAAGCCAGCCGGGATCAGCAACCCGAAAGACTTCCGAAACGAGATTGTGAACTTCGTGCTGCGCGCCAGAGCACATAACAATGGCCGCAATCCGAACTGGACCAGCTACGAAAAACTGCGCACGGTTATAGAGAAGAAAATGTTCTCTAACACGGAAGAGCTGTTGCCGGTCATCTCGTTCAACGCCAAAACCTCAACCGACGAGCAGAAAAAGCACGACGATTTTGTCGACCGTATGATGGAGAAAGGCTATACCCGCAAACAGGTCCGCCTGCTCTGTGAATGGTATCTGCGCGTGCGTAAATCGTCTTAAAACAAGTGCCCGGTAACGCGCTTACCGGGCCAACAAAATGTCCGGCACTTACGGACGCTGCAAGTTGGCAAATGCAGTACGGGGGATATATGACCTGGTTTATTGACCGGCGTCTTAACGGCAAAAACAAGAGCACGGTGAATCGCCAGCGCTTCTTGCGCCGTTATAAAGCGCAAATTAAACAGTCGATCTCCGAGGCCATCAACAAACGCTCGGTGACCGACGTCGACAGCGGCGAATCCGTCTCCATCCCTAACGATGACATCAGCGAACCGATGTTTCATCAGGGGCGTGGCGGCCTTCGCCATCGCGTGCACCCAGGTAATGACCACTTCGTCCAGAATGACAGAATCGAGCGGCCACAAGGCGGAGGCGGCGGTTCTGGCAGCGGTCAGGGACAGGCCAGCCAGGACGGTGAAGGCCAGGACGAGTTCGTCTTTCAGATTTCAAAAGACGAATATCTCGACCTGCTGTTTGAGGATCTGGCCCTGCCGAATCTGAGAAAGAATCAGCACCGTCAGCTCAACGAATACAAAACCCATCGCGCGGGTTATACCGCAAACGGGGTGCCCGCCAACATCAGCGTGGTGCGTTCACTGCAAAACTCGCTGGCGCGACGCACGGCGATGACGGCAGGCAAACGGCGCGAACTGCGCGAGCTGGAAACCAGCCTGAAAGTGGTGGAAAACACCGAACCGGCGCAACTGCTGGAAGAGGAGCGCCTGCGAAAAGAGATCGCCGAACTGCGGGCGAAGATCGACCGGGTGCCGTTTATCGACACGTTCGACCTGCGCTACAAGAACTACGAAAAACGGCCGGAGCCTTCCAGCCAGGCGGTGATGTTCTGCCTGATGGACGTGTCAGGTTCAATGGATCAGGCCACCAAGGATATGGCTAAGCGTTTTTATATTCTGCTCTATCTGTTCCTGAGCAGAACGTATAAGAACGTGGAGGTGGTCTACATCCGCCATCACACTCAGGCGAAAGAGGTGGATGAACATGAGTTCTTTTACTCGCAGGAGACCGGCGGCACCATCGTGTCGAGCGCCCTGAAGCTGATGGACGAGGTGGTGAAGGAGCGCTACGATCCGGCGCAGTGGAATATCTACGCCGCGCAGGCATCGGATGGCGATAACTGGGCGGATGACTCGCCGCTGTGTCATGAAATTCTGGCGAAGAAGATCCTGCCGGTGGTGCGTTACTACAGCTATATTGAAATTACCCGTCGCGCCCACCAGACGCTGTGGCGTGAGTATGAGCATCTGCAAGCGATGTTCGATAACTTTGCGATGCAGCACATTCGTGACCAGGATGACATCTACCCGGTCTTCCGGGAACTGTTCCAGAAGCAGAGTTCTACAACCTCCAATTAAATGTTATTAATCAGCCAGTTAACCATGTTTTTCTGGCTGATTTTATTGCATTTTCATTCTTAATTTTCACTATATTTTTCATTCGCTTAGCTTTTATTTTGGGGAATGCGATTTTGAAGAAGTGATAATGCAAAACTTCCTTTGAGCTTTAAGGATGGCCATCATGCGATGGAGGAAAAATCCTATCGTGCCGACCAAAACCACACAAAAAAACCAGCCGCTTATGGCTGGTTATTCGTCAGTGAAGCATGGGGAAATTTATCTATATTGCAGGGCAATCATCATCTAATGCACGATTGATGAAGAATGTCACCCTACCCAGCACTTCCACTTCTTCAAGCGCTGCTCCCTCAATCGCTTCACCATCATCCGTAATGAGCGCCTTGCCCATGAGTTTTGCAAATTGTGTGTGGCCGTCGCACAAAATTAACAACACATCTCCAGGCGTCTTTTTCGTTGCTGGCTCTATGACCGCAAACCCCATATCAGTTTCGAGCACCCTGCTTTCAGCCCCGATGTTGCACAGGATTGCTGGGGAAAGTTGACGCTCAACATAATCAGCTGCTGGTGATGCGAATCCCATCAGTGCACCCTCCCCATGTTACGCAAGATCCAGTAACGGTTTTCGCTACCGTCTGTCGTTTTATCAGCGAAACCAGGTTGGTTGCGCTCTATCCACTTGTTTGCATCGTCACGGGTAAAGTGCCAGTTAAAACCACGCAACTTTTGTATGAAGCGGTCTGTTCTCAGGTAGCGGTAGCCCTTTGGGTTAAGCTCTATGGCCGCAATAAAGGCGGCCTGAATATCTGAATTTCGGGGCATAATCTGCACTCCCTTTATTACTGTGTTTATATACAGTAGTTTTAAATGGAATGCAGATCAATTTGGGTTCGCCTATTAATTTTTAAGGCTGAATGACTGCTGGCTGCTCTGTCAGTTCCAGAGAAGCTTCAGAAGATCTTGTATTCCAAATGCTATCATCAGGCATGTCGAGGCGTACGTCGATCCAGCTGTTGGCCGGAACATCCATAGGAGCCCCTTTTGTTTTGACGATCTCCCCTTCATCGCTCAGCATGTATTTCCGCTTAAAAAGCCGAATCGTCAGCCCACCGCTTCCCGTCTGCTCTGCTTCAACAACACCCAGTTCTCCCATTCCACCCGGGTCCATTGGCGGCAGCAATTGCCAACCTTCTGATGCCAGGCCTGCCGAGCCGATAAGAACATACACCCCAACATCCATCCGCGAGATATTGATCCCTTCAGCCTCGGCGTTCGCCGTACCGCAGCCGCACCAGGTGAAGCCTACTTCGTCAACATCGGTACGCTGGTTCTCTTCCTGAGATTTTACGATTCTGGCGATCGGAGATGCAGCCTTGAGCGTTCCATCGCTGGCTTTTGTGGTGTTCTGCGTCGAATAAAGGGTATGCGTCGTGGAGAACCCGACGTTAGCATTGCCCTGAATTGTTCCATTACCCTGACGATACTTGAGCCCCTGAGAGGTTGACGCAAGCTGCCACGACGCATAGCCACCACCCGTCGAATCCTGCCAGCCACGGAGTGTTAACATACCCGTGTATGTATCTACTCCGCTTCCTCCTCCCCAGGCGTTTCCTCCAAGCTGTATACCAAAAGACATACCGAGCGGGTACTGGGATATAGCGTCATAAGAGCCGAGACTGCGATAATCGCGATGGCATTGCGCCATTACAGCTGCTCCGTTCAGATACGCGGAACCTGGGGAAAACTGCTCATCAACGTTTCGTGTAGCGCTATTTCCCAAACCGAGGTTTGTGCGAGCGTCAGCGGCATTCGTTGCCCCGGTCCCACCGTCCGAAACTCCAGCCGCCCCATTGCTCCCTTTCTGGACCAGTTTGCCGATCGCCGGAATGGTTACACGAGCGCCGTTGATGGTAACGGTGATGCTCTGGTTTGCTGAGGTGGTGGCGAACGTCTCCCAGGCGCCGATATTTTCGTCATACTCGTTGATGAGCTGAGACATGCTCTGCGCCAGGCCGTCGACCGAGAGACTATCAGTAACAAGAATGCCGTACTTCTGGCCGCTGAGGGCCGGAGACGCGGCGGGTGTAATCGTCAGTGACGTCGCACTGTTGATGGCCGTGATCTGAAACATCTGTACCGGGTTAGAAAGAACAAACAACGTCTGGCCAACCCGAATCTGGCTGGCGGGTGCCGTCCAGTTCGTGCCGGTGCCGGTTGCAGTGTTTCCGTTAATGGCGATGGTGCCAGTGTTATAAAGCATATTTTCTCCAGGCAATAAAAAACCCCGCCGGAGCGAGGTTGATTAAAAAGACAGTTTATTCAGACGTACATATCGGGGAGAACGGGAAGGTTCAGTGGCGTTACCGTGTCATTACCAAAAATTGCATACCGCTCGCGCCCCAGATATTTCCCACCCTGAACTGAAGCACTGCCGTTCTGTATTTTTATTCCGAACATTCGATACACGTACATGCCATTAACTTCGTGAGCCATCAGCCCGAATCTACCCAGCGGAACATACCCGCTGCCGATGCTCACGGCATTTTTTGAAGGCGTCCAGAGCTGGTTGAGGTAGACGAAAGGCCGCTTTGTCGTTGAAAACGTGCAGGCCCCGGCTGCATTGAAGATGTTGAGCCCGGTGCCCGGCTGAGGCGCCACGCCACTGGCAAAGATGACAATATCTATCGTGCCGGTCGTTGGAGCATCATCGTTGGTGGATGGAGGGCTGAAGAACCTGACCGTGTTGCCATCGAAATCGACGGTGTTGCCGCTATTGCAGCGCCCAAAGACGATATATTTGGACTTGTCGTACCCCGCTATCGTGGGAACTGCCCAGCCGCCAGTGGGAACATTGACGGTACCCTTCCAGATACACTGTCCTGACTGTGTAGCATTGGTTATTGAGGTGAAGTCAGTGCTGTTGCTGATGAGAAGACCCACACCACTACGCTGGCCTGACGGAAATATCTGCCAGAGGCTACCGGGGAACGTGTACGTACTTTCACGCTCACTGATGCTTACATCCTTCATCGTGGAGTTCTGCGTCACGCGGCCACCGGATATGGTGACCGAGTTCATTTTATGAAGCAGCCCTGAATCAAGATAAGCCGTTGCGTGAGGGATAAACAGCACCTGCGCCCCGGAAACATAACCGGCAACATCAGCGTACTTGGCTTTCTGGTAGCCACTGTCAAAGTTGGCCCCAAAGGACGGGCATCGCAGGCCCGCAGTTATCTCCATGCGCTTTCCGCCGTCATTTAGTTCTATCAGTAGTCCTGTCGGCATTTTATGTCCACGTCCCCAGTACGATGCGGCCGCCACCCGGAATATTAATGGTTACGCCATTACCATTAATCACCGTTGTGTTGCCGGAGCCATTGAAAGAAAAATTACCGTTTGTGGCGTAAATCGAGCCGCGAACGGTCACGTTGTTAAACGTCGCGTAGCCAGATTTGTTGATGTGCCAGCCAACGTTCCCGGTGCCGTCCCAGGTTGAAGATTGGATATAGCTGCCGATCTTGGCGTTTCCAATCGTCCCGTCTCCAATGACCGTGTCCCGAATTATGGTCTGTCCATTCTGGATAACGAAAGGAAGCGTAACGGTCGCTCCGGCCTGGTGCGTTACTGCGAAGCGGTCAGCCAGGAAGATGACCTGTGACTGCATGCCGGATGGCGTATTCTCCACGCCAATCCCCATCCCTGCGGCGTAATACTGTCCATTGCTGGAGACGCCAACTTTGATGTTATACATCGCTTTCAGATCACCATTAACGTTCGCTATGGCCTGAGCGTTGGTTGTGATGGCTGATGTGTGTCCGTTAACGGTCGCCGTGATGCCGTTTATCTGCGTGGCGGTGGCCTGCTGGTAATCGGAGAAGGTCTGGTTCAGGCTGTTGATGGATGCCTTGTTGCCGTTCACGTCAGTCTGCAAACTCATCAGCGAACGCGCCGTTGCCTCCTTCTCGTTGACGATGACCTCATCAATGCGGTCCAGCTGCGCGCTGTTACCGGCGACCGATGCCGACAGCGTTTTGCGCGCCGCCACCTGCGCCAGGTTGCCCTGAATAATCGCGATGGCGGAGTTCTTCACTCCTCCCGTCATACCGTCCACAGACACGCTGATGTTATCGATACGCTGACCCAGTGCGGTATCGGCCGTCGCCACTGTCTGCTCAAGCTCGCTCAGAGAAGAAGACACATCTCCGACCGTGCTCGACAGGTTTGTAACGCTGGTCTGAACTTTCCCGATATCCTGGGCGTTTTTGGCGATTTCCTGCGCCTGTTGCGCCAGTTCGTCGTTGGCCTGTTTGATATCGTCAGCCATGCCAGCAATTTTTTCATTGCTGTCTACCGCATTCTCGATCAGGTCCTTGAACGTATCGGAGCCTTTCATGTCCTCCAGGATTGCATCGGTGATATCGGATACATCGATGCTGGCCTGCCCGCGCACAAAGTCTGTGTACCCTGATTCGTTTCCGCTGCGGTCCACCAGCTGCGCGCGGTACCAGAAAATTTGCCCTGCCTTAAGGCCCATCTGCTGATACTTGCGCTGCGGATAGGGTACGTCTGCCAGCAGCATCGCATCGTCTTCCGTCCCGGTCAGGCTGTACTGAATTTCCGTCTTCAGCGTGTCGTCGGTGTTCGCCGGGAATCCCCAGTTCAGCTCGATACCGAATACCACATTATCGGAAGCGATGAAGCCGACCGGTTTCGGCGGATTGCCCACTTTACCCGTAAGATTTACTTCTGATGATGTCGCCCATACTGATGAAACGTCGCTGGCGTTCACCGCCCTGACACGGACCAGGTAGCGACCCGAGTAGATACCCTGCACTTCAAAGCCGAGAGAAGACGTTCGGGGCACACTAATCCAGTTGCCGCTGTCACGCCGCCATTCCGCCTCGTACGCAACTGCACCCTGAACAGAATCCCAGGCAACGCGCATAGTGGTAATCGCAATGTTCTGGTTAACCGTAGAGTAACTGTCTACGACAATATTTCCTGGGGGAGCCTGAACCCCCGGTGGAATGACACTGACTGGCCGCTCGTCCAGTCTTGCGCCGGTATCAACAGCGGAATAGATATCAGGGTTGTAAGTCGTCCCGGTGACCTCGAAAGTACCGTCGTTGTTGTCCCGCGTTCCCGTAACACGGAAAAGCGCTATAAACAGATCGTCAGAGTCCACACCCCAGTTACATTCAGCCTCCGGCGTTTCGCTGTAGGGTGTGGTGACAGTGACTGTGTTTCCGTTAACGGCCTGGACGGTTCTGGCCTGAGCTGTGCCTGACGGAAGATTCAAAAACAGCCGGTTCCCGGCCTTCACATCAGCGGCGCGATCGAGGGTTATGTTGCGGCCGTTAACCGCACTTACCCTGCCACCGATAGTTCTTCCGGCCAGCTCGTTAGCTGCCACGCCGATCACCTCACCAACGGGGGGAACGTCCATGCCCGTGCTGAAGGTCACCACCTCGCCGATACCGTTAGTGAGCAGCGCCCAGCGCCCCCGCCGGTTTGCCTCTGACTGCCTGGTGCAGCCGATCGCAGTCATTTCGAGCTGACGATAATCGAAGCGCATGGCCAGATCGTTATCGTAAACAGGCTCAGGCGTGTCTTTATAGTGATTGGCTGGGTCTGACCAGTTCACCAGCGCGGCAGTGTTTCGGGTGGTTTCACTCGGATCCGCAAAGGTAAATTTTCCTTCAACAACGCTGGCGTGGTTATAGATGTGCCACACATCCCGTGGCATATCAGCCAGGACATACATCTTATTGTCGCCCCAGTACGTCATGCCGCGAAATATACCCGCCAGATCACGAAGTACAGTCCAGGCGTCATTACGGTCCTGAATATAAACGTTGCAACGAAAACGAGGCTCCGTCCCACTTCCGCCCTTGCCATCTGGTACCTGCTGATCGCAATACTGGGCGATACGATAAAGCTCCCATTTGTCTATCTGAGTCGCATCAATTCTTTGACCCAGCCCGAAGCGCTCGTTCAGAATGATGTCGTAATAAATCCAGGCAGGATTATCCGTCCATGCCCATTTAAATACGCCCTCCCATGTACCAGAATAAGTGCGGGTTTCGGGATCATAAGTATCAGGTACACGGATGATTCGCCCTTTCGGATTACACACAACCTGAGGAATGCCATTAGGGAACTGCTTTGCGTCAAACTCCACATACAGCAGCGCTGTGTTAACGTAGCGAAGTTTGGCGTCAATAATTTCAGTAACGGCCACAACGCGCATGGTGTCGACGATATTCACGCTCGTGGAATCCGGCGTGATTCTGCGAACCCGCAACCGCCATCCAGTCGAGGCTTTCGGAAGATTGACGCGGTGACTGCGCTCATAAAGCGACGTGGTTTTGTCATCAACAGCACCGTTAACCACCGTTTCATACGGCCCGCCATCGGCCGACAGATCGATAGCATACTCGACGCGGGTGCCGACTTTATCACCGTTGTTTTTCTGGAGTAAAAGAGTTGGCCATCCCAGGCGAATTCGCAGCGCAGAGAGCTGCGTGTTGGATACCGCGCGCACGTACGGCACAGCCTGTTTCAGCTCGTATGAAACCTGAAGTTCGTTTTCAATGCCGGGGAAGCCCTGAATGTAGTCCTGGTCCTGAGTACCGGAACGGAACTCATATTTCACATTATTGAAGTTATAACTTCCGTCGGCGTTCTGAAGAGGCGTGTAGGAAGATGAGTCACCAAGAAAAATGTTTTTACCATCAAGCCCGCCAGCGAACTCACCCTCTCCAAGCGCAATCAGCACCTTTGCCCTTGCAATGGACTGAATGCTGTCCGGTGCTTCAACGGGTGTTCGGGTCTGATTGCTGCCACCTTTACCGCGGCCTTTGATGATTGTCGTCGTCATATCGCGTCCATAAAAAAGCCACCGTCAGGTGGCTTGCAGTACGTGGTTTGGTTTATTGCTGATCTTCTGCATAAACCCCGGCGGATATAATGGCACCGCCAATTTCCCGTTGCCCATAAAGCAGGGGGACAGGATTGCCAGATGCCGTCGTGTTAACGGGACCACCAAACGCATAGGAGGGTTTGTTATCAGGTTCCTGACGCATTCGCAGACCTGAAACCTGAGGAGAGAGCATTTGCACTACACCGCCAACGGCCATAGAGCCAGCTGCGGCATATAGTGCCATTTGTGTGCTTGCTGCCCATCCTATTGGGTTCCACCAGGTAAAGGCCGCAATTGCGGCGGCAGTAACAATTTGAAAGAGCCCCGCCCTTTTACTACCGCGTATGACAGGGATAATGCGGAGCTCATCACCAGGCCCAAGAAGATCAAACTCTTCCTTGCCTATGTTTATTTGGTTTCGGAAGATGACAAAGTCCAGCCCTTTCGCTCTGGTCTCGCGCAGGTAGGAATCAAATCCATCAATGGTGTTAGAAAGCGCCCTGAAAACTTCGCTGGCGGACGTTAGTGCACGGCGATGTGTCCTGCCAAATCGCTGAGCCATTGAGCCGCTGAGTTTGATAACGGTTTTTCTTTCCATTACATCAAATCCTTATAACGCAGAATTTTGATGGTACGGTCACGGTAATAGCCACCGTAGGGAATACGCTGGCTTAGCTGGCCATACATGTGATGCAGTAGCATGTTGCCATCAAGCAAAATCCCGGCATGGTTCGGGACGGTGGACTGAACCTGCATGATAACCATGTCACCTAGCTGAGCGGGACCGTCGTACTCACGGAAACCGCATTCCTGCCAGTTATCCATATAGAGGTTTTCACCCTGCTCCCACCAGTGGCGATCTACGCTGTAGTTGGGCAGTTCAATGCCGTGCTCGATGCGGAAATAGTCCATGATGAGAGACCAGCAGTCTGCATACCCGAGTACAAACTGGCGCCCTGTGAGGGGACGGTCTCCGCGAGGCATGACGGTGCGAATGTCGCCCTCCGGCCACGATGCAATAATCCAGGGCAGTTCCGTGGCATCACACATCAGCATGTCGAGCTCGCTCGGCTGGGTTGTTGCCCCGTCGCCGGGGTGACTGTGGACGATCGCCACCACAGTGCCCTGCTCTTCGGCGGCCGCATAATCCTCAGGATTGAGTTCAAATTGCTCAGTTGGCGACTCAGCATTATTTTTGCAGGGGATGTACTTCTCCACCCGCCCCTTCTGGATAACCACGCCACAGCACTCTTCAGGGAAGGATGCGGCGGCATGCGCCAGAATGGCGCTAACTGTTTTCTCGCGCATGATTATCCTCTCAGAAGTGAAGCCCCAGGGAACCCGCCATAATCCAGTTGCTCATTCTCTCCGAAACGAGGTTTGCAGCCCGTTGACAGCAGTCCGGAGCAAACATCCTGTGAAGGATCGTCCACACGGTTGCCGTCTTTATCGAACCAGCCGTTTTGCCCGGCGTAGGTGCAGCCGTTCCCGGTTTTGTACCAGCCCCGCATGCACCACGTGCACATTGGCTGAATTTGCCGGGTCGGAATGAGTTGCCCTCGCAAATCGGCTGGACTGGAAAGCTCAAACTCTACGGTTTCATCGTCTGACCCTGATTTACGGTCGATGTAATAAACCTGTTTGCGCTCCTCGTTGGGATTCGCAGTCGGGTTCCCATCAGGGAAGTTTCTGGCGTCCAGATAGTGTGCGAAAGTGTCATGGATGATCACCTTTGCTTTAGCCATCCCCTGAAATCTTCGGCACAGCGCGCCAATCGTGCCGCTGATGTTTGCAACGGTGAGAGACGGCCGTGAACTCTGGCCGTCACTGCTGACAGATATGCCGGTCAGTTCATACGGCCACGCGCCATACTCCTGCCCCTGCCACCACACCGACTTCGGCTCAAGTTTTGACTCGTCGCCGCCTGCGGCGATGATTTCCGCCTCGGTATGCGGAATTGTCTCGTTGTGAAAGCGAAGAATACCCGCACCGAACGCTGAGCCGTCCACCTCGATCAGGCGGACGCGCTTACCCGGCTCCAGTTTCTGGACATCAGATGAAATACTCATGGATGGTATGCCTGTATGAATGTGCTGCTGAGGGTGTATTTTTTGTTGCCGTGGGTAGATATCTGGAAGGATTCCGCGCGCCATAAACCTGAAGGCTCAAGCGGTGGCTTCCAGATAAATGACTTCCACCCTGCATGTCTGTTCAGAAAGTTTTTAATGGCCTGAATGTAAGCCTCGTCGCCGGTAAAGCTCACGCTCCACTGAGGTGTTACCGGGTTGATGCCGTCCCCGGCCACCTGTGTATAGCCATCGCCAAACTGCGCCTTTCGGGTACGAAAACTTGTATCAACCTGAGAGGTAACCTTTGGGCACCAGCTGAAGGTTTCGACTGCCATGGTTAAACTCCCTTGATTAATCGCCACAGAGGCGAGCCCGGCATGCTGGCCTGTTCGTTAATGACACCAGTGATGGCATCCTTAAGCTGCCTGCCTGCTGCTCCGGCAGTACCCTGACTGGACGCCTGTGGAGAACCGCCCTGAATATTGATATCGCCGAAGTTAACTGAAGGCACGCCGCCAGAGACCTGCGGCATCCCTACTGCGCGAACAGCAAGATCACCATTAGGTGCCCGCGTGAGGGGCATAATGGCTTCAGGACCTGCCTCGCCGAAAATCCCCGCACCCTTGGCAAAAGCAAACAGCTGAGGCGTCTGGAAAACGCCATTGCTGTAAGCGCTCAGGGACGGAGAGTCGTAAACATTACCCTTCGCATTAAAGGTAAAGTTCGCGCCGGCATTCTGAATAGCGGTACCGCTGCTGGCGGTTGCGGCTGACGAGGCGCCAAAACTGAACAGTGATCCAATTGAGCTGACGCCATTAGCAACAGCCATGTTCACCAGAACGTTCTGGATGATCTTCAGTACGCTCACGCCCCAGTCCTTCCAGCTGTCAACGTTGCCATTGAGCATGTCGGTGATCGTGGTGACCGCGCCACCCATGGCCTGCTTCATGCCGTCAGCGGCCATGGAAGAATAATCAGTAGCCTCGTCCACCCAGTTCGCATAACCCTCAGACAGTCCCGTCATCCAGTCGTCACGCTGCGCATCAGAAGCTGCGTAATATCCCTCCTGGTCGCGCAGGCGCTCTTCGAGGTAGCGCTTATTAAGTGCCAGCCCCTGCTGATAGAACGTCTCGTCGATTTCACCAGCCTGACGCTGGCGGAGAAGATCGGTATTCTTCTGCTCAAACTCCTTACGCAGATTGAACTGCTCCTGAAGTCTTTCACGGAACCGGGAGCCCTGCCCGTATCCCAGCAGTTGCGCTTCATTGGCTGCGCGGGCGCTGGCGTTACTGTCGGCGAGGTTGGCTTCGTAATTTCGCAGTTGCTCACGCAATTTAACCTGGTCAATCAGCGTAGCATTCTGCAATACCGTCTTTTTCTGGGCTTCTGTCAGAGAAGCAAGTTCGCCCTGGCTGACCTGGTATTTAACCTTCGCCAGTTCAGTATTCTGGCCTTGCAGGGCAATCTGCTCTTTTTGCTGCTTGATAAGGCGCTTATACACATCCTCGGTTTTCTCGCCTTCGGTTTTACCACCCTTCGCCTTAGGTTTGTTGGCCTCATTATTCCGCCATTCAGCAAGACCGTTATTAATCAACTCCTGACGGCCTGTCTGGAATTGCGGATCACTGGTTAATCCCAGGTCATCGGCTGCATAACTCAGTCGCAGGCGCTCTTTTGCTTCACCCTTCAGGCGTGACAACTCCAGATCCCGGCGGCTCTTTTCGAGGGCATCGGTTTGCTTTTTGTCGAGATCGGCCTGCGGAAGTCTGAGCGGGACGTTAGCCAGCCCCTGACGCGCCATAAGGAGTTGGTTACCCAGTCCGAGTAATCGATTAAGTTCATCGTGCTGCCCATTCATCAACAGAAGTGATTGATAAGCCCGGTTCTGATTCGCTGCCTCCTCCCGAATTAGCGTCACACGCCGATGCTCAAGACCTTCAAGAACCTGTTGGATAGAGGCAGATTTCTCCTGCATCTGGGCAAGCCTTTCCTGCTCAACAGATAACTGTTCAGTGGCTGTAGCCAGTCCACGGGTCACGGTATCCAAAGATGTCAGGTGGTTAATCATGAAACCACCGCTGGTCGTTGGACCGGGATTACTGATCACTGACTGATAACCAGCTATCTGCTCTTTCAGATTTTCTATCTTGCTCTTTTGTTCATCTATCAGCCTGTTCTGCTCATTCAATGCTGCGCGCGTTTTCTCAGCATTGTCTGAAGCTTCAGGTAAAGACATTGCCTTCGACTTTTTACTGACTTCATCAATCGTGGTGGCGTATTCCTGCGCCGAACGCCGAGCCTGCTCCTGATTCTGATACATCGCATACCAGGCTCCTGCTCCCAGCATCACCAGACCCGGCACGCCGCCAATCAGGCCAAGCGCACCACTCATCAGGCGAGTGCCGACAGATGTTACGCTATTGAGATTGCTTTGAGTCGAAACACGATTTGAGATGTTACGGTTTAAAGCAGCCTGAGCGGCAGCCAGACGCCTTTCAGCGACAGCCTGAGCGTCGGAATTTTTAGCCGCTACCAGCCCTGCCTGCGCGCGTTCAAGTGCTGTTCTGGCTCGCACCTTTTCCGTAGCTGTGCCACTGGCAAGAGCGGTAGTCAGTCTGGTATGGGCCGCAGTGACTTTTGCTTCAGCCGCCGCGACCTTTTCTTGCTGAGCCGCCTGAACATCTGCACTTCTTGAACTCTGTACTGCTTGCTGAGCCCGATAAACTTCAGCCCTGGAAGCCGCAACAGCAGACTGCGCCGCTTTATCCTGCGCGACTGCAAGGGCAACCTCTGATTTCGCAGCTGAAATTAGCGCACCTGTTGCACTCGTGGCACTGGTTACAACTCCGCTTAGGTAGCGTGCCAGTCCCACGCCAACAAGCGCCCCAGCGACTGTTGTAATTGTTGACATATTGTCAGCAACGTCACTAAGCGCGCCGCTCACTGCTGATGAAGTAAAAGAATCAAGCGTCTGGGCAACATTATCCAATCCGCCAGACAACGCATCAGTAGCACCGGTTGCCTGGTTTACACCGCCCACCCAGGCCATGAATGAGTTAGTTACTTTTTGAAGGGATCCAGAAACCGTTTGTGGCATGCTGGCAAATTCGCCCTGCAATGCTCCTAACTGGCTCATTAAAGCTGGGACAACCTTATCGATCGTAAGCTGTCCCTGGTCAGCCATGCTCTTGAGGTCTTTACGGGCTACACCCATTCCCGCAGCCAGAGCGCGGATTACCCGATCACCGGCTTCGTTAACGGCGTTAAATTCTTCGCCACGAAGAACGCCTTGTGCGAGCGCCTGGCTGAATTGAGTGATAACAGAACTCGCTTCCTGGGTGTTAGCCCCAGAAAGTTTGAGGCCGGTAGAGACAGCTTCTGTAATTTTCAGAACTTCGTCAGAGCTATAACCGTACTCGCGCATTGAGGCTGCTGCGCGGGAAAAAAGGTTTGCGTTATCTGAAAATGCCGTGCCGGTTCTTTGGCTGATTTCCATTAACTGACGCTGTGAAGCGGCAAAATCATCAGCAGAAGATGATGCCTGTTTAAGGCGAGCGTTTACGGAGTTCCACTCATCAGCAATCTGCGCAATTTTACCCGTTGCAAAAGCTGCCGTAGCTGCGGCGGCAGCCCTTCCAGCAGATGCAAATCCGGCAGTCAAATCAGAGAGCGCCCTTTCGCTCTCTCTGGCAGCAGCAGCGGCCTGCCGACCACCATTCTGCATAGTGCGGTAATAATCCTGCCCCATTCGTGAGGCGCGGGAAATTTCCGTCTGGAATGATTGCGAGTTAGCGGAAATTTTAATAATCAATTCACGTAATGTTGCCATCACATTTCTCCAGGCGAAAAAAAACCCGCCGAGGCGGGTTATTATAATGAGATAATTAATTTCATTTGCATTCTTTGATTATTTCCAAAACTTCCTTTTCAGAAATTGGTACGAAGTCAGTTTCAGAACGTTGATAAGAGATTAAAGATTGACTATTGTTTTTTTTAACCTCTACCCTATGAAAATACTTCATGCGGGAGAACTGAATCGCACCAATATAAATCTCCAAACCTTCCCCATCAACTAAGTTATTGGTAACAACTTTTTCTGGTATTAAAAAATCTAGTTTATCTAGTATACAACCACTTACGTCATCTGCACTTCTGCTTGATGAGAAAGAAAGTTTTTTATTATTCTTTATATCGTTCCTTGTATCACCAGCACAACCCGCAATCAGAAATATTATGAGTATTAAAATTTTCACCATAATCCCTCCAGTTAAAGAGGGATAATATTATGAATGTAGCAAAATGTCACTGAGTTGCAGCAGTTAGCGCCGCCTCAAGCCCTGCAAACGGGTCCTTCGGTTCTGATTGCTCATCACCACCCCATCGCAGGATCGCATCGTCCAGCGGTACTTTTGCCCCCTGCGAACCGTAGATGGCAGAGACGAGCTGGGCTGCCTGAATGTCGCCACGGATATCGCCAACCGGACTTTGCCTGTCAAACTCAATCCACATCAGAAGCTCGCTTGCCGTCATATTCTGCCGAAGCTCTGAGAGCGTGCGCCCCATCCGGAGCGCAAGCGACATCAGAAACTTTACGCCGGGGGTTGAGACTTTTCCCGCGCTTCGTCCGCATTGTTGATCAGGTCAAGCGCCTGTTTGAGCAGGCGTGAATGGACGGGGCCGTAGATTTCACGCACCTGCTCTTCTTCGTCTACGCTGAATACCGGTTGCTTATCGGTGTCGCACAGGACGTCAATGAAGAGCACCACGTCAGCGCAAAGATTACGGTGTGCCTTTTCCGATACCGACACATTTTCATCATCAGCACCCGCTTTCACCACTTCCTGCCAGCGAAGCCAGGCTTCACCGGATGGCTCACGGAGAACCACTTTGACGCCTTCCCACTCAGGAACGGCGACCGTCTTATGACGAAAACCCGACATCTTAGCCAGGGCGAGATTTTTAATATTCTTCATGCGACCTCTCAGGAGCCAGACTCGATGTTTTCAGGCTTACCTTTCAGGCGCAGGGAGAACGTTGCCGCCACTACGCCGTTGGTACCTGAAGACCAGGTGTGCTGGCGGATTTCAGCCAGGAACTTAAAGCCCTTGCCGGACGGGAAGATAACCTGGAAAGCGTAGGTCGTATCGTTGTCATAGGCCTCACGCAAGGCGTCCTGCGCCGGATTCTTGTAGAAGTTGCCGGACAGAGAGATTTCTGACGGAGAAGGCAGGCCGTTGATGTTCTCCTGCTCGGTAGAGCAAAGTGTTGTTACGTCGATATCCTGCTTCTGACCACCGGTGAACTGAATTTCTTTGATGGTGCAACTCAGATCGAGGAAGGTTGCGGAATCCATCGTTTCTTTGGTGGCTGGCAGGGAGGAAATAAGGATCTTCGTCAGCTGCGATTTTTCATAAAGTGCAGACATAGCTGTCTCCTGGAAAAAGAAAACCCGCCATCAGGCGGGTTCGTTGGGTGAATTAATTGTCAGGGGGTAACTTTAAAATCCAGGGTGGCACGGTAGAGCCGATAATCTGGCTCGTACCCGGGGATTTTTACCACCTCTGTAGGGGTTAACGGCTCAAGCGAAGCGAGCACCAAATCTCTCAGGGATCGTGATTCAGCGATCGAAGTGGAATACACATCGACCTGAACGGAAACCCTGCTCTCTGCCTGGCCACACAGTACGTCAGCGGAAACATCATCGACGATGGAAAAGATAATCCAGGGTGGAGAGACAGACGGTTTCCCGTCACTACCTAATGGCGCAACATAGGGGTATACCCGTCCTTCTGCCAGGGAAGAAAGCAAGGCGTAGATATTATCTTCATTCACTTGCTCAATACCTCATCAATAGCCTGATTCATCCTGGCAATGGCGACGCTGGCGGCCTCTTCCTCGCGAGTATCGTAAGCGGGTCGCACAAACGGATGTGCAGGCATGTTCGCGGTGCCCAGCTCAACGAATCGCCAGTAAAAGGCGTTTCTCGGGTTATTCGCCTTCATCGTGTTATCGCTGTTTCCGGTGCGCAGGTTAACGCCACGAATATGGACGCCGGAAGAAATCTCCCCGCGGCGGCGGCTTTTTTGGGTAACAACCACCACGTTTTTTTTCAGTTTTCCGGTGCGTACCGGTGCACGTGCGATCACTTCGTCCTTAAGCACCTCCGCACCGGCGCGCGTGGCATCACGAAGAACCTTATTGTTTTCAGCGCGGCTAAGCGCCTCCAGATCCTTTGCGATGTCATTCAGGCCGGAAAAATCGAGGCTCGTCTCAATCATTTTTCGATCCCCTGCTTACAAAGAATTTCGAGCTGAATGCCGCGAGAATCAGGTATCGGCGGACCAATGATATTTAAAATGACACCCTTGAACGGGCCAGTCACAACCCTGAGTCTTGACGCAGCAGTTATATCGTTACGAAATCGAGTCCATACCCTGATAGTGGCTACAGCCGTTTCTGCACCTGCCGCTACAAGCTCACGCCCGCTGATACCTTTAACTTCTGCCCATGTAGTCGCGCCGTCATGCCATGTTTCAACAGGCTGACCAGAAGGGTCTCTGGATGTTGTGATGTTCTGAATTACCACCCTGTCTCTCAGTCTTCCGGCCTGCATACCCCCTCCTACAATCCATAAATACGGTATGGCTGCAATAGCGCTTCCACAGCAAAAGGTACGGCTGAAGTTATGTTCCCGATGTTTACCGCTTCCCTGTTTGCATACCAGTGACCGATAAGCAGTAGCATGGCTGCCTTCACATCATCATTGAGCAGTATCGGGTCCGGGTCGTCAGCGTAGCCAGGGCTGCTTTCCTTTTCATAGAGCGTTCGGCGTGTCCATGTCTGGACGTACCGGGCCGCCGCACCTGTGTAAATCTCCAGCAGAGCATCATCACCCGTAAAGTCGGTATCAATGCGGCAATGCTGTTTCACCACATTCTGATCAAGCATTTGTTTGCCCCGAAAAAAAGCGGCCCGAAGGCCGCAATAGTTATCAGCTACCCGCGCCGGTGCTGAATGAACCGTAAACGAACGCCTCAGGGCGTTTCACAGCCAGCGCCAGACGTTCTTCGCAGCGAATGGAGATCATGTTTTTCTCGAAGTCGTCGGCGTTTTCGGTGGAGATAACCACGTTGGCATCTTCACGATCGAACAGTTGAGCTGCGGCATTGAATGCGCCTGTCAGGAATTTGCCCTGGAAAGCTGCTGCCTCAGTTGCTACCACCGGAAGCCCCCAAAGCGTAGGGCCAGTCAGAGATGCCGGGTTAGCCAGGATATAGCGGCCCAGACTGTCTTTCGTGAGCTCAATTTTCGCCCAGTCGATGAAGTGCAGAACGTGGCCAGATGCAGGGAAACGAGCCAGTTGAGCCTGAAGCATTGCCAGGCGCAGATCATCAATCCCGTTCTGGCTCTCAACAGAAAATGCCGGGTCGAATGCTGAGGCCTGAGGAACGATGCCGTGCAGGTGCACACCAGTTCCGTCGCCGAACAAGATTTCCTGTTCCTCAACATATTTCAGGCCGTAACGCATCTCAGCGTCAACCGTAGACTGGAGTTGAGCGAAATCGTCAAGGATCTGCTTGGATGCCTTAAACATGTGCGCGATGGTTGTCACCGGCGTGATTTTAGTTGCGAATTCAATATCGCTGTAAGGTTTGGCAGTCCCCTCTGCAACGACTTTCGCTGCATTGGTAAAGCCCGTTTGCTGCACCCAGAAAATAGCCGGTGAAGATGTGCGGCCAGGCGCAATCAGATCACGAATGAAGAGACGCTGTTTTGGTGCAGTGTCGATGCCAGGCAGTCGCTGTGGTTCAACCACGCCATCTGCAACATCTGTAGAAAGCAAGGCCGCGTGAACTGGGACGCTTACGCGCTTATTGCCTTCAACGCTCGCGGCAAAGGCCTTCAACGCCTCGCTATTAATCACCACCTGTCCAACAGTTTCGGTAACTTTAGCAGCGTTGTTCAATGGCATTTGGGCAACATGCTGTTCCAGCTCACCAAGGCTGGCCTTAAGGGTTTTTTCAGCTTCCTTAAGAGCATTGAGCTCTGTCGCCATTTTATCTACAACATCTTTGGTCTGAGCTGAGAGCTGACCATTCTTTTTCGCTTCGGTCAGTGCCTCTTCTGCTTTCGCGTTGAATTTGCTGGTTGCATCTTCAATGCTGGCAGTGACTTTTTTCAGAATTTCGTTTACTTCAGACATAAAGGGTCCTTATTTGACTAACGCCGCAAGAGCGCTTTCAAGTGAATTGAGGGTTTCAGGTTTGATATCTTCGGCAGCGCCCGGCGTACCGTCGTTGGTGGTGACAGCGCCAGGCATGCCACCGGATAAGGCTTTAATGAGTTTTCTGCGCTCAGAGCGCGGGGTGTTGGTTTTAGCCAGCAGCGCATCAAGTTTGCGAAGCGCAGCCGCGGGTGATTCATCTCCATCACTGACCGCATCAGCAGAAAGCAGGCTGTCTGCCAGTCCCTTCGCCACAGCGTCACTGCCACCGATATAACTCTCGGCATCCATCAGTTTCTGAACGGCTGCCATATCAAGGCCGGAACGCGCCGCGTAGATGTCTGCCATAGCGGTATCGAACGGCTCAAGAGACTGTGCCAGTTCCGCAAAGTCATGGCGGTTACCCATCGCGTAGACCCAGCAGTTGTGGATCATCAGGAAGGCACCACGACCGATCTGAATATCATCCCCGGCCATCGCAATGACCGAGGCGGCGCTGGCGGCAATACCGAGCACCTTCACCGTCACACGGCCTTCGTATTCACGCAGAAGGTTGTAGATTGCCAGGCCTTCGAACATGTCACCGCCAGGGGAGTTGATATTGACCGTCACGTCGGCGCCATTCATCGCCCGTAGCGCACCGGCGATACGTTTGGCTGTTACGCCTTCACCCCAGTAGTCCTGCCCGATCACATCAAAAACAGAAATACTGTTGTCGTCAGTGCCCGCAGCTTTGATCCCGCCGTCCCAGCGGTCCAGGGCGGACGGTAATGTTTCACAGGTAACGCGCGCGCAGGGGCGACCCGCCGGTGCTACCGGAAGTTGTTTTTTGCTCATCAGGAAAGTGCTCCTAAGCGGCCTGTTTCAGCGGAGATTGTTCAAAGGAAATATCGGGGAATACGTGGTTATGCAGTTCTCTCAGGGCCAGAGCCTGAACAGCAGGATTGCTGCTTTCGAGATTTTTCAGTTGCGTCAGGTTGAGCTGAACGGTGTAAATGTCACCCCCTTCAATCGGTGGCATATTCTCAAGACGGCGCACGTCATTGCGGGACATCCACCCATTCTGGAGCGCGCTGGTATAGTAAGCAGCACGGCCCGCGCTGTCGGCGCGCAGCAGTCCTTCTACGGAGAACTCCGCGAACACCTCATCATCGCTGTCCAGGAGGCACCGTCCAATTTCCTGTTCGATGTTCACCAGCAAAGGTCGCAGGGTGTGCGTCAGGAAAAGAAGGTTCATACCCTCCAGACTCGAAGCCCAGCTGCTCTGCTTTGTCGTATGCCCAACCATATAGGGCGGAACGCGGAACCAGCGGCAGATTTCCTCAATGCTGAATGAACGGCTTTCAAGAAGTTGCGCAGCCTCCGGGTTCATTGTGACGTTCTGGTAAGTTAATTTATTTTCCAGAACCATCAGCTTTCCGGCATTTTTTGAACCGATAAATGACTGAAGGTTCTGGCGCAGTCGATCGCGCTGCTCCTTCGTCAGTGCATTTTCAGAGGACAAAAATCCGGTGCTCTGAAGGCCATTCTCGAAAATTTTTGCTGCCGCTTCATCCACCGACATAGCAGCGCCAAATACATCAACGCCCGCCATCGTTGGCATCATCCCACAAACACCATCCAGCCCGAATCCGCGAATGTGCATCATGTTTTTAACTGGAATGATGCGTTCGTTTCCGTTTTCAGTGTATTTGTATTCCAGCGCTCCGGTAGTGAGACGTTTAACCACCATGTTCTGCGGCAACAAAGGCACCAGCGAAACCAGGCGGTTTGCGATGAACTTCTTCTCAATGAAGGCATTCCCGCGAAGACAAATACTGGCTACTACCATCAACATAAAGCGGGATGGCGTCATTTCTGAGTTAGGGCGACGGCACAGCACCGAATAGGCCGGGTGATCGGTCGCAGCCTTTCGAGACCCGTCAGGCTGGCGCACGTATATTTTCAGTGGGAGTGTTGAAATGGACTCACTCAACAGCCTGACACAAGCCCAGACAGCAGAGAGCTTTATCGCTTTATCAGCGGTAACAACCTTTCCGCTACTACTGGTGCCATACCATTCACGCCAGAATTCACCTGTCGTGAGACTGATTGGTACTCCCAGCCAGTTTAACAGGGCGCTTTTTACACGCCCGGGTTGTTTATTCTTAGCCATCAGATACCCACTATGATCGGTTCGTCAAAAAATCCATCGACATCGCCCTCATCCCCAACATCCCCTTCAGATGCACCAATAGCCATAGCAGATGCCACTACGCCATCAATACGGCCGGTACTCTTTTTCTTGGCAAAGATCCGGTTTTCTTTCTGATCGGCTTCGGTTACTGCTGATGCAGCATTCCAGCGCAGGCAGGGATTGGTTTTGATGATGATGTCGCCGTCATCCAGCCGCTGTTCGAACAGCTCAATAGAGTGCGGCATCCATAACCCTGACTCCTGGGCTTTGTAGTACCCTTGCCCGTGAGGGATCAAAGGCACTGATACGCTGGCATCTTCCAGTTCAGGTTCAAGATATTTGATTCGATACTGGTCAAAGGCTATCGCCTTGATAAAAAACATCTGAGAAAGGTCAGCTATACGTTCAGCAACGAATCCGTACTTAACCGCTTTCCCTGGCGTGGTATGAATGTATCCATCCCGCTCCCACGCGTCATAAGGAACCCGATCCGTTTTAGCCCGATCAAGCAACGTGTCTTTCGGTGTCCAGAACTCCACCAGCAGTTTTCTTTTTTTCGGGAAAAACAGCGCCAGCGCGGTAAGGTCCCGGCTTCCAGAAAGGTCAAGGCCGCCATAACATTCCTCACCCTGCAATTCATGCAGGTCGAAGTCCTCTTCACATCCCATCCACACATCGCTGCTCATCCAGGGATTATCGGCGTCTACCCACTGACAGAAGTTGAGGCGGCGAACGATACTCTCTTTCGACGGCATGCCACGTGCCTGGGTGACCTGTTCCCTCAGATAACGGTCTGTGAAGGTGTGACCAAGCGAGGGGTTAGCTTTCTTCCAGCAGGTCTCGTCCTTAAACGGGTCCTCCCCTTCATCAAGCGAGCAGATGAACGAAAAGAAACTGTCATCCTCGATCGAACCTTCTGCTACCTTGCGCCCGTACTCGTGGTAGTCATAACAGACGCTGGTTTTATCGTGGCCGCTGTTGGTGATCATGAAAATCAGCGCCTGCCGACGTCCTTTCGTACCGGCGCGCATCATCTCAACGACCTGGTTGTTCTTATGCTCGTGAATCTCGTCAATCAGTGCACAATGCGGACGCGGACCTGACTGTCCATCATCAGAACTGATGGGTCTGAAGAAAGACCCCGTCTGAAGGAAAGCCAGGTTCCACTCCTTCCCGGCTCCGCCTGATTTATTAATCCGCTGCGCCAGCGCTGGTGACTGATCAACCATCGCCACCGCGTCCCTAAACAGGATCATGGCCTGGTCTTTTTTCGTGGCCGCGGCATATACCTCAGCACGTGGTTCTTTATCAGCTGTCAGGCAGTAGAGCCCTACTCCGCCAGCCAGCGGTGACTTCCCCGAACCTTTACCCGATTCGACATACACCATGCGAAAACGACGGTAGTTTTCAGAGTTTTTCCACCCAAATATCGAACCAACAATGAAACACTGCCAGGGAAGGAGGATAAAGGGATTACCTTCATGCTCGCCGCCGTTGAGCTTCAGCACTTTCGCGAAAAAGTCGATGGCGCGCTGCGCAGCTTCGGTATCCCAAAACAGCCCCCGGGCATGACATGATTCAAGGTCCTTAAGGTGTCGTTTACAGGCATTTCTTATATCCGGCCCGGCGATTTCCTTACCCGAAACTACATCCATGGCGTATCGCGTTGCGGGATCAACCGAAGAACTGGTTGAACGGGTCTTCTTCTTTTTCTCCACCATCCACTTTCACCTTCGTTCTGGCGGCCGGAGTGAGACCGAATTCAACCAGGTAGCTTTTAAATCGACGATCAGCGTCGGCAAGCATGGCAACCGCCGGGTTTGCTTTAATCAAAAAACCGCCCTCTGTCTGCACTGTGTACGTTCGCCCTTCATCGGCAATCGTCAGACGCAGTTGCAGAATGTCGGCGTAAATATCACAAAGACGTTCGAGCGCCAGCGTATCGGCAATGGTCAGAATTCCCATGCCGTCGAGTAGCACGGTTAGCTTTCCCCAGGCTACCTTTCCCCAGTCAGAGAGATGCTCGGGTGGACTCGGGATTTCTCGCGCCGGTGTGGGCTCTTTGTCGTTGAGTTTGCGTTTGCCCGGGTTGCCGGTTACCACTTTCAGGTGGGTCGGTTTCGGGCGTCGTCCTGCCATCGGAACCTCCCGGAAAAAAACTTTTCATTTCGCGGTTGTGCACAAAAAGGATGGGCGGCGGTCATTCAGGGCCTCGGTCCTGAACTTTTACCCCACCCTTCCCCTGCTCACTCACGAATGAGAAATGTTATCGTTTGAACCAGTGTGAAGAAGGATCAAGAGGAAGGCCGCTTTCATCACAGCCGATGATAGTGCCGCGCTTCTCCATCCTCTGCTTCGTTGAGTCATGATGCTGCTTGCACAGTCCCTGCCAGTTACTGCGGCTCCAGAAGAGCTTCTGGGCTTTGCTTATGGCATCCGCATCACCAGATCGAAGAGCCTCTTTCAGTTTGTGCGGAATGATGTGGTCAACAACCGTTGCTGCTGCCACCCTTCCCTGATCCCGGCACATAACACAGAGAGGATGTGCGCGAAGGAACACCAGACGCTCTCTGTCCCATTTGCTGCCATAGATACGCGGTTCTTTATTCACGCCAGCCTCCACGCCCGGCGGCGTTCTGTACGTGGCGCTGAGTCAGGGTGACGCTCAACAGGCTCACCATCAGCATGATCCACCAGCGAGTAACACGGATAGACCACTGAACCGTCCCAAGCATCACCCACAGCGTAATCGGCGGGCTTGCTGCTGTCCCATCGAGAAAGGACTCGTTCAATATGCTGAAGCGGTACGCTGTAGCACACGCCGTGTATAAGGCGCGGCAGCGTGATGAAGTCAGACCGTGTCTTGTCAGCAACAATCAGACGTTCGGCTACCTGCATCTGATACTGTGGTGGTCGGCCAGTGCCCAGGTAAAAACTCACCAGCGATTCCGGGAAGCGGTTAAGCCAGCTCGTGACTGAAGTGAAGAACAAGTCCACTGGCATCGCATCATCTTCAACAACAACTACCCGGCAGGTTTGTTCTGCTGTCCACTCAAGCGCACGCCGATGATTCCAGTTCGCACCGTGGTTACCGTCATCAATAAGCAGATGGGCATCCAGCATCGCAGCGAGACGTTGTGCATGAACTATGCGAGAAACATGGCCGACCACCACAAACTTTATGTCTTCAGCCACCAGCGAATCTCCAATAAAAAAGCCGCACGATGGCGGCTACTGTCTGAATATCAGGGTGTTGCTTCGTTTTAACCCTGGTTAAGGTAAGCATTCAGCCCGTCAGTGGTTGGACACTGGCGCACTCTGTCGCGGGGGGATGGCTGATTACCTCCGAAAAGGAAAATACCCATGGGTTCCATGTCAGAACTGGAAAAAGCAGTTGCAGATTTACAACGTGAATTAAAGATTGAAAAAGCCACCAATAAACTGGTTTTTTCTTTGATTATTGAAGCTGTTAACAAGCTGTCACCAAAACAGAATGTTGGGGACGTTCTGATGGATGTACTGAAGGAGGTTACACCGCCTGAAATTTCATCTGCCCCAGATGCTCACGAAGCGATTAAGAGAGTTGAGAAAATAATTCAGAAGAAGCAACCGCGTTCGTAACTTCCTGAATTAAATCGTCAGCGGCTCGGTGCTGAGCCGCATTCACAATCTGATCGATTACAGTTTTCGCGTGAGTTTCAGCGCGCTGCTTGTAACCTTCAAGAGTAAAGTCTGCTGTAATGTCTTCACGATAAGGTACAGTCAGCATAGTTTTCTTATCGAGCTGTACTTTAACATCACCACCAATAGCATCAGTCACCATGGTTTTCGGAAATCCAGATGCATTTAAGCCGTCAATTTTTAAACTTACAGATTTTTGGGTCGGGAACTCAACCTCATACGAAATCATAAGACCTCCTGTTATTTATGGCGCCACCAGGCATTTTCTTTGCCGATGCCCCCAGTTTTGAACACCGTGTGAACCAGTGGGCCGGTGACCAGCCTGTCAGCGAATGACTGCGCAACAATGCCGAACGCCATCATGTCACCCACCGCGGCACCAGCCTGTTCTTTCTTCCAGAACCGATAGCTCTCGATCCGGTAGTAAAGACGGATGATGCCATGAGCGAACGCCATTACATCAGCGCGGGTGCCACCTAGCAGACCAGCGTTAAGCATCACATCGTTGCGGTGCACTTCAATGAATTCCTGATAGATACGCTCAGGATGATTCTGTTTCGCCCAGGAGTCGGCGTAGGTCTTCGGTTCAGAACCGACATACACCTTACCGGGTTCCATTTCTTCCCACGGCGCGCGAAGCATTTCGACATCGGTACCATCGGTACACCAGACGAACCGATATTCAGGGTGATCTCGAAGATGCTGCCAGATGTGCAGCCAGCGACGAAAGTAGACATTCATCTTCACGTCAGGTACGAGATACAGCTCAACATCTGCCGGGGCCGTCAGTAATTCATCCACCAGCGCTATACGCCCACACTGGCGAAGCGAGGCCGCCCATTTGCTCAGCATGTCAGGCGAGGCCGTCATTTTCGTGCCGCGCTGCGGGTCAGGCTGACTGGTGAGCAGCGTTGTGATTACCACGTCACGCTGCTGGCGGTATTCAACGTAACCAGTAAACCCGGAATCACGCCGTTCGTTGTGGATCTTCACGTTACGTTCCACCAGCGCCTGTCGGTCGGGACGCGGTACCGAACGCTCTACGGCTTCATGCTCATCGAGAGAATGGATCAGTTTTTCTGAACCTACCACATCACTGTAAGCCCACGTCGTCAAGCCAGCATTATGGATGCGCAGGGCGAGGTCACTGTGTTCGTACATGCCGCGACCGTAAACCGGATCGAAACCGCCAACCTTCTCGATAGCGCTACGGTGGTAATACAGCATCACGCCGCGCTGCCCGGTGTAAGCGATGTGCTTATCATCCCGGTACAGGACTGCCATATCCTTCAGCTTATTCGTCCCTGCAAGATCGAGAAACTGATAAGCCAGGTGCGGCTCGGGTGATTCGATGTAAGGCAAGTGCCAGTTATCAGCGATGGGCCAGGCGTCATCGTCCCACAGGAAGAGATGCTCACACCCGGCGTCCATCAGCGCGGTTAAACTGGCGTTCTTCGATGCAACAATGCCGAGTGATGTTTCATGGCGAAGCAGCTGCACGCCGTCAGGCACTACTGCGGCAGGTTTAGAGCCGTCGTCAACTACAATCACCAGCGCGCCGGCTGGCAGGTGCCTCAGATGCTGTTCGAGGGAACGTTTTAAAACGTCTGCGCGCTGATGTGTCGAAATGGCAATGCCAATCCGTGACGCTGAAGCGCAGGCAGGCACATACGGGACACCATCAATAGTGACCTGCATTTGATTTTCCTTTTAGACGTGAGCCTGTCGCACGGCAAAGCCGCCGAAAGTTATCGGTTTGCCCAGGCTCACAGCTGAAAGACTTTCTTTGATGTGCGCGTGCGATGCGCTATAAAAAAGCCATAATAAAATTATTATGGCTTCTTTACTTATAAATTATGCAAATCATAAATGTGAGTTTCGCTTAGCTTTTATTTCTCAAGTATTCCTTCCCTGGTAGCGTTAGTGAGATATGCCAATTTAGGATCGCCGCCTTTAATAACATTTTGTAGTTGAGGCCTAATTTTTATGAAGCCACCTAACAAATTAACAACCGACTCAATGCCTATCATCCCAAGCGGCTTCTGTGAATTTAAGGCTTCAAGAGCTTTCAAGCCTCCATTCACTATTTGATTTAAATCAAATTCAAAAGCAGTAGAAAGATTAAATTTAACAGGACTTCTCCAACCTTGCCCGTTTAACTTATTAAGATCTTCAAGAGACGCCCTCAGACCTGAAAGAGCTTTAGCTCTTTGTAAGTTAAAGTCGCCAGAATTTAACACCTCGAAATAAAGCTCATCGAGATAACCATGTAATGCTTGAAGCTCGTCGCTACGCCTTTCTTTAAATTCTAATATCTCATGCAAAGGTGTATCTTTTGGTGGAACTGGTAAAAGTTCAGATAACTCAAATCTAACAACTTCTTTTTGTTGTGCGGCATCTTGATGAATTGAAACTTCGTTATTGAAAAAATGCATACGCCAATCAACTTCGCGCTCATTTTTTCTCATCATGTTCAACGCTTCTACATGGGTAAAGGCATGAAATTCGGTCATCATTCCACCATCCATAAACCCATGCTGGGTAAACATCGGCCGGTGAAGGACACCACAATTTTCCAGTTCCTCTTCATTTGCTAAACCAATATGGATAAAATTATTAGTTGGAGAAACAAGTTTATCCCAGTACAGCATCAGGTAATTGAGTTCTTCCGTAGAAATACTTCTACCAGTAGTGAATCCTTTTCCACCATTAACTTTCAAAAGCTCGCGTACCGTGAAAACAACACCTCTTTTCATAGCCATTCCCCAGCGACATTTCGTGGGGTCAATTTAGCATTTTTACGCAGATACAGCTAATGAAGACCACACTCTCGCAGTGGGCTCGCTCATGCCATTGAGTTGCTGTCGCTTCATCGCCGCTTATAACCGGTGCGCATCTGGCGTTCGCGCTGCTTTACCGGAGCATGTCCCCTTATTTACCCTCACAAAGGTCTGCTATACCTGCTCGCCATTACGCGACTCGGGGCAGCATCATGACTGCTGCATTACCTTTCGGCTGCGGTCTTCCCGCTTTGCTACTTCAAATCGGCTTTCTCCTTCTGGCAGTTCGCCTGCCACGCTTTGTTGTGCGTCAGGATGTCTTTCTTCGTCTGGCTGTCCAGTACATCCCAGTCGTGATCCGTACCATAGATGGGCTTAACCCAGTCGCATGCCGTGTCCACTACCTCAATACTTACGGGTCCAGTTGTCCCGCAGCTCACGATCAACATCGTCGCCAGGCATATGGTTAACAGTCTGCTGTACATTGCTGGCCTCTTTCGTTGCTTCAACACGGCGCCCTGCTACTGCTTCAGTGGCGGCGGCCTTCTCTTCAGTGCGTTGCTGATCGGCTTTAGTTTCCGCTTTGCTGGTGCCGCGGATATGGCCCAGGCCAAAAGCGCCTGCAATGGCGGAAATGACCAGTGCGGCCAGCCCTATTATCGTTTCGATACCCACATTCACCTCACACCAGAACGGATTTCGCCAGGTTAAACAGCGCGCTGCGTTTATCCAACCCGTTTCCGCCGCCATTGATAAGAAGCGTCACGCGCTCCACGTCGCCGGAATGAAGCAGGCAACCGCGAGACGAATAGAACCATGCAGCTGAGCGCGCGGCGTATTCATCCTGTTCAAGCAGCTCCGGGTGGGTAACAAGGTCCAGTTTCAACGCGTGGCCACAACTGCGATAGTTGCTCAGCCCGGTAACCTGTTTCAGCCCGCGACCGCGATATTTCCAGCCATCACCGGCAACCTGATTGCCAAGGTGTTCTTTTCCCCACTCACCACCGTATACCAGATTGGCGATCGCTTTCTGATTTGCCGGTTGCGTTGCCGTTCTGCCAAGTGCAGCGGCCTGCTGTTGAGTGATGCGGTGGCTGCCAAACGTCGGCACCAGGTTTTCAGCCGCATAATTCAGGTTTTCAACCAGCCGGGTAAATCTGGTGCTTTCATGCCCCATCTGGGCAATAAACATGGCCTGATCGAGCGGTGCGGTGATGCCGTATTCCCGCATAGCAGCGTCGATATGCGGAAACCAACGCGCTGCTAACCCGGCGCTGATACCAGCCGCCTTCTGAAATTGTGTTTGGTTCACGTTGTGCTCTCTCCAGTAATGCGAGCGATATTGCCGCCCGCACGCCAGACAGCAACGCAGACAACAACATTGATGAGGATTTCACCGTAATCGACCTGAACGTAGTCACCATGCCAGATTCGAAAGGCTGTATAGGCTGGTGCCAGAATGAGGGCGTAAGCGAGGAGCTCCATTAGCCGCCGACGCCGCATACCCCGTTTCCTGAAGAACATCAGACGTATCGGGATCATGATGCAGGCCACTGCGTTAAGGTGAAGCAGCAGCCATGGTAAGTTCTGCATTAGCCACGTCATTCTTCCCCCTTCAGACCGGGTAAGTTTCCGGTCCGTGAACGCTTGAGCACCCTGAGCAGGACAGTCACTGAAACAGTGGATGCCGCCAGTGCGCCAATCGCAGGTGAAACTTTTATGCTGACAGGCGGGTTAAGCTGATTTAGTCCGGCGTTGATAAGGGCGGCGATAATTTCTGAAGCAGTACCGGCACAGTAAACACCACCGATGAAAGATATCAGCGCAAAAATAATCTGCTTCCAGATTTTATGGTCCTCAGAACTGAGGATGTACAGCGCCGCCCCAGCGAGTGAGCAAACCATTACCGCAGGTGTGGCTTCAGGAAACAGCGTGGCGAAAGTAATTCCGGTAGTACCGGCGGCCACGCCTGCCGTTACCGTTGCAGATATCGGTTCTGCGGACATTTAGCCCCCTCTTATTGCCGTGGGTCCTCTCAGTAATGAGGGGAAATAAAAAAGGCCTCTAATGAAGAGGCCTTATTCTTTAGATAGGTAATTGTTTTTTATCTGACATCCCAAACAGTTTCATCCAACTCGATGATGATATTTCCATCTTCGATTTCGAACTCCATAGTCCCGTTAACAGAACTGGTGTCGTTCATGTTTGCGCATCCCGCGTAGAAATTTATCTCGGCTGTGTATTCGAAAAATCCTTCGGCTATCGCCGTGATTTCAAAAGAACCATCAACAACCGAGTATCTCGCATCTCCACCAAAATCAGTAAGAAGATACTCTTCGAACATATACGAATTAGATTCGATAATATCTTTTAAGGCATTCAAATCTGTGGGGTTTGTGCCATCAAGAGGTATTTTATGGTTTTTAATCTGCTGCATGTATCCACCTGTTCGTTGATAAGTGGATTCAGCATATTTCCAAAACGATTATGTCAAAAATGTTTTTTTAATCAGAAATGAAAAAACCCGCTAATCGCGGGTTTCTTAGTGTTTTGCTGCTCAGTTCGCTTTAACGTCCCGAGCCTACCACAATTTAAGCACTTTCCTGCTCACTCTGCAACTTAAATCTGTCGCTATTTGTGCCGAATGCGTCACAAAGTGGTGCGTAAAGCATCGATTCTGCAAGACTAACCCATGTATCAATGCGACGACGGCATGTGATGAGGGTCCAGTCGGGGTGTTTTGAATTAAGCTCTTTAGCCATCTGGAGTTTGCTTTTACGCAGACGATGACGATCAACAATCACGCCATACAGCCCACGGTATTCTTCGTTCATTAATACCGCAGCAATAACGCCGTCAATCTTTAGCCCCTCCTCGTCTGAGCAGAACGCCAGGCCAGTTTTGTTTTTACTGTCGAGGATTTCACGCAGGTATGCTTCCAGCTCGGGTTTAGTGATGCCGGATTTCTTCATGCGGCGCAGCGCATCGTTGATGGCGGATTTGGTTATTTTCCCGGATGCCAGCAGCTGGTTGAACATGTTTCCGCCCGAGCCACCACCAATATAAGACCAACGGCCCCACATGCGGAGCTTTCCCTGTACCCAGATACTTTCGAGAGTGCGAAGGCGAACCAACTCGCCGGATTTGCCTACTTCTGAAGGATTGATCATTTGCGTCTCCACTTACGCCAGTACGCCGATTTCCAGCGCACGATCTAAAAACCGAAACAGCAGCGTTAACTGGTCGCCGTGCTTCGCTTCAAATGCCACAGGATCAGCGTGCAACTCATCGTGATGCGCTCTGCACAGCGGTATCACAAACAGGTCGTGCGCTTTGGTACCCATTCCACCCTGCCCGTGGCCTATCAGGTGGTGGGGGTCGTCTGCCGGGTTATTGCAACAACTGCACTGCTGCGACTTAACCCAGCGGGTGTACTTATCGTTCTCCCAGCGGCGGCGCTTTGGCCTCAGCATGAAAGATTCCGGTGATTCAGGATCGACTTTCACCGAGACTATCTTTTTAACCTTCTCCTGGAGGATTTCAGTCGCCGGTAATGACGGAACAATGTCGCTTTCCCGCATTACTGAAGTGTGCGATTCAGGCTTAATCCTGAGGGCTTTGCTCGCCACTGATTCAGGAACAAGGTCAGCAAGATCGTTACGTACCATCCACCAGCAGAACTCAGGAAGCGAAAGAGTGTGGTCAGGGCTGAAACCTAAATCAATATTTACCCTTTCCAGCAGCCATTTTACCAGGTTCTGCATGGCAATTCCTGCCAGTCTTTCAGTGGTTTGCTCACGTAAATGGTTATCACATGACCAGCAAAGACGAATGCTCCCTGGAGCGTGGCGCATTACCGTAAAGTCACTGGCATGCCAGTCAGTGTGAGGCCACTGACATTCAAATTTTCTCTCCAGCCAGGCATCAAGGCTACTCAATCCACCAGCTCGCTGAATGACCCTTTCGTTAACGAAAATAGCCTGCATGTTGGCATCGTCAGTCAGGGGCTGGTGGGCTTCAGGGATTAATCCCGATGGCAGATGCTGTATGGCTTCGGATGGTGGCTCAATAACTACCCTTCCCTGACGGAATAGCCAGAGCAGTTCTGTACCAGGGCGGAACAGAACCACCCCGGACATTGGCGCAATTTCAGGCGTCAGTATGGCTCTCACCCAATTCCCCCCATTGTTGGTTGATGCCTGGTTATCGATATTTCTACCCTTCCGCCATGCACTTTAGGTCCCCACTCCACCAGCATTCTCTGCACCTGGCTGTCATCCTCCCAAATGCCTGCGTGCGTGAGCGCGTCAAACAACGCCTTGTTGTAGTTGTCGATGTCGCGGCGGCGGGCATCTGGCGGAAAGAGAAGGATCTCCACCGCAGCTGGTGATGATGATGGTTTTGGAAGGCAACGCAGTTGCTCAATGATCGCTGCACATGCCGCGCTCTGGTATGCCCTGCCCTTCTCGCTGATAAGATGGCGGCCTTTTAACGGCCCCTTGTTCGGGGCTCGCCAGTATGTGTTTACGCTCGGTGGGAACGGGAGCACCAGTTTCATAACGTCACTCCCTGTTTTTTCAGCCAATCCACAGCGTTATCTCTGGCCTTTTCTCCACCGGATAGCAGGTCTTTGATGATCGTCACTGGATCTGCATCCCATTCCGTTTTGACGACGGTAATGCCCCTGGCTGCGCCAGGAGCAACAGTGATGTAACCCTTTTTCTTAAGTGACTTCACGTGCGCTACAGCAGCGTTCGGTGATGCGCAGCCAATTAATCCGGCAAGCTCCAGCATCGTAGGTGGGAAGCCAGCCTTTTCGATATGAACCTTGATAGCTTCGAACACTTCATTCTGACGCGGCGTTAATTCGATCATGACTCGACTCCATAACGCCCGTTCAGGCGTCCGATTACGCTGTTGAACATCACCAAGCTTACGCCCATCGGTTTAACCTTCTCGTGGTACTCCTTCAGGATCGGAGGCACTACGACATTCCAGCTTGGCTTTGGCTTCTGCTTTAGGGCTTTTTTGATGGCATCGTTGCATTGACGGGCTACATCACGCACAGCGTTCTCATGCTCGGTAGATAGCTTTTTCATGCGGCGCGCTCCTGTAGTTTTTCATGGAAACGGCAACTGCCGGTATAAGCTCAACAGCTGGTGATTCAGATTGATTTCCCCAGTGGTCCCATCCAGGCGCACCGCAACGGCTGAATAGTTCGATGCGCGGAACGTCACCATAAAGTTTTTCCAGACGGAAACGCGCCTCTGCTGGCTTCTGGCTGTGCTCACCGAGTGGACTGTAGATAACCTGCTTGATGCTGGCGCACTTGCGTTCCAGTCCATTTCCCCTGGTGGCGATCAACAGGTCTTCGGTATTGGCTCGGGTGTAGTTCCCGCCGTTCATGCGTGTCTGTGCGTTCAGCAGGTTGAGGAAGTCGTAAAAATCCTCCACACGGCCTGCCTGAAGTGCTTTGTTGATATGCTGCTCTGCCAGTGGGTTGAACTTCACCCAGGTAAAGCCCTTCATCGTGCGAACTTTAAAGCCCCACGCTTCAGCCAGCTCGATAGCTTCTCGGGTGTGCGTACCGGTGAACCACATAGCCAGAACTGCATCATCGGCAGCCAGGTCCCAAACCGGCAAGCGCTTTATGTCGATAAGCTTCATCGTGCCGTAATGGTTGGTTGCAGCGCCGTTGCTGATGGTGTTCCCGTATTCCCAGGCTGGGTCGGCATAAATGAGTGAGTATTTCCCGGTCATCGCGTTACACCTCAAAAGCAAGTTGTGGCGTGAACCGATCGCGTTCTGCGTCGTAATTCAACGAACTTGCGGAGTTAAATGATTCAATGCGTTCTACCAGCACTGCGGCGCGTGTCTCTTTGCTGGCAGGCGCGTATGGAGAACCATTCCACACTTTGTCTATACCGATATTGCGAGCTACGTTTGTACTGTCAGCTGACGAGAGCGGAACGTGGGAGAAGATCTCTTTATTCAGCATGCGTAGACCGTGAAGCTTCGTAATTGGATAGCCGTTTTTATCGACTACGTGACGTATCAGGTCGCGCAGTTTCGCCCGGCACGCTCTTGGTCGCTTGGCGTCATATTCGCCCATGCTGCCGATACAAACGCGCGGGAACTCATGACACAAACGAATAAAGCGCTCGTCTGGCTCGTTAAAGTGATACACCGGCGCTCCTACGACTTTCCCGTGAGGCCATTCAGCAATAAGAGCGTCATTCTCTTCGCTGGTACCGCCGATAACGTCTGGAATAACAGCGAACCCGAAACGAGGATGGTTACCCCAGCGCTCAACGAAGCGGTAATACTCGCTCCAGTCAACAACACGATTCTTTGTCCAGAAACTGAATGCGCCGTTATCCAGCGCGAAAGACTGGGTGACTTCACTGGCCAGGGCTATTTGGCCGGGGTTAGCGAAGGAGATGAAAGCGTGCCTGCCTTTCCATGCCTTCAGCGCGCATGTGTCCGGTGTGATTGGTCCTCCGTGGTAGTGGATCATCAGACATTCCTCGCTCGGCCAGCCAGACACCATGCATCAGAGGGCGCTTTCACTTTCGGCGCCATGCTCAGGCAACGCTGACGCTCAATCAGTATCTTCATCCGCTGCTCTTCGTTCTTAGAGCGATTGAAGGCATCCATCAGAACGGTGGCTGCACGCTGGTAGAGCCCTTTTTCAAACAGGCCTTGAGCCTTATCCATCATTGTGGTCACAGCCGGATTCAAAGCCTCTTCCTGTTCTGGTACAGCTGGTTTATCAGCCCGGTTAATTTTTAGTGCAGAACGCCCCTCGCTAACGTCACCACCCGGCGCTTTGGCAAAATACTGGTAGCACTTACCGTTATGCTGGCGGGTTGCGCGATTCAGTTTGACCAGATGGCATACACCGCGCTGAACAGCATGAACGTCGTACTGTGGCATTGATGCCGCAATCTCTTTGTTCGTTAAGCCAGGGTTAGTGGCGATGAAAATCTGAATGTCTTTCAAGAGGCTCATGGCTTAGCTCCTCTGAAACCTGCTGGGATTGCTTTATCTGGCCCGCCGAAGGTAAGGGAGTTTTTCTTACGTGCTGCATCCCAATCTTCGCGTTGTGGTCTGCCCTTCGCATCCCAGCGAGTTGCAATCTGTAGGTAGCCTGGGAAGTTTCCGGGGGTGAACAAAGTTTTTGGACGCATGTACTGGTAATCCTTCAGTCCTTTCCAGTGCTCGTGCTTGTAATCGACCACCAGCATGAGTTCTTCAGGAGTGAAGCCCTCGCGAAGTCTTGCGCGGATGTTATCCAGCGACGCAGAGCAATTCTGGAAACGAGAACAGCTCACCTGGTTGAGATGTTTCAGTACCAGTCTGGAATTGTCAGTCAGCAAAACTTCAGGGTCAGTCTTCTTGCCAGTACTCTCATCGTCGGGTTGCGGGGCAACCTGACAAGAAGGTTTTATATCTGATGGATCAGTAGTTGATTTTACTGACGGATCCCCACCAGATTCTGACGGGTGAAAACTGCCGTCATTGCTGTTTTTCGACGCATCGAATTTTGACGGGTCGGATTTTGATGCATCAGATTTTGACGCGTCAGATTCTGACAGGTGAGAAAAGGCAGCTGCCTGTAATTTCGAAACATTGAGCTGGTAAACATTCGATGCATTGCGATTGCCTTTACGACGCTGCTGGCGGGTTAACCAACCGTCTTTTTCCAGCTGAGATATAGCTGTGCGAACCGTGCTCTCACCAGCACCAATCTGGCGCGCGATGGTAGCAATAGAAGGCCAGCTAACCCCTTCATCACTGCTGAAGTCTGCCAGGCGCGCCATGATGGCAACGCTGGACAGCTTCATGCCTGAAGAAGCGCAAGCGTCCCAAACGTAACCGGTTAATTTAGTGCTCATGGTCGTCCTTTAACTCTGTAAATTTACGCTGGAATTGCTCAAGAGGGCTGAAGCACTCATGATCGTACCCTTCGCGGAGGTATATAACGCGTCGGGTTTCGGGCTCCCATCTGATGACGCGCACCGGGACGCCATAGTGATCCCTGAAACGCCGGTTAAGTTCTCGCATAGCGCTCTCCCCTTCCGACGCCAAACACCCACAATCGCCATAGCCCTGCTGTGGTTACATGGAACCCAGCGGCCTGATACCATGCGCTCATACCGAAACGACGAGGTTCCAACAACGGGAATACCACGGAGTTGCGGGAGACGGTTGTTTACCGTTAAACTGTTCATGCGTTAGTTTCTCCACTGATACGACACGCCAAGGGGCCCGGAGCTGCACACTCGCGGGCCTCACCCATTTCTGGAAGGCAATAAACACGGGAAATAAGGTTCAGGAACGTCATGAGAGTGACCCTGAACTGATATGCGATATCGTTAAGACTTTGCCACTCGCTCCGGTCAACTACACCATCTTCAATGTAATGACGGTAAGCGTTGACCAGCTCACCAAGCCTCCCCACCAGCTCGGCCAGCTTCAGGCCAATCTCTTCGTTTTCATCATCAGGCACGGCGCCGGGAACGTGAATTCCGTTATCGGTTTCACGAGAGAACGCGTCAGCGATGTAACTTACGCCAGCGGCGCTCTGAAGCACCATTGCCCAGCCCATCGGAAAGATCTGGTCGCCACCAGCACGAAGGCGGTTAAAGAGTGAATTCTGGGTTTCGTCCAGAATTTCCGCCGCTTCAGCGTATCCTCCTGGCAACGCGGCAATCGTCTTCCTGATTGCGGCCACTAGCCAGGCGGGCTGCTTCTCAACTTTCCATTCAGGTTCTATACCCACGGTTAACCCCTTATCTCTGTGGTTATTTCTGATCGCTTGGCGATGTATTCTTGCCATAACGTTCTGGGTTGAATTCCAATTCACCAGCAGTTCGATACGCAGCTTCAGCAGCTCGTCCTTTTGGGATTAAGCGTCCTGGGCGGTTACGCCACTGGTAAACGGCCTCACTAGTGATGCCAAAAAATTCGGCAACTTTTTCAGTGCTGCCGAAATGTTGTTCAATCTCGTCGGTTGTCATGAAGCCTCCTTAGCTAAGTTTGATTAGATATTAATAACCAATCTAACTTTGGTCAATAAAAACTAAGATTGCTTAGTCTTTTTTAAATTTGGTGCTTTCATGGAAACGGTTGGTCAGCGCATTAAGGCCCTACGTAGGGTTACAAGAACTTCTCAAAAAGAACTGGGTAAATTCTGCGGTGTTAGTGACGTAGCGGTCGGTTATTGGGAAAAGGATGTGAATATCCCAAACGGTGAATCGCTGGTTAAGCTGGCGAAATTTTTCAATACATCAATAGATTACATTCTTTACGGCACCGAATTTGAAGGTGCCCTCATAACTAAAATGCGGCGTGTGCCAGTGATTTCTTGGGTTCAGGCTGGGCAGTTTACGGAATGTAAAACTGCTGATTTGTTCAGCGATGTCGATAAATGGGTTGAGACATCACTTCGCATTGGAGATAGCTCGTTCGCATTAGAGGTCAAAGGGGATTCAATGACCAATCCAAATGGCCTCCCAACAATACCTGAAGGGGCTACCGTTATTGTTGATCCAGATGTCGAACCCCTTCATGGGAAGATTGTTGTTGCGCGTATTGATGGCACTAACGAAGCGACTGTTAAAAAACTTGTCATTGATGGCCCACAAAAATTTTTAGTCCCACTAAATCCTCGCTACCCCAACATACCGATCAACGGTAACTGCCTTATTATTGGCGTTGTCAAAGGCGTTCAGTACGAAATCTAAGTTCCCTAACTCCTCAAAACACTAAACTAAGAAAAGTTTGGTGTTTACCCTTGACCTAAAAACTAAGTTAAGTTAGATTTTATTCATCAGCAGCGAACATTGTGAGTAAGCAACATGAGCGAGCAATCAAAGGGTGTAGTTAGCTTAAAGGCTGGATTCATTTATCAGAAGTTAGGGGCCACCGAAGGCGAGCCAGTTATCGACGCAAGTGGAATGTCTGATAAGCAGATCTTTGGATGGATGGAGAGTAAGGTTGAGGCAGCAAGGCGGCTTCAGAGTCTGGTTCTCACTAAAGCCGAAATTGAAAAACAACTATCTACCCTGAATGCACAAATTGAAGAGGCTACTGAGCAGAGTCGAATAGAAGTTTTTCGGCCAGATCAGGATCCCACTCATCATCGATAAAATCAGTAAAGGTAATTGGGTATCTCCCTGCAATCATTGTAGAAAAGTAGCTTTTAGCCTGACCCTCAAGAGATTCGAGTGATAGTTCATCATGAAGTGCGATAAAAACATCTGAAAGGCTCATCGCCCGAATCTCTGACAGTGGCCAGTTATATTTCTGAAGAAGTTTGTGGTGGAGAGCTTTAGCGCCGGGGAGTTTGTTAAGCGTGGTCTCATGCTTATTGCGGTGTGCAGCAAGCAATAAGTCGAGGACGCACAGTTGAACGGCGCGATTGGTTACTTTGGATAATTCGTTAGAGTCAACAAAACCGATGGTTTTGATTTCTCTGATTTTTGCAATGTGCTGCTCCGTTGCGGAGTATAGGTGACCAAATCCGTTAATCATGAGCATTACCCTTCTTGGTTGTGTGAGAACTCCAAGAATACCACCGAGCCTGATGTGGTGAAAAGACAGGCAAAGTTTTGATTGCTGTGTGTAGTCTTGGCGGTCGGCAGTTTTGAATGTCCTTAATGTCGACCGCCCCTTTTACACAACTGAAAGCGCGTTCAGCGTTCAACTTGAGAGGCCGTAGTCGTTAAATCAACTCAGGAGAACGCGCTTCCAATTGTGGAGAAGCTAACTGGCGGTGGCAGCCGCCCGTTTCACTAAGTGCCCTGGTTGGGTGCTTATTAAAACGAAACCCCTTTATTTTTTGTCGCCAATCGGCGAGGGATTCGTGCAACCAAAATTCAGCGCTGTGCAGAGCGCGTATAACACGGAGAAACTATCCATGACGAACACACAGAACGTCACAGAATTACAACCACGCATGACCCGGGAGCAGCTGATCGACGCAGCGCGTAAGGCCGCCCCTCTCCTTCCGCCAGCTTATCGCGGCATTATGACCGAACTGGCTAACCGCCTGGATATTACCAGCGTCGCGCTTTGCGAAGCGATGGCGCAGCGTAAGGAACTGGCTGTTCAGAACGCTACTCTCCGTGAAGATGTCGCAAGCTGGGCCAAAGAGTGTGACCGCATTGTTGAACGCCACACGAAGACCAGAACCAATATTCATTTACTGGAAGCCCAGCGAGAACTGCGTGAGCTGTCACCCATCGTCATTTCCCAAAATAACGAGGTGGCTCTCTAATGGCTAACTCATTCAAGCAAATGACACGTGACGGGACCATCAAGCGCACCGATACCGGGATGTTCATCAGCCTTGACCAAATCCATGTGCGGGAAGGTTTCAACAAACGCGAAGATGATGAAAGAACCCGCCAGGCAGATGATGACCTCTTCAACTACCTGATGAACGGTGGCTCCGTTCCCCCGCTGGAGGTTATCGCCCGTGATGAAGGTGGAGTGTGGGTTGTTGAAGGCCACCGTCGGCGTCGCTGCTATGCGCGCTGCGCTGAAGCTGGCAAGCCGGTAGACCGCATTCACATCATGCCGTTCAACGGTAACGATGTTCAGCGGCTGGCTCGAATCATGACCAGTAACAACCAGCTCCCGCTATCCGATATGGAACAAGCAGCTGTTATTCAGGAGCTTCATAACGCCTTCAACCAGACCACCAGCGAGATAGCAAAGCTGGTGAATAAGTCTGTCCCTACTGTCGAAAAGCTTCTGCTTCTTAGCACAGCCAATCACGACGTTCAGAAAGAAGTTAAGTCCGGGACCGTGTCTGTAGATGTGGCCGTTGACCGAGTAAAAGAGTTTGGCGAAAAGGCCGGTGAGGTTCTTCAGAAGGATAAAGCTTCTGCTGCCGCCAGGGGGAAAAAGAAAGTCACCCGCAGCGTTATAGCGCCGGAGATTAGCGTTAAGAAAGCGCGCCGCCTTGTTGAGTTGATAAGCCTGGCCGGGATAAGTGACACGGGCGTCATCTCTCTCGAAGGGTTGGCGCATGCAGAAGCCATGGAAATTATCGACGAGCATAAAGCCATAGCTTCACAACGTTCTGGAGCACCAGCATGAAACTGAATTATGAAGAACTTGAAGCCAAGTGCGCGGCGCTGGCTGCGGAGTTGCGTGCAGTCGAAGCAATCCACAACGAGGCAGTGTTCATCACAGACGATCGCTATGAGCAGTGCCCTCCGGAAGTGCAGAAGATAATTAGGTCGCTGGCCGTGATGCAGATTCCTGCGTACCACGCTTTCCTGGCTGAAGTGCGGGCGCAGGCCATTGAATCTTTGCTTACCGAGTCGTTCAGGGCTGATATTGCAGGTGCGCTGGCAGACTTCGACGGTATGGATGAGCAATCGCTGCAAACTTTAATCTGGAGCGGTCAGCCACCAGAACCTGATGGTGACGTTTGGTGCGTCGAGTACATGTCACGTGCAGCAGCAGTTCTAAGAAAGGTTCGCGAGTTCGCTGCCCAACTTCGCAAAGGAGTGCGGTCATGAAAAGAGAACCGAAAAAAACTGTGAAGATTAAACGTTTCCGCTACTCGCTTGATTGGTTCACTGTTGATGACGTTGAGTGTGAAGTCGGCAATGGCTTCAGTTACGAAATGCAATTCCGCCTGGGAAGTTGGTACCTATCCGCCCGTTATTTTGACCGTGAAACTGAGGAATGGCGTAACGACTACAGCAAAGATTTCCAGCTTGATAGTCCTGCTGAAGCCGTTATCGCTCTGGGTAACAGTCTGGCAAAGTTCAGTAAAATGCACAGTTGTGATCACTTGACGGAAAATCTCACAAAGCTGCTGAAAGACGTTGCAGCACGCATTGCTATTCGTGAAGAACCGGAGGCCGCACAATGAGCAACATCGACAAGATCGCTAAACGCGCATTAAGAGAAGCGGCTGAGAGAGCGAAAGACAACTTCATCCCGTGCTTTAGGGCCCCCACTCGCGATGTTCTGGCGCTGCTGGATGAGCTGGAAGCCAAAAACAAGCGGATTGCTGAGCTGGAGGCGCGGGATATCAACATCAAACAGCAAGCACAGGCTTTATTCGAGGCAATCGCAAACCCGGCTGAACATTATGTACCTGCATACGCTCGTTGTTTAAGAGAAGTGTTGAATGGCACCAGCACCGCTAAAGGAGAGTGAGCATGGCTGACAAATTGAACATCCGAGCCGAGGACGTTGAACCTGGCGATGTTGTTATCACCTTTCACGGCAAACTATACACGGTTAAATCGTTCTGGATGGAGGATGACACCGTTACCCTGTTCGGGACTGATGGATCTGAAACCGAATATGACTACGACGAAATGCTAGACGTTGAGAGGGGCTAACCCATGAGCGAACTAACCAAAGAATGGCTCCATCAGACAATCGCGGAGCTTGAAGAAGAGCGCGATGCTTTGCCCGGCGCAGTAAACGAAGACGCGGCCAATGCGCTGGCGGCGATGAAGCTAGCGCTGGCATCGCTCGAAGCGGAGCCTGTGTCTTTTGATGACTTGCGTGACGCCGTAGCTGAGGTGTCAGGCGGTCCGGCAATGGAATGGAGCGAAATTTACAAAGGTCATCAGGCTGTGCCTTTTATCAACTTTAACTCACAAGCTCGCATCGTTGACAAATTCCGCGCCGCCATGCTTCAGGGTGCCGAACCTGTAACGACGGCTTACAAGTTGCCATTCGAGCAGTGGCTTTCGCAACAGACAGGCACCATTGACGTCGAATGTGGATGCGTGATGACGGAGGTGTTTTTCCACTGGTTGCGCGTTGCGTATGAGGCTGGAAACTCTCCTGTGATTCCGGATGGTTACTGCATCATGCCGCTTAAACTTACCGCCGATAATGGAGCGAAAGGCGCGCTCTGCGGAGAGTTTCATGTTCAATACCGCATCGTTTGTCAGTCGTGTGTCGGTGAAGGTTGCGAAGACTGTAACCATACAGGTGGGTGGGATGCTGAAATCCCCGTAAGCTGGGACACCATAAAGCGAATCCATGAGTCCGCTGTAGAAGCTTGCGCGCTGCCAGCAGCACCGCAGCAGGAGGTGAAGTGATGGAAAACAGATACATTTACCACTACTGCGCCGTAGAAGGAAACGCACAGTTAGCAGGAATCGCGCAGCTTACTTTCCGTATCAAATCCCAGTCAGATTTGAATAAGCTAAAGGAGTTAGTAACTGGCGAAGACTTTAAACCAAAAGCAATTATCTCCCTTTCATATCTCGGAAGAGAGTTTGATGAAGATGGCCAGTAAACTCAAACAGCGGCGCCTGCGCCGCCTTAAAGCCGACGTTGCCTGGTGGAAAGGTGAAGCCTCGGATCTGTACGCCAGAGTCATGGAGCAGGCCGACGAAATAGCCGAACTCCGCAGGATGGTCATCCGCGTGCCGATGCCAGTAATTATTTCAAAGGAGATGGCCAACCAGCTTTATAACAACGAAACGAAAAGATGTCGTACCTGCAATGATGGCCTCCGTGGTGGGTGCTCATCATGCATTTTCTATAAAAGATAGCCGGGTGCAGCCGGTAAAGTGGAGAGAAACGCATGGGGCAGTTAGTAACACTTCATGAGTGGGCATCTGGTCCTAATGGATTCAAATATCCATTAAGCAACTCAGCATTAAACAAAATAGCAAAGACCAAACAGACTTATCCGCCAGCCTTAAAGCAAGGTCGACGCTGGGTAATAGATGAAGATGCTCGTTTTGTTGGCATGGTTGGCAGTGTTGATATTTCGTCATCATTATCAGACAAGGCCCGCCAGTTAGTGGAGAAAGCAATAAATGGCAGCTCGCCCCAGAAAACATAATGTCAAAATACCCAACCTTTACTGTAAGTTAGATAAACGTACTTCAAAAATTTATTGGCAATATCGCCACCCTGTAACAGGTTCATTTATTGGATTCGGAACAGATGATGAAGCGGCAAAAGCTGCTGCAATCGAGATGAACCGTATAACAGCAGAACAAGAAACTCAGCAATCTTATGCTCTGATTGATATGGCAATGAAGAGCTCAGGGAAAAAGGATCAAGGTATACGTGTTTCTGAGTGGATTAAAAAATACATCGAAATTCAGATGGAAAGGTTGCGTGACGGTGAGATAAAAAACCCTACTGTAAAATCCAGACGATTATGTTCTCAGATTCTCGCAGATAGAGTGCCAAACCTTCGCCTGAAGGACGTTGATACAAGACTCATTGCAAAAATTATTGATGAATATAAGGCAGAGGGAAAGCACAGAATGGGCCAACTGATAAGAAGCGTACTAAACGACGTGTTCAAAGAGGCGCAGCATGCTGGCGAGGTTGATCCTGGCTACAACCCAGCATTAGCTGTAAAAAATCCAATAGCCAAAGTGAAACGAAGCAGACTTAGCATTGAACAATGGAAATTGATTTTTGAAAGCGCAGGCTCTTTGCCGCCTTGCGCTCAAAATTCTATGCTTTTGGCTTTAGTAACCGGGCAAAGGATAGGTGACATAGTCGAGATGAAGTTTAGTGACATTTGGGATAATCACCTTCATGTTACCCAAAATAAAACCGGAATGAAGTTAGCCATCCCCTTAAATTTAAAGTGCGATGCAATCGGGTTGACTCTGGCTGATGTTATTAGTAAGTGTCGCGATAGAGTAGTGAGCCCTTATCTGATCCACCATGTTAAGCATCACGCTTACGGTAAAGCGGGATCTCACGTTCCCGAAAAAACAATATCAAGATATTTTAAGGAGGCAAGAGATAAAGCAAATATTACCTGGCCTAAGGATTGCACTGCCCTTCCGCCGTTTCATGAACAGCGCTCGCTTTCATCAAGAACATACAAAGCTCAGGGTATAGATGTCAAAACTCTTTTAGGGCATAAAACCGAAGCAATGAGCGTAATGTATGGAGATGATCGTGGTCTAGAATGGAAAAAAGTTGTGATTTAAACAGGGAGTTTTGGGGAATTATTTTGGGGATGTTTTGGGGAAAGAGTTTTACGAATTAAATTCAGTCACTTAGATTTTAGCGAATTGCTCCAGAAACAGTCGTCCACCAGCAACGCATGACCCAACAGCCAGCGCACCCGCTGGCTGTTTTCTTTCAGCCCTCTCCGTCCCGTGCTAATGTAGCAAGCTACGTATTGGCAAAGCACAGGTGAAATCGTTATGTCTGATGACGTGATCGGGACGACGCCCCATCAGCGGCTAATCAGCTTATTAACCGAACAGGAGGCGCGCTTTCGCGTGGTGGCGCATGAGGCCGTTGGGAAATGCGAAGCGGTCAGTGAAATTCGCGGGACCGATCTCCGACAGGGTGCAAAAGCACTGGTCTGCAAGGTAAAAGGCAACGGTGTTAAGAAACATATTCTGGCAATCCTCGCCGCCGATCGGCAGGCCGATCTGAGCCTGCTGGCCAGTCATTTCGGTGGGCTAAAGGCCTCGCTCGCCAGTCCGGCTGAAGTGGATGCGCTTACCGGCTGCGTTTTCGGCGCCATTCCCCCCTTCAGCTTTCATCCGGATCTGACGCTGGTCGCCGATCCGCTGCTGTTTGAGCGCTTCGATGAGATCGCCTTTAACGCCGGCCTGCTGGAAAAGTCGGTGATTATGGACACCCAGGACTATCTGCGTATCGCCCGTCCTGAACTGGTGACGTTCCGTAAACAATAAATACTGCGGCTGGCTAACGGTCAGCCGTTTTCCAGCAGCAGCACGGAAGCAATCAAAATAATCGCGATAATAAAAAACGATGAGGAGATAATCAGCGTTTCGACAAACATAGGATCGTTCATGATGCCCTCTGCTTTGCCCGTTTGCCTCTTTTTTATCCCCGCACAATGACAGTTAAATGACAATGACGCGTCCATGAAATAACTATTTTTTCGCTGAAACGATTCGCTGTTAACTATCCTCCCCCGTATAAAGTCACTGTTTAAATACTTTATTTGTTACCGGTATCACGAAAAGAAATTTACGTAACCCCGATGCCAGATCTCGCAATTGTTAACCTTTTCATCATGGTTAACCCTGTTTACGGAGCACCTCAAAAATAAACCTTACACTGGCAAGGTGAATACAATGACCGAAATAATTACCCGTAAAGAAAAGATCAGTTATGGGTTAGGCGATATGGCGAGCCATATTGGGCTGGATAACGTCATTATTTTTCTGACGTTTTACTATACGGACGTGGTGGGGCTACCTGCTGCATTCGTGGGCACCATGTTTCTTCTGGCGAGAACCGCCGATGCCATAATAGACCCGGCGATGGGCTATATCGCAGACAGGACGCGCACGCGCTGGGGCAAATTCCGCCCCTGGATGCTGTGGCTGGCGCTGCCCTTTGGCGCAAGTTGTCTGCTGACCTACGCCGTTCCGGCGTCGCTCGATCTGCACGGTAAAATGATTTTCGCCACCGTCAGCTATACCCTGATGATGCTGATGTATACCGCAATCAATATTCCCTATTGCTCCATGGGCGCGGTGATCACGCCCGACAACGATGCGCGAATTTCCCTCCAGTCCTATCGTTTTTTCCTGGCCACGCTGGGTGGCGCGCTGTCGACATTCTTTATGATGCCGCTCGCAGAGTTTTTAGGCGGCGATGATAAATTACTGGGCTACCGCTGGGCGATGGCCATTATGGCGACCATCGCGGTCATCATGTTCTGGATCTGCTTCGCCAATACGCGCGAGCGTATTAAGGCTCCCGCCACCCACAATAATTATCTTGCGGAACTGCGGGATTTATTACGAAACGACCAATGGCGGGTTGTCGCCGTCCTGGTATTAACCAACATTGGTTTTGGCGTTATTCGCCTTGGCGCAATGATGTATTTCGTCACTTATTATCTCGGTAGCGCAAGCTATTTTATGTGGATGCTCGGGGCGCATATTCTCGGGAAAGCCGCAGGCAGTGCGCTGGCCAAACGTCTGACGCAGAACGTCAGCAAAGTGCAGATGTTTGGATACTGTTCCGTACTGGCGGGGGTACTCAGCATCGCCCTGTTCTTTGCGCCTAAGTCAGTGCTTATTCTGGTGCCCATGACGTTTATCGTCTCCACCCTTTACCAGGCCACCACCACGCTGATGTGGGTAATGATGGCGGACGTCGCCGATTACGGCGAATGGAAACAGGGCAAACGCATGGACGGCGTGATCTTCTCCACCTTCCTCGCCGTACTCAAGCTGGGAATGGCGATCAGCGGCGCGATTGTTGGCTGGACGCTGGGCTTAAGCGGCTATGTCGCCAACGCCCCGGAACAGACCACCACGGCCATGTACTGCATCATCGCCCTCTTCACCGTCGTGCCTGGCGTCTTGTCACTCTGCGCGTTTGCCACGCTGCGCTGGTACAAGCTCGACGACAGCACAATGCAATCCATCCATCTTGCCAAACACCCTGTTTAGAAGGACGCGTTTTCCATGAGTGAGCTGATCCAACATTCCAACAGTATCGAATGGCGTTTTGAACGCCAGATCCTGCGTATTGAACCGTGGGGTGAAAACAGCCTGCGCGTCAGGGCCACCTGCTCCCTGGCTTTTGATGAGGCCTTACAGGCACTGTTGCCCGCCGCCCCTTGCCAGGCTGAGATTGTCGCCGAAGCGGAAAGCCTGACGCTGCGCAACGGCAATATTACCGCGACGCTGAATCTTAAAGGTCAGCTGGCCTTCTACAATCAGCGCGGCGAACTGCTGCTGGAAGAGATGTGGCGCCAGCGTTCAACGGTGGGTATCGGTGCCAGCGAGAAGAGCCAGGATAAATATGTCAGCGCCCTGAAGCTGGATGGCCGCGAATTTAAGCCGCTAATGGGGGGGAAATATCAGCTCACCGTCCGGTTTGAATCGCGTCCGGATGAACGCATCTATGGCATGGGTCAGTATCAACAGCCGTGGCTGGATCTGAAAGGCTGTACGCTGGAACTGGCGCAGCGCAACTCCCAGGCCAGCGTGCCCTTTATGCAGTCCAGCCTTGGCTATGGCCTGCTGTGGAACAATCCGGCGATTGGTGAAGCAAGCTTTGCAAAAAATCAGACGGAATGGCGCGCCCGCGTCACAGGAGAAATGGACTACTGGATCACCGCCGCCGACACGGTGGCGGATATCACCCGCCAGTATGTGAAAGCCACCGGTACTCCACCCTCCGCCCCGGCGTTTATCAGCGGGCTGTGGCAGTGCAAATTACGCTACCGCACCCAGCAGGAGGTGCTGGAGGTTGCGCGGGAGTATCGCCGCCGTAATCTGCCGCTGTCGGTGATGGTCATCGACTTTTTCCACTGGCCGAATCAGGGCACCTGGTGCTTCGACCCCGTAGACTGGCCCGATCCTGAAGCGATGGTCGACGAGCTGCGCGAAATGGGTATTGCGCTGATGGTGTCGGTGTGGCCAACGGTAGAGGCGCGCAGCCCTCTCTACCCGCTGATGAAAGCCAAAGGCTGGCTGGTCAGCAGTGAACGTGGCGTGCAGGTCAACCTCGATTTTATGGGCAATACCACCTTCTTTGATGCGACCCATCCTGAGGCGCGGAAATTCGTCTGGGATACGGTGAAGAAAAATTACTACGACATGGGCATTAAGCTGTTCTGGCTGGACGAAGCGGAACCGGAATACCGAGCCTATGATTTTGACAACTATCGCTACCACGCCGGTCTGGTGCTGGAAGTGGGCAATCGCTACCCGCGTGACTTTGCGCAGGGCTTTTACGATGGGCTCCAGGCAAATGGTGAAACCGACATTGTTAACCTGGTACGCTGTGCCTGGGCAGGCAGCCAGCGCTTCGGCGTGCTGGCGTGGTCGGGTGATGTCCACTCCTCGTTCCATGCTTTTCGCAATCAACTCGCCGCGGGACTGAATATGGGGCTGGCGGGGATCCCATGGTGGACGACCGATATCGGTGGCTTCCAGGGAGGGAACGTTAACGACCCGGCGTTCCACGAATTACTGATCCGTTGGTTCCAGTGGGCGGTGTTTACACCGGTTCTGCGCATGCACGGCTATCGCGAACCGCAGATCCAGCCCCCGGAGCGCTACCGTGACGGCATTCCTCAGTGTAACAGCGGTTCGCCTAATGAGCTGTGGAGTTACGGAGAAGAGAATTACGCCATCATGCAGCACTGGCTTACCGTCCGCGAAACCCTGCGCCCGTATATTGACGCGTTGTACCAGCAGGCTCATCTGCACGGAGACCCGCTCATGCGTCCGCTGTTCTGGCACTATCCGCAGGATAAGCAGAGCTGGGCGTGTGAAGATCAGTATCTGTTTGGCGAAGATCTTCTGGTGGCGCCGGTTATGCAGGCCGGTCAGCGTGAGCGCGATGTCTGGTTGCCGACGGGCATTAGCTGGGTCGCTCTCAACGGTGAGCGCTACGCCGGTGGGGAGCATATCCGGGTGCCTGCGGCGCTGGAAACCATCCCGGTGTTTATCCGCGAAGGGAGTCCGCTTATCCAGCAGCTGGTGGACTGACGTCAGGCAAGTGCCCAAAAATAGACAATTTTTTCAGTAAAGCCTGCCTGCCGTCGCGTTTGCGCGTAAAGTAAGCAGGCTTACTATTTTTGGCAAGGATCCCGTCATGTTCGACCCTACTCTGCTCATACTTCTGACCCTGGCTGCTCTGGGTTTTGTCAGCCACAACACCACCGTCGCGATTTCCATTCTGGTCCTGATCATTGTTCGCGTCACACCGTTGAATACCTTCTTCCCGTGGATAGAAAAACAGGGGCTTACCATCGGGATCATTATTTTGACCATCGGCGTGATGGCCCCGATTGCCAGCGGAACGCTACCGGCCTCAACGCTGCTGCACTCCTTTGTAAACTGGAAATCGCTGGTGGCGATTGCGGTGGGCGTTTTTGTCTCATGGCTTGGCGGGCGCGGCGTGACGCTGATGAGCAGCCAGCCTTCACTGGTGGCCGGGCTGCTGGTGGGCACCGTGTTAGGCGTGGCGCTGTTTCGTGGCGTGCCGGTTGGCCCGCTGATTGCTGCCGGACTGGTTTCGCTGTTTATCGGGAAGTCGTAGTCAGGCTGGCAATATAGCGGGCGGGCGTCTGTCCCAGTCCTTTCTTAAACATGGTGATGAAGGCGGTGGTGGAGTCATACCCCAGCGCCTGCGCCGCCTGCTGAACCGACTTTCCGCCGATCAAAAACTGCAATGCGACAATCAGCTGGAGCTGGTGCCGCCAGCGGCGAAAGCTTAAGCCGGTCTCTTTCACCACCAGCCGCGCCAGATTGCGTTCGCTCATGGCAAAGTGGCTGGCCCACTGCGCCAGCGTCTGCCAGGCGGCAGGTTCGTTTGCCATGGTCTCACTCATCAGGCGAATTTTTGGATGCGGAGATACCGGCAGCTGTAGATGCTCCTGCGGTTGCAGGGGCAGTTCATCAAACAGGACGTCAACCAGCCTTCCGGTAGCGGGAAGAGGCAGTTCCTCCCGTGACCTGTCCGCAAGCGCCAGCACCAGCTCCCGCACCAGGGGCGATATTTTCAGCGTACAGGTACGCGTCGGCAATTCGAGCGCACCGGGTTCAATAAACAGCAGACAGAGCTGCGCGCCGGGCGTCGCCTTGTTGCTGTGCGGCGTTTGTCCCGGGATCCACACCGCATACTGGGGCGGCACCATCAGCATCGCGTTCTCCACTTCACAGGTGATCGCGCCACCCAGCGCCATAATCAGCTGCCCTTTGCGGTGCTGATGCAGCGGAATATATTGTTCCTGTGCCACCACGCGGATGCGAAAGGCCACCGCCGCGTCGTGCTGGCTATCGGGATCGTAGCCATCGAGCCCCAGTCCGTACATAAAGTTGTCCGATATTAGCGATAAACTGTCATTTTAGCCTGATTTCAACCACGACTTAAATCGGTATGGTATGCGCTCGCCTGAACGTAAGAGACAATAATGACTACTGCTATTCAACCTTCCGGGAAACAGGGTGCGCTGCTGATTGCAGGCATCCTGATGATTGCCACGACGCTGCGCGTCACCTTTACCGGTGTCGCCCCCCTGCTCGATACCATCCGACAGGACTATGGCTTAAGCACGGCGCAAACCGGCCTGCTCACGACGCTGCCTCTGCTGGCCTTCGCCTTTATCTCTCCCCTTGCCGCAGGCGTCGCCCGGCGCCTGGGCATGGAGCGCAGCCTTTTTATCGCTCTGCTGCTGATTTGCATCGGGATTGGCGTACGTTCGCTGCCGTCGGCCTCGCTGCTGTTTATCGGTACGGCGATCGTAGGCTGTGGGATTGCGCTGGGCAATGTCCTGTTACCTGGCTTAATCAAACGTGATTTTCCGGGCCAGGTCGCAAAACTGACGGGGGCTTATTCGCTGACGATGGGAGCCGCTGCTGCCGCAGGGTCGGCGCTGATCGTCCCGCTGTCGCTGGGGAGTGGTGGCTGGCACGGGGCGCTGTTGATGCTGATGTTCTTCCCGCTGGTGGCGCTGCTGCTGTGGTTACCGCAATGGCGCCAGAAGCCGGCCGCCACCCTGACCGGAGCGGGCGCGCTGCACAATCGGGCTATCTGGCGCTCGGCGCTCGCCTGGCAGGTGACGCTTTTTCTGGGCATTAACTCGCTGATTTACTACGTCATTATCGGCTGGTTACCCGCGATTTTGCTTAGCCATGGCTACAGCGAAACGCAGGCTGGCTCCATGCACGGGCTTCTCCAGCTGGCAACCGCGGTTCCCGGTCTCGCCATTCCGCTGATCCTGCACCGTCTTAACGATCAGCGTGGCATTGCCGGGCTAGTCGCCCTGATGTGCGCCGTCAGCGCGGCCGGGTTCTGGTTCGCGCCGGGGCTGGCCGTCGTCTGGACGCTGGTGTTTGGGTTTGGATCCGGCGCCACTATGATCCTAGGCCTGACGTTTATCGGGCTGCGCGCCAGCTCGGCCCATCAGGCCGCGGCGCTCTCCGGCATGGCACAGTCGATTGGCTATCTTCTGGCGGCCTGTGGCCCACCGCTGATGGGGAAAATTCACGATACCGCCGGAGACTGGCGCATTCCGCTGCTCGCCTGCGCGCTGGCCGCGGTGGTGATGGCGTTATGCGGTATGCTTGCCGGGCGTGACCGGGAGATCACACCCGGCTGACATTCAAGGCAGACCCGGAGGTCTGCTTTTTTTAACCCTGCGCCGCCCGCATCATGGCCTGTACCAGCACGACCGGGCGCCCTTGTAGCGCGGCCCGCTCATGCTGGAACAGGGTGAGGACAAAGAAAGGATGGGTTACCAGCTCTGCCGCGCGGATCTCGCCCTGCTCGTCCCAGCCCGTTACGCGCATGTCGCCCCGCTCAAGCTGGTCGGCAAACTCAGGTGAGACGCCGTAATTGCAGTGATACCCCTCCTGAATTTCCGGCTTGCCATACGCTTTAGCAATCAGCGTGTTATTCCGCAGCTCGATCGCATCGGTTTTTTCCACCAGCGAGCAGGTCAGCGGCGCAATTACCATCCTTCCCTCGGTGTCGGTTTCGGCATGGCCTGCATCGTGCCAGCCCAGTACATTACGCGCATACTCAATCAGCGCATGCTGGAACCCGCCACAGGTGCCGAGAAAGGGGATGCTGTTCTCACGCGCGTAACGGGCCGCAATAAACGCCGCCTCGGTGTTTTTATACGGGCTTGCCGGTACCAGCCAGATGGCATCGTACCCGACCAAGTCTTCGGGGCTGGTCAGCTCAGGCGTGGCGAGCCAGTCATAATCAGCGGTGAGCTCCAGAACCGCAGCGGCGTCGTCAATCGCCAGCGGGATCGCCTGGTGCGCAATAACATCGGGATTGTAATCACCAACCAGCGCAATGCGCAGCGTCGTTTTAACCGGGGAGAGTTCCATCAGAGATTCCTTATGCCGGAGGATTTTCAGATAACATAAGGAACCTCAGACTACCGATCTTTTGCAATTATCACAATACCTTAAATTGGGTGGATAAAAGCCGGGTGCTATAGTGTTCTTGCAGAACGTCGTAAGGAAATGAGGAGGACCCATGATTCAATGTAAACGCGTGTATGAGCAGGCGACCTCAAAAGACGGTTACCGGATCCTGGTCGACAGACTCTGGCCGCGCGGGATAAAAAAGACCGACCTCGCCTGTGATGAGTGGTGTAAAGCGCTAACGCCGTCCAGCGAACTGCGAAAAGCCTTTCACAGTGAAACGATAGATTTCACCGCGTTCAGTGAAGCCTATCGTAAAGAGCTGGCGCAGCATCCGGATGAAGGCAAACGCCTGGCGGCTCTCGCCAAACAGCAGACCGTGACGCTACTCTATGGGGCGAAAAATACGGAGCAGAATCACGCGCAGGTACTGGCGGACTGGCTGCGTAAACTGTGATTAACCGATCGCCAGCTCATCCACGTTGTGTGGCATCTCGTCGGGAGTAAGCGGCATCAGATGTTCCGGGCGAACAAACGCAAAACCGTGCTGATTATCAAAGGCGTAAACATCACCGGTGACCAGCCACAGCGCACGCGCTGACGTGGCGGGTAATTGCGTCATGACGCCGTTAACCGGGTTCACAAAACGCTGGCCCGGCTGACAAAGTCCAAACAGCTCGACGGATTTACCGATATTTCGACGGCCTGCCGCCGTACGCGCACCCACGATCATCGCCATGCTGCCCGGTTTTAACTGAAACATACTTCTTCTCGCAAACGTACTGCCAGAAACTGGCTAAGAATAATCCTAAAGAGAAGTGTATCGCAGTTTTATTGCCGTTGTCATCTGGTCGGTTGCGGGTGATCGCGGCGGTAGAGATCCCATTCATCGATCACTTCCCCGTCTGGCAATTTGCACCCGGTACGTACGCCCTGCGGGCTTTGAACAGGGATTTGCTCTCCCCCTTTCTCCAGACAGTACACTGACGCCGGGTTTGCCATACCAATAGCGTGCGGCGGTTGAGGCGCATCAGGAGGGGTTGTCTTTGTTGAGCAGGCGGCCAGCGGTAAAACCAGCGCCAGGAGAAGATATTTCATTATCATGATCCTTCAGGGTGTAAAAATGTCAGAGTAACGGGTCATCGCCGTTTTCTCCATGATTTCTCCATTAAACCTGCACGATTCCCCCTTATAGTGATGCCTGTTCTCACACTGACCAGAGAACATCATTCCGTAATCAAGATGTTTTGCCCCGATCTCAACATCGGGGCTTTTTTTAGTCTTCCCCTCATCTGCCTTCAGAAGAATCTATAAAATTAATCCTGTTCATGTTTTACTATGACCGGAGTCTATATTTTCAGCATAACATGCAGATACAGAGGTCTTCTGCATGGGAGTCATCCTGCCTCATGTCAGATATCATTCTTGCCCGTGTTTCAGAAACCCTCTCCACTGAGCAATCTCTCGACAGTCTGGTGCGTCAGCTACTGGAAATGCTGGAAATTGTGACGGATATGGAATCAACCTACCTGACGAAAGTCGATATCAATGCGCGTTTGCAGCACATTTTATATGCCCGTAACAGCAAGCAAATGCAGATCCCGGAAGGGTTCAGCGTGCCCTGGGACGAAACACTGTGTAAGCGCGCCATCGACAGCGACACGTTGTTCAGTAACGAGGTGCCCGACCGCTGGCCGGAGTGTGAAGCGGCCAAAGCACTGGGCATTACAACCTATATGAGCGTGCCGGTTCACCTGGCTGACGGTTCTCTGTATGGCACGCTTTGCGCTGCCAGCACCGCACAGAAACAGTTCAGCGAGCGTGGCGAGCAGGTAATCAGACTCTTTGCCGGTTTAATTGGTCAGTACATTCAGAAAGAGTCGCTTGTGCTTCAGCTTCGCGAAGCAAATGCGGCGCTCATTGCTCACTCTTACACCGACGCCCTCACCGGCCTGCCGAATCGTCGCGCCATTTTTGAAAACCTTACCACCCTGTTCTCACTGGCGCGCCATCTTAACCGCAGGGTCATGATGGCCTTTATTGACCTCGATGATTTCAAGCGAATCAATGACCAGTACGGGTATGAGGCGGGCGATCGCTTCCTCGTACAGGTTGGCAAGCGGCTGACTCACGAGCAAACGCAGGATGAGATTATTGGCCGGCTCGGCGGCGATGAATTTCTGGTTGCCAGCCTGAGTCACAGCGATGATGGCGACGCCAGTACAGAGGTCAACGCAATCAAAACCCGCCTCAATGGTCTTATTGCGGGCGAATACGGGTTGGGCAATGCCACTATTCTTTATCCCGGCGCAAGCCTTGGCGTCGTTATTGTTGATCCTCACAGCACGGATGAAGATAGCGCCCTGCGCACCGCAGACCTCGCGATGTATCAGGATAAAAAAGGAAAAAGCAAAACAGGCTTTGTCGCGTTAGATTAAAACCGTACACTCTACGGCCTTATACAAACTCAAACAGGTGATGGCATGAGAATAGGGATCCTCTTTCCGGTGGTTATTTTTATCACAGCGGTGGTGTTTTTAGGCTGGTTTTTCCTTGGCGGTTACGCCGCGCCGGGGGCTTAAATGAGAAAAACGACCATCATCATGTTGATTGTCGCCATCGTGGCCGTCGCCGGTACGCAGTTAGGCTGGTGGTAACGCCCAAAGTAAAAAGGCCGCCGTCAGGCAGCCTTTTTTAACACAGGTCAGATTTAGCTTTTGATTTTTCTGTAGATAAACAGAACAACCAGCGCGCCAATCACCGCGACGACAAAGCTGCCGAAGTTGAAGCCATCAACTCTGCCAAAGCCGAACAGGGTACTGATCCAGCCACCGACGACTGCACCCACAATCCCCAGAATGATCGTGACGATGAAACCGCCGCCATCTTTGCCCGGCATAATCCACTTCGCCAGGATCCCCGCAATCAGCCCAAAGATAATCCAGGATAAAATTCCCATAGCTTTCCTCTCTGTATGGTTTTTGTCATTAAATCAACGACACAGAAAAGGATAGCACAGGATCTGAGAAAGGAAATTTGTGATAAAAATCACACGGTTCGTTTGATTAAAATATGAGCAGTAAAAAAATGCCGTTCCACACTCATCGTGGGGTTGCATCTTTTACTGAGAAAGATTATCTTTCTCATTACTGAATAGTTGAGCAAATTACTCAGGTATTCAGTACGACATTGCTCACATTGCTTCCAGTATTTCTTGCCCACTCTTGAGTGGGCTTTTTTTTGCCCGAACCCACCAAAATCTGGCGTTTCTTCAGTGGAGGTGAAACGCTATTCTCTGTGGCTACTGAACAACAAAAACGTTGATAACATGAACGTATCAAGCAAGTTTGTCATCTGCCTTAATCTTGTTTCTGCCAGTACGTTACTGCTACTGCTCTCAACACGGTTTGAGTGGTTCTGAGATGAAAGGAGCCTGGCATGGTGGCTTTCCTTTCGATTCCGTGCAGCCTCAACTCTCATACTTGTAGCTTTTATGACCTGTGTTAAGATCCCTGCACCTCAGGACGTGGTGGGACAACAGGAAAATGAAGAAGGCCATTGCCGTTGCTATCATCTCAACCTTTATGGTCGTCCTGTCGCTGTATGCTGTTAACGCCATTATCGCTGAGCAGCAAAAGAACCGGCAGAGGGAGATCTCCCACACGCTCTTAAGCTATTCTGAAGAGTTAACGCAAAATATCGCCAGTACGCTTAAAAATACCTCCGCGCAGGGATGCGATAGCGCCAGTCTGAACGTCTACCGAAAATTAAAGATGCGAAGTCTCTATTTCGCCGATGTGGGGTTTATTGAAAAGGGGAAAATCACCTGCACCGCGTTTTGGGGCAAGCTGGCAAATCCCATCGCCCTTCCCTCTGAGCTGCATAATACCCAGAACGGTTTCAGCCTGGCGCAGTTTTCGCAGAAAGATTTCTTTGTCGGCAATGCGACAATCTATAACCACCTTATTATCTTCACCTCCCGTTCAGCCTACGATAAATTTGCCCCCGTTACCGCCAACTATTCGCTTCGTTCTTCCACTAAAGATTTCGGCCGCACCTTTTTCACCGTTACGCCGCCATCAGAAAACTTCAGCCGCTTACAGTCTCTGTTATTTACGCTGGCTGTGACAGAGTGCAGTACACGCTGGGATTTGTGCGTTACCGTCACACACCATGATGCCGGACTGGCTTCGCTCTCCCACGTAGTGATGGTGCTTCTGTGCTTGTTTTTATACTTTATCTGGGTATCCCTGACGCTGTTTTCTCTTCGACTTTATGAAGACCGACGTTCTCTGGAACGAACGCTGGTCAAAGCGGTAAAAGCGAATACCATCAGCGTTCATTTTCAGCCTGTTATTCGGGTTGCTGATAAGAAAATCGTCGGGGTTGAAGTGTTATCAAGATGGCAGGATAACAATCACAAAGAGGTTTCTCCTGAGCTGTTTATCCCGTTAATTAAAAAAATTGGCCTGTATAACGTTTATTATCAGAACATGATAAAGAAATCCCTGGCGGAAATTGCCGCGCTGGCCGCTGAACATCAGTTAATGATTTCACTGAACGTTGGCCGGACGGAAATTGAAGACGGCAAATTCCTGGCGGTATTACGTCATGAATGCTCAGAGAACGCGATTCCCTTATCGTTAATCAAAGTTGAGTTATCCGAGAATGGCGTTTCCACCGCGGCCATCCTTGAAGAGTTTTGTGAGGAGCTTAAATCGGCAGGCGTCAAAATTTCAATAGACGATTTTGGTGTGCAAAACTCTAATCTGGCCAGGCTATCAAATCTCAAATATGACGAAATCAAGGTGGATAAGTCGTTAGTGGACGGCATCAGCGAGCACTATAAACAGGATATCCTGGTGATCTTCAGCGACGCGCTCGCTAAACTGCACAAAACCCTGGTTTTTGAAGGGGTTGAAAGCGAAACGCAATATCAGTTCATCGCGCAGAGATACCCCGATGCCCTCGTACAAGGCTGGTACTTTTCAAAGTCGCTAACCCGGCACGACCTCGCCAGGCTGCTGGCAGACTCAGCGCGATGACGCGTTATTCATTGCCCCACTGATTCAGGAAGTTCGCAATATCGTCAATGCGCGCTTCGTCTATCTCCGCCTGGACAGCCATCTCCCGCTGCGCCTCTTCACTGATTTCCTCATTGTTGTATAAGCGAGTGAGCAGCAGCTGGAAATAGTGTGCCAGCGGCGTACGCTCTGCCTCTTCTACCGGTTTCGCCGTTTCAGTCGCATACTCGTCGACGATGTCATAATACTTGAGCGGGATATCAAGGGTCATAGCGTTGTTTCCGTCTTGTGTGCATAAAAAACGGGAACCCTCAGGCTCCCGTTGTCATTTAACCCAGCGAGTGGATTACATGTTCGCGATAATCGCGTCGCCAAACTCTGAGCATTTCAGCAGTTTAGCGCCTTCCATCAGACGTTCAAAGTCATAGGTGACGGTTTTCGCGTTAATCGCGCCTTCCATACCCTTAACGATCAGGTCTGCGGCTTCGAACCATTCCATATGACGCAGCATCATCTCTGCGGACAGAATGATAGAGCCTGGGTTGACTTTGTCCTGGCCTGCGTATTTAGGTGCAGTACCGTGAGTTGCTTCGAACAGGGCGCACTCGTCACCGATGTTCGCGCCCGGGGCGATACCGATACCACCCACCTGTGCGGCCAGCGCATCGGAGATGTAGTCACCATTCAGGTTCATACAGGCGATCACGTCATACTCAGCAGGTCGCAGCAGGATCTGTTGCAGGAACGCATCGGCAATCACATCTTTAATGATGATCTCTTTACCGGTGTTCGGGTTCTTAATTTTCTGCCATGGGCCGCCGTCGATCAGTTCACCGCCGAACTCTTCGGTCGCCAGCTGGTAGCCCCAGTCTTTGAACGCGCCTTCGGTGAACTTCATGATGTTGCCTTTGTGAACCAGGGTCACAGAGTCACGATCGTTGGTGATAGCGTATTCGATGGCGGCACGCACCAGACGCTTGGTCCCTTCTTCGGAGCATGGCTTGATGCCGATGCCGCAATGCTCAGGGAAGCGAATTTTCTTCACGCCCATCTCTTCGCGCAGGAATTTAATCACTTTTTCTGCATCAGCAGAGTCCGCTTTCCATTCGATACCGGCGTAGATGTCTTCTGAGTTTTCACGGAAGATAACCATGTCGGTCAGTTCCGGGTGCTTAACCGGGCTTGGGGTGCCCTGGTAGTAACGCACCGGACGCAGACACACATATAGATCCAGTTCCTGACGCAGCGCCACGTTCAGGGAGCGAATGCCGCCGCCAACTGGCGTGGTCAGAGGGCCTTTGATAGCAACGCGATAGTCGCGGATCAGGTCCAGCGTTTCGGCTGGCAGCCAGACGTCCTGGCCATAAACTTGAGTCGATTTTTCACCGGTGTAAATTTCCATCCAGGAAATTTTACGCTCGCCTTTGTAGGCTTTCTCAACAGCGGCATCAACCACTTTCAGCATTGCCGGGGTAACGTCTACGCCGATACCGTCGCCTTCAATGAACGGGATAATCGGGTTGTGAGGAACGTTAATCTTGCCGTTTTGCAGGGTGATCTTTTTACCTTCCGCCGGAACAACTACTTTGCTTTCCATTAACCTCTCCTTCGAGCGCTTCTGGTTGTTACTGATCTTATGTTAATAAATTGTAATGAGCCTTCCGATAGTACCTGATTGTCCGACGCCATGAAAGGTCTTCGTTATTAGGCTATAATGCGGCAATTGATAACGCCTGAAAATACCATGACGAAAACTTCTTTTAGAAAACACCGGGTTGAGCGATTCAGCTCACGACAAGCCACCAGAAGAACGCCAGAACCCCAGCCAACGCGGGTCATACTGTTCAATAAACCCTACGATGTATTGCCACAGTTTACCGACGAGGCCGGGCGCAGCACGCTGAAGGACTTTATTCCCGTTCAGGGAGTGTACGCGGCGGGACGTCTGGATCGTGACAGCGAAGGTTTGCTGGTGCTCACCAATGACGGCGTGCTCCAGGCCAGGCTCACTCAGCCGGGCAAGCGTACCGGGAAAATTTACTTTGTGCAGGTTGAAGGCGAGCCGGACGACGCGTCGCTGGCAAAACTGCGTAACGGCGTAACGCTGAACGACGGTCCCACCCTGCCGGCTGGTATTGAGCGCGTGAATGAACCCGAGTGGCTATGGCCGCGCAACCCGCCGATTCGTGAGCGGAAATCCATTCCCACCAGCTGGCTTAAAATCACCCTTTATGAAGGCCGCAACCGACAGGTCAGGCGCATGACTGCGCATGTGGGCTTCCCTACCCTGCGACTCATTCGCTATGCCATGGGCAGCTACACGCTGGACTCGCTGGCAAACGGGGAATGGCGGGATGTTACCCCTAAGGAGAACTGATGTTTAAACCTCATGTTACGGTCGCCTGCGTGGTCCATGCGCAGGGGAAATTCCTGGTGGTGGAAGAGACCATCAACGGCAAAGCGCTGTGGAACCAGCCTGCCGGGCATCTTGAAGCCAATGAAACCTTACGCCAGGCGGCAGCCCGTGAGCTGTGGGAGGAGACGGGTATCCGCGCCGAACCGCAGCATTTTATCCGTATGCATCAGTGGATAGCGCCTGACCAGACGCCTTTCCTGCGCTTCTTATTCGCCGTTGAACTTAACGAAACGTGCGCCACTGAACCGCACGACGACGATATCGATCGCTGCCTGTGGGTGACTGCCGAGGAGATCCTGAACGCGCCAAACCTGCGTTCGCCGCTGGTGGCGGAAAGCATCCGCTGCTGGCAGTCTGCGGCGCGCCTGCCGCTGGATGTCATTGCAGAATTTAACTGGCCGTTTACAGAGGGTGTCAATGGTGGGGGGGCGTGATAGAATACGCCGCCTTGAAGTTCAATGTCGTGAGTATTCCATGTCAGATAACAGCCAGAAAAAAGTAATCGTCGGCATGTCCGGCGGTGTCGATTCCTCCGTTTCCGCCTACCTGTTGCAGCAACAGGGCTATAAGGTGGAGGGCCTGTTCATGAAGAACTGGGAGGAAGACGATGGCGAGGAATACTGCACTGCCGCTGCGGATCTCGCCGATGCGCAGGCCGTGTGCGATAAGCTCGGCATCGAACTGCACACCGTTAACTTTGCCGCAGAATACTGGGACAACGTTTTTGAACTCTTCCTCGAAGAGTACAAAGCGGGCCGCACGCCAAACCCGGATATCCTGTGCAACAAAGAGATCAAATTCAAAGCCTTCCTGGAATTCGCCGCGGAAGACCTGGGCGCAGACTACATTGCGACCGGCCACTACGTGCGTCGCGCGGATGTGAATGGCAAAAGCCAGCTGCTGCGCGGCCTGGACGGCAACAAAGATCAGAGCTACTTCCTCTATACGCTGAGCCACGAACAGATTGCCCAGAGCCTGTTCCCGGTCGGCGAGCTGGAAAAGCCGGAAGTGCGTAAGATTGCTGAAGATCTGGATCTGATCACCGCGAAGAAAAAAGACTCCACCGGTATCTGTTTTATCGGCGAGCGTAAATTCCGCGAGTTCCTGGGGCGCTACCTGCCTGCACAGCCGGGCAAAATCGTCACCGTTGACGGCGATGAGATTGGTCAGCACCAGGGGCTGATGTACCACACTCTCGGCCAGCGTAAAGGTCTGGGTATCGGCGGCACCAAAGAGGGCAGCGAAGATCCGTGGTACGTGGTCGACAAAGACGTCGAAAACAATATTCTGGTTGTGGCTCAGGGTCACGACCACCCGCGCCTGATGTCCGTTGGACTGATCGCGCAACAGCTGCACTGGGTCGATCGCGAGCCGCTGAAAGGCACGCTACGCTGCACAGTGAAAACGCGCTACCGCCAGACGGACATCCCTTGCACCGTAACCGCACTGGATGACGATCGCATTGACGTGCGTTTCGACGAGCCGGTTTCCGCCGTTACCCCTGGCCAGTCTGCTGTTTTCTACCGCGGCGAAATTTGCCTCGGCGGTGGGATCATTGAACAGCGCCTGCCGCTGCCTGCTGTTTAAACCGTTTGCACACATAAAGGAGACCGTGTGGCGAAGAACTATTATGACATCACCCTGGCGCTGGCGGGAATTTGCCAGTCAGCCCGTCTGGTGCAACAGCTGGCGCATCAGGGTCATTGCGACGCTGATGCCCTGCACGTTTCACTCAACAGCGTTATCGATCTTAACCCAGGCTCCACGCTGGGCGTCTTTGGCGGCAGTGAAACCAATCTTCGTCTCGGTCTTGAAACTCTGCTCGGCGTGCTCAACGCCAGCAACCGTCAGGGGTTGAACGCGGAACTGACCCGCTACACCTTAAGCCTGATGGTGCTGGAACGTAAGCTTAATGCGGCAAAAGGCGCAATGAATACCCTGGGCGACCGCATCGCCGGGCTACAGCGCCAGCTCGACCACTTTGACCTCCAGTCTGAGACCCTGCTCAGCGCGATGGCCGGTATCTACGTTGACGTGATTAGCCCGCTCGGCCCGCGTATTCAGGTCACCGGTTCGCCTGCCGTATTGCAAAGCCCACAGGTACAGGCGAAGGTACGCGCTTCGCTGCTGGCAGGCATCCGTGCCGCCGTGCTGTGGCAACAGGTCGGCGGTGGCCGCCTACAGTTAATGTTTTCTCGTCATCGCCTGACGACTCAGGCAAAACAAATTCTTGCTCATTGTTAACCTCCCGGAGTTGCGAATTATGGAATTATCCTCACTGACCGCCGTATCCCCTGTCGATGGACGCTACGGCGATAAAGTCAGCGCGCTGCGCGGGATCTTCAGCGAATATGGCCTGCTGAAGTTCCGTGTTCAGGTTGAAGTACGCTGGCTGCAAAAGCTGGCCGCCCAGACAGCAATCAAGGAAGTTCCTGCTTTTGACGCAAAGGCAAACGATTACCTTGATAAAATCGTTGCTGAGTTCAGCGAAGAAGATGCCGCGCGCATTAAAACCATCGAACGCACCACCAACCACGACGTGAAAGCGGTTGAATACTTCCTGAAAGAGAAAGTGGCAAGCGTCCCTGCCCTGCACGCGGTATCTGAATTTATTCACTTCGCCTGTACGTCTGAAGATATTAACAACCTGTCTCACGCACTGATGCTCTCTACCGCGCGGAAAGAGGTAGTACTCCCTTACTGGCGTAAAATCATTGATGCGGTGAAAGCGCTGTCCGTGGAATACCGCGACATTCCGCTGCTGTCCCGTACTCACGGCCAGCCAGCAACCCCATCCACCATGGGTAAAGAGATGGCGAACGTGGCGTACCGCATGGAACGCCAGTATCGTCAGCTGGAGCAGGTTGAGATCCTCGGCAAAATCAACGGCGCGGTGGGTAACTACAACGCCCACATCGCCGCGTACCCGGAAGTGGACTGGCACCAGTTCAGCGAAGAGTTTGTGACCTCTCTGGGGATCCAGTGGAACCCGTACACCACCCAGATTGAGCCGCACGACTACATCGCCGAGCTGTTTGACTGCATTGCGCGCTTCAACACCATCCTGATCGACTTCGATCGTGACGTATGGGGTTACATCGCCCTGAACCACTTCAAGCAGAAGACCATCGCCGGGGAAATCGGTTCGTCCACCATGCCGCACAAAGTGAACCCAATCGACTTCGAAAACTCCGAAGGTAACCTGGGTCTGGCGAATGCCGTGTTGCAGCATATGGCGAGCAAGCTGCCGGTATCTCGCTGGCAGCGCGACCTGACTGACTCCACGGTGCTGCGTAACCTGGGCGTAGGTATTGGCTACGCGCTGATCGCCTACCAGTCCACCCTGAAAGGTGTGAGCAAACTGGAAGTTAACCGCGACCGTCTGCTGGACGAGCTGGATCACAACTGGGAAGTGCTGGCGGAGCCGATTCAGACCGTGATGCGTCGTTACGGCATCGAAAAACCGTACGAGAAACTCAAAGAGCTGACCCGCGGTAAACGTGTTGATGCTGAAGGTATGAAACAGTTTATCGACGGTCTGGCGCTGCCAGAAGAAGAAAAAGCGCGCCTGAAAGAGATGACCCCGGCAAACTATATTGGCCGTGCCATCGCTATGGTTGACGAGCTGAAGTAATCGCCCTTCCCCCTTTCCACCCGGAAAGGGGGCTGCTTTACATCATCGAGCCGACATTTCACGTCACATTATCTGTTTTGCCGGGATTAGAGCCTGCCGTCAGGCTGATTGTTATTTTTTGCCGTGGAATAACTTTCCGGAATATACCGTTTTAAGCCGAACGGGCACAGTTTGAACTGGCACGGGGTTTCAGCCGTGCACAGGCGATCCATCTCCTGTCGGTTGCCTGGACACGCGTTTTTCTGTTTGAACCCCATCCAGCCTATTGATGTAAAGGGCATTGCCTGCGCTATCCATACTCTACGCCGCCGATCGTTAATCAGGATCCCCTGGTTTGAAGTGGTGATGATTTCACCTGTACGAACGTAATAATCTCCCTTTAACCACAGGATATAATTCAGGCCATACTGTGTTTCAACTTTGCAAAAGATGGTTCCGCTTTCCGGGCTCGCAATAGTCTCAACAACCTTCCATTCCATAAAGTCCTCTTTACTCGCTATATTGCTGTTTTGTTGTGTAAAAATACTGCTTTTCTGGCACATCTTATGCAAATCTAATTTCGCACCATAAAATAAGCGTAGACAAAGCCAGGCATAGTGAGAACATCCTTACAAAAAAAAGGGCAATATTTACAAAACTGGCGTGCCCGTGCTGTCCAAAAAGCGACTCGCCTTCAACAGTTCATAAACGGATGGCTGTTTTATCGGGATTGCGAAAGCTTGCGAAAACAAGTCAGTTTATATTACCCGCGCCTGCTGGGGGCGCATGAGGCTTACGTGAGTTGGGTGGGTGATATGAACCAGGCTCAGGTCAACATACTTAATAATCAGGTGCCTGGCGTCATCCCCCCCTGTGTTCGGGAGCATGAAAAAATCATTTAATTTCATTGCGCTGGTGTCAACCTGAATAATCAGCGTTAAACTATTCATACCATTTATAAAGGGAGAAGTGATGATGCGCGTACTGGTTGTTGAGGATAACGCATTGCTACGTCATCACCTGAAAGTTCAACTTCAGGAGATGGGTCATCAGGTGGATGATGCTGAAGACGCAAAAGAGGCCGATTATTATCTCAATGAACACCTGCCGGACATCGCCATTGTCGATTTAGGCCTGCCGGATGAAGACGGATTGTCCCTTATCCGCCGCTGGCGTAGCCATGACGTTTCCCTGCCGGTACTGGTGCTGACTGCCCGCGAAGGCTGGCAGGACAAGGTTGAAGTCCTGAGCGCTGGCGCGGATGACTACGTGACCAAACCCTTTCATATTGAAGAAGTCGCTGCGCGTATGCAGGCGCTGCTGCGCCGCAACAGCGGGCTGGCGTCACAGGTTATCTCTCTGCCGCCGTTCCAGGTGGACCTCTCTCGCCGCGAATTTTCTATTAATGATGAAGTGATCAAGCTGACCGCATTCGAATACACCATCATGGAAACGCTGATCCGTAACAACGGTAAAGTGGTGAGCAAAGATTCCCTGATGCTTCAGCTCTATCCGGATGCCGAGCTGCGCGAAAGCCACACCATTGACGTACTGATGGGTCGCCTGCGTAAAAAAATTCAGGCGCAGTACCCGCATGACGTGATCACCACCGTGCGTGGTCAGGGCTACCTGTTCGAATTACGCTAAATGAAAGGGATATTGCGCCACATTTTACCCCTTTCGCTGCGGGTTCGCTTTTTGCTGGCAACCGCCGCCGTCGTGCTGGTGCTGTCGCTCTCTTACGGGATGGTGGCGTTGGTCGGTTATAGCGTGAGCTTCGATAAAACCACCTTCCGCCTGCTTCGCGGCGAAAGTAACCTGTTTTATACCCTGGCGAAGTGGGAGAACAACCGAATCACCGTCGAGATGCCGGAAAACCTGAATCAGCAGAGCCCGACGCTGGCGCTGATCTATGATGAAAAAGGGAAATTGCTGTGGGCCCAGCGCGATGTCCCGTGGTTGAAAAAGCGCATCCGTCCGGAATGGCTGAAAACCAACGGTTTTCATGAAATAGAAGCCGACCTCAACTCCACCAGCAGCCTGCTGCGTGACGATCGCGCCTTACAGATCAAGCTTAATGAGATCCGTGCCGAAGATGACGACACGGAGATGACCCACTCTGTGGCCATCAACCTTTACCCCGCCACCCTGAACATGCCGCAGTTAACCATTGTGGTGATCGATACCATACCGGTTGAGCTGAAACGCTCGTATATGGTCTGGAACTGGTTTGTGTATGTTCTGGCTGCCAATCTGCTGCTGGTGATCCCTCTCCTGTGGGTGGCTGCGTGGTGGAGCCTCCGCCCGATTGAATCCCTTGCCAAAGAGGTGCGCGAGCTGGAGGAACATCACCGCGAGAAGCTAAACCCGGAGACCACGCGTGAGCTGACCAGCCTGGTGCGCAACCTCAACCGCCTGCTGAAAAGCGAACGTGAACGCTACGACAAGTATCGCACGACGCTCACCGACCTTACGCACAGCCTGAAAACCCCGCTGGCCGTGATGCAGAGTACCCTGCGTTCCATGCGCAGTTCGAAAATGAGCATGGATGACGCCGAGCCGGTGATGCTGGAACAAATCAGCCGTATTTCACAGCAGATCGGCTATTACCTGCACCGCGCGAGCATGCGTTCCGGAAGCGCCCTGTTGAGCCGTGAACTGCACCCGGTAGCCCCGCTGCTGGATAACCTCACCTCTGCGCTGAACAAGGTGTACCAGCGTAAAGGGGTCAACATCAGTCTGGATATCTCACCGGAAATTAGCTTTGTCGGTGAGAAAAATGACTTTATGGAAGTGATGGGAAACCTGCTCGATAACGCCTGCAAATATTGTCTGGAGTTTGTCGAGGTGTCCGCGCGGGTAACGGATAACGAACTGCATATTATCGTTGAGGATGATGGTCCTGGCATTCCCCGTAATAAACGCGAAGTGGTGTTCGATCGCGGCCAGCGCGCCGATACGCTGCGGCCAGGCCAGGGCGTCGGATTATCCGTCGCCAGGGAAATCGTCGATCAGTACGAGGGCAAGATTGAAACCGGTGAAAGTTTGCTGGGCGGTGCCCGTATGGAAGTCATTTTTGGCCGCCAGCATCCCGTATCGAACGATAGTTGACCCGAAATGTGAAAAATACGCGGATCTCGCAGTCAGGGGGCGGTGCTTCCGTTATAATCCGTCTCAGTAAGAGCCTGCGGAATACAAAAATATGGATTATCAATTAACGCTTAACTGGCCCGAATTTATTGAACGTTACTGGCAAAAACGCCCGGTCGTTCTTAAACGCGGGATCAGCAATTTTATCGACCCTATTTCTCCTGACGAACTCGCTGGTCTGGCGATGGAAAACGAGGTAGACAGCCGTCTGGTGAGCCACCAGGACGGGAAATGGCAGGTCAGCCACGGTCCCTTTGAAAGCTACGATCATCTGGGCGAAAACAACTGGTCTTTACTGGTGCAGGCGGTCAACAACTGGCACGAACCCACCGCAGCCTTAATGCGTCCCTTCCGCGCCCTGCCAGACTGGCGAATGGACGATCTGATGATCTCCTTCTCCGTTCCCGGTGGCGGCGTGGGTCCGCATCTGGATCAGTACGACGTGTTTATCATTCAGGGTACCGGTCGCCGTCGCTGGCGCGTGGGCGAAAAAGTGCCAATGAAGCAGCACTGCCCGCACCCGGATCTGCTTCAGGTTGACCCGTTTGAAGGGATCATTGATGAAGAGCTGGAGCCAGGTGACATTCTTTATATCCCACCGGGCTTCCCGCATGAAGGTTATTCCCTGGAAAACTCGCTGAACTATTCGGTTGGTTTCCGCGCGCCAAGCGGGCGCGAGATGATCAGCGGATTTGCTGACTATGTTTTACAGCGTGAGCTGGGCAGCTACCGTTACAGCGATCCGGACGTTCCGGCGCGTGAGCACCCGGCGGATATTCTGCCAGAGGAGCTGGATAAGCTGCGCGGGATGATGCTGGATCTGATCAACGAACCCGAGCACTTCAGACAGTGGTTTGGCGAGTTTATCAGCCAGTCGCGTCACGAACTGGACGTCGCACCGCCAGAGCCGCCTTATCAGGCAGATGAAATTTATGATGCGCTCCAGCAGGGCGATAAGCTGGTTCGTCTGGGCGGATTACGCGTACTACGCATTGGCGAAGAGGTATTCGTCAACGGCGAGCGCCTGGACTCTCCGCATCGCCCGGCGCTGGAAGCGATTGCCAGCCATATGGTGCTGACTGCGGATACCTTTGGCGACGCACTGGACGATCCCTCCTTCCTCGCCATGCTGGCCGCGCTGGTGAACAGCGGGTACTGGTTTTTTGAGGACTGAGCCGCTTTAATGCCCGGTGACGCTGCGCTTACCGGGCCTACGATCGAAATGTAGGTCGGGTAAGGCGTAGCCGCCACCCGGCTTTGTTTTACTTCCGCTCCCCCGCCGCAAAATCCTCAATCTCACCCGCCCAGTCTGCCGGATATAACCCCTCCCGCACGTCCCGATGAAACGTTGAATATGGCCAGTCGACGACTTTCCCGACATAGCCATGCTTCAGCGGATTGATGTAGACGTAATCCATATGCCGCCGATAATCCTGCTCATTGCGAATAGTGTGCTCCCAGAAACGCGGTTGCCAGACGTGGCGCATTTCAATGTTGCGGCTAAACGTTTTTTTGATGTCGCGCCAGCGCGCTGAAAAGTCACTGTCCCCTTCCGGCAGGGTCCAGATACAGTGCATATGTTCAGGCAGGATAACCCAGGCGTTAATGGTGAAGGGCTTCGCACGCTTAACCGTGGCGGTAGCGGAACGCAGGCTGTCGATGTGGCGAGTAAGTAAATCGCTCTGGCGGTTTTGCAGATTGACGGTGAAAAACCAGGTCCCACCGGGGATGTAGTGGCGGCGGTAGTTTGACATTGGCACTCCTTGCCCATTGCCCGGTGGCGCTGCGCTTACCGGGCCTACGATCGAAATGTAGGCCGGGTAAGGCGTAGCCGCCACCCGGCATAAAACATTACCGCTTCGCGGTTAACTCCGCTATCCGCACGATCACCTGCACCGCTTTCTCCATCCCTTCCAGCGTCACGAATTCATGCTTGCCGTGGTAGTTATATCCACCGGTAAACAGGTTCGGGCACGGCAGGCCCATAAACGACAGCTGTGAACCATCGGTACCGCCACGGATCGGTTTCATCACCGGCTCGATGTCACAATCGCGCATCGCCTGCTGGGCGATATCAAGAATATGCGGATGCTCCATCACCTTATCGCGCATATTGTAATAGCTGTCTTCGATGATGAGTTCAATATAGCAATCCGGATGTAGCCCCTTGCCGACCTTTTTCGCGATCTCCATCATCTTACGTTTGCGTGCTTCAAAGGCTTTGCGGTCGAAATCGCGGACAATATAGTGCATCTGCGCGCTGTCCACGGTCCCCTTGATGCTGGTCAGATGATAAAAACCCTCATACCCTTCCGTCATCTCCGGGCTCTCTTCGGCGGGCACTTCCGCATGAATACGCGCAGCCAGCGACAGCGCATTCACCATCACCCCTTTCGCAGACCCCGGGTGCACGTTATTCCCAACGATTTTGATCGTCACCGATGCCGCGTTAAAGTTTTCATACTCCAGTTCACCCACGCCGCCACCGTCGACGGTGTAGGCCCACTGCGCGTTAAACGCCTCAACGTCAAAGTGTTTCGCGCCTTTTCCAACCTCTTCATCCGGCGTGAAGGCCACGCGGATATCGCCATGTGGGATATTTTTGCCCTTCAGCACCGCCAGCGCCGTCATGATCTCGGCGACGCCCGCTTTGTCATCGGCCCCCAGCAAGGTTTTGCCGTCAGTGGTGATTAACGTCTGCCCCAGCAGCTGATGCAGTACCGGGAACATCACCGGCGACAGCACTTCGTCGCCAATGCCCAGCGCAATATCACCGCCGCGGTAGTTTTCAACAATCTGCGGGTTTACGTGTTTACCGCTAAAATCAGGTGAGGTATCGACATGAGAAATAAAGCCAATTGCCGGGATATCGCCGTCAATATTCGCCGGCAGCGTTCCCATCACGGTCCCTTTTTCGCTGAGCGTGACATCAACCAGCCCCATGGCCTCCAGCTGCTCTTTCAGCAGATTTAGCAGCTTCCACTGGCCTTCGGTGCTTGGCACCTGTCGGACCCCCGGCTTAGATTGGGTATCCAGCGAAACGTAATGTAAGAAACGCTCAAGTAGTTTATCCATGCAGTCACCCTCACTTTTTGTGACAACATTATCATTAAGCAGCAAAACGCAAATATTGCGTCAGGTCACTTTTATCCCGCAAACGAGAACTTTTTACGTTTATATCGTTGTGCGTTAATAAATGTAGCTTATGAATAAGTGAGAAGGATTGGCGATTCAATGGGTTTGCCGTAGAATGTCCGCCCTCATTACGAGTCACCAAGGTGGTTACACACAAACCCCGCTTCAGTCTGCTGCCTGAGGCGTCTATATGGGACAGCGCGAAAATTGAATACACAACCCCGTTCCCTTTCACCGCTGGTGCAACTGGAACGAATTCGTAAAAGTTTCGATGGCAAAGATGTCATTTCCGACCTTAATCTGACCATCAATGACGGTGAGTTTCTCACGCTGCTCGGCCCCTCCGGCTGCGGCAAAACCACCGTCCTGCGCCTTATCGCCGGGCTGGAAAGCGTCGATAACGGCCATATCCATCTTGAGAACCAGGACATAACCCAGGTTCCAGCCGAAGATCGCCACGTCAATACCGTCTTTCAGAGCTATGCCCTGTTCCCGCACATGACCGTGTTTGAGAACGTGGCGTTTGGCCTGCGGATGCAAAAAACACCGGCCAGCGAGATCCCACCTCGGGTTACCGAAGCCCTGCGCATGGTACAGCTGGAGGCGTTCGCCCAGCGCAAGCCGCATCAACTTTCCGGTGGTCAGCAGCAGCGTGTGGCCATTGCCCGCGCCGTGGTCAACAAACCTCGCCTGCTCCTGCTGGATGAATCCCTCTCCGCGCTGGACTACAAGCTGCGCAAGCAGATGCAGAACGAGCTGAAAGCGCTTCAGCGTAAGCTCGGCATCACGTTCGTGTTTGTCACGCACGATCAGGAAGAAGCCCTGACCATGTCAGACCGTATCGTGGTGATGCGCGACGGCAAGATTGAGCAGGATGGCACCCCGCGTGAAATTTACGAAGAGCCGAAAAACCTGTTCGTCGCCAGCTTTATTGGCGAAATCAATATCTTTAACGCCACGGTGATCGAGCATCTGGACGATCGGCGCGTTCGCGCGAACGTGGAAGGCCGCGAATGCAATATTACCGTCAACTTTGCCGTCGAGAAGGGTCAAAAGCTCAACGTCCTGCTGCGCCCGGAAGATCTCCGCGTTGATGAGATCCACGACACGGCTGACGTCGAAGGTCTGATCGGTTACGTTCGCGAACGCAACTACAAGGGAATGACCCTCGAATCCGTTGTGGAACTGGAAAACGGTAAAATGGTGATGGTCAGCGAGTTCTTTAACGAGGACGATCCGGACTTCGACCACTCGCTGGATCAGAAAATGGTCATCAACTGGGTAGAAAGCTGGGAGGTTGTACTGGCTGATGAAGAACACAAGTAAGTTCCAGAATGTGGTGATTGCCACGATCGTCGGTTGGCTTGTGTTGTTTGTCTTTCTTCCCAACCTGATGATCATCGTGACCAGCTTCCTGACCCGCGACGACGCGAACTTCGTGACGATGGTCTTTACGCTGGACAACTACGCGCGCCTGCTCGATCCGCTCTATTTTGACGTGCTGCTGCACTCGCTCAATATGGCGCTGATTGCCACCCTCGCCTGTCTGGTGCTGGGGTATCCATTCGCCTGGTTCCTGGCCCGCCTGCCGCAAAAAGTGCGGCCGCTGCTGCTGTTTTTACTGATTGTGCCGTTCTGGACCAACTCGTTAATCCGCATCTACGGGCTGAAAATCTTTCTCAGCACCAAAGGTTATCTGAACGAGTTCCTGCTGTGGCTGGGGGTGATCGAGACGCCGATCCGCATCATGTTCACCCCGGGCGCGGTAATTGTCGGCCTGGTCTATATCCTGCTGCCGTTTATGGTGATGCCGCTCTACTCCAGCATTGAAAAGCTCGATAAACCGCTGCTGGAAGCGGCGAAAGACCTGGGCGCCAGTAAGTTACAAACCTTTGTCCGCATCATTATTCCGCTGACCATGCCGGGTATTATCGCCGGCTGTCTGCTGGTCATGCTGCCTGCGATGGGCCTGTTCTACGTATCGGACCTGATGGGCGGGGCGAAAAACCTGCTGATCGGTAACGTGATTAAGAGCCAGTTCCTGAATATCCGCGACTGGCCGTTCGGCTCGGCCACCAGCATAACGCTGACGGTGGTGATGGGGCTGATGCTGCTGGTTTACTGGCGTGCATCACGCCTGCTGAATAAGAAGGTGGAGCTGGAATGATCGGTCGACTGCTTCGCGGCGGTTTTATGACCGCCATTTATGCGTATCTCTATATTCCGATAATCATTTTGATCGTGAACTCCTTTAACAGCTCACGCTTCGGGATCAACTGGCAAGGGTTTACCACCAAATGGTATGGCCTGCTGATGAACAATGACAGCCTGCTACAGGCCGCTCAGCACTCGCTGACGATGGCGGTATTTTCTGCCACCTTCGCGACGCTGATTGGCTCACTGACCGCCGTGGCGCTGTACCGCTACCGTTTTCGCGGTAAGCCGTTCGTCAGTGGCATGCTGTTTGTGGTGATGATGTCCCCGGATATCGTGATGGCCATTTCACTGCTGGTGCTGTTTATGCTGCTGGGCGTCCAGCTCGGTTTCTGGTCGCTGCTGTTCTCGCATATCACCTTCTGTCTGCCGTTTGTGGTGGTAACCGTCTACGCGCGTCTGAAAGGGTTCGACGTACGCATGCTGGAAGCGGCGAAAGATCTGGGTGCGAGCGAGATGACCATTCTGCGCAAAATCATTCTGCCGCTGGCGATGCCCGCCGTGGCAGCAGGATGGCTGCTCAGCTTTACCCTGTCGATGGACGACGTGGTCGTGTCCTCCTTCGTCACCGGGCCGAGCTATGAAATTCTGCCGTTGAAGATCTACTCAATGGTTAAAGTCGGTGTTTCACCCGAAGTGAACGCGCTGGCGACTATTCTGTTGGTGTTATCGCTGGTTCTGGTAATTGCCAGCCAGGTTATTGCTCGTGATAAAACAAAATCTCAGGGGACACAGAAATGAAAAAAATGCTTGCCGCTGCGGCACTGGTGCTCGGAATGGGCGCCGCGCATGCTGATGACAGCAAAACGCTCTATTTCTACAACTGGACCGAGTATGTGCCGCCGGGCCTGCTGGAGCAGTTCACCAAAGAGACGGGCATCAAGGTGATCTATTCGACCTACGAGTCGAATGAAACCATGTACGCCAAGCTCAAAACCTATAAAGATGGCGCGTATGACCTGGTGGTGCCGTCGACCTATTTCGTCGACAAGATGCGCAAAGAAGGCATGATCCAGAAGATCGACAAAACGAAGCTAACCAATTTTTCAAACCTCGATCCTGAGATGCTAAACAAGCCGTTCGACCCGAACAACGACTACTCCATTCCGTACATCTGGGGCGCGACGGCAATTGGCGTCAACAGCGATGCCATTGATCCAAAAACGGTTTCATCCTGGGCTGACCTGTGGAAGCCGGAATACAAAAGCAGCCTGCTGTTAACCGACGATGCGCGCGAAGTGTTCCAGGTTGCGCTGCGTAAACTCGGCTATTCCGGTAACACCACCGATCCGAAAGAGATCGAAGCGGCGTATAACGAACTGAAAAAGCTGATGCCAAACGTGGCGGCGTTCAACTCGGATAACCCGGCTAACCCGTATATGGAAGGTGAAGTGAATCTGGGTATGGTCTGGAACGGCTCTGCGTTTGTGGCGCGTCAGGCCGGGACGCCGCTGGAGGTGGTCTGGCCGAAGGAGGGCGGCATCTTCTGGATGGACAGCCTCGCGATCCCGGCGAATGCGAAAAACGTCGAGGGCGCCCTGAAGCTGATCAATTTCCTGCTGCGCCCGGATGTGGCAAAAGAGGTGGCGGAAACCATCGGCTACCCGACGCCAAACCTGGCCGCGCGGAAGCTGTTAAGCCCTGAAGTGGCAAATGATAAATCGCTTTATCCGGACGCTGAAACCATCAGCAAAGGGGAATGGCAGAACGACGTCGGTGACGCGAGCCGCCTGTATGAAGAGTATTATCAGAAGCTAAAAGCAGGCCGTTAATGCACAACGGGCGACGCAATGTCGCCCGTTACTCTTACAGCCCCTTCAGGAGTTTATCCACAAAGGCTGGCACCACCTCGCTCGCCAGACCGTAATGTTTCTCTTCAAACTCGCTCCCGACCTGGCTTGGCTCCAGATTAAGCTCCACCGTATGGGCACCTTGCAGTCGCGCTTCGTGAACAAATCCTGCCGCCGGATAGACATGTCCCGAAGTGCCAATGGCGATAAAGACGTCCGCCATAGCCAGGGCGCTGTAGATCTCATCCATTCCCAGCGGCATTTCGCCAAACCAGACCACATGCGGACGCAGACGCGAAGGGAACTGACAGCAGTGGCAGCGGTCTTCGTCCAGCACGTCCTCTTTCCAGTCCAGCACCTGACCACTCCATGCGCACCGCACCTTGAGCAGTTCGCCGTGCATGTGAATGATGTTGCGGTTTCCGGCCCTTTCGTGAAGATTGTCGATGTTCTGCGTGACCAGCAGAAAACGATCCCCCAGCGCTTCCTCCAGCTTTGCCAGCGCCAGGTGCGCCGCATTCGGCGCAATCTCCGGCTGCTGAAGCTGGCGACGGCGGGCGTTGTAGAACGCCTGCACCAGCGCCGGGTCGCGGGTGAAACCTTCCGGCGTCGCCACATCTTCAACTCGGTGTTCTTCCCACAGTCCGTCCGCCGCGCGGAAGGTCTGAATACCGGATTCGGCGGAGATCCCCGCCCCGGTCAACACCACCACTCTGGGTTTATCCATCGCTTCTGGCATCATCCTGTCTCTGAAAAAGATCCGCTGACGCGGGCGTTCACGTAAGCGGCGTTTATTTTTGCGAAAACGGCTGAGTCGACCCTGGCGACGCGACAGCATAATAACCTCGTAAACTAATCGGTGAGATGAAGGAATGCGGCTCCGCGCATGCCTCCTGCGTCCCCGTGTCGCGCGCGTTCAATGCGCGGCACGCGGGCGACCGGCAATAAATGTCGGGGCAGACGCCCGGACAACTGTTCTGTAATCGCAGTGAAATTTGACAGCCCTCCCCCGATCACCAGCAGATCCGGGTCGACGATGGTCAGGATATTCCCCAGGCACACGGCCAGCAGGTCGAGATAGCGTTCAACGTGCTCTCGCGCCTGCGCATCCCCTTGTTCCCACAGGGTAATGATTTGGGGGGCGTCATGTTTCTGATGATAGAAGTGTTCATAAAGCCATGCAAACCCACGGCCTGAAAGGTAACTCTCAATACAGCCGTGCTGACCACAACCGCAGCGGATAAACGGGAAATCACGTCCGACAACATCCAGCGCATCCACCGGCAGACGGATATGACCAAATTCGCCGGTAATGTAGCTGCGCCCGGTAATGGGCTTACCGTTAATGATTATCCCGCCCCCCACGCCGGTTCCTAGAATCAACCCCATCACCAGCGGATAGTGACGAAACTCGTCGTCCCAGGCCTCTGAGAGAGCAAAACAGTTGGCATCGTTGTCTGAGCGCACGTCGCGCTCAAGGAGAGCAGAAAGATCGGCACGCAGCGGTTTGCCGCTGGCAGCAGGAACGTTGGCGGCATACAGCGTGCCATCGTCGGTTTCGGGCATACCCGGAATACCAATGCCGACGCTGCCTTTGACGCCAAAGCGTTCATCCGCTTGCGCCACCAGCGCGGCAATGGCGGTTAAAAATTCATCGTAGCTTTCGCGCGGCGTGGGTACGCGGGTTTCCCATTGTAGCTTAAGGTCTTTATCGAACACGCCGAGCGCAATCTTGGTGCCGCCAATATCAAATCCGTAATACATGATGCATTCCTCTGTTTGATTCAGCGGCCAAAAGACCGCTAAACCATGACGAAATTACTGGCCACTTAATACCCTCGCCGGATCAATTCGGCTTGCGCGACGCGCCGGATACCAGCTTGCCAGCAGACTCAGTAAAAGTGCTGTAACCAGCACATAAATAACGTCCAGCCAGTGCAGTTCAGACGGCAGGAAGTCAATAAAATAGATATCGCCTGACAGGAACTGATGGCCAATAAGCGCTTCAATCCCGTTGATAATCGGCGTCAGCTGAAGGGAAACCACCACGCCGATCGCCACGCCGCAGAGGCTGCCAAACAGCCCCGCCAGCAAACCGTACCAGACGAAGATGGCGCGAATAAGACCGTCTTTCGCCCCTAAGGTACGCAGCACGGCGATGTCGCCGCTCTTATCCTTAACGGCCATGACCAGCGTCGAGACGATATTAAAACACGCCACCCCAATCACCAGCACCATCGCCAGATACATAATCGCGCGGATCATCTGGATATCACGGTACATATACCCGTAAGTGCCGATCCAGCTTTTGATGTAGACATAGTTATTGGTCACGCTGCCAGCGTCACGCACCAGTTTATTGGCGTTGAAGACGTCGTTAACCTTAATGGCAATGCCCGTCACGCTGTCGCTCATATCCAGATACTGGCGCGCATCTTCCAGCGGCACCATCGCGAAGCTGTGATCGAGCTGGCCGCTCAGTTGCAAAATACCGGTGACGTGCAGACGTACGCGCTTAGGCTGCTGCAATTTGTGATCAGCGCTGGCGTTCGGGATCATGATCGAGACCCAGTCGCCCTGCTTCACCTTCAGCGCATCGGCAACGCCTTTGCCCATAATGATCTGCTGCTCGCCAGCCTTAAAGTTTGCCCATGCGCCATTTTGCACATAGCGCGGCAGCGCGCTCAGACGCTCTTCCTGACGAGGATTTACCCCTTTCACCTGAATGGCGCGCAGGTTTACCCCGCTCTCTACCAGCCCGGTAAAGTTGATGTAAGGTGCAGCCGCCGCAATGCCGGGCACCTTTTCCACTTTGTTAAGGGCATCACGCCAGCTGGACCACGGCTGGTTAACCGGCTCGATTTCACCGTGGGGGACAACGGCCAGAATGCGGTTATTCAGTTCACGCTCAAAGCCGTTCATGGCGCTTAAGCCCACGATCAACACCGCCACGCCCAGGGCGATACCGATGGTGGAGATCACGGAGATAAGGGATACCATCCCGCTCCGGCGACGACCGCGGCTAAAGCGTAACCCGATGAGTAACGATAACGGTGAAGCCATTACTCCGCTCCCATCAGCGTCAGTTCAGCATTCAGACGACCGTCGCGCATTTCCAGCTGACGCCCCATCCGCTTAGCCAGTTGTAAATCGTGGGTGACCACCAGAAACGCGGTTCCCTGCGCGGCGTTCAGTTCGCCGAGAAGCTGGAAAATGCTGTCTGCGTTACGCGCATCGAGGTTACCTGTCGGTTCATCCGCCAGCACCAGGCGCGGGTTGTTGACCAGCGCACGGGCGATGGCCACACGCTGACGCTCACCGCCGGAAAGCTCAGACGGACGGTGATTTCCGCGATGACCCAGCCCTACCGCTTTTAGCATGTCGCTGGCGCGGGCATTAATTTCCGCGGGTTTCTTTTTACCAATCAGCAGCGGCATTGCGACGTTTTCCAGCGCCGTAAAGTCCGGCAGCAGATGGTGGAACTGATAGATAAAGCCCAGCTCGCGGTTACGCAGCTCGGCTTTCGCCGTAGACGACATTTTACTCAGCGGCTGCCCGGAGAAGATCACATCGCCTTCGGTTGGCGCGTCCAGCCCGCCAAGCAGGTGCAGCAACGTACTTTTACCGGAGCCAGAGCTACCGACAATCGCCATCATCTCGCCTTCGCCCACGCTAAAACTCACATTGTGCAACACGTCGGTCTGCACAGTGCCTTCCTGATAGCGTTTGGACAGGTTGTCGCACTGCAACAGGATCTTATTCATAACGTAAAGCCTCAGCGGGTTGAGTGGCGGCAGCCCGCCAGGAAGGATAAAGCGTAGAAAGCAGCGCAATGGCCATCGCGGCCAGCGCAATACCGACCACCTGGAGCGGCTCGATTGCCACCGGCAGCGCCGCGCCATCAAGCAGCGCGCCGATAATCGGCATGAGATTGTTGAGCTGGCTGGCGAGCAGCGCCCCCAGCGCCGCGCCGAGCAGCGCGCCGATGATGCCAGCGCTCGCGCCCTGGACCATAAATACCGCCATGATCTGGCGCGGAGTCAGCCCCTGAGTTTGCAGAATGGCGACTTCGCCTTGCTTCTCCATCACCATCAGCCCGAGCGAGGTGATGATATTAAACGCGGCAACGGCCACGATCAGGCTCAGCAGCAGCCCCATCATGTTTTTCTCCATGCGCACGGCCTGGAACAGTTCGCCCTTCCGGTCGCGCCAGTCCTGCCATTTCGTCCCTTCCGGTAGCATCTGCTGGCTAAGGGTATCCACCTTCAGCGGCGCATCAAGCCACAGACGCCAGCCGGTGATATTCCCCGCGGGGTAGCGCATCAGACGCGAGGCGTCCTGAATGTTCACCAGCATCTGGTAACCATCAACTTCGCTGTTCGCCGCAAACGTGCCAATCACGTTGAACAGGCGCTGGCTTGGCAGACGCCCCATCGGCGTAAACTGACTGGCTGACGGCACCATCACGCGCAGCTGATCGCCACGGTTGACCCCGAGCTGCCCGGCAAGCTGCTCGCCGAGGATGACGTTGTATTTACCCGCTTCCAGGTCGGTTTGTTTCACATTGACCAGGAACGGCGTCAGCGGATCTTTTTGCGCCGGATCGATACCCAGCATCACCCCGACCGCCACGCTACGGGCGCTTTGCAGCACCACATCGCCCGTCGTGAGCGGCGCAACGCGCGTGACACCCTGTAACTTCACCGCGCTTTCCGGCAGCTGTTGCGGGTTAACGGAGCCCTGAGTGGAAGAGAGAACGGCCTGCGGCATCAGCCCCAGAATATTGTTTTGCAGCTCGCGCTCGAAGCCGTTCATGACGGAAAGCACCGTCACCAGTGCCATCACGCCAAGCGTAATGCCAATAGTCGAAAGCCAGGAGACAAAGCGACCGAAGCGGTCCGCGGCGCGCCCACGCATGTAACGTAAGCCTATAAAAAGTGCGACAGGTTGATACATGAAATCCGTCTGTTTGCTGATAGCAGACCCACGAGTATATAAGCGAATCCGTTAAGCGTAAATGACTGAAACCGTAAGATTCGGTAATCATTTTTCCGAAAAATTCAGATAAATCATCATGCTACTGACTGAACTTCCGCCAGACAGCCTCCACCTTTTCCGAAAATCGTCCTGATACAGACTGTTACCCGTTACATCAGGGTTTCATTTTACAACAATCGTCCTTTCGTTTATGGCAACAAGGTCGTCACGCACAATGAAACAAAAAGCATTATGGATTAACCAGATAAAAGGTCTGTGCATCTGCCTGGTGGTGATTTACCACTCGGTGATCACCTTTTATCCTCACCTGGACGGGCTACAGCATCCATTATCGGGCCTGCTCGCCAAATGCTGGGTCTACTTTAATCTTTACCTTGCCCCGTTCCGTATGCCGGTGTTTTTCTTTATCTCCGGCTATTTGATCCGTCGATATATTGACGAGGTGAACTGGCGCACCAGTCTCGACAAGCGGATCTGGAGCATTGTCTGGGTTTTGGCCCTGTGGGGCGTCCTGCAATGGCAGGCGCTGACTCATCTGAATGCCTGGCTCGCCCCCGAGCGAGAGCTGGCGACAGCATCCAATGCGGCCTACGCCGATTCCGTTTCAGGGTTTGTACGGGGAATGCTCACGGCCAGCACCAGCCTATGGTATTTGTACGCCTTAGTGGTCTACTTTACGCTCTGTAAGCTGCTGAGCCGCTGGAAACTGCCGATGCTGGGGCTTCTGGCGCTGGCAAGCATCGCCATCAACTTCCTGCCGTTACCGTGGTGGGGAATGAACAGCGTGGTGCGCAACATGGTCTACTACAGCCTCGGCGCATGGTACGGCGCGCAGTTGATGGCGTGGATGAAAGGGATGAATTTGCGCCGCAGCTGGCTGATCCTCATCGCCTCTGGTGCGGTGTCGGTGGTACTGTGGTTCGCTAACGTCCCTCTGCCGCTCTCTCTGCTGTCAATCGTAGTTATCATGAAGCTCTTTTACAGCTTCGAGCAGCGTTATGCCGTTCATCCCAATAACCTGCTGAACGTCATCGGTTCAAACACCATCGCGATATATACCACCCACCGCATTTTAATCGAGGCATTTAGCCTGCTCCTGATCCGCGAAATGAATGCGGCGTACTGGCCGATCTGGGCGGAGTTAACGCTGATTCTGGTTTATCCATTTATCAGCCTGCTCGTCTGCACGCTGGTTGGGCTGGGGGCACGTAAGCTCTCGACCGCCCTCTTTGGCGATCTTTTCTTCTCCCCTCCCGCGCGGCTTTCGCCACAGACTGCTACCCGTTAATCTCCTCGGCCCCCATCCGGGGGCACTTTCCCTCTTGTGCGGTTACGATTTGCTTATGTAAAACGATCGAGGATAATAAAGACATTGCGTATCAGTGATATGCCCCAATACTGTTGGTATATCCCCAAGAGACTCTGACATAGCCATGCCTGAACACTATCGTTACTCCTTGCCTGTCAAAGCGGGCGACCAGCGCCAGCTGGGCGAACTCACAGGCGCGGCCTGCGCCACCCTGGTGGCGGAAATTGCTGAGCGGCATCCTGGGCCGGTGGTGCTGGTTGCCCCGGACATGCAAAACGCCCTGCGCCTGCACGATGAAATTCGTCAGTTCACCGACAGTCTGGTATTCAGCCTGGCCGACTGGGAAACGCTTCCCTACGACAGTTTTTCTCCGCACCAGGAGATCATCTCTTCGCGCCTGTCGACGCTGTATCAGCTTCCCACCATGCAGCGCGGCGTGCTGATTGTGCCGGTGAATACCCTGATGCAGCGCGTCTGTCCGCACAGCTATTTGCACGGCCATGCGCTGGTGATGAAAAAAGGCCAGCGCCTGTCACGCGATGCCCTGCGCGTGCAGCTGGACGGAGCCGGCTATCGACATGTCGACCAGGTGATGGAGCACGGCGAATACGCGACGCGCGGTGCGCTGCTGGATCTCTATCCGATGGGCAGCGATCGGCCATATCGTCTGGATTTCTTTGATGATGAGATCGACAGCCTGCGCGTGTTCGACGCTGACACCCAGCGCACGCTGGAGGAAGTGGACTCCATTAACCTACTGCCCGCCCATGAGTTTCCGACGGATAAAACCGCCATCGAGCTGTTCCGCAGCCAGTGGCGCGACAGGTTCGACGTGAAGCGCGATGCCGAACATATCTACCAGCAAGTCAGCAAGGGCACCCTTCCGGCCGGGATCGAGTACTGGCAGCCCCTGTTCTTTAACGAACCGCTGCCGGCGCTGTTCAGCTACTTCCCGGCGAATACGCTGATTGTTAACACCGGGGATATCGACGCCAGTGCCAGCCGCTTTGAAAGCGAAACGCGCGCCCGCTTTGAAAACCGGGGCGTTGACCCGATGCGTCCGCTGCTGCCGCCGGAAATGCTGTGGCTACGTACCGACGAGCTGAACGCCGAGCTGAAACGCTGGCCGCGCATGCAGCTCAAAACCGACGCGCTTGCCGAGAAGGCGGCGAACACCAATCTCGCGTTCCGGACGCTGCCTGACCTGGCCGTTCAGGCGCAGCAGAAATCCCCGCTTGATAATCTGCGCAAGTTTCTTGAGTCCTTCACCGGGCCGGTGGTCTTCTCCGTTGAAAGTGAGGGTCGCCGTGAAGCGCTGGGCGAACTGCTGGGACGGATCAAAGTTGCGCCGAAGCGCATTCTTCGCCTGAGCGAAGCGACCGGAAATGGCCGTTACCTGATGATCGGCGCCGCCGAGCACGGATTCATTGATACGCTCAATAACCTGGCGTTGATTTGTGAAAGCGACCTGCTGGGCGAGCGCGTCGCGCGCCGTCGTCAGGACAGCCGTCGCACCATCAACCCGGACACCCTGATCCGTAACCTGGCCGAACTGCACCCCGGTCAGCCGATCGTTCACCTGGAACACGGGGTGGGTCGCTATCAGGGGATGACCACCCTCGAAGCAGGCGGCATCAAAGGTGAATACCTGATGCTGACCTACGCCAACGACGCCAAACTGTACGTGCCGGTGTCGTCCCTGCACCTGATCAGTCGCTACGCCGGGGGCGCGGAAGACAACGCGCCGCTGCATAAGCTGGGCGGCGATGCCTGGGCGCGTGCGCGCCAGAAGGCAGCGGAAAAAGTGCGCGACGTGGCCGCCGAGCTGCTGGATATTTACGCCCAGCGTGCGGCCAAAGAGGGCTATGCGTTTAAGCATGATAAAGAGCAGTATCAGCTGTTCTGCGACAGCTTCCCGTTTGAAACTACGCCGGATCAGGCCCAGGCCATTAACGCCGTGCTGAGCGACATGTGCCAGCCGCTGGCCATGGACCGCTTGGTCTGCGGTGACGTGGGCTTCGGCAAAACCGAAGTGGCGATGCGTGCCGCCTTCCTGGCGGTGGAAAACAACAAGCAGGTGGCGGTGCTGGTGCCGACTACCCTCCTCGCCCAGCAGCACTTCGACAACTTCCGCGACCGCTTCGCCAACTGGCCGGTGCGCATTGAGATGCTGTCGCGTTTTCGCAGCGCCAAAGAGCAGACGCAAATCCTGGAACAGGCAAGCGAAGGCAAAATTGATATTCTGATCGGCACTCACAAGCTGCTGCAAAGCGACGTGAAGTGGAAAGATCTGGGGCTGCTGATCGTGGATGAAGAGCACCGCTTCGGGGTGCGCCATAAAGAGCGCATCAAAGCGATGCGCGCCGACGTCGACATTCTGACCCTGACCGCAACGCCGATCCCGCGCACCCTGAACATGGCGATGAGCGGCATGCGCGATCTGTCGATAATCGCCACCCCACCGGCGCGCCGTCTGGCGGTGAAAACCTTTGTTCGCGAGTACGACAATCTGGTGGTGCGCGAGGCGATCCTGCGCGAAGTGCTGCGCGGCGGCCAGGTGTATTACCTGTATAACGACGTTGAAAATATTCAGAAAGCCGCCGACAGGTTGGCAGAGCTGGTACCGGAAGCGCGCATCGCCATTGGTCACGGCCAGATGCGCGAGCGCGAGCTGGAGCGGGTGATGAACGATTTCCACCACCAGCGTTTCAACGTGCTGGTATGTACCACCATCATTGAGACCGGGATCGACATTCCGACGGCGAACACCATCATCATCGAACGTGCGGATCACTTCGGCCTGGCCCAGCTGCACCAGCTGCGCGGGCGCGTCGGGCGCTCGCACCATCAGGCCTACGCCTGGCTGCTGACGCCGCATCCGAAGGCGATGACCACCGACGCGCAAAAGCGTCTGGAAGCTATCGCCTCGCTGGAAGATCTGGGTGCTGGCTTTGCGCTGGCGACCCACGACCTGGAGATCCGCGGCGCCGGTGAGCTGCTGGGTGAAGACCAGAGCGGCTCCATGGAAACCATCGGTTTCTCGCTGTATATGGAGCTGCTGGAAAATGCCGTCGACGCGCTTAAAGCCGGACGTGAACCGTCTCTGGAAGATCTCACCAGCCAGCAGACCGAAGTGGAACTGCGCATGCCTTCTCTGCTGCCGGATGATTTTATTCCTGACGTGAATACCCGTCTGTCGTTCTACAAACGCATTGCCAGCGCGAAAAGCGAAGGCGAGCTGGAAGAGATCAAAGTCGAACTGATTGACCGTTTTGGGATATTGCCCGATGCGGCGCGCAACCTGCTGGATATTGCCCGCCTGCGTCAGCAGGCGCAGAAGCTGGGCATTCGCAAGCTTGAAGGCAATGAGAAAGGCGGCGTCATTGAGTTTGCCGAGAAGAACCACGTCGATCCGATGTGGCTGATTGGCCTCCTGCAAAAACAGCCGCAGCATTTCCGTCTTGATGGCCCGACGCGTCTGAAATTCACTCAGGATCTGACGGAACGTAAAACCCGCATGGACTGGGTGCGTAACTTTATGCGTCAGCTGGAAGAGAACGCCATCGCATAACGGTATCCCCCGCCAGCGCCCGGCTGGCGGGGGGACAATTTACAAACTCTTTGCACTTCGCCCGAACTTCCCGACTATACATTCGCCATAATTATCATTAACGCCTTATAAAACAATAACCTTATCATTTGCATGGATTATGATAATGATGATTTCTTCGCGTTTTACCCGCTGGTTAACTCTGTTTGCGCTGGCCGCGACGGTTGCCGTCGCGCTCCCTGCTCGCGCAAATACCTGGCCTCTTCCGCCTGCCGGCAGCAACGTCGTAGGTGAAAACCGCTTTCACGTGGTTGAAAACGATGGCGGTTCGCTGGAAGCGATTGCCAAAAAATATAACGTCGGGTTCCTGGCGCTGTTGCAGGCCAACCCGGGCGTAGATCCATACGTGCCCCGGGCAGGCAGCGTACTGACGATTCCGCTGCAAACCATCCTGCCGGACGCGCCGCGTCAGGGCATTGTGATTAATCTCGCCGAGCTGCGTCTGTATTACTACCCGCCGGGCAAGAACGAAGTGACCGTCTACCCTATCGGTATTGGTCAGTTGGGGGGCGATACGCTCACGCCTACCATGGTCACCACCGTCTCTGATAAGCGCGCTAATCCAACCTGGACCCCGACGGCAAACATTCGCGCCCGTTATAAAGCTCAAGGTATCGACCTGCCTGCCGTGGTGCCTGCTGGCCCGGATAATCCGATGGGGCACCATGCGATTCGCCTGGCGGCATACGGTGGGGTTTATCTTCTGCACGGAACGAATGCGGATTTCGGGATCGGGATGCGCGTCAGCTCCGGCTGCATTCGCCTGCGCGATGACGATATCAAAACGCTCTACCGCGTGATCGCCCCTGGCACGAAAGTGAATATCATTAATACGCCGATTAAAGTGTCTGAAGAGCCGGGTGGCGTCCGTCTGGTTGAGATCCACCAGCCGCTATCGAAAAACATCAATGACGATCCGCAGACGCTGCCAATTAATCTGAATGCCTCGATGGTGAGCTTTAAAACGAATGTCAATACCGATGGCGCGGTGATGGAGCGGGCGATGGAAGCGCGCTCGGGGATGCCAACCGATGTCACGCGGCATCATGAGGTTGCTCAGCAATCAATGTAAAGCAGTAATAACGACAAACGCCCTGCATCAGCAGGGCGTTTTTTATTGCAGTGGCATAACGGAGGGTTGCGTTACGCTTATTTGTAGATAACAGCGGTACCGTGCAGGGTGTTAGGACCGGTCACAGAGGTGATGCGGAATGATTTCGCACCCATTTCGTCAGCTTTTTGTGCCAGCTGATCTTCCAGAGAGCCCAGATTAGTCCCGGCAGTGGCAGAGATGGTACCGACTTTCTGCTGGTCTGCTGGCGTGGATTGCACTTCAACAGCAGCGAAGCTTGCGAAAGAGAGTGAACTCAGAACGGCGGCAGCGATGAGGGTTTTAACGTTTTTCATGATTTTATACCTTTAGGCAGATGATGTAGTGGTCGTTAGTTATTTAGTTAACGATCGATAGGTAAATGATAGATGTGATCCAGGTCACACGTCAACCCATTTTTATAATGGTCGTTAAATTAATTTCATTTGCCTTATATTTCATAAAGATAAAATTAAATTATTTTTCAGAAATCACCGCTGGTCGTTGCAGACGTTTATTTTTATAATGACTATTCAACAAAACAACAGAGGACCAACGGCACATGACAACCGATGTCACGCGTTGCGCGAAGAAAAGCCGTGGCCGACCAAAAGTGTTCGACAGGGATGCGGCGCTCGATAAGGCCATGACGCTCTTCTGGCAGCATGGGTATGAAGCCACGTCGCTTTCCGATCTCGTGGAAGCAACGGGCGCGAAAGCCCCTACCCTGTACGCAGAGTTCACCAACAAAGAAGGCTTATTCCGGGCCGTTCTGGACAGATACATCGCGCGCTTCGCGGCAAAACATGAAGCCCAGCTGTTCTGCGAAGAAAAAACGGTTGAGCAGGCATTGCAGGATTATTTCACGGCAATCGCGACCTGCTATACCAGCAAGGACACGCCTGCGGGCTGTTTTATGATCAACACCTCCGCGACCCTCGCGGCATCGTCTAAAGAGATTGCCAACACGGTCAAATCGCGACATGCGATGCAGGAGGAGACGCTCAGCACGTTTCTGGCTCAGCGTCAGCAGCGCGGCGAAATACCGGCGCATTGCCGTCCGCAGGAGCTTTCCCAGTATCTGAGCTGTATTTTACAGGGGATGTCCATCAGCGCCCGTGAAGGCGCGACGCTGGAAAAATTGCAGGGGATTACGCAAACAACGCTGCGCCTGTGGCCTGAACTTCTTAAACTCTGACGCAAAAAAAAAGCTCCTCAGCCTGAGCGCATGAGGAGCTAAGTTCAGAGAACATCTTTTTTACACTTTGTTATTCAGTATCAGCTGACCGTTGCTGTCGAGAGGGATCTGCGTGCCAGGATCTTTATCCATGCGGATTTTGCCCTGCTGATCGCCAATTTTGTAGGTTACGTCGTAGCCCAACATTTTTTCAGACTTGTCATACACGGTTTTACAGCGCTGCTGCGTTGTGGTGTAGGTATCATTTTCCTGCATCGCGCCCTGTACCTGGTTACCGGCATAACCGCCACCCAGCGCACCAACCACCGTCGCGACATCCTTACCACGGCCGCCACCAAACTGATGACCAATCACCCCACCAGCAACCGCGCCCAGCACGGAGCCAGCGATACGGTTTTCATCCTGAACCGGACGACGGTGGGTGACAGAAACATTACGGCACTCCTGACGAGGCGTCTTGACCGTCTCTTTGATCGGTGTAGCGGAAACCACCTGCGCATACTGCGGGCCACGATCAAGTACGTTCAGACTGGCAACGGCAGCCACACCTAACGCAGCTGCGACGCCAATCCCTATACCCGCCAACATTGATTTATTCACGGGACTTCCTCCTTTGTTGCAATTGGTAGCAATTTTGCAGCGCAATAAACGCTTCGCCAATAAGATAAAGGATCAAAATCAGGGCTGTTGACCGGGACAACGTGGGTTTAAGAGAACTCTTAAGCGTCAGGAGGGAAATGCACAGCATGATGTGCTAAGAATTCCCTCCGGAGGGCCCGGAGGGAGAGAGAAATTAGTGCAGCTTCAGGCGTGGACGGATCACGCGGTTGATGCGGCCAACCAGCATCATCAGGCCGGTTTTGAAGTAGCCGTGCAGCGCAATCTGGTGCATACGGTACAGAGAAATGTACACGAAGCGGGCGATGCGCCCTTCCACCATCATGGAGCCGCGCATCAGGTTACCCATCAGGCTGCCCACGGTGGAGAAGTTTGAGAGCGACACCAGAGAGCCGTGGTCTTTGTAGACATAGGCTTTCATCGGTTTGCCTTTCATCTGCGCCAGGATGTTATGCAGCACGAGGCTTGCCATCTGGTGCGCGGCCTGGGCGCGAGGCGGTACAAATCCGCCTTCCGGACGTGCGCAGGAGGCACAGTCGCCAATGGCGAAGATGTCCGGATCGCGCGTGGTTTGCAGCGTCGGCTCTGTCACCAGCTGGTTAATGCGGTTCGTCTCCAGCCCACCGATATCTTTCATGAAATCAGGCGCTTTGATCCCCGCAGCCCAAACCATCAGGTCGGCCTGGATATATTCGCCGTCTTTGGTATTCAGGCCGCCCTCATCCGCGCTGGTCACCATGGTCTGGGTCAGCACGCGCACGCCCAGTTTGGTCAGCTCGTTGTGCGCCGCGCCGGAAATACGCGGCGGCAGCGCAGGCAGAATACGTTCACCTGCTTCCACCAGCGTCACATTCAGCGCTTCGTTAGTCAGCCCTTTATAGCCGTAGCTGTGCAGCTGTTTGACCGCATTGTGCAACTCCGCCGATAATTCAACGCCCGTTGCGCCGCCGCCCACGATAGCAATGTTGACCTTGCCGTTAGCACCCATGTTATTGGTGTACTTCAGGAACAGGTTAAGCATCTCCTGATGGAAACGACGCGCCTGATGCGGGTTATCCAGGAAGATGCAGTGCTCTTTTACGCCTGGGGTGTTGAAATCATTGGAGGTACTGCCCAGGGCCATCACCAGCGTGTCATAGGCCAGCTTGCGCTCAGGAACCAGCAACTCGCCTTTATCATCACGCAGCTCAGCCAGCGTAATGGTTTTGTTTTCACGATTGATATCCACCACCGAACCCAGCTGGAACTGGAAGTGGTGGTTACGCGCATGCGCCAGATAGCTCAGCGCATCCACGCCCTCATCCAGCGACCCGGTCGCCACTTCGTGCAGTAACGGCTTCCACAGATGACTGTGGTTACGATCCACCAGCGTGATTTTGGCTTTCTTACCGCGACCCAGCTTCTTACCCAGCTGTGTCGCCAGCTCCAGTCCGCCAGCACCACCGCCGACAATCACTATCTTTTTCAATGGCGTAGTCAACGTGACCCCCTCAAATTATTAACCAATTGTTAATTAAAAGTTATATAAATAACCCTTAATTAACAACAGGTTACTGCGCTGAAACCATTCAGATTCATTGAGAATAGCACGTCAGGCGCATTGGTCATACCAAAATTGATATGTATCAAGTTTTGATGGTTTAAAAGTAGACAACTCTGACAAAAAAGAGGCCCGGTACGCTTTCACGTACCGGGCCTTTATCAGGTTCAGGGAGATCAGCCCAGCGTTTTAAAGGCTTTAATACGCTGCAAGTGCGGGGAAATGTTTTTGAACTTGTGGGTCTGCTCTTCGTCCCAGACAATTTCGTAGTAATGGTGCAGAAGCTCGGCGGCGCGGGAGCTGTTCAGCGCTTCATCGTTGCGGGAGAGGATCACCAGACACCGATCGCGGTTCTTTTCACGGAAATTGCTCACGCATTTAGTTGCGATGTCGGCGTACTCCTCCGGGCGATCGATTTTGCCTTCCATGTTTTCGTTCGGAAAGAGGTTAGGATTAAAAATGACCTGACGGATATCGCACAAAAAACCGATGCGCTCTGCCCAGTATCCTCCTAACCCCACGCCGCAGATCAGCGGGCGATCGTCGATATTGAGCTGCAACATTTTATCCACTTCTTTAAGCAGATGCTGCATGTCATGCTTCGGATGACGTGTGCTGTAACTGATCAGCCGGACATCCGGATCGATAAACTGCAATTGCAGCACTTTCTCATGATTACCAGGACTGTTTGAGTCAAAACCGTGTAAATAAATGATCATCGTCTCACCACGCTACGCCTTCCGGGATGAATTAAAGGGCTGCTTTATGTGCCTGCCAGCGCTCGTTCAGGGCTTCAAGCCGGGCGTTTACCGTTTTCCAGCGCGCCGAGTCCATCAGCTCCTGACGACTAAATGAACCTTTATGATACAATTGTGTAACACGTTCAGCATTGATCGGCGACAGGTTATCCAGCACGCTCACCGCCCCTTTACGATTATTGCAGACGAGGATCATATCGCAACCCGCATCCAGCGAAGCCTGCCCACGTTCGGCATAGCTACCCATAATTGCCGCCCCCTCCATGGATAAATCGTCAGAGAAAATTACGCCATTGAAGCCTAATTCCTGACGCAGTACGGTTTTCAGCCAGTGCGGAGAGCCGCTGGCCGGACGCGGATCGACCTCACTGTAGATGACGTGCGCAGGCATGATGGCATCCAGCTTGTTATCAGCGATCAGCGAGCGGAAAACCGACATGTCTTTAGCGCGAATGTCTGCTTCCGGGCGCGGATCGCGCGGGGTTTCTTTATGGGAATCCGCCGTCACCGCCCCGTGGCCCGGGAAATGTTTGCCGGTGGTTTTCATGCCCGCAGCATGCATACCGTCAATAAAGCGCGTCGCCATTGCCAGCGCAATACGCGGATCGTCATGATACGAACGCTCACCAATTGCCGCGCTAATGTGTCCTACGTCCAGCACCGGGGCGAAGCTGATGTCGATATCCATGGCGATCATCTCGCTGGCCATCAGCCAGCCGGCGTCCTGCGCCAGTTGACCGCCCTCTTCGATCCCCAGCAGCGCAGCAAAAGATTGCGCGGCGGGTAAACGGGTAAACCCTTCGCGGAAACGCTGCACACGCCCACCTTCCTGGTCTACGGCCACCACCAGGTGATTGCGCGACGCCGCACGGATCTGGCGAACCAGCTCACGCAACTGCTCCGGATCATGATAATTGCGGGTGAAAAGAATCAGCCCCCCTACCAGCGGATGCGCCAGAATTTCGCGCTCTTCCGCATCCAGCTCAAACCCTTCGACATCCAACATTACTGGACCCACACCTACCTCTCTTATCCTTTCGTTTGTAACTGACGCCAGGCATCATTTGCCAGCGCAATAAATTGTTTGTCATCTGTCTGCTGAAGGCGCATTTCAAACCATCCCGCCATCAGCATCAACACCCACGGACGCCAGCGCGCGACCTGCCGCGCAAGGGTGAGCGCATTGATGTTGGCGTTTCGGGCATAGGCGGTTATCAGCTGCTCGCGCGACGCCTCATCAGGCATCCAGACCGCAGCGAGTTCGAGCGCCACGTCACCGTCTCCGGCATATTCCCAGTCGATAAGTTTCTCGCCTGCCGTGGTATGAACGATATTACCCGCGTGGACATCCATATGCAGCGGCGCCAGACGTAACGCCTGCGGCTCTCCCGCTCTGCGTAGCCGCTTAAGCTGCGCCAGCCAGTAGGGCGTGCGTCGTCCAGGCGCAGCCTGCTGCCAGTAGTGATCCAGCAAAGGAAGTAACGTTACCCGCCAGCCCAGACGCGGCTGGCGATGCAGATGATACAGCATGGCTGCAAGCGCAGGCGTATCGGGAAGCTCGCTTTTGATCTCACCCGCAATAAACGCCACCGCCATCCAGTCTCTGATAAAGAGATGAGGTTGTGGCGCAAGGTCGGCGGGCAGGCGCTTCAGGGCGCGGAACTGGCGACGAAAATGGGAGGCAGGCGCGGCGGCATCGTGATGCTGACGTAAAACCAGCCGATGGTCGCCACGCTCAATAATGCAACTCGCGCCGCCAAGCCCGGCGGGGGCTTGCGGCGCGATAACACGGTACTGAGGGAAATAACGCGTCAGGACGTCATGACGCGTGCGCTTATTGTTGCGTAACGGCACCTTTACCTGACCAGATAATTTCGCCGGTCTGAACCAGCATTAACTGCATCTGCAACGACGGCGTGTTCACGTTGCCTGTCGCGTTAGAATAAAGGACATACTGCGCGCCAACGTTGCGGGCAATACCAATCGCTTTACTGCGCGAACCCAGGCTGTCCTGAGGCGACAGACCAAGCTGCTGCTTGGCGACCGCGAGCTGCTGAGCTGAGACCAGCGTAAATTTACCGTTGTTTGCCAGCGCGTTGCGCAGGGTTTCCGTCGCTTCTCCCGCATTCAGGGAACCGTTTGTACGGTTGTTCACGCTGTCCACCAGCAGCACGCTGCCGGGCGTAACGCCCTGTGCCTGCAACATTTTGCCCACCATCGGCTGCATCGCGCCGTTCCAGTCATAGTGGCGTACTCGCGGCGCAGGCTGTGCGGTGTCGTCCGGATGTTCGATCGGGCCAGGCTGCGCCGGAATGGTCGGTACAGACGGCACGGTTGGAACAGGCTGCGCTGGCGTTGTTGGCTGTTCCGTTCCCGGCTTCGCCTGATCTACCGGTGCTGGTTCTTCCGTTCGCGTCACACAACCCGCCAGAAAGAGTGCAAAAGCACTCAGGAGCGCATAACGGCTCATTGTTTTAATCAAGGTTCACTCCTTACAAATAAAGATAAAGTCTCACCTTATGTGCACCCAGATAGCTGGCGCTGCCGTAGAGCGTGACTGACGATCTTGCCGGGATGGTCACGCTGCGCGGCGCCTCAAGCGGGTGCATCTCAAGACCTCTCACGTCATACCAGTAGAAGCGATAATGCACCGTCACTGGCTCTTGCCTTTCGTTATAGAGCGTAGAGGAGGCTGAAGACTGGATTTCGCTTATGGTCAGCGAAGGTTTCTCCGCCGTGATGCCCGCAGCAAGCACTGAGGACTCCATCACCAGCGTCTGTTCTTCACTGACCGGGATGGCGGGACGCGCGCTGCACCCAACCATTACCAGCGTCACGATCAGCGCTGCAATACGCCCAGTTAACATATTAAAGACCTTTATGTGCCAGCATCGGTCCCAGTGGACGTCCACCCAGCAGATGCATATGAATATGATAGACTTCCTGACCGCCATGGCGATTACAGTTCATGATCAGACGGTATCCGTCCTCAGCAATCCCTTCCTGCTCTGCGATTTTCGCGGCTACCGTAAGCATACGGCCCAGCGCCACTTCATGCTCGGTTTTAACGTCATTAACGGTCGGGATCAGAATATTGGGAATAATAAGGATGTGCGTCGGCGCCTGGGGAGAAATGTCGCGGAAAGCCGTGACCAGTTCATCCTGATAGACAATATCCGATGGAATTTCGCGGCGGATAATTTTACTGAAAATCGTTTCTTCAGCCATGACCTTTTCCTTTTAAGTTTAATCTGGCGTCGTGCGTCCGTTGTTAACACACATTGTCTGATTTACTGCGTGACACAAGACAAGAGTATGAGCGAGTTTCTCCTGTCCTTTCAACCTTCTCCCGTGATTTCTTTCCTGATTGTCCGCCATCTGGCTGAAGAGGCATCGCTTTAGGACATTTCTTTTCTGAAACCTTATTTCAGTTCATCCCGAAACATCTGTTTACAGCGTTAATCACAATGCGTATATTTCGCATTTGCATTTTCATGCGCATTTTTAACATAGAAAACGACGTCAGCCCGTGCTAGCGGGACTGTCGCGAATTACCTTCACCATTCACTAAGGGTTTGATGATGTCTTTCATTAATCACACCAGGGATGGGCAACATCAGCCTGCCGCAACACCTTCGTTGCTGGCCGCCTGCATTGCTATGGCATTGACGCCAACCGCCGCTTTCGCTGCTTCAACCACCGAAGATACCGTCGTCGTAGACGGGGGTTTTGACAACACACAGGATCTTTCTGCCAGCCAGGATCAGGATTACAGCGTAAAAACCACCACCACCGGCACCAAACTGTTGCTGGTTCCCCGCGACATCCCACAGTCCGTCAGCGTTATCAGCCAGCAACGTATGGCTGACCAGAATCTGCAATCCATCGGACAGGTGCTGACGAATACCACGGGCATTACGGCCCAGGTGCAGGACAGCGACCGTACCGTGTTTTACTCACGCGGCTTTTTCGTCAGCAACTACGCCTATGACGACCTGCCAACCTCCATCAGTGAAGTGTGGAACTTTGGTGATACCGCCGCGGATACCGCGATTTATGACCGCATCGAAGTGGTTCGCGGCGCCACCGGCCTGATGTCCGGCACGGGCAACCCGGCGGCGTACGTTAATATGGTGCGTAAGCACGCGGACAGCCCGGAATTTAAAGGTAACGTCTCCGCCAGTTACGGCAGCTGGGACAAGCAGCGCTACGTGCTGGATCTCCAGGCGCCGCTGGTAGAGTCAGGTAAGGTACGGGGCCGTCTGATTACGGGTTATCAGGACAACGACAGCTTCGTGGATAACTACCACTACCGGAAGAAATTCCTCTACGGTGTGATGGACGCGGATGTCACCGACAGCACCACCCTCTCGGTAGGGTATGAGTATCAGGAAAGCCATACCGCCGACCCAACCTGGGGCGGGCTGCCGACCTGGTACAGCGACGGAAGTAAGACCCACTACAATCGCAGCCAGACTGTCGCACCTGACTGGGCTTATTCAGATAAAGACAGCACCCGCATCTTCGCTAACCTGACTCAGCGTTTCGATAATGGCTGGGAAGCGCACATCAACGGTATGCACGCTGAAACCAACTTCGACTCCAAACTGATGTATATGTCCGGCTATCCGGATAAAGAGACCGGTGCGGGCCTGGTGGGTTACGGAGGCTGGAACCGTGGGGAACGTAAACAGGATGCGGTTGACGCCTTCCTGCGCGGCGGCTTCGATCTCTTTGGCCGTCAGCACGAAATGATGTTCGGCGGCAGCTTCAGCCGTCAGCGTAACCATTACGACAACTCCATGCCGGATGCGGTATACGGCATGGTTGATGTCGGCAACTTTAAGAACTGGAACGGGAACATCGCCGATCCCCAGTGGACGCCGTGGAAACTCTACAGCAAGGATGATATTCGCCAGTCTTCAGCCTATTCGTCGGCTCGTTTCTCGCTGGCCGATCCGCTGCACCTGATCCTGGGCGCGCGCTACACCCAATATAACATTCGTTATAACCCGGCAGGATCGCCGAATACCCGTCTGGAAAGCACCAAAGATGATGTCACGCCGTACGCCGGCCTGGTGTATGACATCAATGAGGACTGGTCGACCTACGTCAGCTATACCTCTATCTTCCAGCCGCAGGATAAGCGCGATGCCAGCGGACGTTATCTTGACCCTACCACGGGTAAAAGCTACGAAGCCGGGGTGAAGGCGGACTGGTTTAATACCCGCCTCACCACCTCGCTGGCGATTTTCCGCATTGAGCAGGATAACGTCGCCAGCAACACCTATACCTACATGCCGAGCGGTGAGTCGATCTATGAATCGCTGGACGGGGTGGTCAGCAAAGGGGTCGAGTTCGAGCTCAATGGTGCCCTGACCGATAACTGGCAGCTGACCTTCGGCGCGACGCGTTACATCGCAGAAGATAAGAATGGCAACGCCGTCAGCTCCGATCAGCCGCGCACAACCATGAAGCTCTTCACCCGCTATCAGTTGCCAATGCTGCCGGAACTGACCGTGGGCGGCGGCGTAAACTGGCAGAACAAAGTGTGGACGGACGTGGAAGGCGGCCCGGCAGGACGTTCCCGCGCGGAGCAAGGCAGCTATGGGCTGGTGAACCTGTTCAGCCGTTATCAGGTCACCAAAGATTTTGCGGTGCAGGCTAACGTCAACAACCTGTTCGACAAAGAGTATTACGATTACGTCGGCTCTTATGTAGTGTATGGCGCGCCGCTGAACGTCTCGGTGAGCGCGAGCTACGATTTCTGAGTGACAGAAGCCCGGTGGCGCTGCGCTTACCGGGCCTACCCATCACGTAGGCCCGGTAAGGTGCCGCCGCCACCCGGCACCACAAGCCGCAGTAATAAAAAAGGCAGCCATTCGGCTGCCTTAGTCTCCCCAGGTCACAGCTTAGTTGTTGCGGATGTACTCATCCATTTCGGTTTTCAGGTTATCGGATTTCGTACCGAAGATTGCCTGAACACCAGAACCTGCAACAACGACGCCCGCTGCGCCCAGTTTTTTCAGACCCGGCTGGTCTACTTTCGCAACGTCGGCAACGCTCACACGCAGACGAGTGATACACGCGTCCAGGTTAGTGATGTTCTCTTTACCGCCGAAAGCAGCTACCAGAGCAGGCGCCATTTCGCTGGTCACACCGGCTTTGCTGTCTTCCGTTGCATCTTCACGACCCGGCGTTTTCAGATCCAGTGCTTTGATCAGCACGCGGAAGACGGTGTAGTACACCACTGCGTAGCCCGCACCCACAATTGGGAACAGCCACAGCTTGCTGCTGTTACCGGACAGAACGATGAAGTCGATCAGACCGTGAGAGAAGGACGTACCGTCACGCATACCCAGCAGGATACAGATTGGGAATGCCAGACCTGCCAGTACCGCGTGGATGATGTACAGGATCGGCGCAACGAACATGAAGGAGAACTCGATCGGCTCGGTGATACCGGTCAGGAACGAGGTCAGCGCTGCGGAGATCATGATACCGCCCACTTTTGCACGGTTCTCTGGTTTAGCAGAGTGCCAGATCGCAATTGCGGCGGCCGGCAGACCGTACATTTTGAACAGGAAGCCACCAGACAGTTTACCTGCCGTTGGGTCACCCGCCATGTAGCGTGGGATGTCGCCGTGGAACACCTGGCCTGCTGCGTTGGTGTATTCACCAATCTGCATCTGGAATGGAACGTTCCAGATGTGGTGCAGACCAAATGGTACCAGGCAGCGCTCAATGAAGCCGTAGATACCGAACGCCACAACCGGGTTCTGGTAAGCCGCCCACTGAGAGAAGGTCTGGATTGCTGTACCGATTGGTGGCCAGATGAAAGACAGAACCACACCGGTGAAAATCGCGGCCAGACCAGAAATGATCGGCACAAAACGTTTACCCGCGAAGAAGCCCAGATACTCAGGCAGCTTGATGCGATAGAAGCGGTTAAACATATACGCTGCAATCGCACCGGAGATGATACCACCGAGAACACCGGTGTCCGCCAGATGCTTAGCGGCAATCTCTTCAGCAGGTAAGTGCAGTACCAGCGGCGCAACCACAGCCATGGTTTTCACCATGATGCCGTAAGCAACAACGGACGCCAGCGCGGATACACCGTCGTTATTGGTGAAGCCCAGAGCAACACCGATAGCGAAGATCAGCGGCATGTTAGCAAAAACAGAACCGCCTGCTTCGGCCATCACGTGGGAAACTACGGCTGGCAGCCAGCTGAAGTTTGCAGAACCGACACCCAGCAGGATACCTGCGATAGGCAGTACGGATACTGGCAGCATCAGCGATTTACCGACCTTTTGCAGGTTAGCAAATGCATTCTTAAACATAATTGAGAGTGCTCCTGAGTATTTGTGCTTTTTTTACGTTTTCACGCATTGGCCCGGGGGGAGTACCGCGCCGTGGACAGGACATCTAAGCGCCCTTTATTTATTACACAGAGTAAAATAATTCCCTCTGAGTTTGTTTGACGGCTATCACGTTTCAGTTCAAGACGGCCAAAAAACTTGCAGATATTTACATAAAGCATGTCTGGATGTGTCTAAAAACGCCATCACCGCCCCAAATGAGGCGGTGAACTTTACTCGTTTTACTTATTAATTACGAGCCTAAAAATAACAGGCGTATCAGACAGATTGCAGGTGGGCGGGGTCGATATGGAACAGACTGGCGAAGTTTTGCGTTGTCACGCGAGCCAGCTCTTCAATACTGACACCTTTCAGAACGGCCATATACTCAGCGACATCCCGGGTCATCGCTGGCTGATTTTCTTTGCCGCGATGAGGCACCGGTGCCAGGTACGGGGAATCGGTTTCCACCAGAATACGATCCAGCGGAACATATCGCGCCGCATCACGCAGTTGCTCAGCATTCCGGAACGTTACAATCCCCGAGAACGAGATATAAAAGCCTAAATCAAGCAGCTTACCCGCCGTTTCTCTGTCTTCAGTGAAACAGTGTAGTACGCCACCGCAATCCGTCATCTTTTCTTCCCGCAGGATCGCCAGCGTGTCGGCGCGCGCATCGCGGGTATGAACGATAACCGGCTTATTCAGTTCACGGCCAATACGGATGTGGTTGCGGAAGGATTCCTGCTGGCGAGGTTTCGTTTCCGGGGTGTAGAAATAGTCGAGACCGGTCTCGCCCATCGCCACTACGCCCTCTTCTGCGGCAAGACGGCGTAAATCCTCAACGTCGTACGCTTCATCCTGATTCAGCGGATGCACGCCGCAGGAGAAGACGACATTATCGCGCTCGCCAACCAGTTCACGCATGGAGCGATAACCCGGCAGCGTGGTCGCCACGGCCAGGCAAAATTTCACATCACGCGCGGCGGCTTTCGCCAGCACGTCGTCCACATTTTTATGCAAGGACTGATAATCCAGGCCATCAAGATGGCAGTGTGAGTCGACTAAAAACATAACGTCTCTCTCAGAGGTGGGAAACCGGCGGTATGACGCCCGGTTGCAGGTAGTGTTCGATACGCAGTAACTGGTCGGTCAGTAAAAGCTCGCGATTGAGACCGGTCACTGTCAAAAGTTGTTCACGGCTCTGGCAGATATCATGAAGGATAGCGTGCAGCGACTGCCCTGACAGGCGATTCGCCAGCGTGGTGACCAGCGCCCACACGTCAGGGTTAGTCAGAAGCGTCGCCCCCTGCTGGATTTTGAGCGCATCCAGCAGCAGTGCGGCCAGCCAGTGTAGCCGTTCCGGAGCCTGATCGCTGTTCAGCGCTGGCAGCACGCTCAGCCAGTCATGGCTGTCGAGGGCTGATTCAACCGCACGACACAGCGTTTCACGCTGAGACCACACTTCCGGCTGCAATAAGGCCAGCGCAGCCGCAGGCGCACCGCTGCACAGGCGCAACGCCGAGCGCGCCGCATCTTGTGACACCGTCACTTTTCGCTCAAGCCAGGCGAGCGCCCAGGATTCCTGAGGGACAGCGAGGTGGTGAAGAAGGCAGCGACTGCGCAGCGTCGCCAGCAAGCGTTCCGGCTCGCGGCAGGAGAGGAAAAACCAGGTATTCTCTGGCGGCTCTTCCAGGGTTTTTAACAGGGCATTGGCGGCGGCTTCCGTGAGCAGCGCGGCGTCGTTCAGCCACACCACTTTCGCCCCCCCCAGACGCGCATATTCGTACAGTTTCTCACTGACCTCACGCACCGCGTCGATACCGAGCGTATTTTTGCCCTTCTCGGGTTCGAGGGTGTAATAGTCAGGATGCGTGCCCGCCTGCATGAGCTGGCAACCCCGGCATTTACCGCAGCTTTTATGTCCTTCCGGCTGTTGGCACATCAGAAAGCGGGTGATGGCGTAAATCAACGCATCATCACCCATTCCCGGCAGCGCCTGGATCAGTAACGCATGATGCCCCCGACCAACCTGATAGCTGCCGATCAGCTGTTCAAAGTGTGGGCGCAACCATGGATACCATTTCATGCCTGCTGCTCCTGTAGCCACTGCGTAACGGTCTGCTGAATATCACGCGTAACGTCTTCAAGGGATTGCGTCGCATCGATGGTACGAATGGTCTTGTCCTGCCCGGCCAGTTCCAGATAACGCGCACGGGTGCGGTTAAAGAAATCAAAAGACTCCTGTTCAATGCGGTCCAGTTCGCCGCGGGCACGGGCGCGCTTCAGGCCCACCTCAGGGGTCACGTCCAGATACAGCGTCAGGTCAGGACGGAAATCGCCCAGAACCGCGTCGCGAAGCGTAGCCAGCATGGTCTGGTCGATACCCCGGCCACCGCCCTGATACGCCTGGGTTGAGAGATCGTGGCGATCGCCAATCACCCATTTCCCTTCTGCCAGAGCGGGTTTGATCACCGTCTCCACCAGCTGAACGCGCGCAGCATAGAACATCAGCACTTCCGCTTTGTCGGTAATAACTTCATCGCCAACGGATTTGATATCCAGAACCAGGCTGCGCAGTTTTTCCGCCAGCTGCGTACCGCCCGGCTCGCGGGTAAAGACCATGTCGGCAACGCCAAGCGACTTAAGCGTATCCACCACCACGTTACGGGCAGTTGTTTTGCCCGCCCCTTCGAGTCCCTCAATGACAATGTATTTACTGCGCATTTTTTTCCTTAAGTGCCTTCAGATAGTCCTGAACGGAGCGATTGTGGCTGGCCAGGTTGGTATTAAACGTATGCCCCCCTTTTCCGTCAGCCACAAAATAGAGATACGGCGTTTTGGCCGGGTGCGCGGCGGCCTTCAACGATGCTTCACTCGGCGTCGCGATCGGTCCAGGCGGCAGGCCGCTAATCACGTAGGTATTATACGCCGTTGGCGTCTCCAGATCTTTTCTGGAAATCCTGCCGTTGTAGTTTTCGCCCATGCCGTAGATGACGGTAGGATCGGTTTGCAAACGCATGCCGATGCGCAGACGGTTAATAAACACCGAGGCAACCTGGTCACGTTCGGCAGCAACGGCCGTCTCTTTCTCGATGATCGAGGCCATCGTCATGAACTGGTTTTGATCTTTATAAGGCAGGCCCTCTGCTCGCCCTTTCCAGGCAGCGTCTACCGCCGCGACCATTTTGTTGTGCGCGCGCTTCAGAATGGCCACATCGGTAGTGCCTGCCGTATACATCCACGTATCGGGCCAGAACCAGCCTTCCACCCACTCGGGATGTTCGAATTTTAAGGCGTCTGCCACGGTCTGGTAGCGGTCATCTTTCAGCGTATGCTTAATGTATGGCGCGTCCCGCAGCTGCCTGAGGTAATCGCTCAGACGCATACCTTCCACAAAACGCAGCGGGAACTGGGCTTCTTTACCACTCTCCAGCAGTTGCAGCATCTCGCGCACGGTCATGCCAGGGGTAAAGCGATAGGTGCCGGCCTTGAAATGGGACAGGTCCGGTTCAATACGCAGCAGCCACTGGAATACGCGTGGGCGATTGATAATTTTGTCGTCATACAGCTGCTGACCAAGCGCCTGCCGCCCGGTACCCGCTTTCAGGGTAAAAATCGTCTCGTCTTTAATCAGGATCTGACTCTCCGCCAGCTGACGGACTTTCCACACTCCCGCTCCGCCAGCGATACCGAACGCAACGATAAGAAGGAGGACAAAGCGTAACATTTTCTTCATGACTACCTGGTTTGCTCACATAACGGGGCCAGAAACTGGAACAGCTCGCGGGATGACCAGCATTTGCGGCCATAAGCGCGAACGGGGACAACGGGCATCAGCGCATTGCAGATAACAACTTCATCGGCAGACAGCAGCGCCTCTTCCTTAGCGTTGACTTCGACAACGCGAAAGCCTGCACGTGCCAGCTGGTGCATACAAAACTGCCGCATAATGCCGTTGACGCCGGCCTGCTCCAGCGAAGGCGTGAACACGTCACTGCCCTTCCGCCAGAGTAAATTAGCCGCACAGCATTCCGTAATGTACCCTTCGCTGTCAAGAACCAGCGCCTCCCCGGCCTCCGTCTGCTCAAGATGAGTACGAATAAGCACCTGTTCAAGGCGGTTGAGATGTTTTATGCCAGCGAGCATCGGGTTTCGCCCCAGACGTACCGGACTTAACGCCAGGGCTACGCCCTCTTCACGCCAGTGCGCATAATGGGAAGGATAATCTGAAACGGAAAGGACCCGCGTAGGATGCAGACAGGCAGAACCGCTATAGCCCCGGCCACCGCTCCCGCGGCTAATAATGACTTTCAGGACGCCGCTTGCTTTATCTGACGCCAGCCGACGCATTTCACTTTCAAGAATGTCCCACTGCGAGAAGGGGATCAGTAATGCTTCGCAGGCTTTTTGTAAACGAAGGATATGGGCCCCGAGCAGACACACGCCACCGTCGAGAATACGCGCAGTCGTGAAACAGCCATCGCCAAACTGGGTCGCCCTGTCGCTTGCCGGCAGCGTGTCTTGCTCAAGGCCATTAATTAAAAACATGGTGGCTCCTTATGCGTGGAGGCTCAGTCTGGCAGGATGTGAGCAGCCGGACAAGGGGATTTCACCTAATAAAAAAGGCCCGGCAAGCGGACCTTTTTTATCGTCAGCGACTAACCAGACTCAGACCTTTTTGAAGATCAGAGAACCGTTAGTCCCACCGAAGCCGAAGGAGTTACACAGGGTATACTCCATACCGCTAACCTGGCGTGCTTCGTGAGGAACGAAGTCCAGATCGCAACCTTCATCCGGATTATCCAGGTTGATGGTTGGCGGTACAGCCTGATCGCGCAGCGCGAGAATAGAGTAGATTGACTCTACTGCCCCCGCAGCACCCAGCAGGTGACCGGTCATGGATTTCGTGGAGCTTACCATTACGCGGCCGGCAGATTCGCCGAAGATAGACTTAACAGCCTGCGCTTCTGCTTTATCGCCCGCAGGGGTAGACGTCCCATGGGCATTAACGTAGCCAACCTGTGCCGGCGTAATGCCCGCATCGCGGATGGCGTTTTCCATCGCCAGCGCAGCGCCTGCGCCGTTCTCTGGAGGAGACGTCATGTGATAAGCATCGCTGCTCATGCCAAAGCCAACAACTTCAGCATAAATTTTCGCGCCACGTTTTTTCGCGTGTTCGTACTCTTCCAGTACGATCATGCCTGCACCGTCACCCAGCACGAAACCGTCACGGTCTTTATCCCACGGACGGCTCGCCGCCTGCGGATTATCGTTTCGGGTAGAGAGCGCACGCGCTGCACCGAAGCCACCGACGCCCAGCGGGGTACTGGCTTTTTCAGCGCCGCCCGCAACCATAGCATCTGCATCGCCGTACGCAATGATACGCGCGGCCTGGCCGATGTTATGCACGCCAGACGTACAGGCTGTCGCGATTGAGATGCTTGGGCCACGCAGGCCGAACATAATGGTCAGGTGACCTGCCACCATGTTGACAATCGTAGACGGAACGAAGAACGGGCTGATTTTACGCGGGCCGCCATTCATCAGAGATGTATGGTTTTCTTCAATCAGACCAAGACCGCCAATCCCGGAGCCGATAGCGGCGCCGATACGGGTCGCGTTCTCTTCCGTAATCTCAAGGCCAGAATCCTGCATGGCCTGAACGCCAGCGACAATTCCATATTGAATGAAGGCATCCATCTTGCGCTGTTCTTTGCGCGAGATGATCTCTTCACAGTTAAAATCCTTTACTAAGCCAGCAAATTTCGTTGCATAGGCGCTAGTATCGAAATGGTCGATTAGGCTGATGCCGCTCTGACCGGCAAGGAGAGCTTTCCAGGTGGACTCTACGGTATTGCCGACAGGAGACAACATGCCAAGTCCGGTCACAACTACACGACGCTTAGACACGCTTGTCCTCCAGGGAGGGATAAAAAAAGAGATTCGTGGGACAACAAAAGATAAAACTCAGGCGGTCGAATGACCGCCTGGAGATGTTCACTTACGCCTGGTG